>JGI24188J35168_1000151_pt1 | contig 36667 bp, 25 predicted proteins | sample YNPBryantNP2012_FD_35168 | JGI IMG/M metagenome (IMG submission 35168) | reverse complement strand
TTTTTTAATTAAAATTATCTCTTATGGATAAATTCACAAAGCTTAAAACATCTACTATAGTTGTTATAGTTTCTGTCACCATTGTTTTGTTAATTGCGGCATTAGGTACAGTTTACTGGTTTTCTAAATTTTCTAAAAACACTGATTCAAACAGAACTTCTCAAGAGTCACAACAATCAACTGTTGTCAACAAGTCTGCTAACCTAGAGTCAGAAGTTGTGGAAATTGGTAACACCAACATAGACAATCCAGAGTTAGAAGCAAGTTTAGACGATCTCTATCTGACGGATGTGTCAGTGGAAAACCAAGGTCAGTCTTTAGGTAATTCTAGCATTAGAAAGATTAAACTTAAAGCAGCCAAAAGATTACCTTTCCGACAATATAACGTGCTAGTTTATTTTGATTCCACGAATTCTTGGTTAAAGACCAAAGTGGTTAAAGAAACTCAGTTGACGGTGGACCAAATTCCCTCAACTGACTGGCGGGTAGGTAGTTTAGTTTATTTTGCTAAAAATAACCAAATGGTTTATTTAATGCCGTCTCAAAATTACTCGATAGAAATTGTCGACAAAACTACCTTAGATAAAGATTCTCGCTTGCAATCTAAAATCGATTATCCAGACTACGGTACTATAGAGTACGTCACTTGTCGATCAGTAACTGCTAAATTGTCCCAATGGAAAGCGGTAGAGTGTCAGTATGAATATGCTCTCAACACAGATCCGGAGGCTAAACGAGATAACGGTAAAATCGTTTCTTGTTACTTGCCGATTATGGGTACTAAAGATAATTATTTGAAGTTTTCTGTCGGTCTGCGGGCGTCAGATAATAGCATTAATATGTGCGATGTGGCTTTGGAAAGTCGAATAGTTTTGGTGAAAAAAGAGTAAGGCAAGATAATTTCAGGTTGGTTTAAGTTGGTTAAGTCTGTTNAGTTAANAATGTTCTAGGCTTAATTCTTGTTTTTTTGGTTTAATTTTGTTGATCTTTTACACAATCTAAGTTTGCTGGTTAGGATCTATTGTAGAGACCAAAGCGGGAACCGTTTATATAATAGTCAGGTTTTAACGCTAGTTCAAGTGAACTGGCCTACTTTACTAACTCGCAATAAACAAAATGGTTTTGCAGAATTGTGTTTACAAACATGCTAGTTGGTTCTACGAGTTAGGAGTTTGTAGTTTTTGAATTAAAATTGCCCGAATTTTTTGTGGATTACCTTTACCTCGGCTTTCCTTCATAGTTTGTCCGACCAAAAAGTCTAAGGCCTGGGTTTTACCTTGCTGGTATTGAGCTACTACTTGTGGATGTTTTTCTAAAACAATGTCTACAAAAGCGGCTATGGTCGTGTCGTCAGTAATTTGCCAGAGGTTGTGAGTGTTAACTATATCTTCCACGCTACTTGTTGGGTTTTCAGATAGTTTTTCTAGAATGGTTTGCACTCCTTGGTTGTTGATTTTTTTATCGTAAAACAATTGCGCTGTAGTAATTAAATTAGTAGGAGTAATTAAATTTTCTATGGTTTTACCTGTTTTATTAGCCAGGCTAAGTAAGTTAACTGTGATTAAGTTGGCAATAGTTAAGCTTAAATCTGGGTTATTTAAAGTTTGCACAACTCGATCAAAAAACTGACCTACGTTAGCTTGGGTAACAAAAATATTGGCTATAGTTAAACTTAAGCCCATATTTAAATAATGCTTTCTTTGTTTTGTGGGTAATTCAGGAAGATCGTTAAGATTTGGTACATCTTGTGGTCGAATTTGCACGATAGGCAAGTCTGGTTCGGGAAAGTATCGGTAGTCGTGAGCTTGTTCTTTGGTTCGTTGAGGCTCAGATTTATTTAAGTCATCGCGCCAACCACGAGTTTCTTGGCTAGGTAGCTGGCCAGCTTGCAAAATTTTGGTTTGTCTTTGAATTTCAAATTCAATCGCTCTACCTAAAGCTCTAACAGAATTGATATTTTTTACTTCGACCTTGTAAGGTGGTAGTTGGTTTTGTTGTTTTTGTTCTTCGGTTTGCAAAGAAATATTACAATCGAAACGAATTTGTCCCTTTTCCATGTCTCCATCAGAAATCCCTAGTCTTCTGACTAGTAGTTGCAGCTCATTAACGAAGGCAATAGCCTCCTCGCTGGAACGAATTTCTGGTTCGGTGACAATTTCAATTAAAGGTGCTCCTGAACGGTTAAAATCAACCATTGTTTTGCCGTTGAGATGAAGCAATTTAGCGGCGTCTGTTTCCAAGTGAGCTCGGTGAAAGTGAATGGTTTTTTCAACTAGTTGACCTGTTTTTTTGTCTTCTAGATAAAAGGATAAACTACCACCTTGAACAATTGGATGAAAGTATTGGGTGATTTGGTAACCAGCTGGTAGATCAGGATAGAAATAATTTTTACGATCAAATCGGATATACTCAGGTATTTGGCCACCCACAGCTACTCCAAAACGAATAGCTTTTTTAACGGCTTCTTTGTTAAGTACTGGCAAAGCTCCAGGTTGGCCCGTATTGAACGGAGAAATATATTGGTTTGGTTCATCTGGTGCGTAGACATTCAACGAGCGACACATTAATTTGGTTTTAGTATTTAGCTGCACGTGAATTTCTAGGCCAATAACAGGAGTAAACAGCATAATTTAGGCGGTGAAAGAACTTAAATTAAAACTAGAACCTATAAAGGTTAGGGACCCTATGATTTACAGGCTTATCTTTGTCAATAAATAATCTTGCCTTTTTTTCAAAATCTAATTCCAGTCAAGAACTGTTGAAGTTATGTTAGTGCGTTTTGGTCCAGAGAATTTTCTGAATTGGGCAAACTTTCTGTTACTGACGTTAATATTGCTCACTTTGTTACTTTGTTGGTGGAAATTTGATACCTATTCCAAAAAAGATCTGGAAACAAACAAAATAGCTGAATTTCGAGTGTTGGAAGAAAGTACTAGACCAGATCCGTTCCGTCGTTTGTTTTATTATGTTTGGTTAGAGGGTGGTATTTGGCAGCTAGAATCTCCCAAAAAATTAGTTGTTGGTCAGGAATATTTAGCTGTGGTTAAGTTAATTTATTTTGATTTTTCCTCAGAAACCAACAAATTTGACCAGTCTAAGCTGGCTTTAGGCCTGCTTGGGAGACTCAAAGTCATTCAGTTTTTGGCCAAGAACACCAATTGTGATTTAGTTTGTCAATTTTTACAAGCAATTAAATCAATTAGAAATTACACTAGTGAAGTATATTACCAAGCTAGTTGTCGTGATTATCTGGTTCTAGTGGACATTTTTGCAGTCCGAACCAACTGTCAGGATGTGTTTGCTTTATCTTATGGACTGGTCTTAGGCGGCACAGAAAAATTTTCCCAGTCAGTATACACTCAAATCAGAACTTTAGGTTTAACTCATTTGGTGGCTGTATCTGGTTTTCAAGTAGTTTTGGTAGTTTCCATCCTAGAGTTTTTGTCTCTAAAAATTAAGTTAGCTAGAAAAACCAGGTTACTATTGAGTGTTTTAGGTGTAGTTTTGCTAATTGTTTTAGCTGGTCCACAACCACCAGTCTTACGTTCTAGTGTAAGTGTGTTATTATCTATGATAGTATTAGTGTTTTTGGGTCGAAAACTGAGTANTTGGCGAGCTTTGGCTTATAGTGGCTTGATCTTGTTGTGGATCAATCCATTATATTTGGCTAGTCCCTCGTTTCAGTTGTCATTTTTGGCCAGCTTAGGTTTAATCTTAGCTAACCAAAATAATTCTGAACTCAGTCACCAGTGGTTACAGAATTTAAAGGATTTGTTAGCGTCTTGTGTGGCTACTTTTTTGATGACTTTGCCAGTAATTGTGGGTTTATCGGGTAAAGTGAATTTGCTGGCAATCGTGACTAATGTTTTGGTTTTACCAATTATACCAGTGGTATCTGTTCTTAATGTCTTAGGGTTAGTGCCTTGGGTGGGTCAATTATTTTTAATTTTAGCTACACTTTTACAAAGTATATTGCTAACTTTGATTCAAGAGATAAGTACTTGGTCAGTAGCTAATTGGTTAACTTTTAGTTTAAAATTTTCAAATCTAATTTGGTGGTTTTTGTATTATGGTACAATACTGGCACTCAGCTATTTTTGGAAAAAACGTGTTAATAGTTTAAAATTCTAAATTTTAAAACCTTTTAGNTTAGCCTTTTGTAGGCGCTAATTATTTAAATCTGACTTTGTTTTTTGCAAGTAACAGATAGCACTGTAGTAAAACTTATTAGTGTTTAATTTTTTTAGTAAAAAAACTACTCTTGCCAAAAATGATTTTTTTCTTTTAAAAATCAACGTTTTTAATATTAATGTGNTATGTCTAAAAACGCCAAAGTTACTAAAATCATGCTAATTCAAGAATTAGCTACTTCTTTAGGGGTTTCTAAAGCCCAGGCTGAAAAATTCTTGTCAGCTTTTATTGATTTAATTACTTCTAACTTACAAAAAGGTAAGGAGGTTACTATTACTGGTTTTGGCACCTTTCGCACTTCTGTACGTCGTGCCAGACAAGGTGTAAATCCACAAACTGGTGCTAAAATTAGAATTCCTGAGTCTAAGAGTGTATCCTTCAAAGCTGGGAAAACTTTNAAAAACTCGGTTTAATTTAAAATTTTAAANTCTAGTTTGATCACGACTAGTCCCACCTTTGAGGGTGGGTTTTTTTGTTTTTGCTCATAAACTAATGGTTAGTTCACGATTTGGTAGAGTATTTGCTTGCCATTTTTAGGGTTTTGTTTTAAATTAACAAGCNTTTTTCTAAATGGCTCAAGTTAGTTTGTTTGGGGTTAATTTACCATCAACTAATCGTTTAAAACTCAGATCAGAATTAAGGGATTTAAAGTCAGGAGACAAGGCTACTTTGTATTTTTTGTACAGTGAGTTTTTACTGCGTGCCAACTGGAATTTAGATTACCAAAAAGTGCTTAACCGGGCCACTTTTAAGGCCATTGATGGTAGAGGTTTGCATTGGTCCATGTGGTGTTTGCAAACACCTGGGTGGCTGCCTNGTTTATATCGACAATGGTTAGTTAAATTACCAACTGGTTTAAGACAACTAGCTTTTTATATTAGCTTTATTGGGCAATTATTGTTTAACCTANTTAGTTTATGGGTGACTTTAGTCTTTCGACTTAATTTAAGTAAATTGACTAACAATGAACTAGTTTTAGGTAGAGAGTTTGTGTATGATTTGTTGCTTTTGGGCGAAACTTTAGGTTGGAAAACTCTAATTATTGCTGGTGATTACCAAGGTCAAACTAAAGACAGTTTAGCTAAGTTAAGTTTAGTTTATCCTAAGTTAGACCTAACAGTTTATACTTATCCAAGTAACTCTAAATTGATGCAAGATATTCCTAGTAAATCTGAGTACTTAAATTCTACTAATTTACTAGAACTTTATCCAGAATTANAGTTNGTTAAGAACCAAATTGTAGCTACTAGTCCAGATTTAATCTTGGTTTGTTTAGGAGGAGCTAGTGGCAAACAAGAATTTTTTATCGATCACTTGCAAGCTGATCCGCAAACCAGATTTACATTAGCTGTTGGTTTGGGGGCTGCCCTAGACCATTTAGGAGTGGGAACAGGACAACCTAGGCCACCTAAATGGCTCACCGATCGAGGTTTAGAATGGTTGTATCGATTTCTATTTTTACCTTATAGACGAAAAAGAATTTGGCAAGCGGTGGTTGGTTTATGGTGGTTAACTACACTAGAACAGTTTGTGCAGACTAGTTTAGTGCAAAATCGGTTTGTAAATTTAATCCGTAACCAAAACGGACAATTTTTGGTTTATCCAGATAGCTTAGGGGCTAATTTTCCAGTGGAAAAATTTGTGACTCGTCAGAGTTTACAACATAACTACTGGCAGACCAAGCGGAAAACTGGTTTAGATTTACAATTGTTAGATTTTGCCATCAGGCCAGTTAGATTACCCCAACACCGGTTAACTCCAATTAGTTTAACTTCTTGGCGTCAAGCTGAGTATAAATTTGAGTATATTCAGCCTTTTTTGTGTAGCGTTGACTACACTCAAACTAGTGAAACTAGCTCTGTGATTAATCCACCTTTCTTCTGGCTAGAATCAACTCGATTTAATCAGAGTTTATCCCCTTTAGCTAAATTATACTGGCAGTATTATGAGCAGTTGGCTAACTTGGATTAGTGGACTAGTAACTTTAACTAACTACAAAAATATTAATGTTGGCTAAGCTAATTGAGTAATTCAGTGGATAATCTAATCCACTCTAGTTAAAACCTAATGTTTTTATATCTAGAGTAAGGTTTTTCAAAAGAAATAAGCTGTTTTGAGTCGTTTGATAGGGTTTTGCAGGGTACAGGATATGTTCAAAAGCGGATTTGGATTAGCCTAGATTATTTTACCAGGTTGGTTGTAAGTTTTGTGTTAGTCAATTTTAGTTTAGCTGTTCAATTTTAATTGGAATTACATGTTTTGTAACTAGCTAAGTTGGCAATTAGGTCAATGTTACTAGTTATACTAACAAGGTTAACAGCTTGTGTTCAAAGAACTGTTTTGAAATCTTAACATTCAAACACCTGGTTTTAATCAGCTGACACAATGTTTTTCAGAAGGAAAAGATGGTGTTTAACCTAATAAGTTGCATTAAATCTAGGTTTAGATGTATAAGTGACCACTGTAAAGTTCNAGGAAAAACTTAGACCATAATTTAGCTTTTACTAAGTCCAAGTCTGAGTGTTCTCAACTAAACCGGGAGTTTGTGGTAAATCTAACGAGTTAGTAATTCGGTTTAAAAAAGCATCCGTAATTTGATGAAAAACNACTACCANGATTACTTTATTTTCTAGCAGGTANCTACCTTAGCTGAGACTAAGTTTTTAGNTTGTTTCTGCTAAGGTTTTTCGGCTTTGAATCTAAATTGTTCAATAAAGTGACTACTTTTCATCTGTAGTGGCTTCCTCTGAAGAGCTAGAATCGTCTTGGTTATTANCTTTGGAGTTTTTGAAGTTTTGGTAAATTAACAAACCAAGAATAGCTAAAACTAGTACCGATAAGCCAGCGATAATNGCGTATAAAATCGTATTATCTGGTTGAGGGTTGTTTATAGTAGCTTCACTGTTAGATTCAGTAGTATTAGTTAGTTGATTGTTGGTTTTGGGGGTAGTAGTAATTTTAGTAGTATCAGCTTCAGCTTGTAGTTTGGCCATGCGAGCCAGTTGTTCCTCGGTCATTTCAAATTCGGTCTCGATTCTTTTGTTGGTGGTTAGATCTTTAACCGAATTTTTGTTTAACGAGACATGGGGTTGGATGCCAAACTCTAAAACTGCCTTGTATTTACCAGGTTTCCATTGCTGTTGTTCCACACTAATTCGATTATTCACAGTGGCAGTGTTGGGAGCTAATTCTTTGTTGTATACGGTGCTGAAAGTTTTACCTTCAGGATCAGTCAGGGTAATTTTACCAGAAATGCGAGTGTAGATATTGCCTGCGTTCTCCATGGAGACATTCAAATAAATATCTTTGTAATTAGCCAGTCGATTTCTTTGTAAAAACTCTTTGTATTCTTGGTTGTTATCAGTTAGGAATTCAAAAGTTTTAGGTTTGATATGCATATTTAATTCCCCAGGGACGGTAATGTATAGTCTAGCTCCTATACGCATTTGAATCTGCACTCCATTTCTAGCTTCTTCTGATTTGTCTTGCTGAACAGCAATCACTCCAGCATATTCACCTGGTTTAGTACCTTCTGGAACTTTAATTCTGAACTTAACTTTGGTTACACTTTTTGGTTGAGCAATAAAATTAGTTTTATCTAAAAATTCTACCCATTTACCCACTTGAGTGTCAGCTTCTTGGTTTTCTTTGAAAGAAAAGCCACCTTCAGAGGTTTGGTTAGCGTCCTTAGCCATTACAATTACTGGCAAAGCTTGTTCACTATTATTGACTACTAGGGCTACCTGTTCAACAGTTTGACCTGGGTTGATTGTTTCTACAAACCAAACTTTAGTGATAGGATCGTTAGTGGGCTTACCCGGTACTATACCCACATTACTGTTGGTGTTGAGAAAACTTACGTTAGGCGTAGTTGAGATTTGAGAATTAGCCACTATAGGTACTGACAAACCAACGATTGACAAACTAAAACTAAGAGTTATCACTAAAGCAAAAAGATATTTGTAATTTTGAGACATAAACTATTTTTATGTTTTCATACCCAAAGTATATATAGCTTTCCAACTTCTGGCAAATAAAAATTTCTTCGAAGTTGACACCAAGAATTTACCACTTGTGTAAGTAAGCTAAGATTTCATCAAATTTACTTATCTTTTAGTTGTTGAGTGTTGGTCAGATGTGTAATGTGGTTATTTTTGTTACAAGTTACACAATTTTGGATAGTTAAATTTTAGTTTTTATGTTAATTGTTAACAACAGTTTAGTAATTCTGATTCGGTTATTTCTAGCTACTTTTGGGAACAAGAAATTTACAAAAACGTTGTGTCTACTATTTTGATAAGCTTTACTATGCTTCAACCTCAAACCACGAAGCCAAATTGGCATCCTAAAAAGAGATTCAGTCAAAACTTCTTGGCCAATCCCCACATGCAAGCCAAAGTGGGTCGGAGAATGTTGGCTTTTATAGAGCAATTTTCAGCCGAGTATTTAGCGGAAATTGGTCCTGGTAGAGGTGAGTTAACGCAATATTTGTTGCAAGCTGAACTGCCACTAATAGCCATTGAAATAGATAGAGACGCAATAAGTTACTTAAAACGCCACTGGCCGGCAAGAGATAATTTCACTATCTTGCAGCAAGATGCTTTAGTTTGGTTAACAGAACGACATTCTGAAAAGTTTGTATTATTGTCTAATTTGCCTTTTCGAACAGGATCTCGTATGTTGGTAGAATTACCAATTCTTTACCCTCAGGTACCTTTTGCTGTGATTTTACAAACGGATGTGGCTAATAAAACCAGGTGTAACTCTGGTCCCACGTTTTTTGGCTTTTGGTTGAATTTGTTTTGGAATTTGCAAATAGAGTTTGATATAGCCCCGGGAAATTTTTATCCAACTCCTAAAGTTTTTTCAAGCTTAGTGACAGCTAGTCCCAAATCACAACTGCCGGATTTTTTAGCTACTGCGGACTTAAGGCAACGAGCGCGTCAATGGTTAAAACAGCTGTTTAGCAAGCCACGTAAAACTATTGGCAATAATTTAAAAACTGTAGTGACGAGTGAGTATCCGTCCGAGTGGCAAAAGCAGCGTTTAACTTGGGAAAATTACTCGGAAGTACTTAGATTTTTGGTGTTGCAAGAGTTTTTAAAATAAACTTTTTGAGCTAACTAACTAAATTCTAAGCTTAAATTACCTAAAAAATTAGTGGTTATCAAAAAAGACGGCATTAAGGCTCTAGTGTTTTCGCTGTAGCTAATTGATTGACGAATTGATTTAAATCCAATAATTTTGTAAATTTTTTTAACCTAAGGCTAATTGTTTAAAAAGTGTGTGCTTCTTAACTAACACTTTTATACTTGAGCGGATTTCGATATCGATTAATTCTCAACCTACAAATTGTTAGTATTACTTAAAATAATGTCGGCTAAAGTTTTTTGGAAATTGTTAATTTTCACCGTGATTAACCTAGTCTAGTTGTCTAGTTTCACTAAGTTTTTTTACAAAAGTTAGTTTTACTTAGGCTTTGCTTGACTAAAATCACTAGCTTGCTAAGCTTTGGTTTTTTACCAGAAAAGTTCTGCATTAAGAACATTGATATAGTATGTCTAAAATCCGAAACTGGTTAACCCAAATTGGTCTGGTGATTTCGACAGTCATAATCACTTTAGCTGGGGTTTGGCTTTGGCAAAACGTGTTTAACCAAAAACCGTTGGCCATTTTTCCCAAGGGCGAGCAAGTGACTGTAGTGGTGGATAAGTTAGTGATTTTGAAGGAAATTCAGAGTGAAGAAAAACTGCAAACGGTCAAGCAAGTGTTGCAAAGAGAGGTGGAAGTAACCCTAGATTTAGGCGATTTTTCGATTTTTGGCTGGACTTTGTTGGAAAATAAACGTGTGCAAAAATTTGCCATCACTGGTTATGTGATTGCCGGAGTAGATTTATCTAAGCTAAAACCGGAAGATATCAATTTAGATGAAAAAACCGGACAAATTCGAGTTCGTTTACCAAATCCTGAAATCTTGGACGTAAACCTCTTAGAGGAACAAACGCAAGTTTTGAAAGATAAGATTACTTTGTTATACAACTTAGAAAGTTTAAACCCCGACAGAAGAAAAGAGTTAAATGAAAAACTGTTTCAGTTGGTGCTGAAAGAAAGTAAAAAAGCTTTAGTGGAAGCGGCTTGTGCTGAACAAATTTTGAGCACCGCTGGGCAAAATGCTGCTCAGGCTACTAAAAAACTTTTTGGGGTAGTTTTGCAACCCGTGATAGTAGTGGAAACTACACCCGCTACTAATTGCACTTGGCCAAGCTAGTATCTCATTTAAGTTCAACTTTATTTAACAATGCTTTTTCCGTTTAAGTTTTTCATAAAGCTTAACAATTTCAGTTGAAATAAGTGATTTTTAAGTATGTAAACCCCATTTTTGAGATTTGCAAGACGACTTAAATCGTTTCAGTATGGACAAATTCTAATTTTATGGCTCTTAAATAGTTANCGTAAACTGTGTTCGAGAAAACTTAGCGAATATTGGTTATTTGCTAAATTTTCCAATAAAGAACCATGTAATTACCTTTTAGGAGTGACCCAATAACCCAGATATTTGCCTAAAACTCCCCGTAATTGGCTATCTAAGGCCGGCACACTCATCAAACCATATAGGATTGGTGAGGCCAGCCACTGAGCAGTGATTCTGAATAGGTCAGCATAACTNAGTTTGGATTGAGGTTTAGCTTTGGGAGCAATGTACTGAAAAGTAATGTAGGTAAAAGTTGATAAAAAAATTAAACTGATAGTAGCAAAAATACTAGAAAAATTAGCTAAACTTTGGCCAGTAGGTGTACTTTTAAAAGCTTCTCCACCAAACCATCCTGGNAGAAACACCCCCAAAGAAAAAATAATTGGAGTAGTGGCCCAAAANAAGTGATTACTAAATAAAGACCAAACTTTAGCCATTTTTTTGGTCAAGGGTATAACTGGTCGGTGAGAACTAAAGAACAAGTTATACACTAAGTAAGGAAAACTTTCTACCCCTCCCCAGGACCATCTTTGCAGTTGTTTGTATTGGTTAGTAATGGCTTCAAGATAGTCGTCAGCTTCTACCGCATCGCCTTCAAAAATACCGTAGAAAGGAATGACTCTAAAATGAGAACCGAAGTGTAAGTAGCATTTGGCAAACAATAGGTAATCTTCGGCAATACCTTCTCGAACCCAAAAATTGACTTGTCTTAAAGTTACCAAAGGCACACTATAATTGGCAAATAAGGCTGCTTCCTCTTCAAGCACATTTTGGGAAAATTGATACAAGGTAGTTTGGGTGGCAATTAACCTAGGAATTAATCCGGTGTTAAAAAAATTGTTGCTATATACCGGTATTGGTTGAAAACCACACTGGAGACGGTCAGGAGTTAGACAAAATCGCAATGATAGTAGATGAAAGAAGTTTTTTCCAACTCGAGAGTCAACATCCAAACTGGTGATTAATACCAATTCGGGATCGAGGTTTTGGGTTTGCACAAACAAAGATGCCTGCCTGCCTGCCCAGTCTTCGTTACTGGCCTTGCCTTTGATTTCGCCAGTTAAGCCATCCGGGTGTTCGGTAAAAATCAAATTCAACTGATTAGACTTAATTTGGAATTGTGCAAATTCTGGATGGGTATATTCTTTTAGATCAGTGAAATGGTTTTGGCGATAAACTAAATCTAGATTGGTTTCGTTTAAATGAGCTGCATTGACCCAGTCCAATTGGTTAATGACTTGACGAAATTGTTGGTTAGGTAGTTTTCCTAGCCTGGCTTCCTGAGTTACGAAAACTATAATTTTAGTCAAATCATAACCGCTTTTATAAATAGCTTCTAGGGATCTAATCAAAATTTCAGGCGATTCATTATAAACAGAGAAAATAGGTATATGTACAATTTGGTTAGGTTTACTAAATTTAGTGTTAGCTAATTCGGGTAAATAATTAATATCTTGTTGCAAGTGCCATTTCCAATCGAGAGACTGGGAATATTTTTTTTGTATTGATAATAACTCAGCTTTAGCTTGGTCTAGACCTTGGTCAAAACTGCCTAGTATTTGTGGTAAATTAAAGGATTCCCAGCGTTTTAGATTTTTGTAACTGTAAATTGTGTACAGACAAATACTAGTTACTCTAAGAAGCCAAAAAAAGCTATATACAATTAAGAACACAGCTGCCACAGTTGGCCACCCAAGCGACAGAATTAATAATAAGACTAGAAAAACCAAAGAACTAACGCCTAAAACTGATTCTAAGATGCGATAGACTAATTTTTTTCTGGCAGCTAAAATAGAAAATTCAGACACAAAAGTTTCCCTTCTACTCACAGTTTAAGCTAATTTTCAAAAATGCCACCACCTCTAAGAACCAACAAGTCGCCTTGTCTTTGGGGAAAATTGTTAATTATATTTTGTCTAATTTGCTCCATTTCTTCTTCTGAATAGGGTATGTCGTCAGCTAAATCATCGATGGTAACCACCCTAGCTGATCCAGTTTGAGTAATGTGACTTATATCCACTTCTTTCAGTTGTTCTACATAATCCACAACCACACCCAATTGCTGACTAAATTTTTGCACAAAGTCTTGGCTAGGATTAGCACTTAATTTAGCAGTATGAGCAATTTTGATAATTAAGTTAGGGTCAAGAGCCTGAGACATATGTTTAATTAAGATTAAGCTTATTTATTGTAGTCAATCGAAAACGATAATACTTAATTAGTAAGTATAGACCCAACAAGGACAGAATTTGAAGATTGTCAAACTGTCGAGTTAATTAGATTTTAGAGGTATTTTGACGTTTGTTTGCCTCAAGCTTTGACTTAAAGCAGTTAGACACAATTAAGAAAAACTAATTATTAGCTACTGTTTCTAACATTAAGCAAAATTATTACCTCTCAATGACACAGAGCTTAGTTTTAGTAAAAGACTACATTTACTCTAGCTTGGCAGATACCAACAGAAATTAAAAATAAGATTTTTAAAAAGCCTGAGGTGGTTGAAAGGAATGAATATAAAAAAATCATACAGAGGTGTCTCGAGATACGTAAAAAGCAAGAAAAAATATTTCCATCATAAGGTTTCCTTCAGCCGAAGGATAAGAGTATTGTTGGTAAATCCACAGTATTAGATAAACAAAAAAGAAGAAATAAATATAGCCCGAGTAGAAAAATCAAATTGATAGGGTTGTTGAGAATTTGATAGCACAAATTGAAAATAACCGTGACCACGTCTGGCAAATAGAACTAGCGCAGATTTAACGGATTTTTTAGAAATTTGGTTGAATTGTTCTAAAACTATTCACTTTTGAAAATAACTTATCAAAGTTAATATTCCAGAAAGCAATCTATTTAAGTTCAGATTAAAATTTAATCTGGTTTAAAAAACCAAGCTTTTAAGAACTGTAAAGATTGTAGAATTAAAAAAAGTTTTAGTTTTAAAAAATGGCTCCGGAAACAGGACTCGAACCTGTGACCCACTGGTTAACAGCCAGTTGCTCTACCGACTGAGCTATTCCGGAATAAAAAGGGTCTGTCACCGGTTAGTAACTTTGTTAAAAATTTTCAATTTAGTCAAGTCCAAATTTGAATTTGGTGTTTAATTAGTGGTCAAGATTTTTTTGAGAAATTGGCCAGTGTAACTATGTTCGTTTTGAGCTACTTCCTCAGGGGTACCAGTGGCCACAATTTGCCCTCCTTGCTCACCTCCTTCTGGGCCAAGATCGATTATCCAATCGGCATTTTTAATAACATCAAGGTTATGTTCGATCACCACTACCGTATTACCCTTGTCAACTAATTTTTGTAGTACTTGTAGTAGTAATTTAACATCCAAAGCGTGTAGACCAGTGGTAGGTTCGTCTAAGATATATAAAGTATTACCTGTGCCAACTTTGGATAGTTCAGTGGCTAGCTTAACTCTTTGGGCTTCACCACCGGATAAAGTAGTAGCTGGTTGGCCTAAGTGAATATAGCCTAAACCTACGCTTTCTAATGTTTCTAGTTTACGTTGAATTAACTTGTGATTTTGAAAAAATTCTAAGGCTTCCGTGACCGACATATTCAGGACATCGGCTATACTTTTGCCTTTATAAAGAATTTCTAGGGTTTCCCGGTTGTAACGTTTACCCTGACAGTCTTCACAAACCACATACACGTCCGGCAAAAAACTCATTTCTACTCGAATAAAACCATTACCTTCACAGGTTTCGCATCTACCACCAGGGATATTAAAACTAAAACGACTTTGGGTGTAACCACGAGCTTTGGCTTCTGGTAGTTCGGCAAATAATTCCCGAATAGGAGCAAACAAGCCGGTGTAAGTAGCCGGATTACTACGAGGAGTTTTGCCAATTGGGGTTTGGTCAATGATGACTGCTTTATCGATATAATCGAGACCTTGGATAGTCTTGAATTTACCTGTTGGTAAGCGTGAATCGTAAAAGTAGTTCATTAAGTGATTAGCCAAAATGTCGTTAATTAAGGTAGACTTACCACTTCCAGAGACCCCAGTGATGCAAACTAACTTTTTTAGAGGAATGTGAACATCTAGGTTTTTGAGGTTGTTTTCCGCGGCGCCCAAAATTGATAAGTAACGGGTGTAGTTTGGGTTAGCTTTCAAAAATTGTGGATCGTCAACGTAAGGTTCAACTGGCCTTCGCTGAGTAGGCACGGGAATACTTTCTTGACCAGATAAAAACCTACCTGTTGGCGAATTAGGATTTTTGGCAATTTCCTCTGGTGTGCCTACGGCTACAATTTCTCCACCCCACTTGCCAGCCTTGGGACCAACATCAACTACAAAATCAGCCGAACGAATAGTTTCTTCATCGTGCTCAACCACTANAACTGTATTTCCCAAATCTCGTAAACCTTTAAGAGTATTTAACAAACGTTCGTTGTCTACCTGGTGCAAACCGATGGAAGGTTCATCCAGAATATACAAAACACCAGTTAAGCCTGAACCAATTTGAGTGGCTAATCTAATTCTTTGAGCTTCGCCACCAGACAAAGTATCAGCCGAACGAGCTAAGGTAAGGTAGCTTAAGCCTACGTTTACTAAGAATTTAAGTCTAGTAACAATTTCTTTTAAAATTAGACGGGCTATTTGTTGTTGTTGGCTAGTTAAAGTAGTGGTGCTGGGTTGTTGGAGTTTTTCAAAAAAATCAAGGGATTGGTTGATTGATAAGTTACTTACTTGAGCAATGTTGTANCCAGCAACCAACACGTTCAAACTTTCAGCCTTCAAGCGGGTACCTTGACACACCGGACAAACCCGTTTGTTCATATAGCTTTCAATATCTCTGCGACTAGCTTCACTGGTGGTTTCTTTGTACCTGCGATAAAGAGTATTAATNACTCCTTCAAAGTTNCCGTCACCATACAGCAATATTTGTTTGACCTGATCTGATAGTTTATACCAAGGCTCGTGTAGGGAAAAATGATATTTGTGAGCTAGACTTTCAAACACCTTAGTTAGCCAGCCACCACTGATACTCATTCGACTAATTGGTTTAATACAACCCTCCATGATAGATAAGTTTTCGTTGGGTACCACTAATACGGGATCAATTTCAGTTATAAATCCCAAACCAGAACAATGTGGGCAAGCTCCATGAGGTGAATTAAAACTAAACATTCTTGGTTCTAGTTGGATAGAACTGTTGGTATCGGTGGTAAATTTAGACAGTCTTTCGGTTTCTCCCTCNTATTCTAAAACCCACAGTTTTTGGTTACCAAATTTAAGAGCAGTCTCCACTGAATCGAGTAATCTTAGACGGTTTTCTGTGTTGGTTTCTAAACGGTCTACGACGATTTCGATGGAATGCTTTTGTTGTTTGTTCAATTCTAAATTTAAGGCGTCATCAATTAGCCAAATTTGACCATTTACCCTAACTCTTTTAAAACCGTTCTTTTTAGCTTCCAGAAAATGTTGTTTGTGCCAACCTTTTTTGTCTTGTACCAACGGCGCTAACAGTACTACTACTCTTTTGGTTTGTAAAAGCAAATCTACTAGTTTACTCACTGATTCTACTAAAACTTCTTCATCANCGTCTCGNGTTTGTTTAGTACCTATTCTGGCCCACAAGAGTCTCATATAGTCATAGATTTCGGTGATTGTACCCACAGTTGATCGGGGGTTTTGACTAGTAGATTTTTGGTCAATGGAAATAGCTGGTGATAAACCGTCAATGGAGTTGACTTCAGGTTTTTCTTTCAGACCTAGAAATTGTCGAGCGTAGCTACTTAGACTTTCTACATATCTTCGTTGCCCTTCGGCATAAATGGTGTCAAATACTAAACTGGACTTACCAGATCCTGATAAGCCCGAAAAAACTACCAATTTATTTTTAGGAATAACCAAAGAAACGTTTTTTAAGTTGTGTTCTCTGGCTCCTCTAACGGTAATGTAATGGTGCGGGTTAGGTATTGCGTCAGAATTGCTAAGGAATTCACGAGAGTTATAGTAGTGTAAGTCTTCTAATGAAGCCGACATATCGTTTAAGAAATGGTTTTTACTTAAAAAAGTACCAACAGCCTTGGCTTAAAGGCCAACATAGAGCTGGGTTTTTGTCAAACTTTAAGATTCCTCAACTTAGGAAGCATGAGTAACTCAACCAAGTTGTTGTTGGTGTATTAGTTAACAAAGTTTGGTTGTTTTCTGGAAAAAATTATAGTTTGAAAAAACACGTTACTATTAGTTTTTGTGTAGATAAAATTTTTACTTTGGCTAGATTTTTGTAGTAGAAAACTAGGGTAATCATCACTATCAAACTTAAATCACTAAAACTAAAGATTTCTTTAGGGTTAGTTTAGTAGCAAAGATTTACCAGGTGAAGTCAAATAATAAAAAGTTATAAGTGGTCAAAAATATAGTTAAAATATAGTAATTGAAACCTCAGCTAGTAACTACAAAATCAGTTGATTGAAAGTAGGTCTGATTTCTTTAATTTTTTTAATCGAACGAATTTTTTTGATCAAAACAGAGCTTTTTTATTTAGAGTACTTGGGTATATAACCAACTTTTATTCAGGCTTAAATTTTGCAATCTTTTGATCTAGTTGCTTGAGGGTTTGTAAGAATTTTTTTCTAATAGCCCTAGCGTAGGGGTTGTATTTTTGAATGGTATAAAACAGGTCTTCGGTATCGCTGGTTACTACTTCCTTAATATTGAGTAAGTATTTATAAGTCAAAGTGTCTAAACTAGAAGCTTGGATGTTTAGGTTGGCTATTCCTTTGCCAATAAAAAAAGTTAAAGCTTGCACCCAAGCCATTCTTTGGTCGTGAGCTTTAGGATTAAGTTCTCTAACTATCAACTCTAATTTAGTTTCCAGAAAGTCTTTTAGTTGTGAGTAAGTCTCTTTTTTGACCCTAACTGGACAGCTAACTATGGTCAAGCCTGACCAGCCACCAACTTTGGCTACTGTGTGTGGTCCAAAGAGTGGGTGTAAACCAACAATTTGAACGCTTGGCAGCAAGTGTTGGCGCATCCAACGGATTGGTATCAGTTTTACAGAACTGACGTCCATAACTAAACTATGTGGATTGACTTTATGAGCATTAGCTTCCAAAAAGACTCTTGGGCTTGCACAGGAATGGCAATGATGATTGCTGATTGAGCTAGCACTTCGTCTATAGAGGTAACTTGTATATTCCTTTCAGATANGGTTATCGGTTGATGATCGTAAACTTTAAGTAGACAATAATTTTTCAATTTATCAGCTAATAGACGTCCGAAGACACCGTAACCAACTAGACCTATTTGAGTAAACATGAGGTTTATTTAAATCGAGATAGTACCAAAATTTTTAGTCTTACTACCTGTTTTGCCTATAATTGGGTAGGTACCGCTAGTNGTNGGTAAGTTGACTGTACAAGTAAGACTACTGCAGGCTGTAGTCACTGAGCCTATGTCAATGATTAAATTAGTTGGCAAAGGTTTACCTGCATCCATAGTAATGGTACATTCATTTGGTGTAACTGTGCAGGCTATATTAGCCACATCATCTACATCGCTAGGGATTGTTGAAGTAAAAGTCACATTAGTAAAGTTTAAAGTTACTTCAGAACCAAAGCTATCTTTAGCCACAATTTGCACATTAAAGCTACCATCGAGTCCAAGACTAGTACTATTAACGGTAAGGCTGTCTNCCCCACTAGCTTTTTCTACTCCATTGATAATTAGTTTAATTGATTGCATACTACCTCCAGGTTGGGTGGGTGTAGCGGTAATATTAATTACGGTCGGTGCGTTCGAATTGCTAGCCAAACCTCCAGCATTGACTGTTAGCCCTGAAGTAGGACCAGTCAGTTCGCTAGTTTCTGTTGGACATTTATTACTTCCTAAATCTAGAGACTTGGCGGCTTGAAACCAACCAGGCAATTTAGGAAAACCACTTACTGCTAATGAGCATTCTTTATCTTCCTTAAAAACTGCTGGTAAACTTTCTGGAGCGATTTTTCCATCTAGTTTACTAACTGTGACTTTGGTATTTAACACCTCATCCCGAAATTCAAAAATGTTTGACTCTAAAGGCTTAAAATCGTTACTAGCCAGTTTTTGTTGACCCTTTTGTAAGGCTTTGATTTGGTTGTCGGTTAATAACTCGTTTTCTCTACACCAGCCTTTGGTAGTACCCTTACAGTTGACTTTATAAGGTCTAAGTCCTTGAGTACTAAAAGGCTTCTTTTCTTTGCCTTCACTTGCCGCTTTCAAAATTTCTTTCCAAATACCACCAGCAGCGTTAGCTGAGGAAGCATCTGATTTCATAGGTGAATTGTCAGTATTGCCAACCCAAACTGTAACCGTGTGGTGAACGGTACCCCCAACTGTCCACACGTCTCTAACGTCGTTGCTTGTACCAGTTTTAGCAGCTACATAATTGTTAGTTGGCCAACCTTCTAAAATTAAGTTGTTACCAAAAGGTCCAAAAACTAATCTGGCTGAGTGGTCAGACATAATGTTGGCAATTTGCCTGGCTACCAAAGGGTCAATTACGGCATCTTTTTTGGGATACAAATCAGCCAATCTTTGCTTGATCGCTTCGTTAAGTTTTGGATTGCTGCGTGATTCGATACTAATAAAAGGTGTCGCTGTGCGTAAATTTCCTTCGTTAAGTAAAGTGTTAATGCCAGTAGTGTGAGATAACATAGTTACTTCACAACCACCTAAAGCGGCCGCTAAAAAACATCTCTCTCTGTAGGCTCTTTTTGCTCGTTGTGGGTCTTTACATTTATCCCCGTCAACGCTAGGAATACAAGGGAAAATTAAACCCGTTTTTTCAGCAAAATCAAACACAGCGTTAATCCCCCCTGAGGGGTCGTATTTACCGTTGCCTGAAGCGTAAATAGCAGTTTTCACGGCTGAAATGTTTAGAGAGTTTTGTAAGGCGTAGCGAATAGTGACTGCGCCGTAGCCGGTATTGCCTCCATAATTAGTAGGTTTGTAACCACCACCAAAGTCGGTTAACTTATCAATGATAATAGTTCCTGGATTAAAATCTTTAGCTAAAGCAGCGGCGTAAACATAAGGTTTAATGCTACTACCTGGTTGTTGCGGAGTGGTGATAATGTTTACTTGTCCATCAATGTCTTTGTTATAATAGTCACGAGAGCCAACCATAGCTAAAATCTCTCCAGTGTTTTTATCGATTACTAAGGCAGCTACGTTGTTGGCGTTGTGGTTTAAGACATTACTTTGAATCTTGCCGGCTACAATAGCTTCCACTTTGTCCTGTAGATTGGGATCAATGGTGGTAACGATTCTCAAACCTCCTTCGTACCAATCTCGTTCGTTAGGGATAACTTTTTTTAATTCTTCTCTCACAAAGTCTGCAAAGTGAGGATATTTAAAAATGATTTTATTGGGTATAAATTTTACTTCGGCTTTTTTAAGAGCTTCTAACTCTTCTGGGGTGCGAATAAAGGGTTCTGGTTCATTGGGTAGCAAACGTTCTGTGTGCAGTTTATTCAAACAGATATTTTTGCGATTTTCAAAAGTTTGCCAGTGCTCCTTCCAAAGGCGACCTGCCGCATCAACTTCGTCAGTGTCTTTTTTCTCTATACTTAACGAATAGGTTGTAGGTTGCTGTACTAAGGCCGCTAAATAACAAGCCTCAGGGGTAGAAATATTTTTCACATCTTTATCAAAATAACTNTTGGCGGCTTCCTGGACACCGTAAGCGTTTCTACCAAAAGGTACAGTGTTTAAGTAAGCATCTAAAATTTTATCGTGAGGGTTTTCTTGGTTTAACTTCATGGCGGTGAATAACTCGCGAATTTTACGATTAATTGTGCTTTCATTGTCTCCAGTTAAGTTTTTTACTAATTGTTGAGAAATACCACTAGCTCCACGACAATCGTCCCCAGCTGAAGTTAAACACTTAGCTGCTGCTCCTAACATATTTGTCCAAGGAATACCTGTGGCGTTATAGTAAAACCTCTCGTCTTCCAAAGCAATAATGGCTAGTTGCATTTGTTTGGGGATACAATTTCCCGCTTGCTTATCTAGTGGCAAATTCGGATCACATAAGTTAACTACTTCTCGTCTTTCTTCGCTAAATAATTTAAACAACACGGTTTGCCCATCACGGGCGTACACCACACTACTTTCTTTACGGTCATTGATTGAACTTAATGGTCTAGCCTGTTCGTACTGGTCAATTAGCCAAGCTGCCACAAAACTGACTATTAGAATTCCGGAAATACCGCCGATTAATAAGAAAAGAGCCAGTTTTCGGCTATAGGTTNTCCAAGAAAAACTGAATTTTTTTCTAATTGATTTTAAGTCCAGTTGATTACTNGTTGAGCCAGACAAAGTTTTACGCCCTATTGTAGGGCTTTGTTGTTCAGAGTCTAAAGACACTTCTTTTTTGCTAAATTCGGTACCTATTTTGGAATTTTTTTCGATGACTTTAGTTTTTTGAGGGATAATCACGCCATCGTCAGCTAGAAAATCTTCTAAAGTTTTAGATTCTTGAACCAAAATCAGTGCGTTGCTGGCAGCTCCTTCTGTAACTTTGGCTGTACTAGTTACTGGTATAGCAAATAGTTCTGGCTCGCTAGCAATTGAGTCTGGATTATTCAAATTAGGGTTTTGCTTGTTGCTAATACTTGTATTGTTAGGTCGATTGGTTTTTGACTTTATAAACTTTTTTTTGGACATAGGGTAATCTAATTGAGAGCAAAATCAGAAAGTTTCCTAAAGCTTGTAGAATTTTTTAGAAAAAAGCAAGAGAAGTAGCCTTTGTTTTTTATGTTAAGTAAATGTTTATAGGGGTACAGACAAAGCTGGTTATTTTGTCATTAAAAAACCTTGAAAATTAAGTTTTTTACCGTTTTCCAAAACCACTTTTGTTACTTCTAAATAGCCATAGGCGGTGTGTAAAAAAGTTTTTAGTTGTTTATTATATTTGATTTGAGTCCATTCAGAATCGGTATATATTATTTTGTCTGATTCACTAACCAATTTGGGGAAGTTTAAGCAATAGCCAACACACCAATCCAAAGTTACTAGTTGTTGAAAACAGACTGAGTGGAACTTAGTTTTAGGAAACTGGACAAAGGCTCGCCAGCGGTTAAACAAATNTTTGGCAGTGTAATTTTTAGGTTCGATTACAGCATCCTCTTTAGTTTGCTTACCACAAAAGGTGGCTTGGGTATGGTCTTGAGCTTCTCCTTGCCAGCCGTAACGGTTGGCCAACAAAATTTTAGCTATTACAAGCGCCCAAGTTTGAGCTCCCAAAACGCTCATCCTTTGAGCTAGTTCAGAAAAAGTCTCCCAAGCAGAGATAGATTGTGGAATTTTTAGCCAAATATCTCCTGCATCCATTTCTTTAGTCATCTCTATCCAAGATAAGGCGGTATGGTTATCTCCGTTTAATAAGGCAGTTTGCATAGGCGAGGCCCCACGATATTTAGGTAAGTCCGAAGGGTGCCAATTGATAAATTTATACTTAGCTAGATCTAGTATGGTTTGGGAAATAATTTGTCCGTAACTAGCTACAATGCCGAAATCTATACCCTTAGACAAAAAGTCTGAGTTAGCCCATTCTCGATTTAATTTTTTTGGTAAAAAAGTTGGTAAGCCTAAGTCGATAGCTTTTTGTGCAATTGGGTTGACTAAGGTTTGGTTTCTTAAGGTTTTATTGGCTTGAGAAACTACGCCTACTAATTCTATAGTAAATTGAGCTAATTGTTGATCTGTAAACAACTCTTTGGGTAAGTTTAAATGTTTTTGGATATCTGAAGCTAAACTTGAATAGTGCTCGTTAATAACAGTTAACAAAGGTTTACCTTGGGCTTGCACTAAGCTATCTAAAATAGGTTTAGTAAATTCAGAAGAACTAAAGAATACTATTTTTAACGGTTGTAACTTATTTAACATAAATAAAACTCCAAACCAGGAGTAGTTATGTATAACTATATTTAAGTTTGTCTAGAGTGTGATTCTTGATGTCAGCTTTTTAAGATAATTTGGGACAAAGAACTGTGAGACGAAAAACCTAAATTTCAAGATTTAACATGGCTTACACCTAGTTGATTAGTTTCAGAATAGTTCTAAAATGCTGTGTTAATTCTAATTTTACTAGAGATTGTCATTTAGTTGGTATGAATAGGTTAAGTTTAAGTTAACTTTAGTGCCAAAAAATTAACACCTTTACGGTTGTTGTATTTATCCAGTACTAATTATGCTTAGTTTGCTTTAAAAGCTTAAAGGTTAAATTTAACTTTTGATCAAGTTTGATTTTTATATCGTTTTAACTGTATTTTAATTATGCTACAATAATTTTTAATTTAAATTTAACCAATTCCTGGGGCGGTTTTTATTGAAAAAAGACAAATTTACTAATTTATATTAAATTGAACCAGAAATCTGATTAAGAAACAGAAATCTAATTAACGTTTTTCAATTAACTTCATTGGCTAATGTGGTAGATTGGCTGGAACGTGTGAGGAGGGTAGTTGGTCTGCTGTGGCTGGTTCCAAAGAACGATTTTTGATAGCAAATAATTTTTGATACAAAAGGTCTTTTTCGTTGGTATAAGGGAAGTGAATCATGGTAGCTAACGATTGAGNATCTAAGTAGTAGTAGGGGGAGCCAATATCAATGTTTCTTTTAATTAAACCAGCGTATAACATTTTTTCGCGCAGGTATCTTTCTCGCTCCCAGTAAATTTTTTCTAGGGCATCTCCAACTATTGGAGACAAAAGGGCAAACCCTTGGCCATCAGCTCCGCAGTCGGTTTGGGTGTCTTTTTGTTTAGCCATTTTTACCATTTCTGAATCAAATTGTACAAAATAGCTCATTACCATTGATTCAATCGCTCCTAAATCAACCCCTTCCTCTGCCAAAGCCACAGCTCGAATTTTGCATAAGTAGTTAAAGGACTTAATTTTTCTCATAATTTCACTTACAATTTTACGTTGAGTAGGGATTGTGGATATAATTTTACCTTTTTTATTAACTGACTTAGCTTCTCCTAAGAATTCAGTTTTTCTGGCTTGGTATTCTTGCCTCCATTTATCAATTTGTTTTTTGGCATACAAAGGCCTAGTCACAAATTGAATAACCAAATAAGCTTTAGGATCCAAATTGCGTAAACAACTGAACAAATGACTAATCGGATCGGCTATCGGAGCTTGGTCTTTTTTTTGAAACTCTCGCCAACTCTTTAGAGGAAATAAATCGGTTTCTTTACCCGTAGCAATTTCTACCGGTTTAAAGTCACTAGCCCACATTTGGGTGTATTTACCTTTGCGTTGCCAGTCTTTNGGCCANTCTTCAAAAGGATCAGGATAGCGGACAATTTGAATTNCTGGAAAACGGCTAATTAAGTGTGTGCGTAANACTTCTTCGTTGATGGNATTAATTCTGACAAAAATAGCTNTTTTTCCCCCGTTAGAATGAAATTCTAAAGTTAAGTTTTCGTAGGACCTACCCAAAGTTAGCAATTTATAAGNCGTACGTTCTTTGTAAATACTCCACATAGCGTCAAAGAAAGATTCCATTTCTTGGAAAGAAGTTTTGTTTAAAATTGGCGGGAAAATTCTTAAGATTACAAACTTTTGAGTTTTAGAATATTTACCTTTTTTATAGTCAATAAACTGATCTTCAATGTAAGTATAAAGCAAATTTAAACCTACTGGCAAACCACCGATTAGACCTATCCAAAGTAGATATTCAGCTAATTGATTCCAAAACATAGATACTTAACCAGGTAAATTTTGAGGAGCTGGAATGGTGGTATATTGGTTTTGTGGATTGGTTTGTAAACCCAAATTTGGTTGAGTTTGTCTAAGTAAAGATTGCAGCTGAAATTCTTCCACACTAACGTAAGGAAAGTGAATCATTGCGGCCAATTCTTCTGGAGTTAGAAAATATGGTTCTGAGCCTACACCTCCACTGCGTCTAATTAACCCTTGGTAGATACACTTTTCTCTAAAATAACGTTCCCTTGCATAATAGATTTTGTCTATTAGTAAGCTAATTTGGGGACCCAAAATACCCAAAAATTCTCCTCTAGGTTCGACCGAAGTGACTGTTCGACTATCAGGAACAAGAACTAAGCAGGGACTGTGAAATTGAGCAAAGTAACTATAAATTAAGGAGACTGCTCTTCTGGAAGTAACTTTACTATTAGCAAAAGCTAGAAATCGAATTTTGGTAGAAAAATGTAGAGAGTGAATTTTTTTGTTGATCCCGTCTAAAATTAATTTTTCGTTATCGGTGAGTACACTGACATTGCCTTCGGCGTCTACATCCACTTCCTCATTGCTAGAGAATTCTTGTTTTTTCTCTTGAAAGATAGCTTTCCATTCGTTTATTTTATCTCGATTAAATTGTGGTTCTAAATAAAATTGTACTACTAAATATTCTTCTGGGTCGATATTGGATAAAGCTGTAAATAATGCTTTGGCTGGATCAGTTTTTGGTCTTTCGTTTTCAGTTTGAAAATCTCGCCAGGTACGTAGTTGGTAGTAATCCACATTTTTACCTCTTTTAGGCTTCTCATCGCGGACTGACAGAATGGTCATGTCAGTGCCATATAAACTTGTGTAATCGCCCGTTTTACGGTCCCAATCTTTTGGCCAATTAGCTAAGGGATCGGGGTATTCTACCAAAATTGTACCGTTTAAATGAGCTTCAAAAGCACTTTTTAACAGTTGAGCATACTTTTTATTTACTCTAATAAAAATACCTACGTGTCCTCCTTTAGAGTGGAATTCAAAAGAATAACCTTCATACCACTTACCCTCGGTATACACTTCGTAAGGATCACGATTTTTGTAAATACCACAAAGTCTTTGAAAGACTTGTTCCATCTCCCCAAAAGATTTTTCGTTGATTACCGGTGGAAAAACCCGATAGAAAACATATTCTTGTTTACTAAACCAGGAGCCTATTTTATTATCTAACCATTGATCGTCTATCCATTCGTAGAGTAGGCCTAAAATAGCTATGTAGCCACCACCTAAAAACACCCAATTGGCATACCTAAACAAATCGGCCAAAAATTCTAGTAAAGAGAAAGACATTACGGCAAAAGTTGATTGCCGCCTATATAAACAATTTTTTAAATTTAGACAATATCAACTTTAATTTTCTTTTGCAAAGAAATTTGCAGCATAGGAATTTGAATAGTTAAAATCCCATTGTTAATACTAGCCTTAATATTATCAATATCTAAGTGCTCATTGATAGTTAGCTCACGGTAAAATTCACCCCAAAAACATTCTTCCAAGAGTACGTTGGCTGGGTCNTCTTTGTAGGGTTTTCTTCGTACTCCTTTGATAGTTAGAGTATGTTCTTCGATAGAAATGTCTAAATCTTGGGGAGAAACCCCGGCTACAGTGGAAACAATGTAGATTACATCGTCTTTACGATACACATCTACGGTTAATTGAGGTACTTCTTCCGGTTTCCAGTCAGTATTAGTAGTGTCTGGATCTGGGCTTAAACTAGGATTTATTTTGGTAGTCATATTTATTTTTCGAAAAAACTTTTTTAGGTAAGGCCTAAGTGAATCCTTAATTCAANGATGATAAAAGATTAAATCCTTAGGTTTGTCAATACTACTCTGTAAGTAGTCGTTAAAAAGACAATTTTTAACAGAGTTTTAAAATGTAGACAATTATTATTAATCAATATCTCTTAACGAAGACATCGGTTAGTTAAAAAAGTTTGAAAGTAATTATCTTAATTTATTAGAGATTGTTTTTTCATCCATATCTAACCCAAATAATTAGTGTGGCTTATTTTATTGTTACTTGCTCTTAGAGCTAACTGGAATTAACTTAACAAAGGCTGGTAAAAAGCGTTGGTTTTGGAGTTATGTTTACGTATGTTCGTAGACTTGAAAGTTGCGTTGATTAGTTACTGACTTTTCTTGACCAAAAACACAATACAATAACTAATTTGTTTCAGCTTATGGTTTTGGAGTTAAGAAGTATAACTCAACCTGAACAATGGACACAGTTTTTGCAGCAACATCCATACAATTATTTTCTACAAACTTGGCAATGGAGCGAGTTTCAAAACCAAGGCTTAGGTAAACCAGTCTATCGCTTGGGTTTTTATGATAACGAAAAATTGGTTGGCTTAGCTTTGGCTATTGTGGAAACCACCAGGTTTGGCCAATTTGTTTATATCCCACGAGGACCAGTTATAGACTGGAGTAACTCTCAGCTAGTGCCCCAAGCACTGTCTGCGTTAATTAACTTTTTTGCCCGAAAAAACTATTTTCAACTCAGGTTAGAGCCGCTAGTGCTTTTAGCGCAGTCAGAAGTGGTTAAACAATTGACTGAGTTTGGTTTTCGGACGGCGGTCAAGGCGATTCAGGTTGAATTAGCCTGGGTTTTAGATTTAAACCAAACAGAAGCTGACTTACTTAAAAATATGCGCAAAAATACCCGATATTACATTAAACGTGGCCAAAAACTGGGCTTAACGGTAGAGTTTTCTACTTCGGAAGAAGATTTTTCTTGGTTTGTTAGTTTGCTCCAACAGGCTNCTAGGCGNAAAGGTTTTTTAGTAGCNGAGGCTAATTATTTGCAACAAGAGTTTAGTTTTTTNAAAGGTGAAGTGTTGCAACTGGCTTTGGCTAAGNGGCAAGGGCAACCGGTAGCTGGGGCTTTGCTAGCTTACTATGGCCAAGAGGCTAGTTATTTGCATGCAGCTATGNTTGATGATCAGGAGAAACTAGAACCTTCGTACTATTTGCAGTGGGAGTGTATTCGTAAAGCCAAGTCTTTGGGNCTAGCTAAGTACAACTTTTGGGGGGTGGTTAGTGATCAAAATTACCACCCTGGTCACCCGGGTTATGGCTATAGTAATTTCAAAAAAGGTTTTGGTGGTAGGTTAGAAGTTTACTTAAAACCTCAAGATTATGTTTACTCTTGGTTGCCCTATTGGTTNTTTCGAGTTCAAGAGTGGTATCGACAAAAAAGAGATCAGGTAGTTTAATGAGGTTAGTTTTTTAATCCGGAAAACTCTGTGAAGTTAAGGTAGTTAATAACTAACTTGTAGTTGCTTGGTGTTTAGTATTTGAGATGCTCTAGTTTATTTTTTATGNACCNATTTTGACGCTGATTTGGGGNAATGGTTTTTAGGAAAACTGATTTATCGAAGTGTCTATTTCAATCNTTCCAAAGTCAAATTATAGACTGATTAAAAATTAACTGTGACTTACATGTTNGTTCCTGTTCAGCTTTGTTTGGTTTGGCTGGTTCCAGGAAANTTACCAGATTTTTGTAATNGATCTAACCTGGATTAGTCTNGGTGATTCACCTATATCTCGGTTTCCTATCTAATTAGCTTGATTTTACCACTAAAACTNAAATACTTTTGGTTTTTTGTCANTTGCCGTTTACATTNTCCAAACCGGAATTTGCTTAAATAAGACTTTTTGACAGAGATAAGCTTCTGAAGTACCTTATTTTGCTNCATAAACCTATGGATCTACTGAATCAAAATTCATCTGATCAATCCGAATGGTTGAGGTATTTTTTGCCAATATTTACCTGGTTTGCATTTTTTATTTTGGGTGTAATTTTAGTGTTACCTTATCTGATTACTGAACTCAATACTTTTTTTCACTCCGGTGAAATACCTCGTTTAAGTGAAATTTGTGAGCAAGTGTTGCAAGTCAAACCAGTACAACTAAAGTTAGTGGAAATTAACAAACCTAGAAAAGAGTTAAAATTTTACTGTTTGTATTCTGAACCTACTTTAGACGCCGAATTAACCATTAATCAAATAGGAGAAAATTGGCTGGTTACCAAGCAACGTCGGTTTAGCCAAGCTAACGAATTTTTTTGGCCTGTCTATCGTCTTAAGTAAGTAAACAAGCGTTTANAATNGATTTAAGTAAGATTAAAGTCTGTGCTAGGTATTTGTTTTTTGTTTTTACTTTAAGTTAGATTTAAGACTTGAATTATGGACACATTGACCGTCACTACATCGACTAGGCTGTTTTAGAGACTTTTAACTTTTAGTGTACATATTAGTTTACCTTTTTGGTAGATGTGTAATGGTAGATGTGTAAGCTGGTTGGCTTGTAGTAAGTTAACTTTTTAGTTAGGAAATTCTAGAGTAATCGATATTGGGCAATGATCACTACCGAAAATATCGTCGTGAATAGCGGCTTGCTTCAGGTAGGGTAGTAAATCTGTCTGGACTAAAAAGTAGTCAATGCGCCAGCCTACATTGCGTTCTCGGGCTCTGGTGATTTGGTCCCAGTAGGTATATTTACCAGTAGTAGTTGGATAAAAATAACGAAAAGTGTCTATAAACCCAGCTTGGAAAAATTTGTTTAAGGCAGCCCTTTCTTCTGGTAAACAGCCGGTAGTATTACGGTTTTGTTCGGGTCTGGCTAAATCAATGTCGGCTACTGTAGTATTAAAGTCACCACACAAAATTAATTGATAGTTTTGTTGTCGTAAGTTCTGGATGTAATTTAAGATGGCTTGATAAAACTCTATTTTATAATCAATCCGAAATTGACCCCTACCTCCCTGAGGATAGTAAGCATTCACTATGGCTATTTGAAGTTTTTTAGTGACTTCATAGAAAGTAGTTACTACTCGCCCTTCTTGGTCAAATTTATCCAGGCCAAGACCTATTTTGGCTCCAAGATAGCTAAGCTGTTTATGTTTTGGTCTGGTTTTGTCCCTCTCTGATTGGATGTCTGACAGATCAAACAAAGGATTTACAAGGTTATGCTTGTGAAAATCAGGGTCTAAGCTAAAAGTAGCCACTCCACTATAACCTTGTCGGTTGCTAGCGCAAGCAAAGTCTAAGCGATAGGGCCTGTAATCCAAAATTGTGGACAAATTGTGCATAATTTGTGCATTAGCTTTAATCTCCTGTAAGCACAAAACATCCCAATTTAAAGTTTTAGTAATTTGCCAAAAACCCCTTTTAATGGCGGCTCTAATGCCGTTTATATTCCAGCTAGCTAAATTTAATTGCATAAAGCAGTAATTTAATCATCACCTGCCAAAATCGAACAGGTTTAGTGATTGACAAATTCTAAGAGTCCAGTCAACCAGGTCGAATTGGTGATTTATTTATCCTTACTTTAGTTTTACCGGTTGTTGGTTTTATTTTCTTAATTAAGGGTGCGGATTATTTAGTTCAAGGCTCTAGTTCTTTGGCTAAAAAGTTACGGGTATCTGACTTAATTATTGGGTTAGCTATTGTCGCTTTGGATACCTCCACACCAGAACTAGTGGTGAATTTAGTAGCCAGCTTTCGAGGCACAGCTGATTTAGCTATGGGTAACGTTTTAGGTAGTAATATAGCCAACATTTTGCTCATTTTAGGGGTGTCGGCTACTATTTACCCTTTAGTAGTGCACAAAAACACTGTTTACAAAGAAATTCCGTTTGCTTTGCTAGCTGTGCTGGCTTTATTTTTCCTAGTTAACGACCAAGATTTAGCTTCTCAAAAAGCCAACCTATTATCTCGAGGGGATGGGTTGGTTTTACTTTTGTTTTTCCTGATTTTTATGTATTACGTTTTTTCGGTAGNCGTAAGTAAACCTAACTCTGAAGATGCTGTTTTAGAAGAAAATATTGAAGTTTTACCAATGTGGCAGTCGTGGATGATAATTATTGCTGGTATTCTGGGTCTAGTTTTTGGTGGTCAGTGGGTAGTCGATGGTGCTGTAGCTATAGCTAAAATGCTGGAGGTAAGCGAGAAATTGATTGGTTTAACCGTTGTGGCTGCGGGTACCTCATTGCCTGAATTGGTCACTTCAGCTATGGCGGCTTATCGGCGAAAACCGACATTGCTGTGGGTAACGTGGTAGGTTCAAATATCATGAATATTTTGTTTATTTTAGCACTTACTGCAGTGATTAGTCCCTTACCGTTTAGTGATAATTTGCAAGTTGATTTATGGATGGTTATTGGCGTAACCGTTCTACTCTTTTTAGCCTTATTTGTAGGCAAGCGGAGATTATTGGAAAGGTGGCAAGGGATTGTATTTGCGTGAATATATTTGGCTTATATTCTATATTTTTTGGTTTTCTGAAAAAGTTTTTGAAAAGAGAAATTAGCTCTGATGGTATCGTTTTTTCACACAAAATTATGGTAAGTCAGCCGACTTTGATCATTAACTTAATGTGTATGCGGTTGGTTTTGTAGTCAATTGTAGTTTCCTTAACTACACTTAATCAATTTGGTTAAATTGAAATAGTTTGAAAAAACTTACTAATTCTCTTTTTTCAAAACACTTAGACCAAAATTAATTTCGATTTTGTGTTTACTTAAACACTCTGTAAGTCAGAATTAAGACTAAGTTTTTAAATTAAACTTTGCTAATTTGCGATTGGTAAATAATTTTGCGAAAGATTTTTTACAAAAAATATATTCCTCAATTTTAATTGATTTCTTTCACAACAAACAGTTTATAATTTTTGATTTCATTCTTCCTCCTCGTCTTCTTGTGTTTTAGCCCCAAACATAATAAAGACCGCTCTTCTACTACCATTGTCTCTAGCTTTTCCAAAAGTAAAATCTTCCACAGCTACCAGTAAATACGGTCTTTTACCATAAAAGGCTACTCCAGCCATGTTGGCTACGTAATCGTATTTTTGACCATTTAAATCTTCAGCTATAATTGGAGTAGTCCAATTTTGCCCATCACGAGAATATATATAAGCTGGTTTGCGTGGTCGGCTATGAGTCATATAGCCTATGTGAATTCCATCTTTTTGATCTATTCTTAAAACTCCGCTTACGCCCTTGTCGGTAATTTTCGTGGATACCCAATCACCACTTTTGTTGGTATAGTAATACAAGTTTCCCGCTGCGTCATCACAGGTAAAATGTAGCTTACCTTGACTATCCAAATTGCCACTAACTCTATAACAGGACCGAAGGATTACTTGAAACTCTTCAAAATTTTTTAAAGATTCATTATACTTCATGATAGTTACTTTATTACTATATTCATTTAATCCAGAACTTAAAATTAGATAAATTTCAGTGAAGTTGCGGTCGGTAATTAGTTCAACCTGACCTCTGTAGGTAATATTACCTGGAGCAAAAGTTTTCCANNCGATGGGGCGATTACCTCGATTGTTTAAATCTGGTCCTAAGTTAGTTACTTGATATTGTCCGTTGGTGNCTGGTAAATTTTGATTCGCTGAGATAGCTATCCAGTTGCCTTTGTAGTAGGCTACTAAGGCTTTATAAAGAAAACTATTTTCGGTATATACTTTATTTAGATCTTCGTAGTCTTGCCCGTTCCATAACCGGGTCGAAATTTCCCAAGTGTTATCAAATCTGTCTATACTAATTATACCAACTAACCCATCGGGACCTATAGCCACTTTAGGTCCAGCATAGTCTATATCGTGTTCCCCTCTGCGAAATGTGTAAAAATCTGAGATCATGGCTTCTATATTGAATAAAGGAAAATAGCCAGTAACGTGGCCACCTATTCTACTAATTCCAAAAAATACTTGGCAGTTATATAAAACTAAAGTTGGATGCTTAATATTATATTTACATTTATTCTGATCATAAAATCCCCCCGTACATACTTTATCTCCTTCAAAAGCATAAGAGTAAATTACACCTGCTTTATCTGGATCTCCTAGACAAGTTTCTGCTATACTTCCAAGAGGGTCTTTTAATCTTANGTTTAAATTCAAACTGGCTAGTTGAGAAAAGTTTAAAAATTGCCAATTTGGATCAATCAAAGTTATAATGGCTGCTGGTAAGGTAATTAAGACAATACCTACGATTAAATCTTTAAATTTTTCTCGAATAGTTAACCAAAAATTACCCTTATTATTTAGCAAACTTTTAGCGGCTAAATAACCTAAACTTGTAAACAAAAAAACAATACCAATAACTAATAATACATTCACAATAGATTTAACACAGCCAACTACATTGGCAGTGGAAATATCTAAATAAAAACATTCTGGTAACAAGTTTAAAAAAAAAGTTTGTACCGAAGAATTGTTTTTTGGAACTTCAACGTAATCGTAACAATATATGGGTAAAGCAAACAAGAAGTCTTGGTTATTGTTGCAAGCAGCAATCGCGTCTTTTTTAGAGAACCCTTTGTTTTCAAGTAATCTGTTTATACAAGCCTCGTAACTTTTAGCTCGAAATACTTTATTACTGTTACTGATTTGGGAATTTTGGCTGGTATCATTCCGGCATGTCCAAGCACACTCAACATAAATCCAATTACTCAAGTTATTTTCTTGTTTTTTTTCAATACATTTTTGATTACATTTAGCAAAATGATTGTAACCAAAGATAAATTTTCCGGTATCACTATCTTTTTGACAAAAAGTTATCTCGTTTAGAATCTCGTTTACTTTGTTATCGGACTGTGTTTCGGCGTAAGCCGGGATTGTTAGTTGATTACTTAAACAGAGGGTAATAGTGCCGATGGTTATCAAGCTTAACCAAAAAGGACTCAGTTTTAACCAGTACCGGAGGCGTTGGTAGATTGTATTAATTGTGGCTATTGAATTCTTCAGGTAAAACATAATTAAGTTTTGTTTCCAGCTGGTTTAGTAAAACTTTAGAAAAAACCATAAATAGTCGAAATAGTTTATCTGAAAAATGATTGCTGGTCAACCTACGCTTTACAAAAATATTTTTTTCACTTTGGTGGGTTTAATCTATGTTAAAAGTTGGTAGTCGCTACATTTGGAAGACTGCGATCACACCTGTAATTGATTTTGTAGCTTTAGTGTTAGGAGCTGTGTTTGTTTATTTAGTCAGATACCGTTGGCTGGCAGAAGAGTTTCTAAGTCCTAAAAACATCACTCGAGAAACTTATCTTACTGCTTCGATTATTTTTGCTGCAATCACCATTTTAGTCTTTATCTTGCAAGGGGTTTACGAGCTAGATCCGAAAAAAAGTTTTTGGTCTCGTTTGCCGAAAATTGTGATTGGCTTGTGGACAGTGTTACTTGGATTGATTGTGTTTTTGTTTTTTAACGAATTTAACGAACAAGCTTTTCCTAACGGTATTCCTGTAAGTCGCTTTATTTTAGCTTTTGGTGGGTTTTCAGCTTTGGGGTTTTTGTTATTGGGTAGGTTATTAATTTGGGTAGTAGAAAAAATTTTGTATGCCTACAATATTGGCAAAACCGAAGTAGTTTGCGTGGGACAAGTGGCACCTAAGTTGCTCAACTGGCTACGTCGTCGTTCGGATATTAAAGAAATTCATAGTTTTGCTCAGTTAACTCAAGAATCGTTTCAACAAATTGAGCAATTGGTTAAAACTTACCGGGTTTCGGAAATTTACTTACAAAGTGAACAGATTGGTTTAGAAAAAGAATTAGCTTTTTTGGCCGAAATTTACACTGTGGATTTTGTGTTTCAACCAGCTGAGGTAAAGGAGTTTGATGTATTTGGCATAAAACCAGTGCAAATAGATGAAGTGATTTATTTGGAGCTCAAACATGGCCGTTTAGACGGCTGGTCAATTGTGTTTAAGAGGTTGTTAGATATTGTCTTGGGGTTATTGATAGCCATTCTTAGTTTACCTCTAATGATTTTGATCGCCATTGCCATCAAGCTTGATTCCCCTGGACCAGTGTTTTACTGGAGCGAAAGAGTTGGCGCTAACGGCAAAATTTTTAAAGCTTTGAAGTTTCGTCGGATGAAGCAAGAATATTGTATTTATTCAGAAAACGATCCTAATTCACAGAAAGCTTTACAATTCGAGCAAGAGCTTATCAAAAAACAAAATTGTCGTCGTGGTCCGTTGTACAAAATCGTTAATGACCCTAGAAATACTCGAGTGGGTGACTTTTTGGAACGTACCAGTTTGGATGATTTACCTCAGATTTTCAACGTCCTGAAAGGCGAAATGTCTTTAGTTGGTCCTCGGCCACATCAACCTAGAGAAGTACGTAAATACGCTAAGCATCACTTTAAGGTACTCAACGCTAAACCAGGATTAACCGGAATGGCTCAGGTTAACGGTCGTAGTAACCTAGATTTTGAGGAAGAAGTTAAGCTTGATCGTTATTACATTGAAAATTGGACTTTGTGGCTAGATATCAAGATTTTGTTGAAAACCCCGTTGGTAATGTTTTACAGGTAATCGGCAAACAGCTTGTCAGACAGACAATTTAAACTATCAGTTTTTTTACTGAATTTTAACTTATTTAAATCTAGTTACTGATTTTTTCTAGCGGTCTTTGGTTTTTTAGAAAAAACTATATTTATTCAATTAATCAAACAAGTGCTTAAGACTAGGTTAGTTTGGCTTTTGAATTGAATTTTGCTTTAAAAGTTTAACCAGTTAACCAAACTTTGGGTTGCTAGGTTAGTTTTTTGCTGTTTAATTGGTCTGATTAACTGTTTAGTGTTCTATAGAATGAATCAACCAAATGAAATAACCTGGTTTTTCCTAGGTCTCGTATATAAACAAGACGGGTTAAAACTACTACTGATGAGCTTTAACTAATAAATTTTGAACCAAAACTGAACAAAACTGAAATATTGTTTTGATTAAGTTAAATTAGACAATTCTGTGTTGATTGAGTAACTAGTTTTGCAGTTGCTAACTAAAAGTATTGCCTTGAAAACGTCTTTATTTAAACTCTTTAATACTTACAAACCAACTTAATTTTTTGCTCTTGCACAGATTGAAAAAATATGTTATATAGGCCGCAACTATTATCAATTTTATAATTATTTAGGCATATGTCATTATTATCTACCAGGCTACCACACATTAACGGCGACAAAGGTAATTGGGGAGAAATCCTCAATGGTTGGCTAAAAAGTATTGGGGGTTATGCTGGCACTGGCTACGGCAACCCTAACAACCCATTTGAAGCCAACAATGCCGGGTTAAACTTCGCCTCTTCCGATCCAACCCCAACCGATTTAGGTTTGGCTGCCATTCCTACTGGTTTCACCTATATTAACACTGAATCAAATCAAATTCGCAGGTGGACCGGTAGCAACTGGAAAATTTTACTTCAGGCTGGAGGTACCGACACTTATGTCACCAGTGGTACTACTCAGCAGGGTGGTAATTTTACTAACCAAATTCGTTTAACTAGAAACGATAGCCAAATTATTAGTTTTGACTATTTGCCATCTTTTCAAGGAAACGCTGGTAGATTTTTAAGAATTAATCAAGCTGGCAATAACCTAGAATGGGCTGTAGCGGTTACCCCAGACACAGATATTTATGTTAATGGTGGGAGTATTGTCAACGGAAACACTTTGCGCTTGACCAGAAACAACGCTAATCCTGTGGATATTAACTTGACTGGTTTAAGTGTTGGCCAAGATCACGATTGGTACGTTACTGGAGGCACTAGTATTCCTAGCAACATTACCCAAAACATCTACACTCGCGGTCGAGTGGGTATTGGCAACCATTTTGGTACTGCGGCAGCCACTCAACCTGGAGGTCATGAGCACTTTTTGGAAGTCAGGTCTACCCATTTTCCTTTAGGTTTGTACGTTTCCAGTGATCTATCTATTCAACCAAGTTTTGTTGGTTTGTATCGTCGTAGAGATTCTGGCAACGGATCTGTACAAAATGGAGACTTTATTTCGGGAATTTATTCCTTTGGATATAATGGTTCAAGCTATGAGTTTTTGACCGCCATTCAATCAGTGGCCAGTGTTGGTAACCAGCTTGGGGCTTCGATGGTGTTTGCCACTCGTTCAAATAACGCTGGAGCACTCTTAGAAAGAATGCGAATTCACTCAAACGGTTTTGTTGGTGTAAATACCAGCAATCCAGTTTACACGTTGGATGTTCAAGGTTCGATTAGAAGTGACTTGGCCGGTTTTGTTTCTGATCACGCTTACACGTTTATTAATGGACAATTAACGCCACGATCAAATTCTGTGCCAGCAGCTCAATGTGCATATGGTGGCTTTTTGTCTTTAAGACATCTAGGTAAAACTGGTTCCAATGAAGTCTACGATTGGTCCTGGATAAATATGAAAAACGTGACAAATGGTAATGACCCTAATGTGGCTTCTGGCCTA
>JGI24188J35168_1000150_pt1 | contig 36802 bp, 41 predicted proteins | sample YNPBryantNP2012_FD_35168 | JGI IMG/M metagenome (IMG submission 35168) | reverse complement strand
GCGCAGCGGGGGGTTGGGTGGGCGCAGGGGCCGGGGCGGGGACCTCGGCGGGGGCGGGGGTGGCCACCTGGGCCACCTGCACCGGCGTAGGCGCCGCTTCTTGGGCTGGTTTCTGCCCCCGCCCGAAAACCCAGTAGAGCGCCGCTGCCGCCACCACCACCGCGGGCACCGCCCAGAGGGCGGGGGAGCGGCGGCGGGGCGGTGGTACCTCTTCCAGCTCGGGAATCGCGGGGGGAGGCACCACCGGTGCAGGGGCGGGGGGTTTGGGTTTTGCGGGCTTTTCAGCCTTGGGGGGCGCCGCCGGGGGTGGCTCCGGTGGAGCGGGGGCAGGGGCAGGGGGCGGCGTAGCGGGAAGCTTCACCGTGGCGGCCACCTCGGTGGCCAGGGCCGGCCGCTCTCGCCCTTCCAGGTCGCAGAGGAAAGCCGCGAGCAACGCGGCGCTGGGGGGCGGGTCGAAGGCGCGCATGGCCGCTTCCAGGTCCTTGGCCATGTCCGCCGCGGATTGGTACCGCTCCTCGCGGTTTTCCTTGAGCGCTTTGAGGACGATCTGCTCCACCTCCTCGGGGATCGAGGGGTCTATGGCCCGGGGCGGGGTGATCTTGGGGCTACGGACCTGCTCCAGCACCGAAAGCTCCGAGTCGCCGGTGAACGCCTTGCGGCCGGTGACCAGCTCGTAGAGCACGAGCCCTAGGGAAAAGATGTCGGAGCGGTGATCCAGGTCCTTGCCCCAGGCTTGCTCGGGGGACATGTACTGCAGCTTGCCCTTGAGCGCTCCCGCCCTGGTGTGGGAAGCCTTGGANGCCGCCTTGGCGATGCCGAAGTCGCAGAGCTTGATGTCCCCCTCGTAGGAGATGAGCACGTTCTGCGGGGACACGTCGCGGTGCACCAGGGCCATGGCTTGCCCTTTGAAGTCCCGCTTGCGGTGGGCGTAGTCCAGGGCGTCGGCCAGGCGGGCACCCACGAACAGCGCCAGGGGGAGCGGGAAGCGCTGCCCCTTGGCCTGGAGCTTCTGCTGGATGGTGCGCAGGTCCAGGCCCTCCACGTACTCCATGGCGATGTAGTAGTAGCGGTCGATCTTCCCCAGGTCGTAAATGTGGATGATGTTGGGGTGCTGGAGCTGCGCCGCCAGCTTGGCCTCGTCAATGAACATCGTGACGAACTCGTCGTTGTCGGTGAGGTGGGGGAGGATCCGCTTGATAGCCACGATCTTCTGGAACCCCTCCAGCCCCTTCATCCGCGCCTTGTAAACCTCGGCCATCCCCCCTGTGGCGATGTGCTCGATGAGCTCGTACTTCCCGAACGGTGTACCTGCGGGAGCTTGGGGGGCAGTGACCTGAGGCTCCGGAGGCGCAGGCTTGGGAGGCTGGGGGGTGGGCGGTTGGGCCGGAGGGGCCGGGGCTGCTTTTTTCGGCTTCACCGGCACCTCGAGACCCGAGAGGGTCTGGGAAAGCAGCTCCTCCACCCGCTTGCTCCCGGTGTCCTCGGCAGGCTTGCGCGGCTTTTCCTCCTTGAGCACCTCGGCGATGGTGGCCTCCAGCACCCGCTCCACGTCCTCCACGGCCCCGGGGGCCGCGGGGACCTGGCGGGGTGGGGGAGGCGCGGGCTCCGCCTTGGGGGCGGGCTTTTCCGCGGGCTTGGGAGGCGCCGGGGCCTTAGGTGCCGGGGCCTTGGGCTGGACCGGGATGCGCTGGGTGTCCGCGGGGCTCGGGGCCTCCTCGTCGGCGAGGATGTCGCCGAACAGCTCCTGGGAAGTCACTACGGGCCCGGTTTGCGGTTGCTGGCGCAGCGCCTCGAGGATCTCCACCTTGGTTTTCTCGGAAACGCTGGGCCCCCGGGCCGCGCTTTCCAGCCAAGCTTTGACGCAATCCCGCAGTTGCTGATCGGAGAACGGCTTCGGGAGGATCTCCTGNGCCCCCAGGAGCTGGGCGTCCGCCCGGGTGTCGGTGCCACTGTAGCCGCTCATGAGGATCACGAAAGGCGTGTTCCGCAGCCCCGCTCGAGCCCGGAGCTGGGTGATGGCGTCCTCCACCTTCACCCGGGGCAACACCGAGCTCATGAGCACCAGTGCCGGCTCCACCTTGCTGCAGGAAGCCACCGCGCCGTCCACGTCCGTGGCCGCGAGGAACTCCACCCCCAAGGGGGCGAGGGCAGCCTGGTAACGGCTCGCGTTCCGCGGCTCGTAATCAACCAGGAGGACTGTAGGTTTCATGGGCCCGTCCCACCTCTCGCTCCAGCTGGTGGTTATTCTCGCTTAGGGCGGGCGCCCCGTCAAGGGAAGGGGCGCGGGCCGTGTACAATAGCCGCGAGCAGGCCGCAAGGCCGGGAGTCGCCTATGTCCGGTCACAACAAATGGAGCACGATCAAGCACAAGAAGAGCAAGCTCGACGCCAAGCGCGGCAAGCTCTTCACCAAGCTCATCCGGGAAATCACCACCGCAGCCAGGCTCGGCGGCGGAGACCCCGAGGCCAACCCCCGCTTGCGGGCGGCGATCCAAGCGGCCCGGGCTGCCAACATGCCCCAGGAGAACATCACCAAAGCGATCCAGCGGGGCACCGGGGAGCTTCCTGGCGTGGCTTACGAGGAGGTGGTGTACGAGGGGTACGGCCCTGGGGGGGTGGCGGTGATGCTCCAGGTGCTCACCGACAACCGCAACCGCACCACCGCGGAGATCCGCCACCTGTTCTCCAAGTTCGGCGGCAACCTGGGGGAGTCCGGCTGCGTGGCCTACCTCTTCAAGAAGCAGGGGTACATCCTGGTGCCGAAGAGCGCGGGGAGCGAAGACGCGGTGATGGAGGTGGCGTTGGAAGCCGGGGCCGAGGACTTCTTCGCCGACGACCCCGAGTTCTACGAGATTTACACCGCCCCGGAGGATCTCCACCGGGTGAAGGCCAGCCTGGAGGCCAAGGGTTTCGCGGTGGAGGAGGCGAAGATCGACATGGTCCCCACCACCCAGGTGCGGCTGGAGGACAAGAAGGCCGAGCAAATGGTGCGCCTCATGGAGGCCTTCGAGGACCACGACGACGTGCAAAACGTCTGGGCCAACTTCGACATCGACGCCAAGTACCTGGAAGCCTCNTAGCCCCATGCGGGTGCTGGGGCTCGACCCGGGAACCCGCCTTTCGGGGTGGGGTTTCCTGGAGGCGGTAGAGGGGCACATCCAACAGGTGCGTTGGGGCTGCCTGGTGGGCCCGCGGCGNGCCAGTCGTCCGGCTGTGCTGGCGCACCTCGCGGCAGCTTTGGCAGAGCTTTTGGCCACATGGCAGCCCCAGGTAGCGGTGGTGGAGACGCCGTTCGTGGCCCGCTTCCCCAAGGCTAGCTTGCAGCTGGCGGAAACCCGCGGGGCGCTGCTGGCGGCGCTGGGCCGGTGGGGGGGCGAGGTGGTGGAGTACGAGCCGGCGAGGGTGAAAGCTTGGGTGGTGGGGCACGGCCAAGCAGCGAAGAGCCAAGTGGCCTGGGTGGTGCAGCGCTACTTCAACCTCCCCGAAGCGCCCCCCGCGGACGCCGCGGATGCCTTGGCGTTGGCCTTGTGCCACCTGTTCGCGGTCAAGGCCCTGGCGGTCCCCGGGGTGGGCAGTTGACCGGGGTTGCACGTTGACCTCTCGGGGGAGTTGTGTTAGCCTCAAGACGCCGCGGGTAGGGAACGCCTTCCCGGCAAAAAAGCAACGGAGCAGGCGGCAAACCGCGAGCTCCGAGAAAGCGAGGAGGCAAAAGTGGGAGACCTCATAACTTACTTCCAGCAGGGCGGTATCACCATGTGGCCTTTGCTCGTCTTTTCCATCCTCACGGTGACGTTCATCGTGGAGCGGGCGCTGGCGTTGCGCAAGGCCAAGGTGAACGTGAACGAGTTCCTTTCCAAGGTGCGCAAGGCTCTTTTGGTGAACCGGGACGTGCGGGCGGCCATGAAGGTCTGCGAGGAGTACCAGGGCCCGGTGGCCTCGGTGGTGAAAGCGGCCCTGGCCCGCTACGGCCACCCCAAGGAGGACATCGAGAAGAACATCGAGTCCGCCGCGGTGTTCGAGAGTGCCCGCTTGGAGCGGGGGCTCATGGTGTTGGCCACCTCGGCCAATATCTCTCCCATGCTGGGGTTCCTCGGCACCGTCACCGGCATGATCAAGTCGTTCGCCACCTTGGCGCAAGCGGGGCTTTCCAACCCCGGGGCGGTGGCCGCGGGTATTTCCGAGGCGCTGATCACCACGGCTACCGGGCTGTTCATCGCGATCCCCGCGCAGCTGGGCTACAACTACTTCATGAGCCGCATCAACAAGTTCATGCGGGACATCGAGGTGGCCTCCAACATGCTCATGGATACGTTCATCGAGATGGACAGCGAGCGGTACGGCGCAGGAGGCGGCGCGGAGGCGTGAGATGATCCGAGTACGGCGCGTAGGCCGTAAAGCCGACCCCTACATCCCCACCGCCTCGATGGCCGACATCGTGTTCTTGCTCATCATCTTTTTCATCGTCACCTACAACATCGAGGTGGACAAGGCCAAGGTGCAGCTGCCGCGCACCGCGGTGCGCACCGATGTGCCTCGCGAGGCGGCGTACGTCTCGGTGGATACCGAGGGGATCATCCGGGTGTCCGGCGGCAAGGAAACCTCGGTCCCCGTGTCCTCGGTGGAGGAGGTGCAGACCTTCGCCCAGAACGTGGTGGCGCAGAACCCCGAAAAGGCGTTCGTGGTGAAGGCCGACAAGAACACCCGCTACCAGGTCATTGACAAGATCCTGGATGCCCTGAAGCAGGCACGGGTAAAAACCATCTTTCTCCTCTCCGAGCAGCGCACGATCTCGGACCGGACCTGAGGAGGGCCCCATGAAGCTGGAACGCCGCAAAGTACCCCCTGAAATCTTCACGGGTTCCATGGCGGACGTGACCTTCCTGCTGATCATTTACTTCATGGTCACCATGGCTTTTTCCGCCACCAAGGGGCTCGACTTCCAGGTTCCCAAGGAAGACACCTCGAAACAGGTGCAGCTGGAGCGGGAAGAGGCGGTGGAGGTGAAGGTCACCCCCCAGGGGACCTACCTGGTGGACGGCAAGCCCATGGCCCTTTCCCAGTTCGCCGACTACCTGAAAACCAANATCGTGCCTGGCAAGTTGGTGGATGGGAAGCCGGTGATCGAGAAGCCGGTGATCCTCCGCCCGGATCCGCAAGNGCCCTACGGGGCGATGATGGACGCCTTCGACGAGCTGCGGCAGGTGAAGGACAAGCTCGGACTGGGGAAGGACCTGAACATCTCCCTGCCCACCCAGCGGGAAATCGAGAACCTCTGGGGCGCCTTGGGGGCTCTGTAGCCATGTTCGGCCCGGGGCCTTACAATAGAAGCGGAGGTAGCCTATGAGCGCGAAAGACCAGCGCCAGAACCAAGAACCCGGCCTCCAGGGCCTGGCTGCGCTGACGCTCGAGTACGAGGAGGACAACCGCACGCTGCGCATCGCCACGGTGATTGCCGTGGTTTTCCACGTCGTGCTCGCCATCGTCAAGTTCCCCGAGTGGAGCACCAAGGCCGCGGAGGCTACCCAGAACAAACCAAAGATCTTCNTGGTGCAGCAGNCCCGCTTCAAGCCCCCGGAAGTCCAGAAGCAGCAGGAGATCCTCAAGCCCCGCACGGTGCGGGTACCGATCCCCGACCCCACCCCGGACGAGCCGGAACCGGTGCGCCAGTACGAGCCCGAGGAAGAAATCCCGGAAACGCCAGTGCCCCCGGAAGCGGTGTTCGGTGACATTGGCCCACCTCCAGCCCCGGAGGACGAGGGCCCGATCCGCGTGGGCGGCCAGCTGAAGGAGCCGCGGAAGATCAAGTACGTCGAGCCGATTTACCCGGAGATTGCCAGGCGGGCTCGCGTGGCTGGGACGGTGATTCTCGAAGTGGTAGTGGACCGAGACGGCAATCCCAAGAGCATCAAGGTCCTCCGCGGGCTTTCCATGGGGCTCACCGAGGCCGCCATTGAGGCGGTGAAGCAGTGGAAATGGGAGCCTTCCACGCTCAACGGCAAGCCCGTGGAGGTGATCGTGGTAGTCACAGTGAACTTCAAGCTCCAGTAAGACCCATGGCCCTGCAAGGCTCCCTCTCGGACCTGGCTCTCCCCGACGTCATCCAGCTGGTGTCGGTTTCGGGGAAGACCGGGGTGTTCACGCTCTCCGGCGACGGCGGGGTGGTGGGCAAGATCTTCCTCAAGGACGGGCAAATCGTGGATGCCTACGTGGGGGAGCTGCGGGGCGAAAACGCGGTGTACGAGATGGCGATCTGGCAGCGGGGGCAGTTCATCTTTACCCCCCAGGTGGAATCCGACCAGGTCACAATCACGAAGTCCAATGCCAGCTTGATGATGGAAGCCGCCCGCCGGCTGGACGAGTGGCGGGTCCTGCAGAAGCGCATCCCCTCCCTGGAGTTGATCCCGTACTTCTTGCCCAGGGAGCCGGGGCACGACCAGGTGACGCTTTCCCCCCACGAGTGGATCGTGGTCACGAAGATCGATGGCCAGCGCTCGATCCGCGAGCTGGAGCAGGTAACCAAGCTTTCGGCGTTCGACCTTTGCAAAACGCTCTTCGGCCTGATTACCTCCGGGCTCATCGGTCTGCGGGCACCGGGGGAAGAAGCGGTGCAGGCACCGCCCGCAGGGCCCTCGGTCACCACGCTTTTGGCGCTCACCGAAAACATCCGCAAGATCGCCGAGGAGATCGTGGGGCCCGGCGGGGCCATCACCGTGGAAAAGCAGTACCGCTTGGCGCGCACCGAAATCGAGCGAGGCAAGGGGATGGCGGCGGTGCAGAGCATGGTGGACCAGCTGGCCAGGGCCATTTCCTTGCTCAAGGGCGGGGAAGAGGCGGGGGAGTTCCTGCGGCGGGTCACGCCGCTGGTCCAACTGTGAGCGAGAGGGGGAGCCAGAGCATGAGGCGAGTCGCACCTTTGTTGCTTCTCGTGGCGGCCACCGCCGCCGCTGCCGACTGGAACGCCGCGGTTGCTGCCTACAAGAAGGGGGATTACACCGCGGCGCTGCGGGAGTTTCAGGCGGTGCTCGCGGAAAACCCCAACTACTCTGGGGCTTACTTTTACGTGGGCGCCTGCGAGGAAAAGCTGGGGCGCAAGAGGGAAGCCCTGGAACACTACCAAAAGGCCAGCCAGATGGAGCCTGCCAACCCCACCTTCGCCCTGGCGTTTGCCCGCCTGGCCACGGAGCAAGGACGCGCCGGGGAGGCGTTGAAAGCCTTGGAGCTGGTGAAGCTGGATGGGCTCAAAGGGGAGCAGAAAGCGCTGATCCTCGTGGCCACGGCCAGGGCGAAGCTCGCCCTGGGGGACAACCAAGGCGCGTTGGCGGCGGCCCAGGCAGCCACGCAAGCTGCTGGCAACAGCCCCGACGCTTGGGTGACGCTGGGGGCGGTGCTTTCCCGTCTGGACCGGAACGCGGAGGCGTTCAACGCCTACCGCCGGGCGTTTGAGCTCAACGGGGATCCCGGCATCGCCCAAGCGGCGGCCAACGCAGGGATGCGGGGTGCCAGATTGGCCAAGGGGCAGGAGGCCAACGCGCTTTACGCTCAGGCCGCGGCGGTGGCGGTAAAAGCCTACGAGAAAAAGCCCTCCGCCGAGCTGGCGCTGCTCGCCGCCGAGGGGTTCCTGGGGGCTGATCGCTACGACGAGGCGCTGGGTTGGCTCGACCGGGTGGGGGCCGACAACGCCCTGGTCACCTACTACCGGGCCCAGTGCGCCCAGGGGAAAGGGGATGTGCAGCGGGCCGAGANGNTNCTCCGGGAGGCCTTGGGCAAGCAGCCCGACGAGCGCCTGCGCCGGCTGATCTACAACTCCCTGGGGTTCGTGCTGGACAAGCAGAAGCGCTACAAAGAAGCCGAGCAGGCCTATCAAGAGGCGGGCAACCAGACCAAGGTGGCGGAGATGCGCGACAAGCAGCAAAAGTACGAGCAGAACCTCAAAGCCGACGAGGAAGCCCGCCGCATCGAAGAGCTCCGCAAGGCGCAGGAGGAGCTGCGCAAGCTCCGGGGCGGTGCCGCGCCCACCCCCCCACCGGAACGCTGAGCTTTCCTNTNNCCCCGAAGCCGAGGCCCCGCTCTGCGGGGCCTTACGGTTCTTGGGGCAGCGTGCGCACCCCTACCAGCGCCCCCAGGGCCCCCACCAACAGCCCTCCCAGCGCCACAGCGGGGAAGACCCACCCCGGCCACGGGGGGAGCGCCAGGTACCGCTGGAGCAACCCCCGAACAGCAACCGCCAGGGCAACCGCACCCAACCCACCGAGCAAACCCAAAAGCGCGTGGGCCACCACGTAGGGAGCGCGGATGTCGCTCTCGTGGGCGCCGATGAGCCGCATGATGGCGATCTCGTCGGCGTGGGAGAGCACCAGCACCCGCACCGCCAGCACCACGAGGCCAACGAAAGCCAGCACCAGCACGAAAGCCACCACCCCCACGAACCGCAGCGCGTTTCTCAAGGCCCGGGCAGCGCCTGCGGTCCACTCCCCGGAAGAGCGCACCAGCAGCACCTCCGGCCGGCGGGCGAGCCAACCCTGCACCTGGGAAGCACGGTCCGCGGGCACCTTGAGTTCCAGGACCGGGGGCAAGAACCCCTCCCCCTCCAGCTGCCCCACCCAGGGGGCAAGCTCCGCCGCCAGCTGCGAAGGGGGCAAAACCCTCCCCTCCAGCGGCGAAAACGAGCCCTCCAGCGCGGAAAGCAACTGCGGGCCGTCGGCCTCGCCCCGGAGCACGCACACCAAAAAGCTGGTGGTACCGAAGCTCTCCGCCGTGGCCTGCCCCCAGCGGAGGAAGCTGGCGAGCAGCAGCCCCCACCCCCCGCCCAACGCCAAGAGCAGAACCGCCAAAAGCCCCGCCCCCCTCACCTCCCGGAGCTGCCGCCGCACCTCCCGAAAAAGCTCGCGCCTCACGGCAACCCCCAGCCGTCCCGCACCAACCGACCCCGTTCCAGCACCAGGGTCCGGGCGGGGTAGGAAGTGATCAGCGACACGTCGTGGGTGGCCACCACCACGGTGGTACCGCGGTAGTGGGCCTCCCGGAAGTACTCCATGAGCTCCCGGGAGCGCTCCGGGTCCAGGTTGCCGGTGGGCTCGTCCGCCAGCACCACATCCGGCTGGAGCACCAGCGCCCGGGCTACCGCCACCCGTTGCTGCTCCCCCCCGGAGAGCTCCTCGGGGAGCGCCCCTAGGCGGTGCTGCAAACCCACCTGGCGCAAGGCGAGGTAGGCCCGGCGCTGCTGCTCCCGCTCGGGAAGGCCCAGGAGGTCCAGCACGAAGGTGAGGTTTTCCCCCACTGTGCGCCGCCGCAAGAGCTTGAAATCCTGGAACACCACCCCCAGCCGGCGGCGCAAATCGGCAACCTGGCGGCGGGAAAGCCGCGCCAAATCTTGCCCGGCCACCACCACCCGCCCCGCATCCGGCAGCTCCGCCCGGTACAAAAGCCGCAGCAAAGTGCTCTTGCCCGCGCCGGAAGGCCCGGTGAGGAACACGAACTCCCCTTTTTCCACCACGAAGGAAATGTCCGCGAGCGCTGGTCGCCCCCGGTAGCTCTTGCTCACGGACTCCAGCCGGATCATGCCACCGAACTCCCGGAAAGCTTCCGCGGCAAGGGCGCCTCCCCAGAAACGCCGCTGCCTCCGAACGTTGCCAGCGAAGCTGTAGCGAACCCCTTCCGCACTGCGCCCGAGTGTATCATCCCGCCGTGGCGCAGCCCGGTGTGACCCCGCGCTTTTTNGNCGANACGCTGGCGATTTTCACCGACGCCCGAGCTTTGCCCGCTGCTGCTTCCCCTGGACAAGCCGCGGCTTTTCTGGAAGCTTTTCTGGGAGCTCCCGTGCCGCTCCTGGTCCCCATCCAGCGGCACACCGCGATTGTGGCCACGTTTTCCGGTACGCCACCGGCGCCAGGGGAGGCCCGGGAGGTGGGGATCTGCGATGCGCTGATCNCCGCCGAGCCGGGGGTAGCGCTGGCGGTGCGCACCGCGGACTGCCTCCCGATAGTGCTGGCGGGGCCCGGGGTGGTGGCGGTGATCCACGCGGGCTGGCGTGGCTTAGCNCAGGGGATCCTGGGGAAAACCGTGCGCCTGGTGAGCGCGCAGTTCGGGGTTGCCCCAGCGGCACTGCGGGCAGTGGTGGGGGTGGGGGTGGGGCCCTGCCACTACCCGGTGGGTGGCGAGGTGATCGAGGCCTTGGCGCGGGTGGTGGGGCAACGGGATGGGTTCGCCGCTGCCGGCAGGGTGGATCTGGGGAGCTTTGCCCGGCAAGCGTTGGCGCAAAGCGGCCTCGGGGAAGAGAGCATCGAGGTTCTTCCNGGGTGCACCGCCTGCAGCCCGACCTTCCATTCCTACCGCCGGGACGGGGCCAACGCCGGCAGGCAGTGGACGTTTGCGCTGCTGCGCAGTTGAAGCGCTCCGGCTCCTAGAGGCGCAACGCCGCCGGCCGAGAGCGCAGCTGCCCCCGGAGCTGCCCGCAGGCTGCCGCCACCTCCCGCCCCTTGCTCCAGCGCACGGTCACGTTCAGCTGGCTGCCGGCCAGCACCGCGGCGAAGGCGTTTATCGTGGCTTCCGTTGGCGGCTCCAGCCCTGGCAGGTAATCCGGGTCCGGGTTCAGCGGAATGAGGTTCACCTTGACCTTCANCCCTGAAAGAAGCCGCACCAAGCGCCGGGCATCCGCCGGGGTGTCGTTGAGCCCAGCGATCAGCACGTACTCCACGGTGATGCGCCGACCCCGCTCCAGGGGGTACGCCCGCAGCGCCGCCAGGAGCTCGGCCAAGGGCCACTTGGCCACCGCCGGCATGAGGAACGCCCGCTGCTCGTCGGTGGTGGCGTTGAGGGAAACCGCCAGGTTCGGCCGGCGGGCCAGCTTGCCGAGCTCATAGAGCTTGGGCACCACCCCCGCCGTGGACACCGTAATGCGCCGCAAGCTCACGGTGCTTCCCAAAAGCGAAAGCGACCGCACCACCTCCTGGAGGTTCAGCAGCGGCTCCCCCATCCCCATGAACACCACGTTCACCCCCTGACCCACGAGCCCCTGGTCCCGCATGAGCACCCGGAACTGGCCGAAGATCTCGAAAGCTCGCAGGTTGCGGCCGCTGCCCAGCGCGCCGGTGACGCAAAAGCGGCAGCCCACCGCACAACCGGTCTGGGAGGAAAGGCAAAGGGTGGTNTGCCCTTCCATGGGCATCGCCACCGCCTCCACCACCGCCCCGTCCTCGAGAGCCAAAGCGTACTTGGTGGTGCCATCGGCGGCGCGGGTCTTCTCCACCACTTGGGGATCCGCCAGGTACGCGGTTTCCGCCAGGCGCTGCCGCAGCGCCTTGGGGAGGTCGGTCATCTCCTCGAAGCTCATGGCGAGGCGGCGNGCGATCCAGTGCTCCAGCTGCCTGGCGCGGTAGGGTGGCTCCCCCAGCTGCGCCAGGAAAGCCGCCAGCTCACCGGGAGGAACGCCCATCAGGTTCTGGCGACGAAAGCTCATTTTCTCCTAGCGCGATGCCCAAGGCGTGGAGCGTCTCCACGTCCTCGGGGCTCCAACCCCGGGACCAGGGGTGCTGCAGCTGCACCGCAAAACCAGGGGAGCCGGGGCGGGCCGGGCGAGGGCGCAGCGTGAGCCGCACCTCCAGGCCAGCCCGGCGCAGCTCAGTCAAAAGCGAGCGAAGCTTGGGGTCCCGGGAGCAGGCCCGCCCCAGGGCCTCTCCCAGAGCACCCAGGAGCTCCTCCACGTCCCTGGCTCCGGCGGATCCCATAGCCACCTCGAAGCTAGAATACCACCGGTGGGCACCGACACCTTCTGCCTGCAACCCACGCTGGAGCTGCTTCAAAAGCAAGGGATCCGCCCCGCCGCCGTGGGAGAAATCGCCGGCGATGCTTCCACGCGCCGCTTTTTCCGGGTTTCGCTGAGGCCGGGGGGAACCTTGGTGGTCATGGTTTACCCCCCGGACGCCGCCCTCCAAGTGGCGCACCACGTGCGGGTCTTCCTCTGGGCGCAGCGCCACCGCTTGCCGGTGCCCCGACTGCGGGCCTGGGCGCGCCAGGCGTTGGTGGTGGAGGACCTGGGGGAGGCGCGCCTTGCGCCGTTTCTGGCTGCGGACCAGGGGAAAGCGGAGGAGGCAATGCTGGCGGCCCTGGAGCGCTTCCACAGGGTTCCGCAGCCGGCCCCCAACCCGCCCTTCGACGCGGCGCTGTTTTCCCGGGAGCTGGCCCAGTTCCTGGAGCACGCGTTTGCGCCGCAAGGCGTTCCAGCGGCAGCTGCGGCTTTTTGCCAGGCCCTGGCGGCGGCCCTCGCCGCTCACCCTTACCGGCTCTGCCACCGCGATTTCCACCTGGACAACTTGCTTTGGGCAAACGGCCAGGTGATGGCAGTGGATTTCCAGGACTTGCGCCAGGGCCCCGACACCTACGATCTGGTCTCGCTGCTGCGGGAGCGGGGCGGCAGCCAGCTCTTTTCCCCAGACTTCGCGGCGCGGGCGGCGCGGCGACTCGCCTTGCCGGCCGGCTGGGAGCAACGGTTTTTGGCCTGTGCCGCGCAGCGGGGGATCAAGGCTTTGGGAACGTTCCTCAAGCTGGCGCGAGCGGGGCGGCAGGAGTACCTGCGCCTGGTACCCGAGGTAGCGCGCAACACGCTGCAAGCGCTGCAGGCCCTCCAGGCACCGCAAGCGCTGCGGGACGCCGTGGCTACGCTTGCGGGTGGAGGGGATCGGGCGCCAGCGCCGGGGCTTTCTTTTTCGCGCTTATAATGCCCGGGGAGGGTGTATGTTCGGCTCCATTGGCGTACCCGAGCTGCTGCTGATCCTGCTCATCGTCATCGTGATCTTCGGCGCCAGCAAGCTGCCACAGCTGGGGCGCGGTTTGGGGGAGGGGATCAAGAACTTCCGCAACGCGCTCCGGGGCGAGGAAGGCAAGAAGGAAGGGGAGGTCAAAAAGGAGTAAGCCCCTCGGGTGGCTTGCCCGCCAAGCGGGCGTAAGCCTCCCGCACGCGCTCGATGAAAACCCGCGTTTCCCGGAAAGGCGGCACTCCCCCGTAGCGGTACACCGCCCCAGGCCCCGCGTTGTACGCCGCCAGCACCAGCTCCAGGTCGCTGCCAAACTCCTCCTGGAGCCAACGGAGAAAGCGGCACCCTGCCCGCAGGTTCTCCCTGGGGTCCGCGTGCTCCGCCACGCCCACCAGCGACGCGGTTTCCGGCAACACCTGCATGAGCCCCACCGCCCCCCGGGGGGACCGGGCAGCGCTGCGGAAGCCGGATTCCACCTCCACGATCGCCGCCACCAGCAGCGGGTCCACCCCTTCTTCCAGGGACGCTTCCAGAAGGTCCGGAGGCAGCGGCGGCAACGGTTGCGGGGCCGGTTGGTGGAGCCAGCGCTCGTCCGCGGCCATCAAACCGTCGGGCACCTCGCCGGCCTTGCCGTGCCCACCCAGAAACCAAACGCCAACCGTGCCGCAAAAGCCCGCCGCAAGCACCACCGCGAGCTCGCGCCCAAAAACCGGCACCACCATCAGCTCACGCGCCGTGGCCCCCGCCTGAGCTTCGCCCGGAGCGTGTTGCGGTGGATCTGCAGCGCTGCAGCCGCCCGCTGCTGGTTGCCCCCGTACCGCTCCAGCGCCGCCTCCACGTAACGCAGCTCGAAGGTGCGCACCGCCTCGGCCAAGCTCATGGCGCTGTCCAGCATGCCGCAGGTCACGATGTCCATGGCCTGGGCCAGCTCCGCCAGGGAGGGGGAGCGGAGGCGCTGGGGGGTGCTCATTGCACCTCCACCTTGTCCCCCACGTGCACCGGGCCGTCGGTGGCCAGGAGCTTCACCGTGGCCCAGTGGGGTCCGGTGGTGAGCGCCGCCCCCTGCCCCAGCACGATCCGCGGCAACCCCGGAACCGGGTTGTCGCGGTAAATCGTCAAGAACGTTCCAGGGGTAACCTCGTCCGCCTCCCCAAGATCCACCACCACCAGGTGGTCCTGCCCCAAGCTTTCCAGCCGGTCCTTGGCGTAGACGATGAACCCCCGAGCTTTCCCGGAGGGGGCCTCGCAGCGGGTGGCGGGCGCGGTGCGGGTCCCCATGGGGATGGGCAGCGGCTCGAACGGCTTCAGCTTCGCCCCCAGGGGGATCGGGTCGCAGGCGGCGATGATTTCCGCGGTGGCCGAGTGCTCCTGGGTACAAATCACCCGCAGGTGCCCGAGGTACTTCATCACCGTGCCGAGCTTGGCCCGGGTAGCGGGGTGGCGCAGGGTTCCTTCGGCTTGGACCACGAAGAACTCGTCCCCGGCCTTCACCCCTTCCGCCTCGCCGCCGTTGAGGTAAACGATGTCACCGCTGGCAAAACGCGCCTGGTAACCGATGCGCTCCGCGGAAGCGATTTCCAGGGGCAGCTTTTCCCCTTGGGTGTCCAAGTACACGAAACAATGAATGTCATCCTCGGATCCCAGCGGCACCAGCTCCGCCTCGCCACCCTCCCCGCCCGTGGGCAGCTCCGCAGGGGGCGCCCCGCCAGCTGCCTCGCCGCCTTCGCCGGCCGGTGCTGGCGCCGGTGGGGCGGGCGGTGCCGCTTCGGGCGCCGGGGCCTCCGCTGCCTTCACCCCCACCGCCAACGGGTCGCCGGGGTAAATCCAGTGGGCGTCTCGGATGTACTGGTTCTGCTCCCACAGCTGCGGCCAGAGGTACGGGTTACCCAGGAACTTCCGGGCCAGCTCCCAGAGGGTGTCCCCCGGCTGGATCACGTACACCTGGGTTCCGGGGGGGAACTCGGAGGGCGGGTCGTAGGGGGTCCAGTGATCCCCCACTTTGTGGAGGGGCTTCGGGGGCGGACCGCTCTGCTGCTGGGCCCAAAGGGGACAGAGGGAAAGCAACGTTGCCAGCGCCCATGCGGTTACGCGTACCATTGGCAGCTTCTCCTCCCTCATTGCTGCTGACTCCAATGCAAGCCTAGCGCGCCGCTCTTGCCCCGTCAAGTAGCGCCGGTGAGCTAGCGCACACCTTCTGCTGCTTGCGCCTGCAAGCTCTCCAGAAGCGGCTTGCCCTTTTCCGCGGCGGCGGTTTCCGGGAAGTGCTCCAAGAGGTAGCGCAGCCGGTTCGCCGCCCCTTCCCGGGCCCCCACGTGGAGGTAGTACTCCGCCACCAGCAGCTCGTGGGTGGCCAAGTCCTCCCGGCACTTGCGCAAGAGCTCCCGAGCCTCGGCAGCCTCCGACGATTCCGGAAACAGGCGGATCACCTGCTCGAAGCTGCTGGCTGCTTCCTTCACCGGCGTGAGGTCACGCTGCGGCCCTTTGGCCTGTTGCAGGTAGGTGCGGCCCAGCATGAGCAGCGCGTAGGCACGGTGCGGGTCGTTGGGAAAGCGCGTGGCGAAGTCCTTGTAGCGCACCTGCGCTTCCGCCTGGGATTCCGGATCCTTGCTCGCAAAAAACGTGTCGGCAATTTTCAGCGCGGCCAAGCGCCCCAGCGGATCGTTGGGGAAAGAGTCCGCCAAGAACGAGTAGTACTTGCGCGCTTCCATGAACTTCTTCTTTGCCGCCAAGGCGTCCCCCTTGGCGAGGATTTCCTCCTTGCCCATTTGCGTGACCTCGGCGAGAAACCGGTCCTCCTGCTTTTTCGCCGAGCTGCAAGCTCCCGCAAGCACCGCGACCGTCAAAACCAGCGCCAGATACCTCATGCTCTTCCCCCTTTGAAAGCTGCCACCACCGCCTTCCGGTCGCTCGCCCCGAAAAACGCGGTGCCCGCCACCAGGATGTCCGCACCGCTGGCCACCAAGCTCGGGGCGTTGGTCACGGTCACCCCCCCGTCCACGGCAAGCAGCACCTCCGGTCGCCTGGCCTGGCGCAGCGCGTGCAAGCGCGCCAGCTTGCCCAGGGTTTCCGGAATCAGCGCCTGCCCCCCGAACCCTGGGTTCACGGTCATAAGCAGCAGGAAGTCCACGAACGGCCAAACCTCCTCCAGGCTCGCCAGCGAGGTAAGCGGGTTGANGGCCACCCCGGGGCTTGCCCCCAGCTCGCGGATGCGCACGAGCGTGCGGTGCAGGTGGGGGACCGCTTCCACGTGCACCGCGATGCTCTTGGCTCCGGCAGCCACGAACGGCTGCACCAGCGCGTCGGGGTTTGCCACCATGAGATGCACGTCCAAGGGGAGCTGGGTGATGCGCGCCAGCGCCGCGCAAAGCCCGGGGCCGAAGGTGAGGTTCGGCACCCAGACCCCGTCCATCACGTCCAGGTGGAGCATGTCCGCCCCGGCGGCCTCGGCGCTCCGCACCTCCTCCGCCAACCGGGTGAGGTCGGCGGCCAGCAACGACGGAGCCACCCGCACCGCGCTCATCGGCTCACCCAAAGCACCACCCCCCCGCGCAGCGGTGCTGGCCCCCCAGCAGCTGGGGTTTGCTTCACCACGGTGCCTGGGGAAAGCCCCGGATAGGGGACCTGCTCCACGCCGTCCAAGCGGAACCCCCACGCCGCGAGCCACCCTTCCACCAAGCCCAGGCTCTGACCTACCAGGTCCGGCATCACCACCCGTGCCTCCTCCGCACCCCGGTTCACCAGCAGCGACACCTGGGTTCCCGGGGCCACCATGCTCCCAGGGGGGGGCACCTGCGCCAACACCCCCACCGCCGCCCCGCGCCCCAGTACCTCGGCCCGGCTCCCCTCCCCGAGCCCCAGCTGCTCCAGCTCCGCCACCGCCAGGGGCTCGGGTAACCCCCGGAGGTCCGGCACCCGCACGGTGGCGGCGCCGGCGGAGGGGTAGAGGAACACCGTGGCCCCGCGTTTCACCTGGAAACCCGCCACCGGCTTCTGCCGGGCCACCACGCCGATGGGGTGGCGGGGGTCGGGCACCGGCTCCTGAACCCGGGGCACCAAACCCACCTGCTGCAAGGTGCGGGCGGCCATCTCCGGGGGTTGCCCCTCCACCGCCGGAACTTTCACCGCCGAGGTTTGCAGGGAAAGCCAGAGCACCACCCAAACGGCGAGCAAACCGCCAAGAGCGACACCCGCCAAGAGCGCCAAGGTGCCCAGAAAGGTGCCCCGTTTCATGCCGCCCAGAGGGTAGCATACGGTCTCGTGAAGCTGGGTGCGCACGTTTCGGTGGTCGGCGGGTTACCCCGGGCGGTGGCGGCAGCTCGGGAGGTGGGTTGCCAGGCGCTGCAGATCTTTCTCCGCCCCCCGGGAAGGTGGGTTGGACGGCCGGTACAGGAGGGGGAAGCAGCGGCCTTCCGTCGAGCTATCCGCGAGGCGGGCCTCACCGGGGCGGTTTTCGCCCACGCCCCGTACCTGGTGAACCTGGCCAGCGCCGATCCACGGCTCGCCCGGCGCTCCCTGGAGGTGGTGGAGCAGGAGCTGGCCCTAGCGGCCGCTCTGGAGCTGGCGGGGGTGGTGCTGCACCCCGGCTCCGGGGGCAGGGGCGGGGAGCGGGAGGCTACCCACCGGCTTGCCGCCGCCCTGGAGACCCTGGCCCCGCGCATCCCCCCCACCACCCGCCTGGTGCTGGAAAACACCGCGGGGGCCGGCGGGCAGCTGGGGGCCAGCGTGGCGCAGCTCGTTGCCCTGGTACCTTCCGGTGGGGNCGTGGAAAGGCGCTTCGGNNTTTGCCTGGATACCGCGCACCTCTGGGCAGCGGGCTACGATCTGGCCAACGGTGGGTGGGCCCGGGCGGAGGAGGAGCTCGGCCAGCGGGTGGGCTTGGTGTTGCTGCACTTGAACGACACCCCGGTGCCTTGCGGTGCCCGCAAGGACCGCCATGCCCCCCCGGGGGAGGGGGCTTTGGGGCGGAGGGTGTTCGAGGCGCTGCTGGCGCGGCCCTCCCTGGCCCAGCTGCCAGCNGTGATGGAGATCCCCCCGGGGAAGGGGAACGCCGCGATCCGCGAAGCGTTGCAGCGCCTCGCGGGGTGGGGGTCCAGCTTCAAGGGGCGGAGCGGCCCGGCCACAGCCCCGGGAGGTTCTTGAGGATGTCGTTGGCGAGCACGAACACCACCAACGCCATCACCAGCCAGAACCCCACGTTGAGGATGCGCTCCTTGGTTTGCCAGGAGAAATCCCGCCGCCGCACCCCCTCCACCGCCAGCACCGCCAAATGGCCCCCATCCAACACCGGGATCGGCAGCAAGTTGAAGATCGCCAGCTGCAGCGAAATCACCCCCAAAAGCCAGATGAGCGGCACCGCCCCGGACCTGGCAGCTTCCCCGGAGAACTTGGCAATGTCAATGGGTCCCGACATCTGCCGCAGCGAGGCCTTCCCGGTGACCATGCGACCGAGCATCCACAGCGTCTCGGCGGTCATGCGGCGGCACTCCAGCACCGCTTCCCGCACCGCCGCGGGGAGCGGCAGCTGGCGCACCACCCGGGTGTTGGGGGAAGGGATCCCCAGCTTCCCCTGCTCCCCCTCCCGCCGGGGTCGAGCGTGCAGCACCACACGCTGCCCCCCCCGCTCCACCTCCAGGGTGATCTCCTTTTCAGCGCGCTCGCCGATGAGCCGCACCAGGTCGAAGAAGTGCCCCACCGGTTGGCCATCCACCGCGAGGATGCGGTCCCCGGGGGCGAGCCCAGCCTTTTCCGCGGGGGAGCCCGGGAGCACCCGCTCCACCACCGGCGGCAGCGGGGGGAACAACCCTGCCCATCCCAAGGCGTAGGGGGTCACGTCCTTGGGGGTGAGCGTCACCACGAACGTTCGCTCACCCCGCCTCACGGTGAGCGCCAAACGCTTGCCCGGGGAGGAAACCGTGGCCAGCTCCAGGTCCCGCCAGCGGGTCATGGGTTTGCCATCCACCGCCACCACCTCGTCCCCGGGGAGGATCCCCGCCGCGGCAGCCGGGGAGCTGGGGTCCACCCACCCCACCACCGGCCGCTGGTCCTGCCAAACCGGTACCTCCACGCCGATGGCGAACGCCGCCGCCAGGAACACCACCGCCCCCAGCACGTTGGCCAGCGGGCCGGCGAGGAGGATCACCCCGCGCTTCCACCTGGATAAAAGCACGGGCTCCGGGTCTCCTGGCTTCAGCAGGTCCGATTCGTCGGGCCCCAACCCGAGGATGCGCACGTACCCCCCCAGGGGCACCAGGCTCCAGCGGAACTCGGTTTCTCCGCGACGAAAACCGAAAAGCCGCTTGCCGAACCCGATGGAAAAAACCGCCACCGGTGCCCCCACCGCCCGGGCGGCGAGGAAATGGCCCCCCTCGTGGAGCAGCACCAGCACCCCCAACACCACGATCAAGCTCAAGATGTTGACCAGCATTGCGTTCCTTTCAGCCGAGGCGCGCCGCCAGAGCCCGGGCAGCTGCCCGGCCCCGGGCATCGGCAGCCAAAGCCTCCTCCAGGGAGTGTACGCTCCCCGGGGCGCGCAGCNCCTCCTCCAAGACCCGTCGCACCAGCTCGGGAATTCCCAAAAAAGGCAGCTTGCCCGCGAGGAAAAGCTCCACCGCCACCTCGTTGGCGGCGTTGAGCACCGCCGGGGCGGTGCCCCCGGCTAGCAGCGCTTCCCGGGCCAGCTGCAAGCAGGGGAAGCGCTGGGGGTCCGGGGCGGCGAAGTGCAGCTCCCCCAAACCCACCAGGTCCAGCCGGCCGAACGGCGTGGGGAGGCGCTCCGGGTAGGCCAGAGCGTAGAGGATTGGGAAGCGCATGTCGTTGATGGAGAGCTGAGCGATGAGCGTGCCGTCCGCGTACTCCACCAAGGCGTGGATGCGGCTTTCCGGGTGCACCACCACCTCGATGGCTTCGGGGGGAAAGCCGAAGAGGTGGTGCGCCTCGATGATCTCCAGCCCCTTGTTCATCATCGTGGCCGAGTCCACGGTGATCTTCGGCCCCATGCGCCAGGTGGGGTGGGCCAGGGCCTGCTCCGGGGTCACCCGGGCCAGCTCCGCCAGCGGCGTGAGGCGGAACGGCCCACCGGAAGCGGTGAGCACCAGGCGGCGGGCGGTCCCCGGAGGCCCTACCTGCAGCGCTTGGAACAAACCGTTGTGCTCCGAGTCCACCGGGATCACCCTCCCCCCGGCGCGGCGCANCGCCTGCATCACCACCTCCCCCGCCACCACCAGCGTTTCCTTGTTGGCGAGCAGCAGNTCCTTCCCTGCCCGGGCCGCGGCGTAGGTGGCGGGCAGGCCCAGCGCCCCCACCAGGGCAGCCACCACCGTGGTGGCCTCCGGGTGGGTGGCCACCGCCACCCTCCCCTCCTCGCCAGCCAGCACCTCCACCCCTGGGAGCTGCGCCGCCAGCCACCTGGCCGCCTCCTCCTCGGCCACCGCCAAGAGCTTCGGCCGGAACTCCAGCGCTTGCCGGCGGAGCAGCTCCACGTTCCGCCCCGCCGCCAAGGCCACCACCCGGAAACGCTCCGGGAAGTGGCGCACCACGTCCAAGGTGGCGGTGCCGATGGAGCCCGTGGAGCCGAGGACGCTGAGAACCTTCACNGGGGCAAACCGAACAAAAGCAGCGCCGCCGTCGCCGGGGCGGCGAAGAACAGCGAGTCCGTGCGGTCCAAAAAGCCGCCGTGGCCGGGGATCAACCCGGAGGAGTCCTTCACCCCAGCGTCGCGCTTGAACAGCGATTCCACCAGATCCCCCAGCGGTGCCAGCAGCGAGAGCATCGCCGCCTCCNCCCAGGCNAGCGGCCAGGGGAGCTCGGGGAAAAACACCGTGCGGCAGAACCACACGCCGAAAAACGTCACCGCGGTNCCCCCCGCGATCCCCTCCCAGGACTTCTTGGGGCTCACCCGGGGGGCCAGCTTGTGCTTGCCCCAGCGCACCCCCACGTAGTACGCCCCGGAGTCGCCCCCCCAAATGGTGAGGCAGTGGAGCAGCACCACCTTCCACCCCAGGGGATCGTCGAACAGCAGGCGCAACAGCCCCATGGCCCCGGCGGTGGTNACGAAGTAGCAGGTGACGAACACCGCCCCGGCCATGGCCCCGCTCGCCCCCTCCACCGGGCCCCGCCCCAGCAGGTACACCAACGGCAAACCGAGGACCGCAAGCGCGAAAAACCCCAAAACCAAAGGGAGCTGCTGGCGCCAAACCACCACCAGGCCGAGCCCGGTGGCAAGGAGCGTGGGGAGCAGCATCACCGGNAACCCCTTGGCGCGCAGCAGCGCCACCAGCTCCCAGGCCGCCAGCAGCGCCACCACCCCCACCGCCGAAAGGTAAACCCAAGGGGGCAGCCAGACGATCCCCGCGAGGATGACCGGCAAAAGCAGGAAGGCGGTGGTTTCCCGGGCTCCCACTAGCGTTCCTCCTCTTCGGGCACCCCCCCGAAGCGCCGCTCCCGCCGCGCATAGTCGGCGATGGCCAGGATCAGGTCCCGAGCCCGAAAGTCCGGCCACAGCACCGGGGTGACGTAGAGCTCGGTGTAGGCGATCTGCCAGAGCAGGAAGTTGGAGATGCGCATTTCTCCCGAGGTGCGGATCAACAGGTCAGGGTCGGGGGTGCCGGCAGTGAGCAGGTGCTCTTCTACCCACTTTTCGTCCACCTGCTCGGGGGTAAGCTCCCCCCGCTGCGCCAGCGCCACCGCCTGCCGGAAGGTGTCCACCAGCTCGGCCCGGCCCGAGTAGTTCAAGGCGATCTGGAAGAAAAGCCCGGTGTTGCGGGCGGTGGCCTCCACCGCCCTGGCCAAGCCCTCCTGGATCTCGGGGTCCAGCTCCCCGAGCCGCCCCACCGGCCGGAAGCGGATGTTGTGCTTGGCCAGCGTGGGGAGCTCCCGCTGCAGGTACTCCTTGAGCAAGCTCATGAGCGTGAGCACCTCCCAGCGGGGGCGGCGCCAGTTTTCCGTGGAAAACGCGTAGAGCGTGAGGTAGGGGATCTCCAGCCGCGCCGCAGCCTCCACGGTGCTGCGCACCGCCTCGATCCCCGCCCGGTGCCCCTCCACCCGGGGCAACCCCCGGCGGGTGGCCCACCGACCGTTGCCGTCCATGATGATGGCCACGTGCCTGGGGAAGCGCTCCGGGGGAATCGTGGCCAGGAGCTGCCGCTCCTCGCTGCCTTCCGGGGCGATGGGATCCACGTCCTTCATGGACCGGGGCAGTCTAGCACGTACCGTGCGAGCCAAGGCGGCGCCAGCAGCGTCGCGGCCGGTAGAACACCCGCTCCAGCGTGAGCCCCTGGGCGGGGGCCGTAGGGGCCACCCGGGGTGGCGGGGTTGCGCTCAACAGCGCCGCGAACCACTCCAGGGGCTCCCGGCCCGTGGCCACCTCCAGGGCAGCCCCCACCAGGCGGCGCACCATCCCCCGGAGGAACCCGTCCCCTTCGAACACCAGGTCCACCCCGTGGGGGCGGCGCCGCAGCGCCGCGAGGTACACGGTGCGCACGGTCCCCCGGGCCCCCCGACCCGAGTGGCCCGCCAAGGCAAACTGGCGGAAGTCGTGGGTGCCGGTGGCGAGGCCCAGGGCCTGGGAAAGCAGCTCCAGGTCGGGAGCCACCGGTACCCAGAGGCGGCGCAACCCCTCCCAGGGGGGCAGCACCGGTCCCCAGGCCAACCGGTAGCAGTAGCGTTTGCCCACCGCGTCCCGCCGGGCGTGGAAGGAGGGGCTCACAGCGGCCACCTGGAGCACCCGCACCTCCGGGGGAAGGAGCGCGTTGAGGGCCGAAAGGACCCCCCGTGGCGGGATCGGCAACGGGGGGTCGAAGTGCACCACCTGCCCGCCAGCGTGTACGCCGGCATCGGTGCGCCCAGCCCCTACGGTGGGCACCGGTGCCTTGTACAGGCGCAGCAGCGCTCGTTCCAGCTCGCCTTGCACGGTGCGGGCGTTGCGCTGCTTTTGCCAGCCCGCAAAAGGTGTGCCCAGGTAAGCGAGGAGCAGGCGCGCTCGCACCGCCATGCCGCTATTATGGGCACAGCGCGCGAACCGGTGGGTTTTCGGTACAATGCCGCAGGTTCGTGGGGAGGACGGCATGCGCACACTCCAAGACCTTTTCTTCCACGTGGTAGGGAGCTTCCCACCGCGCAAGGTGCTGCTGCGCATTCGGGCAGGGCGGGGGTTCCGGGAGATCACCGTGAAGGAGTTCGAGAGGGCGGTCCGGGAGCTGGCGCAGCGGCTTCTGGCCTGGGGGATCCGCCCCGGGGACAGGGTGGCACTGTTTTCGGAAAACCGCCCGGAGTGGCACATCGTGGACTTCGCGTGCCAGCTGGTGGGGGCGGTGGACGTGCCGCTTTACGCCACCTTGCCGGCGCCCCACGTGCGGTACATCGTGCAGGACTCCGGGGCGCGGCTTTTGATCGTTTCCGGCAAGGAGCGGGCACGGGTGGCGCTGGAGGCCGCTTCCGGGCTGGACGTGAAGGTGGTGGGGATAGATCCGGACCTGGCCCCGGGGCTCCAGTGCCTCGAGGACCTCCCCTTGCCGAGCAAGCGCAAGCAGCAGGAGCTGCCGGTGGTGGGGGAAGAAGACCTGGCCACGCTGATCTACACCTCGGGCACCACCGGAGAGCCCAAGGGGGTGATGCTCACTCACCGGAACCTCATCTCCCAGGTGCTGGCTGTGCGCCCGCTGTTCCCGATCACCGACAAGGACGTTTCCATGTCGTTCCTGCCGCTCTCCCATTCCTACGAGCGCACCGTGGACTACGTGTTCCTGCAGTACGGGGTGCAAATCAACTACGTGGAGTCCATCGAGAAGGTGCCGGTGCAGCTCACCGAGATCCGCCCCACGATCATGGTCTCGGTACCCCGCCTCTACGAGCGCTCCTACATCAAGATCCTCTCCAAGATCCAGCAGGAGGGCGGGGCGAAGCGCCGCCTTTTCGCTTGGGCCTTGGCGGTGGGCCGCAAGGTGAAAGAGGCGGAGTGGCGCGGGGAGAAGGCCTCGGCCTTTGCCCGGGGGCAGTACGCAGTGGCCAAGGCCCGCATCTTTTCCAAGGTGCTGGAGCGCCTGGGCGGCCGGCTGCGCTTCACGGTTTCCGGCGGTGCGCCGCTTTCCCGGGAGGTGGGGGAGTTCTTCGACATCGTGGGGCTGCCGATCCTCCAGGGGTACGGGCTCACCGAAAGCTCCCCGGTGATTTCCGTGAACTTGCTGGAGGCCAACCGCATCGGCTCCGCGGGGCGGCCGCTGCCAGGGGTGGAGGTGCGCATCGCCGAGGACGGGGAGATCCTCGCCCGGGGGCCCAACATCATGAAGGGCTACTGGAACAAGCCCGAGGCCACCGCGGAAGCCATTGACAAGGACGGGTTCCTGCACACCGGGGACGTGGGGTACATTGATGCGGACGGCTTCCTCTTCATCACCGACCGCAAGAAGGACATCATCGTCACCTCCGGGGGGAAGAACGTGGCTCCTCAGCCCATCGAGGGGAAGCTGGGGGCCACGGCCTACATCGCCCAAGCGGTGGTGATCGGCGACCGTTACCCGTACCTCACGGCGCTCATCGTCCCCAACTTCGAGAACCTGGAGACCTACTTCGCGGACAAGGGGATCAAGGGGCTTTCCAAGGAGGAGATGGCCCAGCATCCGGACACCGAGAAGCTGGTGGCGGAGGCGGTAAAGAAGGTCAACGCCGAGCTGGCATCCCACGAGCGCATCCGGCGCTTTGCGTTGCTTTCCCGGGAGTTTTCGCTGGAGGAAGGGGAGCTCACCCCCACCATGAAGGTACGGCGGCGGGTGGTGGCGGAGCGCTACCACGACCTCATCGAGGGGATGTACCTCAAGACCCAGAAGGCCTTCGACCTGGCCGCNGGCGAGGATTANCTCCCCTCCGCGGTGGCGGTGGCCAGCACCGGGAGGAACAGCGCTGGATCNAGGGTGGGCACCACCGCCCAGGGTTTCTCCCGGACNAGCGCGCTGGCCTTCCTGGTTTTCCCCGCCACCGCAATGGCTTTCGCTCCCCAAGCGTGGGCGCAGCGCACATCCCGCTCGGTGTCCCCCACCACCACCACGCGGGTGTAGGGGAACCGCGTGGCGTAGTGCGCCTCGGCGCGGCGTACCGCGAAGGGGAGCAGCTGGTTGCGGTCCGGGTGGTCGCAGCCGAACGCCCCCACCGGCAGGTGCTCCGCAAGCCCAGCCAGCGTCAGCTTGCGCTGTGCCCCTTCCCGCACGTTGCCGGTGAGCACCCCCAGCGCTGGCTCCCCCTTTCCAGCGAGCGCGCGCAAAAGCTCGCAAGCCCCCGGCAGCGGGCGCACGTGCTCGGGGAGCAGCTTTTCCGGCAAAAGCGCCCGGTACGCGTCGAGGATCCGCGGGAGGAGGTGGGGGATTACCGCCTCTTCCACCCCCGAGCGCTGCAACAGCTCGGCGAAGATCTGCGGGTCGGTTTTCCCGGCNGGGGAAAAACCCTCCGCCGAGGCGGGGCGACCCACCACCGCGGCGTAAGCCGCAAGGCACGCCTCGAAGGCCTTTCCCCCGGTGGTGACCAGGGTGCCATCCACATCGAAAAGCACCAGCCAGCGCACCGGGGCATTGTACTGCCGGAGGCGCCTGGGGCCTGCTGCACGTGGCTCGTTTGACACCGCAAGCGGTGTTTTTCTACGATACGAGCGCCAGGAGGTGGCGCGTTGCTCACGGGGTTCAACACCGACATCGAGTACGGGGGCACGACCTACCACGTGCAAACCGAGGACAGGGGAGGGAAGAACCCCCTCATCGAGTCGCTGATTTACGTGGGTGGGGAGATCCTCGCGAGCCGCCGCACCGAGTACCGCAACTTGCTGGAAGCGGGAGCCGACGAGGCGGCGATCCGCTTGCTCATGGAGCGCCAGCACCGGGCGATCGTGGAAGCGATCCGCACCGGGCGCTTGGATCTGCTCACCAAACCCTCCACCGCCGAGGAAGGGGACACCACCGTGGTGCGCCGCCCGCCCCTAGCCGCGGCAGCTCGTCGGGTGGAGCCTGCCCGCTCGCTGGACGAGGTCATCGCCCAGTGGCTGGAGGACCAGAAGCGGGGTATGGTGCTTTCGCTGGTGGTGGAGGGGGCGGAGAAGCTGGTGGCGGGGGCGCCGTTTTCCCTGAAGGTGCGCACGCTGAACCAGGAACAGGGAAGGGCGGTGCCGGCCAAGGTGGAGGTGCGCTTCGTCTCCACCGAAACCAAGCCCACGGTGCTGGCCAGCGGCGAGTCCGGCAAGGAAGGGGTTTACCTCGTCCAGGGGACGCTGCCTCCCCTGGGGAAGGGTACCGCCATCCTCGTGGTCACCGCCCGGGCCGGGGAAGGCCCGGTGGCCGAGGCCAAGTTCCTGGTGGCTAAAGCGTGAGCTAGCTTTCCAGGCGACGGCGCAGGAACGCCTCCAGCCCGGCGCGGATGATGTTGGGGTTTTCCCGCAGCCGCCGCACCGAGTAGGGGTACCAGTGGGAGCCGAACGGCACGTACACCCGCAGCTTGTACCCCGCCCCCACGATGATGCGCCGCAGCGCCGGGTCCACCCCCAGCAGCATTTGAAACTCGAACCGCTCCTTGGGGATCCCCATNTTGGCTGCCAGCGCCAGGGACTGCTCCACCAGCCACTCGTCGTGGGTGGCGATAGCCACGTACCCTTTGCCGGCAAAAAGCGCTTCCAGGGCGTGGACGAAGGCCCAGCGAACGATTTCCGGCTCCTCGTAAGCGATGCTCCGGGGCTCCAGGTAAATCCCCTTGCACAGCCGCACGTTGGTGCCTTCCGCCCCCAGCACCCGGGCATCTTCCAAGGTGCGGCGCAAGCGCGCCTGGAGCACCACCCCCAGGTTGCTGTGCTGCTGCCGCAGGGCGCGGTAGATGCGCAGCGTGGCGTCGGTGGTGGTGGCGTCCTCCATATCAATGCGCACGAAGATCCCTNGCCGCGCCGCATCCTCCACCACCTCCCGGAGGTTGTTGAGCGCCAGCTCCTCGGCGATCTTCAACCCCATTTGCGTGGGCTTCACCGAGATGTTGGCCGGGAGCCGTTCCTGGGCGATGGTGGCCAGCACCTCGTGGTACGCCGCCACCGCCTGGGCTGCCAGCTCAGGGCTCGCCACCGCTTCCCCCAGCACGTCCACGGTGGCGCAGCACCCCTCCGCCGCGAGGCGCTTCACGGTACGCACCGCATCCGCCAGGGTTGCCCCCGCCACGTACCGCTTTGCGAAAAAACGCACGATGAACTTGGGGGTGATCGGCAAGGCTACCTTCAGCACGCGGTTTGCAAAGCTCATGCTTTACCCTCTCTTTTGCGCGGGCCACGCAGGCCACCCAAACCTCCCGGGCCCCGGCGCGGCGCAGCGCCCGGGTGCAGGCAGCGGCGGTGGCACCGGTGGTCACCACGTCATCCACCAACAGCACCCGCGGGGGAACCGTGGTCTTGGCGCGGAAGGCGCCAGCCACCCGGGCCTTGCGGGAGCTCCGTCCCAACCCCCGCTGGCTGCCCCCCACGGTGCGCGCCAGCAGGGAGCGGCAGGGCCAACCCGCCAGGGCGGCAAGCCCGCGGGCCAGGAGCGCCGCTTGGTTGTACCCTCGGGCCAGGAGCCGCCAGGGGGTCATGGGAACGTAAGTCACGCAGAACGCTTGCCCGGGCGCAGCGCCTTGCAGCGCCGCGTAAAGCTTGCGGGCCAAGGGTCCTGCCAGCATGTCGTGGCCGTGCTTGAAGGCGAGGATCAGCTCCCTGGTGGCGTCCTCGTAAGGGAAAGCGGCCACGAGCCGCTCCCAGGGAGGTGGGGTGCGGGTGCAGCCGAGGCAAGGGGCAAGCTCCGCGAGCTCGCCGCAGCGGGGGCAAAGCGGGCCGGAAAAGCGAGGCAGCGCCCAACAGCGCTGGCAAACGCCGCCGGTGGAGGAAAGCGGCAAGCTCTCCCGGCACACCAGGCAACGCGCCGGAAGCAGGGCCTGCACCAGCGTTTCGGCCAGCTGCCCCATCCGCCGCTAGTGTAGCAGCCTGGACGCCCGGCGGCACCGGTTGCGTATACTGCCGGCAGGAGGGACCATGCGCGGCCTGGTGGTTGCTTTGGTGGCTTTGCTCCAAGCCCCTGCTTTCGCACAAACGCTGTTGGTGGGCGCTGGGATGGGCGCGGTCTGGGAGCGGCGCGCCCCGGTGGCCCCCGCCAAGGACTGGTTCCACGCGGACCGCCCGGCGTTCGCGGCGTTTTTGGGGCTTCCCGTGGATGCCGAGACCGTGGTGCGCCTGGAGCGGGTGGAGCTTCCCCGGGATGTGGTGTGGGGCGGGGAGCGCTGGGAAGCGCGGCTTGCGGGTTGGACCTTGGGAGTGGACTACCTCCTGCCGGGGACCTGGGGACAGGCGCTGGTGGCGGCCGGCGTGGGGAGTTACCGGCTGGACCTGGCCGCGGCTTCCCCCCCTGCCGGCCTGGAGGACACGCGCTTCGGCTGGTACGCCAAGNTGGGGGAGTGGTTCCCCCTCACCAAGCGCGTGCTGTTCGGGGCGGAGGTGGCGTACCACCGCACCAACCACCGGGGTTCCCCCCAGCTGCTCGCCGCTTCCGCGGGGCTGGTGCTGCGCTTTTAGCCCTATGCCCCACGTGATCCTCCGGGGCCACGCCGACCTGCACCGGGCCTGGCAGCAGCTGCCCCAGGGGCCTTGGCGCCTGGGGCACGCGGTGGCCCGCCTGGAAGGGCGCTTTTTGAGCGCCAGCCAGCGGGAGCTGCTGTTGCCCGCGGTGGTGGTGGAGTACGGCCGGCCGCTGCACCCGGTGCTTTCGGTTTCGTTCCGGGAGGAGGCCACCGCGGTGCACCTTTGGGACGTGGTGAAGGTGGAGCGCACCGAGGCGGTGAAGGGGCTCGTGGCGTTGGTGGCAGGGTTGCTGCGGGAGTTCGGGGCCGGCGAGGTGCTCACCACCAACCTCAAGCTGCCATGATCACCCTGGCCTTGGCCCTGGTGCTGGCAGCGCCCCCAGCGTTCGTGGCCAAGGAGCGCTTCCTGGCGGATGCCAAGGCGTTGGTGCCAACCCGGCAGGAGGTGCCGAAGGTGCTGCGGGCGTTGGGCGGTGTGGCGCTCCTCGCTGCCCTGGACGAAAGGCCTTCCGAGCAGCTCGCGCGGCACGCGCCGGGCACCCTTTCCCGCTTCGAGCCGCTGGGTCGCTACGGGGTGGGCAACGCGCTGGGGGCGGCTTTTTTGGCTTCGGTGTGGCGGCCAGGGACCCCAGGGCGGCCAGTGCCGGGGTGGCTTTTCTGGAGGCTAACCTGGTTTCCTCGTTGCTGGTCTCCGGCATCCAGCGGCTTGCCGGCAGGGCCCGCCCCGGCTACCCCCACGCGGGGTCTTTCGGCCAGGGCGGCAGCTCGTTCCCCTCGGCCCACGCGGCCCACGCCTTCGCTTGGGCCGGGGTAGCCTACGCCAGCTTCCCCGAGTTCCGCTACCGCTGGGTTTTCCCCGCGGTAGCTGGGGCGGTGGCTGCCTCCCGGGTGGCGGACCGCAAGCACTTCGTGGCGGACGTGGTTTGCGGTGGCCTGGTGGGGTGGTGGGTTGGGGAGCGGCTGGGGGAGTCCGCTGCGCGTTACGCCCGCCTGCAGCTGGCGGTAGGCCCGAAAGCCTTGCGGGTGGCGCTCACCTTGCCTTGACCCCCTTCCCCGAGCTCGCCAAGGCAGGTCACGGGGTTTGCTCCAGGCCCTGGGTCAGCTCCTCCCCCCGCTGCACCTGGAGGTTCTTGAGCTGGTCCTGGACGCCCCGGGTGACCGAGCCAGGGGCGCGGCCGGCAAGCGCCCCTCGGACCGTGGCCAGCTCCTGCTTCGCCCGCTGGCGGTGCAGGTCCCCGGCCTCCGGCCCCGCCAGGGAAAGCTCGAAGCAAGCCGCCCGCAGCGCCACCGCCAGGCGGTACGCGGCGCTCCCGGGTTCGCTTCCGGCAGCCCAAGCCGCAGCTTTTTGGGCGATGGCGGCAAGCTCCTCCCGGGGCGGCGTGGGCTCCTCCGCCAAGCTTTCGAGCCTAGCCGCCGCCTGCTTGGCCTCCTCCCAGTCCAGGGCCTGGGGCGGAAGCTGAGAGGGGATCTCCAGGCGCAAACCCTGGGCTTGGTGCACGCTCCTGGCCGCTTGCCGGGAGAAGAGGTAGACCGCCGCAGCCAGGGCTAGCAGCAACGCGATGAAGCCAAAGGCACGTCCCATGGCTGTCCTCCACCCCCAGGGTACACCAGCAATGTGTCCTCCGCTGGGGACACTTCCTCGGCCTCGCTCTAGGGCCGAGGCTGGCACGGTTGATGCTTGGGCCATGGCCGGGAGGTGCAGGATGAAAAAGCTCGTGCTTCTAACGCTGCTGGCGGCCACCCAGGTCACGGCCCGAGAGCTCGCCTCGCTCTACGTGGTGCCGGCGGCTGCCAACAAGCTCGGCAACCTGGGCACCGACTGGCACACCGACCTCACCCTGGTCAACCCCCACGACTCCACCTTGCCGGTGTTCCTGCAGTTCCTCCCCTCGAACCGGGACAACAGCGGTGGGGTGCCCACGGTGACGTTCGAGCTTTACCCGTACGAGACGCTGAACCTCTGGGACGTGCTGGGCCCCAAAGGGTTTGCCGCCCGGGGCAGCACCGGGGCGCTGCTGGTGGGGGCCGACACCGAGCGCATCGCCTGCTCGGCGCAAGCTCACAACTGCGATTTCGTGGTGACATCCCGCACCTACACCATCGGGCCGCTCCCAGGGGAGTTCGGTCAGGCGCTGCCCGGGTTTCCCGCCCAGCTCGGGATGGACGCCTCGGTGCTGGCCTACCTTCCCCAGGTGAGCCGCGACGGGGACTTTCGGACCAACCTCGGGGTGGCCAGCCTCGCTGGCGCTTGGGTGGAGGTGGGGGTGGACGTGCAGGCCCCCGACGGGCGGATCCTCCGGCGCACCAGTACCTGGGTGCCACCTTTCGGCCACGTGCAGTGGGGGCTGGACACCACGGTCACCGGCGGTACCGTGGTGATGTACGTGAAAAGCGGCCCTGCCGACGCCATGCTGTTCCCCTACGCCTCGGTGGTGAACCAGCGCAGCGGGGATCCGGTGTACGTGGAAGCGCACATGACCGTGGTGGGGGTTTCCGCCCAGGGGCTCGAGGGGCGGGCAGCGGCGGCGGTCCAAGGGAAGCTGCCCCCGCGCCAGCCGGTGCGTTCCTTCGAGCTGCTGCAACGGGGGCGCTAGAATGCGCCCGTGCACGAGGCGCGAAGTGCCAGGGTCCTGGTGGTGGAGGACGACGCTGCGCTGACAGCCACCGAGCTCCAACTGCTGAGCGCGGCGCTGCCGCATACCCAGCTTTTCGCGGTACACGATGGGTTGGCGGCTTGGGAGCTGCTGTCCCGGGAAGGGGCCGATGTGGTGCTCTCGGATGTGGCGCTGCCGGGGATCGATGCCCTGGAGTTGCTGCGGCGCATCCGCGCTACCCCCGAGCTTTCCAGCACCTCGGTGATCCTCGTCACCGGGGTGATCTCCCCCGAGCAGCTCTTTTCGCTTTTGGAAAACGGCGCGGACGACTGCTTGGTGAAGCCGATCCGCGCCGAAGAGCTGGTCGCTCGGGTGCGGGCGGCGTTGCAGCGGGCGGGCCGGCAACGGGAGTTGGCCCGCAAGGCCAAGGAGTTGGAGGCAAAGTACGCCCGGGCCAGCGAGTTTCTCTCCTGGGTATCCCACGAGATCCGCACGCCGCTTTCGGCGATGATTTCCGCAGCTCACATCCTCAAGCGCTACGGGCGCCAGCGCCCCGAGGAGGTGGAGCGGTTCGCCGAGGTGATCCACCGGGAGGGGCAGCGGCTCACCCGGCTCATCAACAACCTCCTGGATCTGGCGAAGATCGACGCGGGGGAGGTGGTTTGGAACTGGCAGGAAACCAGCCTCTGCGGGATCCTCGCCCAGGTGCGGGAGGCGTTCGTTGCCCTCTGTGCCGACCGTTCCTTGACCTTGGAGCTGCTTCCTTGCCCTGACCTTCCGGTGCGGGTGGACCCCGACAAGCTCGCCCAGGTCCTCACCAACCTTTTGGCTAACGCCATCAAGCATTCCCCCGAGGGGGGCGTGGTGCGGTTGGCCGTGGCTTCGCAGCCGGGGGAGGTGCGGCTTTCGGTGGAGGACCAGGGCCCTGGGGTTCCCCCGGGGATGGAGGAGCGGATCTTCGAGCGGTTCCGCCAGCTGGACCTCACCGACGAAAAGGGCGGCACCGGGCTGGGGCTGGCCATCGCCCGGGAAATCGTCACTCGCCTAGGGGGCAGGATCTGGGTGGAGCGCAGCGAGCTGGGAGGGGCCAAGTTCGTGGTGGCGCTGCCGGTAGCCACGCAGCAGCGAGGGGCGGAGCATGGTGCAGTTTGACAACCAGTACCGCCAGGTCAAGCTCAAGATCGTCTACTACGGCCCGGCGCTGGGGGGAAAGACCACCTGCCTGCAGTACATCCACCGGGTCACCGATCCCCAGCGGCGCACCCGGCTTTATACGCTGAACACCGCTTCCGACCGCACGCTGTTCTTCGACCTCCTGGGGCTGGATTTGGGGCGCATCCGCGGCTATCGGCTGACGTTGCAGCTTTTTACCGTACCGGGGCAGGTGCAGTACAACACCACCCGGCGGGCGGTGCTGGCAGGGGCCGACGGGGTGGTGTTCGTGGCGGACTCGCAGCGCAACCAGGAGAAGGCCAACCTGGAGTCGTTTGCCAACTTGCAGGAAAACCTCAAGGCCAACGGCCTGGACCCGGCCACCATCCCCCTGGTGCTGCAGTACAACAAGCGGGATTTGCCGGACATCTTCACCCGGGCGGAGATGGACCGGCTGCTCAACGCCAAGGGTTACCCGGCCTTCGAGACCGTGGCCACCACGGGGGTGGGGGTGATGGAAGCGTTCGCGGCCATTACCGAGGCCACGGTGCTTTCCGTGGCCGACCGGCTGGGGATCACTGCCCAAGCGGATGCCCTCACCCGCCTGGTGGCCAACGTCCGGGCGGCCATGGCCCCCTTGGTGCCCGCGAAGCCCCCGGAGGTGGAAGCGCCGGTGGTGATCCGCACCGCCGGGGAAGGCAAGCTGGGGGCCGAGGAGCTCATGGCCGAGGCGGTGCGGGCCAACACCGCCATGGCCGACCTCTCCTCCCGCCTGGACCATCTGGCCAAGCAGCTGGCCCGGCGGGTGGAGCAACTGAAGGCGCTTTTGACCTTTTCCCAGGTGCTTTCCCAGGCCCGGGAGCCGGACGAGGTAGCCACGGCGTTTTTCGAGCGCTTCCTGGTGGACATGGGGGTCACCGCGGGCAGCTTGCTGCTGTGCAACGCCAAGGGGGAGCTGGTGGAGGTGCTGCGCCGGGGGCTCGCCGCCGAGCCGCTGATGCGCAAGACACCTCAAGGTTTGCTCCCGGCGCAGCAGCTCCTGGAGGCGCGCCAAGTGTTCCACGCAAACCTCCGAGAGCTGTTGCCCGGCCAGACCACCGAGGGTTGGGTGGAGGAAGCCAGCTCCTTGGGGTTCGCTTCGGCCCTGGCGGTGCCGCTGGTGGCCCAGGACCGGGAGGTGGGCTTGATCACCGCCTACGGGGAGCCTGGGCGGGGGCCGTTCCAGGAGGAGGACCTGGAGCTGGCCGCCATCATGGGAGCGGTGGGGGCGGTGGCGGTGGCCAACGCCCGGGCGTGGCACGCGTTGGAGCAGCTCAACCGCAACCTGGAGGCCATGGTGGCTGCCCGCACCGCGGAGCTTTCCCAAGCGCTGGCCAAGTCCGAGGCCCTGGCCCAGGAGCTGGCGGAGACCAACCGGGACCTGGAGGCAGCGTACCGCAAGCTTGCGGAGCTGGACACGCTCAAAGGGGAGCTGTTGCGGCGGGTGGCCCACGAGCTGAACACCCCGGTCACCGCGCTGCAAACTGCCGGGCGCATCCTCACCCGCTGGGAGCAAATCCCCAAGGAGAAGGTGGCGAGCTTCGTGGATGTCGTGGTGCAGGAGTCCTCCCGCCTGGCGGAGCTCATCGCCTCGGCGCTGCAAGCGGCAGCGCTGGGCTTAGGCGAGGAGCAGGGCCCCCGCGTCGCGGTCCCCATCGCCGAGCTGTTGCGCAAGGCGTTGGCCCCGGTGAAGGGGGAAATTGCCGATCGGCAGATCAAGGTGACGGTGAAGGTGGCTGCGGGGTTGGAGACCGTATCCTGTTACCCCGAGCCGTTGGAGGCTGCGCTTTCGGCTTTGCTCAAGAACGCCGTGGAGTTCAACAAACCCCAGGGTTCCGTGGTGGTTACCGCCATGCCGGTGCGCAAAGGCAGCAAGAGCCTCGTGGAGTTCCGGGTGGAGGACACGGGGATCGGCATCTCCCAGGAGGAGTTGCCCCACGTCACCGAGCCGTTCTACCAGGGAGGCGCGCTGCTCACCGGCAAGCCCAAGGGGCTGGGCTTGGGCCTGGCGGTGGCCAAGAAAGTGGCCGAGCTCCACGGCGGGGAGCTGGAGATCCAATCCCAGCCAGGGCAGGGGACCACGGTGGTGTTGCGGGTGGAGGCAGGCTAGGTGCGGCCCAAGGTGCTGGTGGTGGACGACGAGCCCGCCATTCGCGACACGCTCTCCTTCATGCTGGAGATGGAGGGGTTCCAGGTGGCGGTGGCGGCCGACGGGGTGGAAGCGCTGGCGCGCATTGCCCAGGACCCGCCGGAAGTAGTGCTTTTGGACGTGATGATGCCCAAGCTGGACGGGTACCGGGTCTGCGAGGCCATCAAAGCCGATCCGCGCACCGCCGGGGTGAAGGTGGTGATGCTCACCGCCATGGGGCAGGCCGCGGACCGGGCCAGGGCCCTGGCGGCGGGAGCCGACGCTTACGTGGCCAAACCTTTCGACGAGGACGGGCTTTTGACGCTGCTGCGCCAGCTCGCCGGGAAGCCAGGGGATGGCTGAGGTGGCGGTGCTCACCGCGACCCCGCAGCTTCCTCTTTACGGGGAGCTGGTGGAGGCGGGGAGGGAGCTGGGGGTAAAGGTGGCCCTCTGGGACGCCAACCGCATGGTGGCCCGGCTGCCCCGGGGGGTGTTCCTGGAGGATGCCCCGCTGCCTATCGAGGGGGTGGCGGTGTTCCTCCCCCGGGTGGGCAACTTCCGCCCCCAGTCCACCTTGGCGCTGGTGGAGGCGTTGCAGGACGCCGGGGTGGCCCCGTTCAACACCCCCGAGGCGGTCCGCCTGGCCCGGGACCACTGGGCCACCACCAGGGCCCTGGCCTTGGCCGGGGTGCCCCACGTGCCCACCGTGGCGGGTTCCGATCCGCAAACCCTGGCCCGGGCCGCTGCCACCCTGGGGTTCCCGGTGGTGGTGAAGAGCCGCCGCTCCCGCCAGGGGGTGGGGGTGGTGCGGTGCGGCTGCCTGGCGGAGGTGGAAGCGGTGCTGGACGCGCTCTGGCGGGTGGGGGAGGAGGTGGTGGTGCAGCGCTTCTGCCCCCCTGGTGGGGTGAGCTACCGGGTCCTGGTGCTGGAGGGGGAGGTTTTGGGGGTCACCTGCCACCGGGCCCCGGAAGGGGAGTTCCGCAGCAACGCGGCCCGGGGAGGGGAGGTTTCCCCTGCGCCGCTTTCCCCCAGGATGGCGGAGCTGGCCCAGGCCGCGGCCCTGGCCTGCGGCCTGGCCTTTTGCGGCGTGGACCTTTTCCCCGACGGTGAGGCCCTGGTNGTGGGGGAGGTGAACCCTACCCCAGGCTGGAAGCACTTCGCCAAGGCCNCCGGCATCCCCGTGGCCCGGAGGGTGGTGGAGGCCATGGCGGGGTGGGCCGACCGGGAGGGGTAGGTGGACCTGTTCGCCCCGGTGGGGGAGGTGCGGCTGGCAAGCGGGCGGGAGGCCTCGGTGCAACGTCGCCACCCCTGGGTGTACCGCGGTGCCCTGGCCTCGCCGCTGCCCTCCCGCCTGGGGCCGCTGCTGGTGCGCAGCGCCAGCGGCGAGGTCCTGGGAACCGCGCTTCCCGCCGCTTCCGGGGGTTCCTTGGCACTGCGCATGGTGGCGTTCGCCCCCGAGCCGTGGAACGCTGCGGTGCTGCGGCGTCGCCTGCGCCACGCCTGGGAGCTGCGCCAGCGGCTCGTCACCGAGACCGATGCCTTCCGCTGGATCCACGCCGAAGGGGATTTCCTCCCGGGCTTGGTGGCGGACNTGTACGCGGGCACCGTGGTGCTGGAGCTCTACGAGCCCGCCTGGGAGCCGTACCTCGGTTTGCTGGTGGAGGTGGCTTGCCAGGTNGCGGGGAGCAGCACGGTGCTCTGCCGGCGTTCCTACCGCAGCGGGGTGGAGGTNCTGCGCGGGGCGCTGCCGGAAAAGCCGGTGGCGGTGCGGGAGCACAAATGGCAGCTTTTGGCGGATCTGGTGGCGGGGCAGAAGACCGGGCTTTTCCTCGACCAGCGTCCCAACCGGCTGCTTTTGTCCCAGCACGCCTCCGGTGCCCGGGTGCTGAACCTTTTCGCCTACACGGGAGGTTTCGCGGTGGCGGCGCTGGCAGGGGGNGCGCGCCAGGTTGTAAACGTGGAAAGCTCCCCCACGGCTTGCGAGCTTTTGCGGCACCTACCGCCACAACGGGCGGGAGCTCCGGGAGGAGGAGCTTTTGGCCGGGGACGCCTTCCAGCTGGCCAGGAGGCTCGTGGCCCGGGGGGAGAAGTTCGACTGGGTAGTGGTGGACCCCCCGGCGTTCGTGAAGGCACCCAAAGCCGAAAGCCGGGGGCTTGAGGGGTACCGGGACATCGCCCTCCAGGCGCTCAAGCTGGTGCGGGAAGGGGGGTTCTTGCTTTCCTGCTCCTGCTCCGCCCGGGTAGGGGTGGAGCAGCTGGAGGGGGCGCTTTTGGCCGCAGCGCTGGATGCCGGGCGGGAGGTGCGGGTGCTGGAGCGGCGGGGGGCGGGGGTGGATCACCCGGTGGCGCTCACCTGCCCCGAAACCCGCCACCTCAAGGTGCTCTGGTGCGCGGTGCGCTGAAGCGCTTTCCCGAAGCTTTGCCGGGGAGCAAGCGCCCAGCGGGGCAGCGTTTTCCGGCAAGCGGCTATCCCTCGGGACACCATCGAGCGCATCCGCGATGGGATACGCCGCTACCTCATCACCTTCACCGATCCGGTCTCCCACTTCGCCTTCGCCGTGGCACTGCCCTCCAAGCACGCCCGCC
>JGI24188J35168_1000146_pt1 | contig 37238 bp, 30 predicted proteins | sample YNPBryantNP2012_FD_35168 | JGI IMG/M metagenome (IMG submission 35168) | reverse complement strand
TTTGGATTGCGGCGCAAAACGCCGCTTTGGATTGCGGCGCAAAACGCCGCTTTGGATTCTCCCTCGCGGAATCAAAAGCGGCGACGAGTCGCCGCAATCCAAATTTCACTCACGCACCCGCCACTGCTGCGTCCGTCGCTGGAGCTGACGACTCGCCGCCTCGTACAGCAGCCGGGCACCGACGCTGGTCAGGATCACCAGCGCCGACATGGCCGCGGCCGCGGCGGTGTCGCCGGCGTCGTCCATGTTGACGATGGCCACAGCCGCCAGCCGCAGGTTGGGCGTGTAGAGAAAGATCACCGCCGAGACCGTGACCATGGCATTGACGAAGTAGTACATCGCGATCTCCAGGAGCGCCGGCAGGCACAACGGCACGGTGATGTGCCAGAACGTGCGGTAGAACGGCGCCCGCAACGAGGCCGACACTGCCTCGAACTCGGGATCCAACTGTTTGAGCGCGGTCGTGGCGGTCATGAAGCTCACGGTGTAGAAATGCACGATGTTCGCCAACACCAGGATGCCCATCGTGCCGTACAGGAAGTTGAACGGATTCGGCGCCGCCAGCGGGCCGATCATCCAGACGCGCGGGTTGAAGAAAAAGATGTAGGCCAGGCCGATCACCAGCCCCGGCAACGCCATCGGGATCATCGAGAGGAAGTAAGCGGCGCCGCGCAGCAGCCGCAGCCCGCGCGTCTTCTCGATCAGGTAGGCGCTGCCGAAGGTGACGGCCGCGCCGATGACGGCCGTGTACAGCGCCATGCGGATGCTGTTCCAAAACGCCGCGGCGCCGCCGCCGCCGACCGTCCGAAAGTCGAAGTGGCGCAGGGTGAGCTGCAAGTTGTAGGGCCAGACATTGACCACGGCCGCGAAGAAGACAGCGCCGACGACGATCAGGATGGCGGCCGCGATCAACGAGCAGTAGATCGTAGCGAGCAAGTNCGCGCGGCGCGTCGGCCTGGGGCGATAGGGCACGGCGCGGGTGGTGAGCGCGGCGACTTGCCGGCGTTGCACCAGGCGGTCGAGCACGAAGGCGACGACGGTCGGCGTCAGCAGCAGAATGCTGATGGCTGCGCCCATGCTGAAGTTCTGCTGGCCGATCACCTGTTTGTAGATGTCGGTCGCCAGCACGTTGAAGTTGCCGCCCACCACCTTGGGCACACCGAAGTCGGTGAAGGCCAGGATGAAGCAGACGAAGATCGCGCTGATCAGCCCGTAGCGCAGGGTGGGCAGGGTGACGGTCCAGAAGGTGCGCAGCGAGGAGGCGCCGAGCGCCTGGCTGGCCTCGTAAAGCCGGGCGTCGGCCAGACTGGCCGCCACGACGAGGATCACCAGCGCCTGCGGGAAGCAATAGAGCAGCTCGCCCAGGATGATGCCGGTAGGGCCGTAGAGGCCGATGTTCCAGCCCACGGCCCGGCCCAACAACTGCTCTCCCAACCCCAGAAAACCGGTCGTCACCAATCCCTTGTTGCCGAANAGGTAGACCAGCCCGATGCCCAGGGCCAGAGTGGGCGCGTAGAGGGGCAACATCGCCACTGCGCGAAAGAAGCCTTTGGCGGGCATGGCGGTGCGGCTGAGCGCATAGGCGTAGCCGAAGGCCAGCGCCACGGCCAGGAAGGTAGTGATCGCGGCCACCAGCAGGCTGTTGCCGAAGGACCACGCCAGGCCGGGCGTCTGAAAATAGCGCACGAAGTTGGCCGGCCCCACGAAGGCGCCCTCGGCATCGCTCAAGCTGCGGCCGACCAGAGGCGCCAACGGCAACGCCACGCCGATCAGCAACCACAGGAAGACCAGGCCGGCCAGGCCATACTGGAGCTTCTGTTCGCCGGTCCAGACCTGGCCGATGTGTTGCAGGCGGAGACGGGGGCGGGCGATCGCACGCATGGAAGGGCCTACGCTGACTCCGGATAAATGCGGAGCGCCTCGACGGGAAGGTGCACAGAGAGGCACGCGCCCGGGTAGACCGTTTTGATCGGGCCGGCGGCGTCGAGATAGGCGGTCAGCTGCAGCCCGCTCCACTGCTGCCGGTCGGACCGGGGCGGACAGTCTTCCCTTTTCGGCAGTTGCAGGTGCAACCGTTGAAACGGGCCGAGAAATTCGATCTCGTGCACGCGCGCTTCCACCACATTGATCATGTCCAGGCCATCGTGCAGAATGCGCACGTCTTCCGGCCGGATGGCGACCGTGACCCGAGAACCCGACGGCAAGCTGGCTGCGCTCGCGGGTGTGTGGAGGAGGGCGCCGCCGCATTGCACCTGCGCTACCCGGCCCGCCACCACCACGCCGGGCAGGAAGTTCATCAGCCCGACGAAATCGGCGACGAACGGGGTGGCCGGCGCCCGATAGACCTCGCGCGGCGTGCCGATCTGGACGATGCGACCGCCCTCCATCACCACGATCCGGTCGGCCATCGTCAACGCCTCCTCCTGGTCGTGCGTCACCATGATCGTTGTGACCCCCAGCCGGCGCTGCAGCGCGGCCACCTCCAGCCGCAGCCGGGCCCGCACCCGCGCGTCGAGCGCGGACAGCGGCTCGTCCAGGAGGAGCAGGCCGGGCGAGATCGCCAGGGCGCGCGCCAGCGCCACCCGTTGCTGCTGCCCGCCGGAGAGCTGCGCCGGATAGCGCATCTCGTAGCCCTCCAGGCCCACCAGGCGCACCATTTCCCTTACGCGCGCGGCCACCTGAGCCCGGGGCAGGCGACGGCTCTCCAGCCCATAGGCGATGTTCTGCGCCACGGTCAGATTGGGGAAGAGGGCATAGGACTGAAAGACGATGCCGAAGTCCCGCCGACTGGGCGGCAGGCGCGTGACATCTACTCCCGCCTGGATCACCTGACCGGCGCTCGGCTCCTCCAAGCCGGCGATGATGCGCAGCAGGGTGGTCTTGCCGCAGCCGCTGGGCCCGAGCAGGAACAGGAACTCCCCTTCGCGCACGTCCAACGACACATCGTTCAGCGCGGCGACCTTGCCGAAGAACTTGTTGACGTGGCGGATCTGGAGGTAAGGCGATGCTTGAGTCATCTGGGTCATGCCTCAGCATGACGTGCCAGGCACTCTGAAAGGCGCCTGGCACGTTCACAGCACCTCTTACTTCGGCTCCGACTTGGCGTCGTACCGCTTCATCCACTCCTGCAGCACGCGTTCCCGATCGGCCGCGGCCTTCACCAGGTCGTTCTTGATCAACTGCTTGATAGGGTCGGCCGGATAGCCTGCCGGGATCGCCACGCCGGTATCGGCCGCCGTGATGGGATAGCTGGTCGCATACAGTTTCATGGCCTCGGGGCTGATGGCCCAGTCGAGGAAGGTGCGGGCGGCCGGTTTGATCTGCGCCTTTTTGACCAGCGCGTTGGCCTCGGTCTCCCAGCCGGAGCCTTCCTTCGGGAAGACCGCCTCGATCGGCTGGCCGTCAGCTTTCTGCTTGATGGCGCGATAGTCAAAGGAGATGCCGATCACCGTTTCGCCCGCGCCGGCCATCTTGCACGGCTTGGAGCCGGAGTGGGTATAGACCGCGATGTTCTCGTTGAGTTTGTCCAGATACTTCCAGCCCTCCGCTTCGCCCTTGAGCTGCAGGATGGCGGAGACGGACAGATAGCCGGTGCCGGAGGAGTTTGGGTTGGGCATCACGATCAGGCCCTTGTATTCGGGCTTCAACAGGTCGTCCCAGGAGACCGGCATGGGCAGCTTTTTCGCGGCCAGCTCCTTCGTGTTGACGCAGAAGGCCGAGAACCAGGTGTCAATCCCCACCCAGTGCGGCGGATTTCGGCTATCGCGGAAATTGGGCCGAATCTTGTCCAGGCCAGCGGGCGCATAGGGCGCCAACAGGCCCTCTTTGTCGGCGACCAGCAGGCTGGTAGCCGCGAGGCCCCAAACCACATCGGCCTGCGGGTTGGCCTTTTCGGCCAGCAGTTTGGCCGTGACGATGCCGGTCGAATCGCGCACGATGTTGACTTTGATGTTCGGGTGCTTCTCGTTGAAGGGCGGCAGGTATTTGGCGATCTGGTCATCTTCCAGCGCGGTGTAGACGGTGATCTCACCAGCGTCGGCTTGCCCGCTCGGGGCCGGTTGCACGATCGCACAACCGGCGAGCAGGGCGCCCAGGATGGTCGCCAACAGGATGAAGTGCAGCGTTCGGGTGGTCATCGGTTGCTCCTTGATGAATGTGGGATGGATGGACTGGCCTTCGGATTCATTGCGTCATCTCGGCCGCCGAGAGCAGCGGCAGGGTCAGAGAAGCGCGCGAAAGGTCCCACGGCACGACGCACAACAGATCGGGGAATGCCCGCAGAGGAGTGATGGAAACGTACCCCAGCTCCACAGCCCAGGCATCGGTCCAGGGTTCCGGCGCCGGCCGCTCTTCGCCGTCGGTGGAGACGACGAGGGTGTTTTCGGCATGCGGGTCGGCGCTGAAGCGATAGCGGGTGAGGCAGGAGGCGTTGGCCGGGGTTGTGATCAGCGTGCCCATCAGCCGGGAGACGGGCAGGTTCGGCGCGTTGACATTGAGCATGACCGGCACCGACTCCGAACCGGCGCTGGCCGCAGGCGGGGGATTGACCCGCCACAGGCGCACGGCTTCGCCCAGCGCCCAGGTGGCCGCTTCCCAGTGCGCTACGCCGGACGGGTCGGCATCCAGGGAGATGGCGATGGCCGGCGCGCCCAGCAGGTGCGCGGTCAGCGCTGCGCCGACCGTGCCGGAATAGAAGACATCGCGGCCCAGATTGGCGCCGTGGTTGATGCCGCTGACGACCAGATCGCAAGGAGCGGCCAGCAAGCCGCGCAAGCCGACGTGGACGCAGGTGGCCGGCGTGCCCGCCAGGGCGTAAGCGGTGACGTTGCGAGGCTGGCCGTCCGGATGTCGGTAGGGGAAGCAAGAGAAGGAGCGGGACGGCGGCAGGGCCGCGCCGTAGCCACTATAGTTGGTCGTCGGCGCCAGGATGGTGACCTGCCCCACTTTGGCCAGGGCACGCGCGGCGGCCCAGAGCCCGGGCGCAGCGATGCCGTCGTCGTTAGTTAACAGGATGTTCATCGCTCCACTCCTCGGCCTGTTGCTCAGGGCTTTCAGCGCCGCGAGCCAACATCTGGGCGATTTCACTGGCCAATGCCTTTCGTCTGCCAAAAGGATCGCGCCGGATCGGCCGGCTGCCGTATAGCCGATGGAGTTGGGTCAAGAGGTTTTGGGGAGAAGAGCGATGATTGGCTTCTTTCGCTGACGTCGCCATGCTATAGCCTCCCTTCNTGCTGTGTACTGATCACTCTACGAGGCAGTATTACAGAGGGTCGTAAAATTGAGGCTAAGAGCAGGTTATGGGGATATTAGCGATGTGTTAAGGTTTGCTAATCCGTCGGAAGTCCCAGTTCTCGATGCTACTCATGGATATGGGTTCCACTGATGCGGCGGAAGGCTCAGATTGTCAAACGGAGTTGTCGGTCATAGGATGACAGGGTTATTTCAATCCATCCACGATCGCCTTCACGTTGTACTTCATCATGTCAATNTANGTCGGCGCCGGGCCGTTGGCTTCGGTGATCGAATGGGTGAACAGTTCGGTCACCACTTTGATCCCGACTTCCTGCGCCAATTGGCGGGCAAGCTGCGGGTTCGTGCCGGTCTCCAGGAAGATGGCCGGCGCGCCGGTCGCGCGGATGTGCTCCACCAATTGGGCCATCTGTTGGGCCGACGGCGAGGCCCCGGTGCTGACGCTGGGGATCACCGCGCCGACGATGGTGAAGCCGTAGCGGTCGGCGAAGTAGCCGAAGCTCTCGTGGTTGGTCACCAACAACCGCCTTTCGGCCGGGATCTGGCTGACCTGCTCGCGGATCCAGGCGTCGAGCTCTTTGAGTTTGGCGATGTACGCATCGGCATTGCGAGCGTAGATCGCCGCCCCGCCGGGATCGGCCTGGCTCAAACCGTCGCGGATGTTTTCGGTGTACTTGATTGCGTTGATCGGATCGAGCCAGAAATGCGGGTCGCCTTCGTGATGGTGGTGCCCGGCATGCTCATCGGCGGCCGGGGTGGCGGCGGCCGCGCCAGGCTGGTGTTCCTCATCCTCATCTTCGTGCGCGGCTTCCTCGCTGCCCGGCTCGCGCGTGGTCAGCCCGGCCGAGGCCACGATGACGGCGCGCTGGCCGCCGGCATTCGCCAGGACGTCTTCCAGCCAGCTCTCGAAGCCGGCCCCGTTGACGATCAACACCTGGCTTTCGGCGATCCTGGCCACATCCTGCGGCGTGGGCTCGAACCCATGGGGATCCACCCCGACCGGGATGAGCGCGGCGACCTTGAGGCGGTCGCCCGCTACGTTCTGCGCGATGTCGGCCAGGAAGGTTTCGACGGCCAACGCTTTGAGCGCCGCGCGACCCGCATCCGTCGAGGGCCGGGACGCGGGTTGCGGGCCTGCCGTACTGCAGGCCGTCAGGCCGAGCAGGGCCAAAGCGATGATCAACCCGCGGAGAACAGAAAAGCGGCTCATGTCAACCTCCTGAATTTGATAATCTATTTCGATTTTTCTCGATAGAACTTCTGCATCTCCAGATGATGCGAGTCCCTGACGAATATTGATAATAATTATCAATTTTCATTTGCCAGTATACCATAGATGCGCCTGGCTGTCAAATCCGGCAGGTGGGATGCAGCAATTCCAAATGCGCCGCGCGCGTTGCCGGCGCGTTGTGCGTCCGGCGGGACCACCCCCAGGGCCGCCCCCAGCGGGGCTGTCCCCAGCTCGCCGTACAATGGCCGGACGAGCTGAAGTTCGCTGTACAACGGCCGGACGAGCTGAAGTTCGCTGTACAACGGCCGGACGAGCTGAAGCTCGCCGTACAACGGCCGGACGAGCTGAAGCTCGCCGTACAACGGCCGGACGAGCTGAAGCTCGCTGATACAACGGCCGGACGAGCTGAAGCTCGCNGTACAACGGCCGGACGAGCTGAAGNTCGCNGTACAACGGCCGGACGAGCTGAAGCTCGCCCTACAGGCGTTCGACCTGACAGGGGTTGGTCAGTGCGCCGATCCCTTCCACTTCGACCGTCACCACATCGCCGTCCCGCAGGAAGACGGGCGGCTTGCGGAACGCGCCGACCCCGGGCGGGGTGCCCGTCAGGATGATGTCGCCGGGCAACAGGGTGAAGGCGCGCGTGATGAATTCGATCAGCTCGGGGATGCGGAAGATAAGCTGATCGGTGCGCGAGTCCTGCATTACCCGGCCGTTGACGCGCGTGCGGATCGGCAGGCCGTGCGGCTCGGGCACCTCGTCGCGCGTCACGATCCACGGCCCGAGCGGGCAGAAGGTGTCGAGCGATTTGCCGCGCACCCACTGGCCGTCCCCCTTCTGGAGGTCGCGCGCGGTCACGTCGTTCGCCACGGTGTAGCCGAAGACGTAATCGTAGGCGTCGCGGGCGGCCACGCGGCGGGCCGACCGGCCGATCACTACGGCCAGCTCGGCCTCCCAGTCTATCTGGTCCGACAGGCCCGGGTCCCAGCGGATCTCATCGCCCGGGCCGATCACCGCGGTGGGGAACTTGGCGAAGATGATCGGCCGTTCCGGCAGCGCCGCGTTCTGTTCGCGCACGTGATCGAAGTAGTTCTGGCCGATGGCCACGATCTTCGAGGGCCGCACGGGCGGGCCTAGCTTGAGGCCCGCCAGCGGCCGCGCGTAAGCCGACCGGTCGCGCGCGGCCAGGTCGCGCGCCAGTCGCGTCCAGGCGTCGGGCCCGGCGGCGATCAACGATGCCATGTCGCTGATGGCCGCCGCCGCGGTCAGGTCAATGACCTGTTCGCCGTGCAGGGCACCCACGCGGGTTTGCCCTTCATGCAGAAATGTCAACAGACGCATGATGCTCTTCTCCAGACAGGATCAACGCCAGCCGGATGATGCGGCGCAGGGCCGTTTCGTAGCCCAGCTCGGCCAGCAGTTCATCGGGCCGGCCGGTGGCGGCCGGCTCGATCCGCACTTCTGTCTCAAAGGATTGGCCCAGGTCGCAAGGGCCGGTGTAGGCGAGGGACCGGATCAACGGCCGCAGGTCGTAGCGGCTGATCTCCTTGCCGCGACGCCGCTCGCGCCATGCTTCGGGCCGGGCCATGAAGCGCGCCAGGCGGTCGGCGAACGCCGCGGCCGGCTCGTCCGTCTCCACCTCGACCCGATAGCGCGCGCCGCACACGGCCGCCTGCAGCGCCGGCCACGCGCGGGGCACCGGCTCGGCGGCGATCAGCCGGATGCCGGACGGCAACGCCGGCGCCAGCCGCGCCAGGAAGTCGGCCGGGGCCAGCTCTTCGTTCAGGAACACGTCCACCAGCTCGGCCTGGCCGATGAAGCCGACCGGCAACGCGGCCGCGAAGTGCAGCCGCGCCTGGGGATTGAACCCCTGCGAATAGGCCAGCGGCAGCCGCGCCCGCCGGATGGCCCGTTCCCACGTGCGCGCCATGTCGAGATGGCCGACATACTTCACGCTGTCGTCCGTGGCAAAGGTGACCCGCATCCGCTGCGCGTACGTCTCGCTCATTCTATCGTGCGCGGGAAATACGGTTCCGGGCCTTGCGGCACCTTGCTGTCTATCTGCAGGTAGCCGGCGTCCATGTACTCCCAGATCACCTGGAACGGCTCCTTGCCTGCCACCCATTTTTCCACGATGAAGACGCCGTGCGTCGGCAGCAGCGTGAACGCCACCTGGCGCGGGTCGTCGGGGTTGAGCAGGCATTGGGCCTGGGCGAAGACCGAGCGCACCCCCTGCGCCTGGGCATATGTGCCGCAGGTGACCGGCAACGCGAAGTAGACGGCCGCCATCGGCACGTATTCCACCCGCCGCGGGTCGTACGCCAGGACGCCGCGATGGCTGTGCAGCTTCGAGCGCACCACCGGCACGGGCCGCTCCACGCCCCAGGCCGGATCGAGCCGGACGCGCGGCAGGGCATTGTCCAGGTCTATCATCTCGAATCCTTCGGAGGAGGGCGGATCGTTGCGCAATCCTTCGACATGGCGCACCACCACCCCGCGACCGTTGGGCTGCACCCCCGTCACCACGGCCAGGTCGTTTTCGGTCAGGTGCCCTTTGTCCACCGGCCGGGCGCTGCCGGTGGTGGTGGCGATCAGCGCGTCCAGGTCGGGCTCCCAGGTGGAGAAGCACCCTTCGCTGTACTGGCTGGCGACCGCGTCGGTCATGGCCGGCACCGACACCAGGTCGGCGATGCGCACCATCTCGGTGAAGAAGCCGCGGCCGCCGAACTCCAGGCTCGCGCGTTGCATCGCCCTGGGGGTCGAGAGGCGTTCCCACACCGCGCGCGGCACCGGAGGCGGTTCCACTACGTAGCGGGCCACTTCCTCCGCGCTCATTGCGGTGACGATGCGCAACACCACGTCGTCGTAGAACCCCGGCGCACGGGCGTCGCTGCGCGCGTAGCTGCCGACCAGGTTGAAATGGTAGGCGTACTCCGGGGTCTCATCGCCGATCACCAGGAGGATGCCCAGGGTGAGGCCTTGCGCCTGCAAGAGGCGCTCGACCGAGAGGATGGCGCCGGCGCGACGGCCCTGTTCGACCAGCGGACGGTAGGCGGTGGGCGCAAGGCCGGGGAACTGAAAGTCGGCCAGGTCAATCGGGTCTTTGGCCAGGGCGCGCTCGAAGTGGGCCAACAGCGCGTCGAACTCGGCCGGCCGCGCCTGCATGATGGTCCAAAACTGAGGCGTGTGCGAGAGGCCGAACTGCCGTCGCAATTGGAACGCCGGCGCCTGACGCCAGCTCAGCGGCTCGCCGAAACGGGCCGTGGTGAATACGACATCCGTCTCATCGGTCGGCCGCTCCTGCACCACGTGGCCCAGCTCGCCGAAGCGTTGGATCAGCCGCTCGGCGACTTCGGCCGACATCGGCGTGGATGGACCGGGCAGATAGGTCACATGTAGCTTTTTGAGCCACGGATGCACCGGACGGGTCAACAGCGCAGGTGAAGCAAAGGCGGCTTCAACAGTCATCTCTCTTTTTCCTCCAAACCTTCCAGGTGAAATATGCGAACGGCCCAATCGCCCAGGCGGGGCGAGAGCCAATCGGCAAGCAAAAGGGCCCAGGCGGTGGCCGGCAGGATCGTCTCGGCCCGGCGATGGCGGATCGCGGCGACGATGGCGTGCGCAACGTTCTCGGCCGGGATGGGCCGCGAGATCCAGGGTATGTTCATCCCGGCAATGAGCGGAGTGGCCACCCGGCCGGGGAAGATGATGGACACGTCCACGCCGGTGCCGTACAGGTCCTGNCGCAACGCTTCGCCGAAGCCGGCCACNGCAAACTTGGTTGCCGCGTAGGGCGCGTCGGTGCGGATCGCCTTCTTGCCGTCCACCGACGAGAGCAGCACGATGTGGCCGCGGCGTTGCGCCCGCATGTACGGCAAGGCCGCCAGCACGGGATAGACCGTGCCGAAGAAGTTCACGGCCATGCATCGCTCGAAATCGGCGGCCGTGAGGGTCTCGATCGGCCCGCGCACGTAGATGCCGGCGCAGGTCACCAGCACGTCCACCCCGCCCCAGGTTTCGACCGTGCGGCGCACGACCTCTTCGGCCTGCTCCTGGCGGCTGATGTCGGCCGGCAACACCAGGGCGCGGCCGGCCAGCGCCCGTATCTCCGCGGCCACGGCTTCCAGTTCGGCCTGGCGGCGGGCGGTGAGGACCAGATGCGCGCCCGCGCGCGCCAGGGCCAGGGCCGTGGCCCGGCCGATGCCGCTCGATGCGCCTGTTACGATGGCGATCCTGTCGCGCAGTGAGTCCATGGTTGGAAGCTGGAAGCTGGGTAACAACATAATAACAACACCGGTTTTGGAGCGAAGTTGCGCTCAATCGGTGTCGGACTTCGGTGCGCGCTGCCGGCCGGCGCGTTGCGGCACGCGTGGGCCGGCCCGGGCGGCCAGCTCCGGGCTCATCTCTTCGTTGAAATAGAGCGGCACCGGCCGGGGGCTCACCGGCTGGCGCTTCTTGCCGCTGCCAAGGGGCGGGCATCCCCAGGCGTCGTCCGGCGCGCTGCGTCGCGCCTCTTTGAACTGGCCCAGGATGCCGCACGAGTAACAGTGTTCGCGACAGTCGTCTATCACGCCGCCGGCCAGGGCGTGGCGATACTCGGCCTCCAGGAACGATCGCTTCACCCCCACGCTGACGAAATCCCACGGCAGGATCTCGTCCAGGGGGCGCTCGCGGCGGGCATACCAGTCGGGATCGAGCCCGTGGGCCGCGAAGGCCTGTCGCCAGGCGGCCAGGTTGAACTGGTCGCCCCAGCCGTCGAAGCGGGCGCCCAGCCGCCAGGCCGTCTCGATCACGTCGGCCAGGCGCCGGTCGCCGCGCGAGAGGGCCGCTTCGATCAGGGTTTCGTCCGGGTTGTTGTAGCTGAACTCGATGCCCGGGCCGCGCAATTGCCGTTCCAGCAGGGCGATCTGGCTGCGGATCGTCGCGTCATCGGCCAGGGGCGCCCACTGAAACGGCGTNTGCGCCTTGGGCACCAGCGTGCTCACGCCCACCCGCACGTTGGCTTTGCCGCCCAACTCCTGCCGGCCGATGCGCCGCACCTGATGCGTCAGATCGGCGATGGCCTGGACGTCGGCCAGGGTTTGCGTCGGATGGCCGATCATGAAGTAGAGTTTGATCGTGGTCCACCCGCGACGGTAGACCTGGCGGGCCGTCTCCAGCAGCAGCTCGGTGGCGATCGGCTTGTTGATCACATCGCGCAGCCGGTCGGTGGCCGCTTCGGGCGCGAAGGTGAAGCCCGAGCGCCGGCGCCCCTTCTCCAGTTGTTCCATCAGCTCGACGCTGAAGGTCTCGATGCGCAGGCTCGGCAGGCCGATGGAGAGCTTCTCGCTGCCGTAGCGCGCCACCACCTGGCGCACCAGCTCGCCGATGGCATGGTAGTCGGACGAGCTGAGGGAGAGGAAGCTGATCTCCTCGAAGCCGGTGGCCGCGACGATCTCGTCTACGGCGGCCAGTACCTCGGCCAGGGGACGCTCGCGCACCGGCCGGTAGATCATGCCGGCCTGGCAGAAGCGACAGCCGCGCGTGCAACCGCGCTGGATCTCGATGGCGGCGCGATTGTGCACCGTGTCTATGAACGGCACGATGAAGCGCGTGACCGGCGGCGGCAGGGTGGGCACGATGCGCTTCACGATGGTCGGCCGGCCGGCCGGATCGAGCGAGGTGCGGCCGGCGATGGTCCCATCGGGGTGATAGTGCACCGCGTAAAAGGCCGGCACATAGACCCCCTCGATGCCGGCCAGGCGCACCAGCGCCTGCCGCCGGCTCAGGCCGGCGCGGCGGGCGTCGGTCCAGGTGCGCACGATCTCCGTGATCGCCTCTTCTCCTTCGCCGAAGAAAAACGCGTCGAAGAAAGCGTGCATCGGCTCGGGGTTCAGACAGGCGGAGCCGCCGGCCAGGATGAGCGGCGCGTCGTCCCCGCGCTCGGCCGCGCGCAGGGGAATGCCGGCCAGGTCAAGGGTGGTCAGGACGTTGGTGTAGAGCTGCTCGTAGGGCAACGAGAAGCCGATCACGTCGAAGTCGGCCAGGGGATGCCGCGTTTCGAGGGAATAGAGCGGGATGCCCTCGCGNCGCATCGCCGCGATCATGTCCACCCAGGGCGTGTAGGCGCGCTCGGCCAGCATGTCGGGCTGGCGGTTGACGATGTCGTAGAGCACCGCCAGGCCCAGGTTCGACATGCCCAGGTCGTAGATGTCGGGGAAGACCAGCGCCAGCCGATAGGGGATCTCGTCCCACGGCTTGACAACGCAGTTGTATTCGCCGCCGGTATAGCGAGCGGGCTTCTGCACGGTGGGCAAGGCCCGCTCCAGCCGGCGCGTAATCGCCTGAGGTGTCGGTTCCATATACTCTCCTCATACCTGTTTACATCAACAGGGCGGGACTAAAACCCGCGTTGTAATACGTGCCAGGCATCTTGCAGAGTGCCTGGCACGTAAGCGTCGCTCAATACCCGATATCTTCTCGCTAACCGGGTGACGCCGCCGGTCACAGACCGGCTGCAAGCTCGAAAGCTCGATCCTCTCTCGCTAACCGGGAGGGACGCCGGTCGCAGATCGGTTGGGAACAAGAATACCCAATACCTGATGCCCAACCCCCAACCCCCAGCCCCCAGTCCCCAGCCCCCAACCCTCGTTACGCCAATCCCGCCTCGCGCAACAGCGCCGCGATGGCCTCGCGTTCGGCGGCGTTGCAGGGTCGCAGCGGCGCGGCCGGCGGCCCGGCCGGAATGCCGAGGATCTCGAGCGCAGCCTTGAGGCCGACGATGAACCCATCGCCCCACGACTCGGTGGCCGCGACCTTGTAGATCGCCTTCAGCCGGTTGATCTTGAGCTGCGCGACGGCGCTGCGTTGCCAGTCGCCGGCCACGGCCGCGGCGTAGGCCTCGGCCAGATGCGGCATGGCGATGTTGCCGATCGAGGGCACCGTGCCCTGGGCGCCGAGCAACACGGCCACGTCGGTCAGCGCGTCGGTGCCGAGGAACAGGCGGAAGTCCCGGCCATCGGCGCGCAGGCGCTCGATCATGTGGCGGAACTCCGTCACGTCGGCCTGCGAATCCTTTACCCCGACGATGCCGGGGATCTCGGCCAGCGCCTCGTAGGTGGGCAGGGTGATGGATGTCTTGACGATGCCGGGGAACTGATAGATCAGGATCGGCAGGTCGGCGGCCGCGGCGAGCGCGGCGAAGTGGCGGATGATGTCGGCCTGGCTGGGCGGCGTGTAGTAGGGCGCCAGCGATACCGCGACATCCGCGCCGAGGCGGGCCGCCCGGCGCACGCGGGCGACCGCGCCGGCCGTCGAGGGATGGCTGACGCCGGCGTAGAACGGCACGCGGCCGGCGCACGCCTCCACGCCGGCCGCCACCAGCCGCTCCCACTGTACGTCGTCCAGCGCCCATACTTCGCCGGTGGTGCCGCCGACGAAGATGCCGTGCGCGCCCTGCCGGATGAGCCGGTCCACCAGTTGCTGAAGGCCGGCCGTGTTGACGGTCACGCCATCGTCGTGCAAAGGGGTGATGAGGGGGACGACGACCCCCTGCAAACGCGAACGTTCGATCAAGGCGAATGCTCCTGGTGAGGATAGGTTAGCGGCGGGCCACGCGTGCCCGCAGGGCATCTACCCGGCTGCGCATCTCGGCGACGGCCTGGCGCAGGCGTTGCGGCGTGGGGTTGGGCTCGCGCATGGCGCCCAGCACGATCGCCTCGGCCGCGATGAACTCGTCGGCCACGTCGGCCACGTCGGCCGCAATGTCGTGCGGGATGGTGGTCACGCCGTTGCAGTCGCCGTGGAGCAGGTCGTCCGGGTAGACGACGATCCCGCCGACATGGACCGGCGTCATGATGTTCAGGATGTGGGTGTAGCCGTGCGCGCAGATCGTGCCGTTGGTGAAGACCGGGAAGCCGAGCGCGCGCACCTGTTGCAGATCGCGGCCGGCGCCGCTGGTGATCAGGCCCACCGCGCCGAACGCCTTGTAGGTGGTGCACATCACCTCGCCGAAGGTGGCCGCGGCGGGCGGGTTGTCCAGGTCTTGAAAGACGACTACGGCCGGGCCCGATAGCTCCGCGAAGCGCTCCACCTGGTCGGCGGTGGAAGCGTAGGCGTCTCCCTTGCGGGGCGGCGCGGCCGAGCGGAAGCCGGCCGTGGCCGCGAAGCCGACCATGGGCGGCATTTCCGGGAAGGCGGCCACGATGCGGCCGTCCATGTAGCCGGTGTTGCGCGGCCGCACGTTGAACAGCTCGATCACGTTGCAGATGGTGGGCGTGTCGATCGTCCGCAATTTTTCCAGGGTGGCAGAGGTGATAGGCATCGGTGTTCTCCTTGATTCATGACGACGCTACGACAAAGGCAATGGCCATGCCGCCATCGTGCGAGAGACTGAGCGCCCATTGGCGCAAGCCGCGGCGCTGCGCGAGGACGGCGGCGGCGCCGTGCAACCGAACCTGGGGGCACCCGGCCTGGTCGCGCACGATTTCGATGTCCAGGAAGCTGATCGGGCCGAAGCCGGTGCCCAGCGCCTTCGCCACGGCCTCCTTGCCGGCCCAGCGCGCGGCCAGCGAAGCGGGCCGGCCGGCGCAGTCGGCGCGCTCCTGTTCGGTGAACACGCGGCGCTCGAAGCGCTCGCCGTGTTCCTCCAGGAGCTTGGCGATTCGCTGCACGGCAACCAGGTCTACGCCTGCGGCCAGATGATCCATGCTATCGTCTTTGTAGGACGATCTTCAGATCGTCCTGAGCGATTGACCAGTCAAAGGGCGATCTGAAGATCGCCGTACGCTATTGGCGAGCCAAAGGGCGATCTGAAGATCGCCGTACGCTATTGGCGAGTCAAAGGGCGATCTGAAGATCGCCGTACATGGGGCCGGCGACGGCGAGGGCGTACTTGTCGGCCGCCAGGTATTTCTGCGCGACTTCGAGCACGTCGTCGGCCGTCAGGCCGTTGATGATGTCGCAGTAGCGCTGCACGTAGTCCAGCCCCAGGCCGTGCCATTCGATGTCGGCCAGGATGCTGGCGACGCCGTCGTTGGTCTCGAGCTGGAGCGGCAACGAGCCGGTCAAATAGCGTTTGCAGTCTTCCAGTTCGTCCGCGGGCACGCGCTCGTTGGCCAGGCGTTCCACCTCTTCGAGCATGGCGCGTATGGCGCGTTCGATNTTGGCCGGGTTGACGCCCGCGCTGGCGAGCCACAGCCCCGACTGTTTGTTCGCGGCAAGCCGGCTGTAGGCGTAGTAGGCCATCCCCTGCCGCTCGCGCACGCTGGCGCCCAGTCGGCCCATCATGCCGAAGACGCCGAGCACGGTGTTCGCCAGCCGGGCCTTCTCGAAGTCGGGATGGAGCCGGGGCATGGCCGGCCAGCCGAGGATGATGTCGGCCTGGCTCTTGTCGGGCATGGGCACGCGGCGCTCGCGCACGCCGTCGAGGCCGGGGACGACCGGCAAGGCGGGCCGCGCCGGCCGCTCGCCGGCCCAATCGCCGAACACGCCGGCAACTTTTGCCGCCGCTTCCTCGGCCCCGATCGCGCCCACGACGACCACCACCATGCCCTGCGGCCGATAGAAGGTTTCGTAGAACTCCACAAGCGCGTCGCGCTGGATGGCGGCGTTCGATTGCTCCGTGCCCAGCAGATCGCGGCCCAGGGGGTGGTCGGCGTACATCAGCTCGCGCAGCGCCAGGCCGGCCATCTGCCGGGTGTCGTTCGCGCGTTCGGCGATGGCGGTCATGCGCTGGCCGCGCACCTTCTCCACATGGTCGGCCGGAAAGGCCGGTGCGCGCAGCTCGTCGGCCAGGATCTCCAGCACCAGGTCCAGGTCTTCGGCCAGCGACTTGGTCGAAAAGCTGGTCGTATAGCGGTCGGCGCCGAAGCCGATGGACGCACCGACCGACTCGATCGCCTCGTTGATCTCGGCGAACGAGCGATGGCGCGTGCCGCGGCTCAACATGTTCGCGGTGTACGAGGCAAGCCCGGTCAGATCTTCCGGTTCGTCCAGGTTGCCCACCAGCAGATAGCCCTCCAGGACGACCGACGGCGCGCTCCAGTTCTCGCGCGCCAGGACGGTGATGCCGTTCGGCAGGGTGCGCCGCAGGACGTCGTCGGGCCCGGGCAGGGCGGTGACGGGCTGCTGGGGCGACGCGGCGACAAGACGGCGGGGCGATGTCGAGACTTTGGTCGAAGGGTAATCCGATCTTTTCATTTCATTGCTCCTTGTCACCCTGTCACCTGGTCGTCTGCATCATCGCCCGTCGGCACATACCAGCCCACCGTGCGCAGTCGGGGCTGAAGTCGCTCCCGCGCCACCCGCTGCACGTCGGCGACGGTGACGGCCGCCAGCCGGTCCAGGAACTGCTCGAACCAGTTCACATCGGCCACGATCTCGCTGAAGCCGAGCCAATAGCCCTGGTCGGTCACGCTTTCGCTCGAATAGGCGAACTGGGCGCGCGTTTGCTTGATCGCCTTGGCCAGCTCTTCTTCGCTCACCGGCTCGTCGATCACCCGCTCGATCTCGGCCAGGAGCGCGGCCTCGACTTCCTGCAGGGTGCGCCCCTGCCGGACGGTGGCCGAGAAGCTGAAGAGATACGGATCAACGGTCGAGCTCATCGAGCAGTCGGCGTCGGCGGCCAGCTCGGTCTCGACCAGCGCCTTGTAGAGCCGCGAGCTGCGGTTGGGGGTGCCGCCGCCCCAGAGCGACATCCCCTTGGCGCCGCCCAGGATGGTGTCGAGCACGACCATGGCGTGGTAGTCGGGGTCGGTGGCCGCGGGCGCGCGGAAGGCCACTTCGAGGTACGCGGTGGCGCCCGGCCCTTCCACAACCACGCGACGTTCCCCGCGCTGCGGCGGCTCCTGCGCGGTGAAGCGCGGCAGCGGCGGCCCGGGCGGGATGGCGCCGAACAGCCCGGCGATGCGCTCGATCATCGCCTGGCGGTCGAAGTCGCCGGCTACCGCCACGATCGCGTTGTTGGGCGCGTAGTAGGTGCGGTAGTGCGCATAGAGCTGATCGCGCGTCATCGTCTCCAGATCGCATTGCCAGCCGATGACCGAATGATGATATGGGTGCGCCTGAAACGCGGCCGCCTGCAACGCCTCGCCCAGGAGGAAGGTCGGGTTGTTCTCGCTGCCCTGGCGCTCCGAGATGATCACCGTGCGCTCCAGCTCGGTCTCGGCCGGATCGAAGAGCGCGTTGGCCATGCGGTCCGCCTCGATCTGCAACGCCAGGTCAATGCGGTCGGAGGGCAACGTCTCGAAGTAGGTGGTGAAGTCGATCCAGGTCATGCCGTTGAACATGCCGCCCTCGCGGGCGATGGCTTTGTCGAGCTCGCCCTGCGGGAAGGTCGGCGTGCCCTTGAAGAGCATGTGCTCGACCCAATGCGAGATGCCGGTGATCCCCTCGTGTTCGTTGCGGCTGCCCACCCGGTACCAGATCCAGAAGCTGGTGACGGGCGCGTGATGCATCTCGCGCAAGACGACCGTCAGGCCGTTGTCGAGTGTGGTCTTGTAGATCGGATTGAGTTGGGTCACGGAAGGCTCCGGGAAACGTGAAACGTAAAACGTAAAACGTAAAACGTGAGCACGTGAGCACGTGAGCACCTGAGCACGTGAGCACGTGAACACATCATTCGGGTTTGGGGGTATTATAGCCCCGACCCATGCCGCGATACAGGAAGCCGGCTTCCCGCATGGCCTCGGGATCGTAAACATTGCGGCCGTCTATGAAGACGGGGGTCTTCATGACGCTGCGGATGCGCGCCAGGTCGAGGTGTTTGAATTCGTTCCACTCGGTGACCAACACGAGCGCATCGCATCCTTCGGCCAGCTCGTAAGGATTCTTCGCCAGTTGCAGCTCCGGGATCACGCGCGGGGCGGTGGCGTGGGCCACCGGATCGTAGCCGACAACCGTGGCACCTTCGCGCAAGAGCATGTGCGCGATCTCGACGCTGGGCGCGTCGCGCATGTCGTCGGTGTTGGGCTTGAACGCCAGGCCCAACAGCCCGATCTTGCGGCCGCGCAGGGTGCCCAACAGCTCGCGCAGCTTGTGGATCACCTGGCGGCGCTGATCGCGGTTGATGTCCATTACCGCGCGCAGCAGCGCCGGATGCGCGCCGTGGAGCAGCCCCATGTACTCGAGCGCCTTGACGTCTTTGGGGAAGCAGTTGTGACAGATCAAGCCGGACGAGGCGATCAACGTCCCCGTGCTGGTCTCCAGGCTGTAGACGTCTGTTTCGACCTCTTCATATTCCACATTCTGCACCGTGAGCAGAGTGTACGGCCCCTGGCGCATGAAACCCCGCTGGCGGATATGGCGCTGATAGCCTGCCAGTACTGCGGCAATCCTGGCTCGATGTTTTTCGCCGAACACATCGCCCAATGCTGCGAGTTGAGCGTATCCACTGACCCGCAGAATGTAGGCCGTCTGCCTGGATTTGTTCAGCCAGCGCTGGCGAATGCTGGGAACCACCCCCAGCGTTTGCATCAGCAAGGCCAGGCCATCGGCCAATGTTTTGCTCACCGTTGCATATTCCAATATCAGGTTCTTGCCGTCTTGCACCGGTGTTACCGCGTCATCACCGCTGAAAGCGCCGCGCAACAGTTCATAGCGCAAAGCGGCCGGCACATTGAAGGCCAGATGCGGCAACGCTTTGTCGCCGGAACGCGTGCCGCACTTCAGCACATCGCGCAACAACCAGGCAAACACGCGCGAGGACACGACCGTGCTCACCGCGTGCGTGCTGCGGCGCTCGATGAACTTGAGACCGTAGCGGCCCAAAATCCGCTGCACGTCAGAAATATATTCGGCTTCGGCTTCGTGGAAGCTGAAGCCCACGCGCTCGCGCACCGCGCCATCCCGGCGTATCTCCTGACCGATGTAACCTTCCGCCAGATAGTAACCGCACAGACGCAAGAAGTCCTCGTCCACAGGGATGACGGCGTTGATTTTCGTCGCTGCGTCTTTGGCCGTATAGAGCTGAAGCCGTTCGGCGGGTACGTCCAATACCCCTAAGCCCGTCAGATGCCGGAACAGGCGCAACGGCATCCGGTTGTTTTGCTTGATCTCGTGCGGATAGCGCACCATGTCTGCCGGAATGTGCCTGACGAACCGCGCATACTGCTCTGCAAAAGAGGCGTCTGTGCAAGAAACGAAAACGGCGGTCTCCAGTTCTGTGCCTNGCAGGAGATCAAGGAGGTTCAAGGANGTGACCGGCTCTACTTCTGGCAATTCGCATAGGGCCATCAACTGATCGCCAGGCGCTACCGCCTCCGCGGGCAAGATCTCGAAACCATCGGCGGTGTGCAAGAGCACCGGGTGATCGGCCGTCAGGCGCAGGGTGCGCCCCATGCTGGTGGCAATGCGCACCATCGTGCCGGTGTACGGCCGGCGCGTGACGGCNNTCACCGTCGCCAGGGTAGGGCGACCGGTTTCCAGGTCGAAGGCGAGCACCCGCTTATCGGCAGGCGTGACGACCTCGACAACGTCGCCGGCAAACGGCGTTCCGGCCTCGGCAAAGAGGGCCTCCAACGGCTGCGCGGCTACCTCCGGGCTGTTCAGGACGAATACGGTCTCGGCGCCTTCGAAGCAACTGCCCCCGAAGCCAACGCCGGCATCCAGGAACGCGCGGCCGATGCGCTTGTCGTAGCCCATCCCCGCGGCCACCTCTTTGACGTCCGCGCCGAGCTTTTCGCAGATGTTGGCGATCTCGTTGATGAACGAGATGCGCGTGGCCAGGAACGCGTTCGACGCGTACTTGATCATCTCGGCCGTGCGCAGGTCGGTCACCATGATCGGCGCGCGCAGGGGCAGATGGAGCTGCGCCACCTTCTCGGCCGCCTCCTTGTCCAGCGAACCCAACACGACCCGGTCGGGGTTCATGAAGTCGGACAGGGCCGAGCCCTCCCGCAGGAATTCGGGGCACGAGACCACCGAGAAGGGAATCGGGGATGGCTGGTGCTTGCGGATGATGTCGGCCACCCAGTCGCCCGTGCCCACCGGCACCGTGCTCTTGTTGATGATGATCAACGGGTGATCCATGGCCTGGGCGATGGATTCGGCCGCCATGCGCACGTACTGCAGGTCGGCCTCGCCATCTACTCCCGACGGCGTGCCGACCGCGATGAAGACGAACTCGGCATCGCGCAACCCTTCCGCGTAGGAGGTCGTGAACGACAGGCGTCCCGCGGCCACGTTGCGCGCGATCATTTCCTGCAGGCCGGGCTCGTAGATCGGCACGCCCCCTTCGCGCAAGATCTGGATCTTGCGCTCGTCAATGTCCACGCAGGTCACCTTGTTGCCCAGGTCGGCAAAGCAGGTGCCGGTGACCAGTCCCACGTAGCCCGTTCCGATGACGGCAATATGCTTCATGTACGCAAGCTCCTCGACTTCTCACTCATCTCGCGATATGGCCGCGGCCTCGCGCCAGCCCATGCCGGCCCGCAACATGTAATAGCCGCCCAACGCGGTGATGGGGAACCAGAGCGCGACGTGCAACACGATCGTATAGCCGAACGCCAGGCTATACGGCACGCCCAGCGCCTCCAGCACCCGCGCGCCCACCTCGAACGTGCCGATGTAGCCGGGCGCAGAGGGCAGAGTCGTTGTCAGGTTCACCACTCCGTTCATCAGCATCAGGCCGATGAAGGTGACCGCGAAGGCNAAGGCGTGCATGACGAACCAATACTTCACCGTCTCCANCAGCCAGATCACCACCGAGGTGACGAAGACCATGAGCACGTCGCGGCCGCTGCGCAGGAACGAAAGCCCGACCATGAAGCGGCGGTAAAAGCCTTCGACCGGCGCGGCCAGGCGGCGGGGCAAAAACCGGTCGGCAAAGAAATGGTAGAGGGCATCGGCGCGCGGCGGGTTGGCGGCCGCGGCCAGGAAGACGATCAGTGCGCCGAAGAAGAGCCCGCTGGCGCCCACCACCACCCCGCGATACACGGTCGGAATGTGCTCGGCGCCCACGAACGGCAACGCGAAGAACACGAAGAGCAACATCACCAGGCCGTCGAACACGCGCTCGATGATGATCGGCGCCAGCGAGGTGCTGATCGGCACGCCGGCATCGCGGCGCAACACATAGGCGCGCAGCAGCTCGCCCAGCCGCGCCGGAAAGACGTTGTTGCCGAAATAGCCGATGCACACGATGGGGAAGAGCCGGCGGATCTCCAGCACCTTTACCGGCCGCAAGAGGTAATACCAGCGCCAGGTGCGCGCCCAAACCGCCAGGAAATAGACCGCCACCCCCGGCGCGATCCACCCGTAGTTGGCCGTGCGCAGATAGAACCAGACTTCTTGCAGGTGAAGCCCCTGCACCGCGAACCAGAGGAACGCCAGGCTGATCACGATGCCCAGCGCGAATTGCCATCGTCGCTTCAAACGTTTTCTCCATGGCCGCCGGAAAGGAGCGGGCGGATCGGCACCTGTCGCGGCCAATCGAACGCAAGCGCCGCCGACCCGCCCAATTGCTCGCGCCTATTGCCGATTCATTCCGTGGTCGGGGTCGGCGAGCTCAACATGACGCCGAGCACCCGTTCCATCGCCATCGTATGGCTGCAAACCCCGCGCTGCTCGAAGAAATCGCATCCGCAATGCCAGACGCCGTTATCAAAGGTGACCGTATAGGACTGGTGCTTGCCCTGAAATTCCGCCGTAAAGCTCTTGAAGCTGATCCGTTCCGGCTCCTGCGCATACTCGCGCGCCTTACTGATCTTTGCGATCATCGCCGAATCCATAAGCAGGCCTCCTCATGACTGAAAATTGAGCGGTTGCGCGTCTACTTCTGTTCCACCGGCTTTCCTCCATCCGCGCCGGCCAACAAATAGAACCGGCCGCCCTGCACCTGTTGTACCGTGTTCACCAGGCCCGCATTCCCCTGGCGGATCCACAGGTCATGGCCGGCTTCATTGAGTTGTTCGTTCAGGATCTTCTCCGCAGCGGGATCGGGGAAGAGGCCGAGGCGGACGGCCAGCAGACCTGTGCGCAGCAGTTCGACGCGCGCCTGGCTGGCATCGGCCGGGCTCAGGGTGTCGAGCTGTTGGCCGTAGCCGTTGATCAGGTCGGTGTAAGTCGCGGCCAGCTCCGCACGCAGGGCATCGGCCTGCGGCGACCAATCGGGGACCAGGTCGCTGCCGAACCCGCCGATGGCAACGCGATATTTGATCGTGAGCCAGGCAATGCGATCGTGCCGGAGGGCCAGCCGGTCGGCTTCCGCCAGCTCCGCCGAGGCATCGTAGAAGGCGGTTCGGGCCGCATCTTCCGCCAGCAGCGTCCGGCCCAGGGCTTCGGCGAGCGCCTGGCGTTCGGCCGGCGATGCCCCAAGCCAACGGCCGGCCATCTGAGCCGCGGCCTGCTGCCGTTCGGCGATGGCCGCGACCACGGCCGGGGGCAACGTCACCCCACCGCGCAGGACCGGCAACCACATTTGTGGCGGCGCGAGCTGCACGCCCGGCCCGGCGCTGGCGGCCACCAGGTCGCGACGCACCGCGTCGGCCGCGGCCTCTTCGCCGAGCCGGCGATAGGCCGCCTCGACTCGCTCCAGGATCGCGCGGCGCTGTGCCGGCAAGAGATACAGGCTATAGCGGCCGACCGTCTCGGCCTGCGCCAGCGCCAGCCGGGCGGCCGCTATCTGGTGGAGGGCGGCATAGCGCGAGGCAACTTGCAGCGAGGTGTCGGCCCGACCCATGTCGCCCACCGTCGGGCTCAGCGCGGCAATGTCTAGCGCGGCCTGAAGCGCCACGAGCGCGCGTGCCGGCTCGGTTTGCCGGTAGCGGTCGGCCAGGAGCAACCAGTGGCCGCCGCGCAGCGTGTCGGGGAGCAAGACGCTGAAGGCCAGGCCGGCGTACGCGGTCTCGAGCTCGCCGGCGTCCAGCGCGGCCCGAATCACCCGATCGTCCCCTTCGCCGGCCAGGGTGAGCACCGCCAGGTCGGCCGCGACCGCCTTGGGCCGCACCGCGCCGATCGGATCGGCCCAGGCGAGGGATCTCTCCGGCTGGCGCGCCGAGAGGAAATAGGCCGCCAACAGGCCCAGGCCCACCAACGTCAAGATCACTGCTCCGCCCAGCAAGACGATGAACAGCCGGTTCGAGTTGCGGAGCCGTCTCATGCTCCCACCATACGGTCCAAATCGCCTCCCGATCGCCTGCTCTCTCAGGCGCACAGGCAAACTGTTCCGGCGGCCGCGCGCCGCCGGCCGATAGCCGATATAGAGTATCCTCTCCAGGGAACGGCGGTCGCAGACCGCCTACGAGCCTGCTTCCAGGGGGTCTGCGACCCCCATCGGCTCCTACGAGAAGATACCCGATAAACGAGTCTAGTATACCACACGGTTCCCCGGTCGGAAAATTGCCCGCATCCGCGCGCGATCCTCTGAATTGACACAATGGCGGCCTGCGGAGATAATTCGCTGAGCAGGTTGAACCGATGCCAGCGTCATCGTTTGTGGAGCATTCCGATGCAAAAAGTGCTCATCACCGGCGCCTATGGCCTGGTAGGGAACGTTGCCTATCGCCGACTGGCGTCTCTCCCCGATCGCTACGATGTCTACGGCATGGTGCGCCGACGCGTCCCCTCGGTCCGCCTGCCGGAGGCCGACCTGGAGCCCATCCCCGACGCCAGGCTGCGGATTGCCGATCTGACCGACTTCTCCGCGGTGCAACGGGCCGTCGAGGGCATGGACGCGGTGGTGCATCTCGCCGCTACCCCCGATCAGACCGCTCCCTGGGAGCTGGTTCACGCCAACAACATCGTCGGTACTTATCACCTCTTCGAGGCGTGCCGGCTGGCCGGCGTCCGCCGCGTGGTCTTTGCCAGCACCATTCAAGTGGTCTTCGGTTACCGGAGCGAGGAGCCGTATCGGTCGTTGCTGGAGGGGCGCTTCGAGGCGGTCTCGTTGGCCGATCTGCGGCCGATCCGCTCCGATCAGCCGCCGCGGCCGCTGAACCTGTATGCCGCGAGCAAGGTGTGGGGCGAGGCGGCGGCGCACATGTACGCGTACACGCACGGATTGTCGTGCCTGGTGTTGCGCATCGGCTGGGTGTTGGCCGACGATCGCGTGCCGCAGCGCTGGGGCGAGTCGGTCTTCGTCAGCCGACGCGACATCGCGCAGATCATCGAGCGTTGCGTCGCCGCACCGGCCGGCCTGCGCTTCGGCATCTTCTTTGGCCTGTCCAATAACCGCTACAACCTGGCCGACATCACGCCGGCGCGCGAGGTGTTGGGGTACGCGCCGGAAGATGGGTATTAGGGATTGGGGATAAGGAGCTTGCGATGTCACATCCATCCTGGCGCGGCAGCTTTGCCATTCCGATGACCCCGTTCGACGAGCGGGACCGGATCGACGAAGAGGTGCTGGCCGCGGAGATCGAGTTCTGCATCCAATCACGCGTCGGCGGCATCGTGACGCCGGTGATGGTGAGCGAGTTTCAGACCCTCTCCGAAGAGGAGCGCCGACTGATGATCCGCGTGCCGGTCGAAGTGGCGCGCGGCCGCGTGCCGGTCGTCGCGAACTGCGCTGCGGTCAATACGCCGCTGGCGGTCCGCTATGCGGTCTACGCGGAACAGGTAGGCGCGGCCGCGGTGATCGCCATGCCGCCCTACGGCCTCCCCGCCGATTTCGACACCGTTTACGCCTACTACAAGGCGATCTCCGATGCGATTTCCATCCCGATCTGGATCCAAAACGCCAGCGTGGCGCCCCTCTCGCTCGATCAGGTCGTCCGCCTGTGCACCGAGATCGAGCACGTGAGCTGGGTGAAAGAGGAGGTGAATCCGGGCCCGCAACGGATCGGCATGTTGCTCGATCGCAAGTGCCCGGCCATCCACGGGGTGATGGGCGGCTACGGCGGCCGCTACATGATCACCGAGTGGGCGCGCGGCGCGGCCGGGGTGATCCACGCCTGCCAGTTCTGCGACGTGGTGCAACGGGTGTGGGAGCTGCTGGACGCCGGCCAGGAGGATGCGGCGCGCGATCTCTTCGAACATCTCTTGCCCGGCCTGACGCTGGAAGGGCTGATGGGGATGGCCTTCGCCAAGGAGATCATGGTGCGCCGGGGCATCTTCAAGAACCATCGGATGCGCAGCCAGGCGCGTCCGCTGGATGCGCACGACATGCGCGAGATAGATCGGGTGTGGGAGCGCATCCAGCCCTATCTGATCTGGCGCAAATGAATAAGTGGAGGGACGGTGTGAGCAAGGCTTTTTCTGTCCGCGCAGTGCATTGTGACTATCGCGCCAGCGAGGAAGAGGTGTATCGGGCGCTCAAGCGCGCCACCGATCCGCTGGCGCGTGCCTGGGAGAAGCTGGAGCGGGCCCGGCGCATCGGCATCAAGTTCAACCATCACTGGTCGCCGGGCCGGGTGGTGATGTATCAGGGCCATCGCCAGCAGTTGGTGAGCGATGTGGTGGCGCGCGCGGTCCTGCGCCTGTTGCGCGAGCGCACGCGGGCCGAGCTGTTCGTCGTGGACGTGGGGGTGGAGCGGCCGCTGCCGGGCGAATCGCCCGAGTCGCTCGTGCAGCTCATGCCGGTTCTGCAAGAATTCGACGTGCCGTTCATTGACGGCCATCGGGATAAGGTGGTCTGGGCGGAAGTGCCCGGCGGCGGGCAGATGTTCCGGCGCTATCCCGTGCCCCAGTGCACGGTCGAGGCCGATGCGATGGTGTCGGTGCAAAAGCTCAAGAACCACCTGTTCGCCGGCGTTACCCTCTGCTTGAAGAACCTGTTCGGCCTGATGCCGATCCAACCGCATGGCCGGCCGCGCGGCTATTACCATCACCTGGTGCGCATGCCCTATGTCTTTGCCGATCTGGGCCGCATCTTCGACCCGGCGCTCAACATCCTCGATGGACTGGTGTGCCAGGCCGGCGAGGAATGGGGCAAGGGCGAACATCGGCGCATCTGCAACACGCTGATCGCCGGCGACCAGGTGATCGCGACCGACGCGTGCGCCGCGCACCTGATGGGCCATGATCCGCAGGCCGATTGGCCGACCCCGCCGTTCCTGCGCGATCGCAACACTTTGCTGGTGGCGGCCCAGGCCGGCTTCGGCACCGTGGATCTGCAGGAAATTGACTTTCAAACGGAGGTGGCGGCCCCGCTCGGCGAGTTTTTCGCCAAGACGATAGATCCACCGGAGACGATCCGAAGCTGGCGCCGTACTATGGCCGAACAGGCGCTCTATTACGCGGAGCACAAGGAGGCTTTCGCGCAGAAGTACGCCGGCAAGTATATCCTGCTTCAGATGGGCGAGGTGCGCTGGTCGAGCGAGACGGGTAACCTCACGGTCAGCCGCCGCGAGCTGGCCGGCGACTTCCCCGCCCAGGCCATGTGGCTGAAGTACGTGGATCCCCAGGAGACCGAAGGGGAGCATTACGGGGTATATGAGGAGACGCTGAGGAAGATGGGGCGCGAAGAGTGAAACGTGAAACGTAAAAACGTAAAGCGTAAAACATCGTGCGTCATAGATCAAAGGCTAAGCAAAACATAATGGCGTTCCACGTTTCGCGTTTGACGCTTTTCACACAACACCCAAAGAGAGGATCTACCCATGACATCTACCCAAAGCCAGGCCGTCGAGCAGGCGTTGGATAAGGTCAACACCTATTCCCGGCCGTCCGACCTCAAGATCACCGATCTGCGGGTGGCGGTGGTCTGCTCGAATTACGATTATCCGATCATCCGCATTGACACCAATCAGGGGGTGTACGGCATCGGCGAGGTGCGCGACGCCGGCCACAAGGAGAACGCGCTCCAGTTCAAGAGCATGCTCCTGGGCCAGAACCCGTGCAACGTGGACATGATCTTTCGCGCCATCAAACGCTTCGGCAACTGGGGGCGCGAAGGGGGTGGGGTCTCGGGCATCGAGATCGCGCTCTGGGATCTGGTGGGCAAAGTGTACGGCGTGCCGTGCTATCAGTTCCTGGGCGGCAAGTATCGGGATCGGGTGCGCATCTACGCGGACACGCCCACGCCCGAACAGCCCACCCCCGAGGCCTACGTCCAACGCGTGCTCGGCCGCAAGGCGCTGGGGCTCACCTTTATCAAGTTCGACATCCGGCCGGAGATATGGGAGGTCAACCCGGATTGCCTGATCGGCACGCCGCCGCGCGGCGAATACGCGATGGGGCTGCGCTGGCGCGCGCCCGGCGCCGGCTTCGGCAGCCGCATCACCGACGCCGGCATCGAGCGCGTGCGCGAGATCGTCGCGGCCGTGCGCCAGGCGGTCGGCTGGGAGACGTCGCTCTGCATTGATCACTTCGGGCACGGCCACATGACCGCCAAGGAGGTGATCCGCCTGGGCCGGGCGCTGGAGCCGTACGGCCTGGCGTGGATGGAGGATCCGATGCCCTGGTGGGACATCGCCGGCCATAAGGAGGTGACCGATGCGATCGGCGTGCCCACGGCCGCGGGCGAGGAGCTCTATCTGTGGGACGGCTTCCGGGAGATGATCGAGACGCGGGCGGTGGACATCCTCCATCCCGATCTGCTCACGGCCGGCGGAATGCTGGAGACGAAGCGGATCGCGGATTACGGCGAACGGTATGGCCTGCCGACCGCGCTGCACTTTGCCGGTTCGCCCATCGCCTTCATGGCCAATCTGCACACGGCCGCCGCCATTCCCAGCTTCGTGGCGCTGGAACATCACGGCCTCGATCTGCCGTTCTGGAGCAGCCTGGTGAAGGGCCTGCCCGAGCCGCTCATGGAGGATGGCTTCGTGCGCGTGCCCGAGCGGCCCGGGCTGGGCGTGGACCTGGACTACGACGGGATCGCGGCCAACCTGCGCTTCCCCGGCCTCTTTGAGCCCACCGACGAGTGGAACACGCCGAAGCTGGGGTTCTGGCAGCCGGATCGGCGGTGGGATAAGTAGGGGGTCGGGCGTAAAACGTCAAACGTTAAACGTAAAGCGTAAAACGTAAAACGTAAAAACGTAAAACGTCAGGCGTCGGGGTCGGTCGGTTCGTTCAGGTTGATTTCGATTTCCGGCAGGCCTTCGTTTTTGCGCGGCCGCGGCCTGGTGGTCGGCTCGGGTTTGGCCGCGCTNGAGGCCGGCTTCGGTTTGGCCGCGCCGGTGGTCGGCTTGGGCTTGGCCGCGCTCGAGGCCGGCTTCGGTTTGGCAGCCGTTTGCGTTGTCGGCCTGGGTTTGGCGGTGCTCGAGGCCGGTTTCGGCTTGGGCTTGGCGGTGCTGGAAGCTGGCTTCGGCCTGGTCGTGGCATCGGTCGGCTTCGGTTTGGCGGCCGATTGCGTGGTCGGCCTGGGCTTTGCGCCGGCCGTCGGCTTCAGGCCCGGCAGGTTGAAGAGGCCGCCCAACAGCGGCAGGAGCTTTTGCAGCGCTTTGATCGCGGCGCTCAAGTCGAGGCCGGTCGTCTTCATCAGTTCCTGCGGCAGGCCGCTGGCCTTGAGCGCGTTCGGGTCCGGTTCTTCGCCGCTGCTCGCCTGCGCCAGGAGCGCGCTCAGGTCAATGCCGGCTGCTTTCCGGGCGGCTTCTCCCTGACCGGCTTCGCCGGCCAGACGGCCGGCGAGCAGGGCAAGCACCGCCTGAACGACGGCCGGCGTCACCTGGGCTTGTTCGGCCAGGCCCGCTACCGGATCGCCGGCCGGCGCCGCTCCGCCGGCCAGGAGCGACGAGAGCAGCCCTGCCGGCGAGCTGCCTTCTTTTCCTTCGGCCCCGCCCAGCAGCGCGGCCAACAGATGGCCGAGCGGATCGCTCTCCTGCTGGGCTTTGCCTTTGTTTCCTCCGAGCAATTGCATCAGCTCGTCCATTTTGCCCTCTCTGTCTTGGTCTAGCAATTCCGCGCGCCGCGGCTCACGCCAGATGCAACCGCATCACGTCCTGATCGTAAGTGATATCCATGGTGTCGGCCGGGAACTCGGCCTGGCCGTAGATGCTCTCGTGATGTTTGAAGCCAACGATCGGCTCTTCCCGGCCGTTGCGGAGCAGGGGACCGGTCCAATCGAACTCGAGGTGTTCGTCGCGGATCGTGCGCCAGGAGACGCGAAGCCCGTCCACGACCGGCGGCCGGGCCAATACCCGCCGGCGAAACGCCTCGAAGCTGCCATCCATTTCCTTCGATCCCATTTGACATAACCATACGTTGCGCGGCCCCGGCGAACGCAGCTCGCGATAGGCGTCCGGGCCGGTGCGCATCAAGGTGAATCCCTGGCCGGCGTAGAGCGCCAGATAGCCTTCTTCCACCCGTGCAAAGGCCCAACCGCCCTCGATCACGTGCTCTTTGAACGCGTAGGTCGGGAAGTAGGCGTGCGTGAAGCCCAACCAGTCGTCTGCGGGCAGTTGGTAGAGCGCGATCAGCGCGTCCTTCCACTGCGCCACGCGCGGCAGCCGGCCGTTGCCGCGCCACCAGCCCGCCGCGCGGCCATCCGACTCGCTGAAGCTGGTCGGATGGTTGGTGAAGACCAGCGCCTCCGGGCTCATGGTGGCCTGCCAGATGTGCTCGCAGCGGCCGCGGGCGCCGGGCCGATAGTCCTGGGCCGAGCTGAGCATGAAGTCGGCCGTGCGGTAGGTGGCGGTGTTCACCTCAATCGCGGATGCCGCGGCCGCGTCGGCCGGCTCGACGCCCGACTGGCGGCCGCGCGCCCACACCTCGCGCTCGACGTCGGTCGCGATCGAGTGGATGACGGTCGGCAGCTCGTAGCTGCGGCCGGCCACCATCAGGCTGATCGCGGCGATCATGCCGCCCTGCGGGCCGCCCATGCCCCACAACATGCGGCCCACCGCCGCTTCGGGCGCGAAGCGGGCGCTGCGCAGGGTGGCCACGTCGGTCAGGCCGCGGCTGCCGCCGAAGCTGCCGTGGAACGATTGCACGGCCACATCGAACAGCACCTTGTCCAGCAGCACGGCCGCATGATCCATGACGGCTTCGGCCTTGGCCAGGTCCACCAGGTGGAGGAGCGCGGCGATGATCAGGTCGGTCTGCGCGTTCCAGAGCCCGAAGCCCGTGCGCGCGTGCGTCTTCAACCAGGCGGCCGCGCGGGTCTCGCCTTCGCTGCGTTCCTGGCGGCCGGTGCGTCCCGTGGCCGCGAAACGGTGGCGGCCGAAGATCTGTCCGGCCAGGATCTGGCACGTGTAGAGCACGATCTGCTCGGCTTCGGTGAGGGGCGGGTAGCCGGCCGGCATGCCTCGATAGTCGAAGCCGAGCAGCGCCGCGTCCAGCTCTTCGAGCAGGTCGGCCGGGAACTTCGCGTGGCTCGCCATGCGCTGCCGTATGCTCACCAGCCCGAGCAGGTCGGGCAGGCAACCGAGCTCCCGGCGGTTCACCCGGCCGATGCCGGCGCGGATGTTCTTCGCATCCACCGTGCCCCACCAGTCGGCCGCCATCTGGCCGAGCTCGCCGAACACGGTGCCGCTCTGCGAGGCGTGGCGCAACAGATCGCGCAGGCCCTGGCTATAGTCTGCTTCGGGCGTCTCGGAGAAGGGGCGGTTGGCCACCCAGAAGCGATATGTGCGCTGGGCGCGCAGGTTGGCCTCGTAGAACAAGGTGGGCGGAGGCATCAGGACCGCCTGCATGGGGCCGGGCGGCAACTGCACCCCGTAGATGGTGTTGATCTGCGCGCCGGATTGCACCGAGCCGTGCGATTCGCCGTAGATCCAGCCCTCCGGCGTTTGCAGGCGCAGCACCGACTCGTACGCGGCCGGCGTATCGTCCGGGCTGATCAGCCGTGCAACGTCGTCGGCCGTCACCACGGCCCGGTCGAGATAGGGGAACTGGTAGGCGCGTTCGACGGCCAGCCGATCCTTCGGCCGCAGGGTCAACGTCATCAGTTTGGCCTTGACCGAGGAGGCCGCTGCGCCCGCGATCCGCAGCCCGAAGGCCAGCGCGGCGTCGCCGATGGCGATCTGTTCCAGCCGGACGAGCAGGCGATTGTCGCGCGGCCGCAACTGGACGGTTCGGGTGAGCGTGCGCAGCGACTGGTCGGCGGGGTCGGCGAAGAGGTCTTCATCGGCGCCGAAATGGACGGCTTTGTCGTTCAGCCATACGGTCGTCGGGCAGGTCGCGAAGAGCTGCAGTTCGACTTCCTGCCCGCCGGCCGAGGAGAGGATCGTATAGGCCCAAACGCGGCGGGCCGTGTAGTTTTTGAAGGAAGCGCTGAAATCGAGCAAATGATCGGCCTCGCAATGGGCCGCCTCCCAGTAGTGAGGTTCACCTCTGCCCTCGCAGGTAAAGCGATCCAGCTCGGTGGGATCATCGAAGTCGGGCCTGGTTCGATCGGCAGAAGCGAGCATTCGGCGTCGGAAAGCCGGTTCGGATTCGGCCGGCTCGGGGCGGGCCGTCAGCTCGGTGTCGCACGGGCCCAGGATCAGCCAGTCGTGCACATAGCCGTCGGCGAGTTGGTAGGAGAGCGCGGTTTTCTTCATGCGGTTTGCCTGAATGAAAGGTGTGATGCGTGAACGACAGATAGCAGGATAACACAGGCGGTGATGGCTGTCAAAGAAAGAGCAACGGCGCAACATCGCAACGAACGGCTTCCCTCTCCATCCCCAACCCCCAACCCCTAGCTTCCAGCCCCCAGCTCCCAGCCCCCAGCGGTTTGCACAATTCAGGGGCTACGTGTACACTGGTTATAAAGTTGCACGGAGGCATCCCTTGCGTATTCATCTCACGCGCGCTCATTTGATCGGCATCTTACGGTTAACGCGGTATCGAGAGTACATCTGGTTCGTCGTCGTGAGCACCTGCCTGGGCACGCTCGCGGCGTACGGCGCTGTCGGCTGGAAGCTGGCGGTGGTGCTCCTGGCGAACGAGCTGGCGGTTGCCTTCGCGTTCATGATCAACGACGTGGAGGATGCGGCCGATGACGCGCTGGACGAGGCGAAGGCGCGGCGCAATCCGGTCTCGGCCGGCCTGATCTCGCGGCCGATAGCCTACGGGGCCTCGTTTCTGGCCGCGGCGCTGGCCGCGGCGCTGTATGCCCTCCTCGGGCGATGGCCGCTGATCGTCGGCGCGACCTGTTTGCTGCTGGCGTTCCTCTATTCCTGGCGTCCCGTGCGGCTGAAGGCGATTCCGGTGGCCGACCTGGTGTCCCATGCGTTGATGCTGGCGGGGCTTCAGTTTGCGGCCGCGTACGTGACCTTCAACCTGACGCCCGGCCCGCGCTTCTTCTGGCCCCTGGCGATGGCCCTGGCCATCAGCGCCTATGGGGAGCTGTTCAATGAGCTGCGGGATCTGGAGGGGGATCGCAAGGCCGGGGTGACGCATACCGCGAGCCTGCTGGGGGCCGAGGCGGCGCGCCAGCTGGCGGCCGTTTGCGCGTTGATCGGCCTGTTCGCGGCCTTTGTGTCGTTCTTCGTGGTGCAGTTGGCGCCGCTGTGGGTGATGGGGCTATCGGCGGCGGTGGCCGCGCTGCTGCTGATCCAGCCCGTGCGCCGCCTGCGCCGCCGAGGCGGCCCGGCGCCTTCGCAAGCGCTCCTCCACAAGCCGGTGGAGATCGGCACCGCGTTCGCGTTGAGCGTGCGTGTGATCAGTCCGTGGTTGAGCCTGCTGGCCAACACGGCGACGAACGCCTTCCTCCATTCGCCGCTCGGCCAGTTGGTGATGTCTTCGTCGTGGGTGGCGTGGCTACAACAGCTTCAGCGCATGTGGCAATTGCAGATGGAACTGCTGTTGCGTTTATTCTGAGATCTTCGACCCGCTGAAGAGGAGCCCCCAATCCAGTCATACCCCTGGCTGGATTCGAACCAGCGGCCTTGTGCTTAGAAGGCACCCGCTCTGACCACTGAGCTACAGGGGCTTCACATGCACCATTGTAGTCCAGACGCGACGGCCTGTCAAACCAATGCCAGGGGCGACTCGACCGCCGCGAGCGCGGCCAGGAAGCTCGCCAGATCAGGGAACACGCGGCGGGAGAGGGCGATCACCACCCAATTGGTCGCCAGCGGCGAGATGGTGATCACCGGCACCCCGCGCTGATAGGCGACGTACATCTCCAGGGCCGTGCCCATGCTGGCGGTCGGCACGTAGGCGATCACCAGGTCGCTGCTCGCGGCGCGCGCCAGCATGTCGAACAGAGTCGTGCGCGCCGTCGCGTCGTCGTATTCCACGCTGTTGGGGTGCAGGCTGAACGGGTCAACGATCTCGATGTCGGGCCAGCGCGCTTTGAGCGCGGCCGCGATCTGCCGGCGATAGCCCTGATCCACGATCCCCTTGCCCGGGTTCGAGGCCTGCATCACTCCGCCGATGAAAATGCGCATGGCTCCTTTGCCTCCGCGAAAGATGGGATACGCTATTCTACATCGGCGGCCGCGAATCCGAAAAAACGCGCGCGGAATCGGAAGCGCCGATTTGCCAGATTCGCCTTCGCGCGTTAAGATGTGCATGGCGTTGAGAAGCTGTGATTTTCAGGCCAGGAGCATGCCATGCCCATCACTCCCATCCGGCCGAAATGGCCCGGCACCATGACCGACCGCGAGCGCTTCGTCCGCCAGATGCATTATGCGCCCGTGGACCGCTGCTTCAACATGGAATTCGGCTATTGGAACGAAAACTTCACTCAGTGGCCCCTCTTCTACGAGAACGGCATCACCAACAACGCCGAGGCCGACATCTTCTTCAACTTCGACCGCATCGTCACGGTCGGCGGCTGCATCTGGATGCATCCCACCTTCGAGAACGTCGTCGTCGAGGAGCGCGAGACGACGAAGGTCATCATGAACGCGGACGGCCTGTTGGCCGAAGTGCCCAAGGACGGCCACGATACCATCCCCCACTACCTCAAGTCGAGCATCCAGACGCCGGCCGACTGGCAGAGGGTGAAGGAAGAGCGCTTTCGCCGCGATGACCCCGCGCGCAAGGTGGACGTGCAACTGCTCAAGGAGCTCCACCCTTCCAGTCGCGACTATCCGCTTGGCGTCCACTGCGGCTCGATGATCGGCAAGATCCGCGATATGCTGACGTTCGAGGGATTGGCCTATGCCATCTACGACTACCCGGAGATGGTCGAGGACATGGTCGAGACGGCCTGCCTGCTCGTCGAGGACTTCCTGGATCAGGTGCTCGGCCATATTGACTTCGACTTCGCGTCGGGGTGGGAGGATATCTGCTATAAGGGCGGCCCGATCGTCTCGGTGAAGTTCTTCAAGAACGTGGTGATGCCGCGCTACAAGCGCATTCACGCCAAATTGAAGGCGGCCGGCATTGACCTGTGGTATACCGATTGCGACGGCGATGTGCGGCCTCTTTTGCCTTATTTCATGGAGGGCGGCATCAACTGCCTCTTCCCCTACGAGGTCAACAGTTGCGCGCACCCCGGCGAGCTGCTGAACAAATACGGGAAGGAGCTGCGCATCATGGGCGGCTTCGACAAGTTGCAGCTCGGCGCCGGCCGTGCAGCCATCAAGGCCTACATGGAAACCCTGGTTCCGCTGGTCGAACGGGGCGGCTACATCCCCTTCTGCGACCACCGTTGCCCGCCCAACGTGGACCCGGACGATTATCTGTACTATCTGGATCTCAAGGAACAGATGTTCGGGATGAAGTAGGGCCGAATTTATTCGGCCTTATGCGATGGAGGAGGTCGAATGAATTCGGCCTTACATCATTATGTGATGGGTGGCCGAATGAATTCGGCCTTACATCTTACGTGATGGAGGAGGTCGAATGAATTCGGCCTTACATAACGCAGAGTGACGAGGAGCAAGCCATGTCCGCAGATACCACCATTGTTTCGGTCACCGCCCGCCAGGTCTATTCCGATCGCGGCCATCCGGGCGTTGAAGCGACGGTGAAGACCGCCAACGGCGCGCAGGGGGTTGCCATCTGCACCGCGGGCATCTCGGTCGGCACCCACGAGGTCGAGTTCGCCTACGACGGTGGCCCCAAATGGCGCGGCAAGGGCGTCATGCGCGCGGTCAATGCGGTGAACGAGATCATTGCGCCGGTGCTCAAGGGAATGGACGCCACCCGGCAGCAGGCCATTGACCAGGCGATGCTCGACCTGGGCAAGCAGCGGGTGGGCGGCAACGCGACCGCGGCGGTCTCGGCTGCGGCGCTGAAGGCCGGCGCGGCTGCGCTCGGCATTCCGCTCTACCAGCACATCGGCGGCGTCAACGCCTGCACCCTGCCCGTGCCGGGGGTCATCTGTCTGGTGGGCAGCGATCGCTATGGCGGCGGCGCGCGCTCGGGCGGCAAGCCGAGCTACGCGTTCATGTGCTACGGCTTCGATACCTTCTCCGAAGCTTCCTACGCCGGCTGGGACATCTCGGTCGAGTGGTCCGATGTGTTGAACAAGAAGCTCGGCGTGCCCAAGCATTCGGTCACCCACGCGCCGGGCGTGCCGCGCGGCTACGTCAAGGACGATCGCGAGATCTGGGACCTGATGGTGCAGACGATCAACAAGCTCGGCTACGAGGGGAAGATCGGCATCCAGGTGGATGTGGCGTCGGAGACCTACTGGGAGGAAGCCGAGGGACGCTACATCGGCCTCTTCTCGGAGACGCCGAAGACGAAGGACGATCTGTTCAAGATCTACCACATGATGGCGCGGGACTATCCCTTTGTCATCATCGAAGATCCGTTCGACGAGGACGATTACGAGAGCCACGCCATCCTGACGCGCGAGCTGGACATCCAGATCGTGGGCGATGATCTGTTCACCACCGATCCAGCGCGCGTACAGAAGGGGATCGACGCGGGCGCGGCCAACTGCGTGCTGCTCAAGGTCAACCAGATCGGCACCATCTCCGAGGCGCTCGACATGATCCAGCTCGCTTATCGCCACGGCTACGGCGTGATGCCGTGCTCCAGCCGGGGCGAGGGCGCGGACATCGCGGACTACTGCGTGGGGATCAACGCCGGCACGGTGCGCGAGAGCGCCACCGGCCCNGCCGGCAACCGCTTCCTGCAGATCGAGGCCGAGCTGGGCAAGCGCGCCAAATTCCTGGGCAAGCGCGGGTTGAAGGGCCGGCGGTTCCAGGGAGGATGAGGTTAAGGCCAAGGCTGCTGAAGCTTGCGTTACAATGAGCGGGACGCGCCATGCGCGTCCCGCTATGTCGTGCATCTCTACAGACGGGAGACGAGGGCCGCCGCACGGCCGGCGCGGCGCAGCAGGACGACCAGCGGCGGAGGCGCGTCGCGGCGATAGGCCACGGCCGCGCGCAGCACGTCGAGCGCCACCGCGAAGTCGGCCGGCGCGGCGGCCGCGAAGATCCCCGCATCCTCGTACAAAACCAGGTGGCCGGCCGCGGCCGGCGCCCACGAGAGATCGCGCAGGCAGTCGGCCAGGGCGTCCCAGTTCCGGCCGAAATAGGCCGGAAATGCCAGCGCCCGGCTGCAGGCCTCCAGGAAGGCCGCCTTCGAGCGGATCTGGCGGCCCTCCAGTCGGGCGAAGCGCCAGCCGCAGCGATCGGCGCGCGCCGCGATCTCGTTCGCGAGGATCGGCTGCGTCAGACGGTAGACGTCCGGCGCGATGCGGCCGGCCAGCAGATCGTCCAATCTGTCCTTCATGGGATCACCCGCCGAAAGCTGTTGTAGTGGTCATCGGTGTAATACAGTTCGCCCTGGTTGCCCCGCACTAACCGCCGCGCCCCGCGATCGGCCGAGCCGGGCGTGACCACCGTGTATTCCCGGTAGTAGCCGGCCGGCTTGCGCGGCAGGCGTCCCTCGCGATTCTCGAACACCACCCCATCCTGGCGATAGGGAAACGGCCCGCCGGCCGCGATCAGGCGGAGCGTGTCGTGCGCCTCGGCCGGCAACTGATCCAGCCGGATCGTTCGCATCGGGTCGCCGGGCAACGGCGTGGCGATGAGCAGGCCGCCGGGGGCTGGGGGTGGGGGGGGGG
>JGI24188J35168_1000139_pt1 | contig 37907 bp, 36 predicted proteins | sample YNPBryantNP2012_FD_35168 | JGI IMG/M metagenome (IMG submission 35168) | reverse complement strand
GCTCTTCCGATCTAGCGACCCACCCCGGCTCCTACCCCAGCTCCCACGCCGGCTCCCAGGGCTGCTGCCCCCACCCCCACCCCGGCGGTGGTGCCCCAGGTAGCTGCCCCTGCCCCGGTACCCACGCCCGAGCCTACTCCGGAGCCCATCCCCACCCCGGAGCCCACCCCCACACCCAAGCCCACCCCGCAGCCGGTGGTAGCCCAGCCCGAGGTCAAGGCCCGGGAAGGGGAGCTCGTGGAGGTACCCGACACCTGGCCCGAGCTCATCGCCAGCACCAAGCCCGCTTACCCCCCGCTGGCGGCCCGGCAGCGCCTGGGCGGCACGGTGTTCCTCCGGGTGCTGGTGGACGAGGCCGGCGTGGTGCGGGACGTACAGGTGCTCCGGGGGATCAAACCCGATCTGGGGTTGGACGCAGCGGCGGTGGCCGCGGTGAAGAGCTGGCGTTACAAGCCCGCCACCAAGGATGGCGTGCGCGTGAAGGTTTGGTTCACGCAGCCCGTGAAGTTCGAACCACCGAGGTAAAGGAAGGAGGGACGAAATGGCGGTACTGACCGAACAGCAGCGCAAGTTCTACGAAGAGACCCTCAAGGTCACCAAGCAGGAGATCGCGGATCTGGAAAACCAGATCCAGGAAGAGCTCCAGCGAGTGAAGCAGCGCATCGCGGAACTCCAGGCGGCGCAAAAGGCGGCGCGGCAAATGTACGACGCCGCCTGCCAGCGCTTGGGCATCCCCAACGACCTGGAAGAGAGCCGATCGGCGTAGGCGCGCGGAGGGGGCCGGGCCCCCGCCCGTTGCCTAGCGAAGCTGCCCATGGTTTGGTTCCGCCGAACCACTCGGGAGGAGCGTCCCGCAAGCCGCGTCCCGGAAGGGCTCTGGGTCAAGTGCGAGGGGTGCAGGGAGATCCTCTACCGCAAGGAGCTGGAGCGCTCGCTGTTCGTGTGCCCGCGGTGCGGCTATCACCACCGGATTTCCGCCCGCACCCGCCTGGCCCAGCTTTTCGACAACAACGAGTGGAAAGAGCTCTTCGGCAACGTGTTTTCCACTGACCCGCTGGAGTTCGTGGATTCCAAGCCGTACGCGGAAAGGCTGAAGGCGCTGCGGGAAAAGGGGCTCAAGCACGACGCGATGCTGGTGGGGGTGGGCAAGCTGGCGGGGCGCCGGGTGGTGATCGGCGCCATGGAGTACGCCTTCATGGGTGGCTCCATGGGCTCGGCCATGGGGGAAAAGCTCACCCGGGCCATCGAGCGCTGCCTCAAGACCCGCACCCCCCTCATCACCGTGAGCTGCTCCGGCGGGGCGCGGATGCAGGAAGGGGTCCTGTCGCTGATGCAGCTGGCCAAGATCTCCGCGGCTCTAGCCAAGCTCCACGAGGCGCGGGTGCCTTTCATCTCAGTGCTCACCGACCCCACCACCGGCGGCGTCACCGCTTCCTTCGCCATGCTGGGGGACCTGAACATCGGCGAGCCGGGGGCGCTCATCGGCTTCGCGGGGCCCCGGGTCATCGAGCAAACCATCCGCCAGAAGCTGCCGGAGGGGTTCCAGCGGGCGGAGTTCCTGCTGGAGCACGGGATGCTGGACATGGTGGTGCCCCGGGGGGAGCTCAAGGAGACCCTGGCCCGATGCCTCGCCCACCTGAGCTCGCCGAGCTAGATCGGCTGCTGGCGGGTCGCTGGGAAACCAGGATCCTCCCGGGCCTGGAGCGGATCCGCAAGGCCTTGGAGGCCCTGGGCCACCCCGAGCGGGCCTTCCCCTCGGTGTTGGTGCTGGGCACCAACGGCAAAGGCTCCACCGCGGCGTTTCTCGCCTCGCTGCTCCGGGCAGCGGGGCTGCGGGTGGGGCTGTACACCTCCCCCCACCTGGTGCGGGAGGAGGAGCGCATCCTGGTGGACGGCCAGCCGATCCCCAGCGAGCAGCTTTTAGCTTGGGCCCGAGCCTTGGCGCGCTTTCCCGAGCTTTCCTACTTCGAGACCCTCACCGCCGCGGCGTTCGGGGCCTTCGCCGAAGCCCAGGTGGAGCTGGCGGTGGTGGAAGCCGGGCTCGGGGGCCGGTGGGACGCCACCAACGCCAAGGACCACGAGGTGGTGCTGCTTACCAACGTGGGCACCGACCACCAAGCTTGGCTCGGGCCCACCCGGGAACACATCGCTGCGGAGAAGGCCGCGGCGATCCGCGGCCGCTTCGGGATCCTGGGCCAATGGGACCCGGCGTTGCTGCCGGTGATCCGTGCCCACGCCCACCCGGACACGCCCCTCACCCCGGCCAGCGCTTGGGCCGAAGTGGCGCTCCTGGACGCGAGCTCCGGGCTTTTCCCCACGGTGCGCGCGGCTTGCTGCGGGCACCGCTTCCAGGTGACGTTGCCGCTTCCCGGGCGCTTCCAACGGGAGAACTACCAGCTGGCCCTGGCGGGTCTCGCGGCGCTGGTGGACTGCCAGCTCCTCAGCCCACCCTCCCTCGCCGCGCTGCAGGCGGGAACCACCACCACCCGCTGGCCCGGGAGGTTGGAGCAGGTCACCTGGCGGGGCAAGCCGCTGCTTTTGGATGGTGCCCACAACCGGGAGGCGGTGGAGGCGTTGGTGGATACCCTCCGCCACGCGGGGCTTTCCGGCAAGCTGAACCTGATCTTCTCCTGCCTCGCCGACAAGCCGCTTGGCGCCATGGCGGCGCTGTTGCGCCCATTGGTGCGCCGGATCACGGTGGTACCGCTGGCCTCCCCCCGGGCTCGTGCTTTGGAAGAGCTGGCAGCCGCCTTTCCGGGGTGCCAGCAAGCCTCCTCCGTGGCCGCCGCCCTGGAGGCGGCGGATCCTCGGGTCACCACCTTGGTGACCGGCTCGCTGCGCCTGGTGGGGGAGGTGAAGGCGTTCTTGGAGCAGGCCCCGTGAGCCCGCCCAGCGTGCGCCTGAAGAGCTTCCTGGAGGAGGAAGAGGCCCAGCGCCTCGCCCCCTACGCCTGCCTTTCCCGGGAGGCCACCCGCCGCGCTCCGCTGGATCCCACCCCCGAGGAGGAGGACTTCCGCACCGCCTTTGCCCGGGACCGGGACCGCATCCTCCACGCCCGGGCTTTTCGCCGGCTGAAGCACAAGACCCAGGTGTACGTCCCCCACACCGCCGACCATCCCCGCACCCGCCTCACCCACACCCTGGAGGTGGCGCAGCTTTCCCGCACCATGGCCCGGGCGCTGGGGCTCAACGAGGACCTGGCGGAAGCCGTGGCCTTGGGCCACGACCTGGGGCACACCCCCTTCGGGCACTCGGGGGAAAAGGTCCTGGCCCGCATCCTCGCCGGCGCCGAGCCCAGCTGCCCCTTGCCGCCACAGGTGCTCCAAGAGGTGGGAACCTTCAAGCACAACTACCAGTCGGTGCGGGTGGTGGACCTTCTGGAGCACCGCTACCCCACCCCCGGGCTGAACCTCACCGACCAGGTGCGGGAGGGGATCCTCAAGCACACCTCCTGGCGCCCCCAGCTCCCCTTCCCCCTTCCCGACACCGGTGGGCTGCGGCTGGACCAGCCTTGCCACCTGGAAGGGCAGGTGGTGGCCCTGGCGGACGAGATCGCCCAGCAAACCCACGACCTGGAGGACGGCCTCGCCAACGAAGCGGTGAGCTTGGAGGCGGCGGAGCGCCTCCTGCTGGTGCGCACCACCATCGCCCAGCTGGGGGACCGTTACCGCGCCGCCCGCTCCGCGTTCCTCAAAGCAGCCACGCTGCAGCGGGCGCTCATCCACCGGCTGGTCACCGATGCGGTACGCACCACCGCCCAGCGCCTCGCCGCCTTCGGGGCAGCCCACAAGCTGCAAAGCCGCGCCGCTTGGCAAGCCGCCCTTCCCGAGTTGGGGTTCGAGGCGGTGAGCCTTTCCCCGGAGCTGGCCCCTGCCTTCGCCGAGCTCAAGGGGTTCATCTACCAGTGCATTATCAACCACCAGCAGGTGAACCTCCAGGACCACCGAGCCCAGCTGGTGGTCACGGGGTTGTTCCGCGCCTACTACACGAACCCGCTGACGTTACCCCCCTACGTGTTGCTGCGTTTCGCCGAGCTTTCCGGCCGTCCGTACCTGCGGGACGTGCCGTTCGGGCAGGCCCAGGAGGAAATCCGCGCCCACTACCACCCCGACCCCCGCTTCGTGCGGNTGCTGGTGGACCACCTGGCGGGGATGAGCGACCGCTACGCGCTNGCCCAGTGGGAAACGTTGTACCATCCCACCAGCGGCTCCTGGTGAGTCGCTGCGGACCATGCGCCTTTTATTGGCTTCCGACCATGCGGGGTTTGCCCTCAAGCAGACGCTTGCAGCGCACTTGCAAGCCCGGGGGGTGGCGTTCGAGGACCTGGGGACGTTTTCCCCGGAGGCCGTGGACTACCCGGACTTCGCCCACGCCCTAGCCCGGAGGGTGCAACGGGAGCCAGAAACCCTGGGGGTGCTCATCTGTGCCACCGGCATCGGCATGAGCATCGCCGCCAACCGCCACAGGGGGGTGCGCGCTGCCCTGTGCCACGACGCCTACACCGCGGAGATGGCGCGGCGCCACAACAACGCCAACGTCCTCTGCCTCGGGGGCAAGGTGCTCGGCGAAGCGGTGGCCAAGCAAATCCTCGAGGTCTTCCTCGGCACGCCCTTCGACGGGGGGCGCCACGCGCGCCGGGTGGCAAAGCTGGAGGAAAACCATGGCTAGCCGGGAAGAGTTCTTCGCGTTCCTGGAAGAAACCGTGCGGCAAACCGACCCGCAGTTGGCCGAAGCGCTGGTGGCGGAACGGCAGCGNCANAACCATGGCCTGGAGCTCATCGCCTCCGAGAACTTCGTCTCCGAAGCGGTGCTCGCGGCCATGGGCTCGGTGATGACCAACAAATACGCCGAGGGGTACCCGGGCAAGCGGTACTACGGCGGGTGCGAGTTCGTGGACGTGGCCGAGGAGCTGGCGCGCCAGCGCGCCAAGCAGCTTTTCGGCTGCGAGCACGTGAACGTCCAGCCCCACTCCGGGGCCCAGGCCAACATGGCGGTGTACCTGGCGGTGCTCCAGCCCCAGGACGTGTTCTTCGGCATGGACCTCACCCACGGGGGGCACCTCACCCACGGCCACCCCCTGAACTTTTCCGGGAAGACGTTCACGGTGGTGCCCTACGGCGTGCGCCGGGACACCGAAACCATTGACTACGACTTGCTCCGGGACCTGGCGAAGCAGCACCGGCCCAAGCTCATCGTCTGCGGCGCTTCCGCGTACCCCCGCATCATTGANTTNGCGCGCATCGCGGAGATCGCCCACGAGGTGGGGGCTTACGTGATGGCGGACATCGCCCACATCGCCGGCATGGTGGCCACCGGGTTCCACCCCTCCCCCGTGCCCTGCTGCGAGTTCGTCACCACCACCACCCACAAGACCCTCCGGGGACCCCGAGGGGGCATGGTGATGTGCAAGGCGGAGTTCGCCGAAGCCCTGGACAAGGCGGTGTTCCCCGGGGTCCAGGGGGGGCCTTTGATGCACGTGATCGCTGCCAAGGCCGTGGCTTTCGCCGAGGCGCTCACCCCGGCGTACAAGGACTACATCGCCCGGGTGCTGGAAAACGCCAAGGTGCTGTGCCAGGAGCTGCAGAGCCTGGGCTGGCGCATGGTTTCCGGCGGCACCGACAACCACCTGATGCTCCTGGATCTGGGCCCCGACGGCATTTCCGGCAAGAAGGCCGAGGAGCGCCTGGGGCGGGCAGGGATCACCGTGAACAAGAACACGGTCCCCTTCGACACCCGCAAACCGTACATCGCTTCCGGGATCCGCATTGGCACCCCCGCGGTCACCACCCGGGGGATGGGGCCGGAGGAGATGCGGCACATCGCCCGGCTCATAGACCGGGTGCTGCGCTCCGAGGACGAGGCGGTGTGGGAAAAGGTGCGGCAAGAGGTGGAGGCGCTCACCCGGGCGTTCCCGCTCTACGGCCGCGCCTGAGTCTCCCGCCACAGCCGCCAGCGCAAGCGCANCGCGTCCACCACCATCCCCAGGCCGTGGCGCCANGGCCGAACCCGGGATTCCTCCACGTGGGCCCAACGCACCGCCACCTCCACCACCGGGTACCCCGCCCGCTCCGCCCGGGCCAGAAGCTCCACGTCGTAAATGAACCCGTCGGACACCAAGCTTTTCGCGAGCTCCCTGGCCAGCGCCCCGGGNAGCAGCTTGAAGCCGCACTGGGTGTCCTTGAGGCGGGTGAGGCCCAAANCCCGCAGGACCAGGTTGAACAACCGCCCCAACCGGTCCCGGAGNAACGGCTGGCGGCGGGTGATCAGCCTCCGGTCCACCGCCCGGGACCCACAGGCCACCCCTCGGGCGTGGGGCAAGAGCTTCTCCAGCTCCTCGATGGGGGTGGCGAGATCGGCATCGCACAAAAGCACCAGCTCCCCCGCCGCAAGGCGCATCCCTTCCCGCACCGCCGCCCCCTTGCCGCGGTTTTCCCCCAGGGAGTGCACCACCAGCGCCACCCCTCGGGGGGGCTCGAACGCCGCAGCGCAGGCAGCGGTTCGGTCCTGGGAGCCATCGTCCACCACCACGATTTCCGCCGGGAGCAGCTCGGGGTGGCTTGCCAGGTAGCTGCCGATGCGCCGCAACGTCCCCGGGAGACGTCGCGCCTCGTTGTAGGCGGGGATGACNACGGAAAGGCGGGGAGAGTGCATCGCAATCACCCGAGGGTGCTATACTCTCGCCGACGCTAGGGCCGGGCACCCGAGCCAGGGGAAGGGGAGGATGGCATGGCGCGGACGAGGTGGGAATACAAGGTGCTGAACATCCAATCGCGGAACTACCAACTGCCCATCTCCTACGAGGACGAGCTGAACCGTTTGGGCGCGGAAGGGTGGGAGCTGGTGGGGATCGTGTCGGTGAACTTCAAGAGCGGGGCAACCGACCACATCAGCCTCGTGTTCAAGCGACCGCGGGAGAACCCGCAAGTTTGAGCTCGCACCCCGCGAGCCTCTCCACGAGCCGGGCTCCGGGGCGCCCCAAGCACAGCGGCAAAGCCAAAAGCGGCAGGCTTGCCAGAAAAGCGAGCCAAAGCCACCAGGCGCGCCGCAGCGGCAACGGTGCGGCAAACGCCAAACCTACCAAGTGCATCCCCAGGGTTCCGGCGAAGCACCACAACGTCCCCACCTGCATCGCCCCCACCCAGATCACCGAGGTGAACACCGCGACGACGCCGAGCTGCGGCGCGGAAAGGCTCGCCCCTTGCCACGCCGCCAGCGCCAGGGCGAAGAAGAAAGCGGCGAGGCAGCTTCCCGCGTCGGCAAGCAGCGCGAGCCAAACCCTTCCGGTTCCCGGAGGGCGGGGCGAAAGCTTTTCCGGATGGCCCTGGGGCACCTCCCAGGCCAGCTCCACGTCCAGGGGAAGGCGGGGGGTGCTCACCGCGGGAGATCCCGGAAGGCCAGGTTGGCCACGAAGATCTTGTACCGGGGATCCACGGGCCGGGAAAGGTAGCTTTTGGCGAACTCGAAAAGCCGCCGCAGCTCCGGGTCATCCTTCTCCTTGGCCAGCTTGTCCAAGAGCTTGGCCGCCTCCGCCACCTCGAAGCTCCGCAACAGCTGCACCGCCCGGTTGTAGCGCGCCACCCGGGAGGCTTCCACTAGCTCCTGGTGCTCCGGGTGCTCGCCAGCCAAGGCCTCGGCGAGGCTCGCGGCGGTCTCCCAGTTTCCCCGCTCCCAGGCCTCGGCCAGGCTCGGGAGCGAAGCCGCGAAGCCGAGGATTTCCTGGCCCAGCTGGCGCACCGCCTCGTCCCCGGGGGCTTTCTTGTTTGCCTCGCGCCACAGCCGGGCGGCGGCCAGGTGCCTCCCCTCCCCCAGGGCCTTGCGGATGGGTTCGGTGTCCACCGTCGGGGGCGGTGGGGCTTGGGCCTTGAGGCGGCGCTGGTACTCGAGGATGCGTTGCTGCACCGCGTTGGCCTCNGGTCCCTCCAAGCTCAGGGACTGGAGCAAGTTGATCGCGTCCTTCAGCTGCCCCTGCTGCGCCAGCTTNTCCGCCTCGGCCATGGTGTCGGCAAGCGTCGGCCCGGAGTGCCACACCTTGCTGCCGAAGAAAAGCGCCACCAGCACCAGCACCACCGCCGCCACCCCCACCCCCGCCAGCACCGGCAACGGCAGAGGCAACGTCCTTTTCGCCGGTGCCTTGGGCNTGGCGGCCCGGGCCACCGGCCGCTCCTCCACCTCCACCGCCTCCACCGCTGGGGCCACCGCTTCCCCAGAAAGCCTNTGGGGCACGAAATCGTCCCGGAAGAGGTCCTCCTCCACCGCCGGCAGATCGGTGGGCAGCGGCGGGGGTGCCTGGGGGGTTTCCAAGCGGGCCAGCAGGTCGTTGGCATCCACGTGCTGTGGCTGCAGTGCCAGCACCTCCTCCAAAAGCTTCTTGGCCTCCTCGTGGCGCCCTTGCTCGAACGCCTCGTAAGCCTCGGCGAACTTCATCTCCGCCAGGCGGTGCACCTCGTCCAGCCGCCGGCGGGCCTGCTCGATGCGCCGCTCCGCCTCGGCGTTGTGGGGGTCCGTGAGGTAAATGCGGCTCCAGATTTGCACCGCATCCTCGTACTTGCCGGCATCGAACGCCGCCTGCCCCTCTTCCAAAAGCGCCGCCACCCGATCCTCGGGGCTGCCGAGAGCCTCTCCGCCGGCTTCGAAGGAAGGGGCCTGCCGGGCGGACTCGAAGGCAAACCCTCCGCTCGCCTTCGCCGCCGCCTCCCAGGGGGCCTCCAGCTCCGGCTTCGGCTCCTCCTCCAGCGCTGCCTCCGTGGGGGAGGGGGTAGCCTCGAAGCGCTCGAACTGTTCCTCCTCCAGCGCGCCCCCACCGGCGGGGGACGGCTCGGGAGGGGTGAACGTTTCGAACTGCACCTCGAACCCCTGGGGGGTGCGGGAGGCGATTTGCGCTTCCAGCGCCGCCAGCTCCGGGTGGTGGGGGCTGGTTTGCCGTACCACGCGCAAGAACCCCTTGGCCTCCTCCACCAAGCCCGCAGCCAGCGCTTCCCGCGCCCGGGCCAGCTGGGTGGCTACCTCGCTTTGCGCTTTGATGGAAGCTTGGGCTTGCTGCAGCAAGGTCCGGGCCTCCTGGTGCCCCGGCAGCTCCCGCAGCACCTGCTGGGCGAGCTCCACCGCTCGGGCGTAGTTTTGTGCCGCGAAAGCCTGGCGCGCCTCGGCCAGGAGCGCGTCCACGCGGGAGCTGGCCTCCCCCGCCACGTCCCCCAAAAGCGAGGTGAGGTCCAGCTGCTGGCCGTGGATCAGCGCGCTTTCCAGCCGCTGGGCAGGGCGAAATGCGGGATCCACCTCGAGGATCGAGTGCAGCACCGTGAGGCACTCGTCCCGGTGCCCATCCTGAAACAGCCGCACCGCTTCCCGAAACGCAGCGAGGATCCGCTGCTGCACCTTGGGGTCTTTGTCCGGAGAGCCTGGGTAGGACATCGCCATGATGCTAGCCTCCTCCCCCCGCGCCGTCAACTTTGACCCCCAGCGAGCGCAGCTTGCGGTAAAGGTGGGAGCGCTCCAAGCCCAGAAGCCGCGCCGCTTGGGAAACGTTCCCCTGGCAGCTGCGCAGCACCTGGGTGATGTACTCCCGCTCGAACGCTTCCCTGGCCTGCCGCAGCGGCAAGGGCTTCGCCAGCCAGAACCCCTTGGTCTCGGCGGGCTTCATGGGGAGGTGCTCGGGGAGCACCTCCTCCCCGGGCACCATGATCAACAGCCGCTCCACCAAGTTGCGAAGCTCCCGCACGTTCCCTGGCCAGGGGTAGCGCAGGAGGATCTCCATGGCCTCGGGGGTCACCCGCTTCGGTCGCACCCCCATGCGGCTGCCCAGCTTCCGCATGAAGGTCTCCACCAGAAGCGGCACGTCCTCCGGGCGCTCCGCCAGGGAGGGCACGCGGATGGGGATCACCGCCAGGCGAAAGTAGAGGTCCTGACGGAAACGCCCCGCGGCGATTTCCGCCTCCAGGTCCTTGTTGGTGGCGGCGATCACCCGTACGTCCACGCGGATCTCCTGGGAGCCCCCCAGCCGGGTGAAGCAGGACTCCTGCAACACCCGCAGCACCTTGGCCTGGGTGAGCAGGCTCATGTCCCCCACCTCGTCCAAAAGCAGCGTGCCCCCGTCCGCTAGCTCGAACTTGCCCCGCTTGGCCTCCACCGCCCCGGTAAAAGCCCCCTTGGTGTGGCCGAAAAGCTCGCTTTCGATGAGCTCCGAGGGGATCGCCGCGCAGTTGAGCGCCACGAAAGGCCCAGCGGCGCGCCGGGAGTGGCGGTGCAGCAGCCGGGCCACCACCTCCTTCCCCGAGCCGTTGGGCCCGGTGATCAGCACCCGGGAATCGGTGGGGGCCGCCAGGTGGATCTGCCGCCGCAGCTCGAGGATCGCCGGAGAGACCCCGGTGAGCTCCACCTCCTCCTCTTCCTCGGCCAACCGTGCGGCCAGGCGCGAGCGCTCCAGCACGTTGCCCACGGTCACCAGTACCCGCTGCAGCCCCAGGGGCTTTTCCAGGAAATCCGCTGCCCCTTCCCGCACCGCTTGGGCCGCTTGCTCCACCGTGGCGTGCCCGGAGATCATCACCACCGGCACCCGGTGCCCGGCAGCCTTGAGCTGCCGCAGGGTTTCCAGCCCGTCCATGCCGGGGAGGCGCACGTCCAAAAGCACCAGGTCGAAGATCTCCCGGGCCAGGGCAGCCAAGGCTTCCTCCCCCGAACCCACCGCGGTGACCGTGTACCCCTCGTCGGTGAGGATCTCCCCCAACGCCTGGCGGATCCCCGGCTCGTCGTCCACCACGAGGATCGCCCCGCTGCTCACGCCTCACCCCCGGGAACGCGCACCACCGCCCGCACCCCACCCCCTTCCCGGGGCAGCAAACGCACGCTGCCCCCGTGATCGGTGACGATGCGCAACACCACCGCGAGCCCCACCCCGCTGCCCCGCCCCTTGGAGGAAAAAAACGGCTGGAACAGCAGCTCCGGATCCTCCACCGGCAACCCTGGACCCCGGTCCAGCACCTCCGCCACCAGTTCCTCCTCTTCCCAGAACGCCAAGAGCTCCACCTCTCCGGGCACCGGGGAGGCCTCCACCGCGTTGTCCAAGAGGTTCACCAGCACCTGGCGGAACAGGTCCCGGTCCAACCAGGCGGGGCGCCCCCCGAGCTGGGCTTGCAGCTTCACGGAAAGCCCCGGCTTGATCCCCTGGTACAGGCGCACGGTTTGTTGCAACAGCTCCTCCACATCCACGGGCCGCCGCTGCACCGGGGGGAGCTTGGCGTACCGCGCAAAGGCATCCAGCAGCTCCTGCATCGAGTGCACGTGGTCCACGATGGCCTTGCACCCGGTGGGGATCACCTCCCCGAGATCGCCGCGGCCTTCCGCGAAGTGCTTGGCGATGCGCTCGGCGGCGAGGCGGATCGGGGTGAGCGGGTTTTTGATCTGGTGGGCGATTTGCCGCGCCACCTCGCTCCAAGCCGCCTGGCGCTGCGCCCGCAACAGCTGGGTGAGGTCCTCCAGCGCCACCACCCATCCGGCAAGCTCCTCCCCCCGCCCCAGGGCCACCACCGCCACCTCCAGGTGCCGCATCACCCCCCCAGGGTGGAGCGTGAGCGAACCCCGGTAGGAAGGGGCTGCCCCGCGGATCGTTTCCACCAGCCGCCCGAGGCCGTGTTCCTCGAGGCTCGCCAAGGGGAGCGTGCGCTCGCAGAGCGCGGGCAGCGCCAGCATCGCCGCGGCCGCTGGGTTGCCGGTGACCGCGCTCTTCTCCGGGTCCAGCCAGAGGATGCCCGTGCGGATGGCGCCCAGCACCGCGTCCAGCCGCCCCACCGTGGCGCGCAGCTCCTGCTCCTGGGCCCGCAGCCGCCGCACCATGGCGTTGAAGGAGGCCACCAGGAGCGCCACCTCGTCCTCCCCCGGCACCGGCACCTCCACCAGCTCCCCCCCTTCCGCCACCGCCGCGGTGGTGGCCGCCAGCGCCACCAGGGGCTCGGTGAAGGTGCGGGAGAGGTACAACCCGGTCCACACTGCAGCGAAGATCGCCACCAGCGCGATCCCGCCAAAGGAAAGCACCAGCGTGGCGGTGATGGCTGGCTTCTGGAGCTGCATCCCCCGGTAGGCCGCCGCTGCCACCGCCAGCTGCCCCTGGGCCCGGCTCACGTCCTCCGGCCACACCTCCCCGCACACCACCACGCTCCCGTCCCCCAGGGGGACCCAGCCGCGCACCACCACCGCCCCCGCCACCCGGTCGGTGCGGCTTCCCGGCGCCGCCACCTCCTTGCTCCCCAGCGCTGGGAGGCGAGCCAGCGCACCGCGGCGCGGGTCCTGGAGCTCCACCAGGCTCACCCCGTCCCGGAGCAGGCTGGAAAGCGCAAGCCCCAGCAGGCGGTGCAGCCGCTCCAACTCCCCACCGCGCCGCGTCGGCTCCACCTGGGCCAGTTTCCCCGCCAAAAGCTGCGCACAGCGCAGCACCCGGGCTTCGCTTTCCCGGCGAACCCCCTGGGCCACCTGCTCCCCCGCCTGCACCACCGCCTCCACCGGGGCCGAAAACCAGGAGGAAACCAGCCTGGAAACCAGGGAAGCAGCCAAAAGCGAGATGATCGCCGCCGGCACGAGGATCAGCAGCACGTAGGAAACCACCAGCTTCATGCGGAAGCGGGAGCCGATGATCCCCAGCCGCCGTTCCACGAAAAGCTTGAACACCCCCCGGAGCAGCACGAACAGCACCACCACCACCAGCGTGAGGTCGAAGAGCGTGAGCAGGAAGATCAGCAAGCGGTTGGTGAGCTCCTCCGGGGGTACCCGTTGCAGCTGGCCGATGAGCGCGAAAAGCCCCGCCCCCAGCAGCAGCAACAGCAGGTACACTCCCACCAAAAACCGCCCTTGGCGGCGCAGCCGCAGCCAGTTTCGGGCAAGCTTCCTCATGGGGCCTCGGGCACCGCTTTGGTGACCCAGTCGGTGCCCTCGGTCACCGGGATCACCAGGAGCTTGTAGCGGGTGAGGAACTCCGCCCGCACTAAAAGCCAGAGCGGGTCGTGGTGCAGCGGGATGGGGAGCTCGGCGGTGGGCGGCTGCGCGACCCACTGCAGTGCCTGCTCCAGGCTCGTGGTCTGGGAGGAGGCCAGCAGCTCGCCGTCAAGCTCCGCTTGCAGGGCGATGACCCCGCTCACCGGGTCCTTCTGCGCTTTCACCACCAGCTCGTGGCTCGCCATCCGCTGGTCCCAGAGGTAACGCCGGTTGCGGAACAGCTTGAAGCGGTAGGTCACGGAAACCGGGGCCCCGCCGGCAAGCCCCTCCACCCACTCCTGGGGCAGCGGCTTCTGCACGCTCACCTGCACCACCAGGCGACCTGGCGCCGAGGCGAGGTTCACCTCCAGCTCGGCACCGGCCACCGCCGCCAGGAGCGCCAGGAGCAGCCCCATAGTGTGGCGAAAATACCACAGGGGGAGGAAAAAGGCGATGGATCAGCGCCGAGTGTGGGGTTCGGGGGGAAGCTCACCCTGCGGCGGCTTGCACCACCGGTTCCCAAGCGAGCGGGTGCACCGTGAGCGGAGCCACCCGCTCCGGCTCGAAGAGCTCCCAAGATTCGGGCTGGGCCAAAAGCTCCCGCACCGCCGCCACGTGCAGCGCGTGCCCCGCCTTGTGGGCGATCACGTGGGCGCGGAGCGGGTACTCCAAAAGCGCCAGGTCACCGATGAGGTCCAGGACCTTGTGGCGCACGAACTCGTCCCGGAAGCGCAGCTTGCCCGAAAGCACCCGGTGCTCGTCCACGATTACGCAGTTGGCCAGGCTGCCGCCCCGCCCCAGCCCCCGTTCCTTCAAGCTCTTCACCTCCGAGAGGAAGCCGAAGGTACGCGCTGGGGCGATGGCGCTGGCGTAGCGCTCCGGGGAAACGGTAAAGGAAAGCTGCTGCTCCCCCACCACCGGCGCCTTGTAGCGCACCCGGTAATCCACGTGGAACGCCTCGGCGGGGTGCAGCTCCACGAACCGCTCCCCGTCCTCCACGCGCACCGGGCGCAACAGGCGCACCTCGGGGAAAGTCGCGTTTTGCTCGAGGATCCCGGCCCGCTTGATCATCTGCACGAACGGCAACGCCGATCCGTCCATCACCGGCACCTCGGGCCCAGAAACGTCCACGAACACGTTGGTTACCCCCAGGGCGTAGAGCGCCGACATGAGGTGCTCGATGGTGCCCACCTCCGCCCCCCGCACCCCAATGGTGGTGGCAAAGGAGAAGTCCTTGGCGTGCTCGGCTCGGGCGGGGATCGCCACCCCAAGATCGGTGCGCACGAACACGATTCCGGTTCCCACCGGTGCCGGGCGCAAGCGCACCTTCGCATGGCCGCCACTGTGAATGCCCACCCCTTCCGCTTCCACTGCCCGAGCCAAGGTGCGCTGCCAAGCCATGCTCTCCTCCCGCTCCCGCCTGATGCCAGATCCGTGCCAGCTTCGCCCCGGCTTTCCAACCCGCACCTCGTGGCTTTTCCGCAGCTGGTGTTGCTTTTTTACCACACCGGCGCGGTGCTAGACTTGCGGCGGAGGTCCTATGCTGCCGCCCTTGGACCCGGAAGCGGTACGCCGCTTGAAGGAAGCGCTTTACCGATTCTTGGAGGAGCTGCAAGCTACCAAAGCCGCGCTGTACCTTGTGGGAGAGGGCGGTGCTTTCGAGCTGGTGGAAAGCTACGGCTTCGGCAGGAAGGAAGCGCTCCTGGCCCAGGTGCGCCCCGATCACCCTTTGTTCCACTGGGTCCGGCGTCATCGCACGGCACCGGCAGTGTTGGCGGATCCGGCGAGCGAGCCGGCGCTGGGGGAGCTTTTGCGCATGGCCGGCAGCAGCACCTTGCTCACGGTGCCGCTTGTAAGCCAAGACACGCTGGTAGGGTTCGTGGACGCCCGGGACCGGGGGGGGAGGAAGCCCTACGGCCCGGAGGAGCTGCGCATCGCCAAGCGGGTCGGGGAAAACATCGTGCAGGTCCTGGCGGAGCTGGGGCTGGCCGCGGCCCCGCCGCCCCCCACCCCTCCCCTCGAGCGGCGGGAAGCCCCCAGGGGCGGCAAGTTCCCCCAAGCGGTGGAAACCCTGGCAGGGGTTTGCGGCGCCCTGGCCCAGGGGGAGGGGGTGGCGGGGCTGGCCCTCACGGTGGTGGAAGGGGCCACGGCGCGTTGCCTGCTGTTCTCCAGCACCCCCTTGGAAGTCCAGGAGCGGGAAGCCATCGCCCGCCATCAGCTGGAGCTGGCTGCCGCTGCGGGGCACAAGCTGCCCCCGGTGGAGCGCTGGAGCTTCGTGGAGCGGGCCGTGCAAAGCCGCGAAACCCGCCGGGAGGAGATCCGCAGCGCACTCCTGGTGGGGGGCGAGCTCACGGTGCTGGTCTCGCTGCTCGCCGGCAGCGGCAGCCAAGCTGCTGGGCCGGTGCTGGCCACGCTTTCCGGGGTTTGGGAGCTGGCCCAGCGGGAGCAAACCGCCCGCCGGGCGGCCCGCAACCTGGCCCGCATCCTCCTGGAACCCGGGGACGTGAGCTTCCCTCACCTGCGGCAGCACAGCCAAGCAGTTTCCGAGCTGGCGCAAAAGATGGCCCAGGAGCTCGGCCTTTCCGAGGAGGAAGAGGAGCTGGTGACGCTAGCGGGCTACCTGCACGATCTCGGGATGCGGGAGCTGGACTACCAGCGCATCTACAGGCTGGATCGCCCTATGGAAGCCGAGCGCCGCCTCTACCAGCGCCACCCGGTGGTGGGGGCGAGGATCCTGGAGGCCAGCGCTTTTCCTGGGCTGGCGGAAGCCGTGCGCCACCACCACGAGCGCTGGGACGGCACCGGCTACCCCCAGAGACTGGCCGGGCCGGCGATNCCCCTGGCTTCCCGCATCGTGCATCTGGCCGAGGTTTACGACGTGCTCACCTCCCCCTCCTCCTACAAGCGCCCGGTGAGCAGGGATCAAGCGCTGCAGATCATCGAGAAAGAGGCCGGCAAACAGTTCGACCCGCAGCTGGTGCCGGTGCTGGCCCGGGTGGTGGGGGCATGAAGGTCCTGGCCACCAACCGCAAGGCCCGCTTCGAGTACGAGTTCCTGGAGCGGTTCGTGGCGGGCCTGGCCCTCACCGGCAGCGAGGTGAAGTCGGTGCGGGAGGGAAGGGTGAACCTGCAAGACGGCTACGTGACGTTCGAAGGGGGGGAGGCCTTCCTGGTGAACGTGCACATCAGCCCCTACGCCAACGCCGGGTACGCCGGGCACGACCCGCTCCGGCCCCGCAAGCTCCTGCTCCACAAGCACGAGATCAAGCGCTTGGCCGGCAAGGTGCAGGAAAAGGGGCTCACGCTCATCCCCCTGGCCATCGGCCTTGTGGGGAACTGGATCAAGGTGGAGCTGGCCCTGGCTCGGGGAAAGAAGGTGCACGACAAGCGAGAAACCCTGCGGCGCCGGGACGAGGAACGGGAGATCGCCAAGGAGCTCAAGCGCTACCGCTGAGCACCCCCCGAGCCGCGAGGAGCGCCAGGGCAGCCAGGGTCTTGGCATCCCGCACCACCCCCTCCCGCACCGCGCGCCGGAGCTCCTCTTCCCCCCACACCACCACCTCCAGCTGTTCGTCCGCCTCGGGGTGGGGGGAACCCGCTGCCGCCACCTCCGCCAAAAAGCAGCAGAGCTCCTCGTTGCAAAAACCCGGGGCGGAGTAAAAGCGACCCAGAAAAACCAGCTTGCCGGAAAGCCCGGTTTCCTCCACGAGCTCCCGGGCAGCGCAGCGTTCCGGATCTTCCCCCGCCTCCCGGGTGCCCGCCGGGAACTCGTAGAGCTCTTCCCCCACCGCGAAGCGGTACTGCCGCACCAGCACGAACCGCCCATCGCCAAGCCGCGGGACCACTACCACGGCCCCGGGGTGGCGAACCACCTCCCGCACCGCTTCCCCGCCCCCCGGCAGCCGCACCCGGTGCACCTCCAAGCGCAGCAGCTTCCCCGAAAACGGCGTGCGCACCTCCAGGCTTCGCTCCATGCTCGCCTCCCGAAAGCTTCTTCGCTTCCCTGCCAGGCGGTAAGATAGCCGGTTGCGGTGGAGGCCATGCAGGAGAAGATCGCGGTTCGCGGCGCGCGGCAGCACAACTTGAAGAACATTGACGTGGACATCCCCAGGAACAAGCTGGTGGTGATCACCGGCGTCTCCGGTTCCGGGAAGTCCTCCCTGGCCTTCGACACGCTGTTCGCCGAAGGGCAGCGGCGCTACGTGGAGTCGCTTTCCGCTTACGCCAGGCAGTTTCTGGAGCAGATGGACAAGCCCGACGTGGACACCATCGAGGGGCTTTCCCCGGCGATTTCCATCGAGCAGAAAACCGTCTCCAAAAACCCCCGCTCCACCGTGGGTACCGTGACGGAAATCTACGACTACCTGCGCCTGCTCTTCGCCTCCATCGGCCAGGTGCACTGCCCGGACTGCCAGGTGCCCATCGCAGGTCTTACCGTGCAGCAAATGGTGGACCACATCATGGCCATGCCCCGCCTGACTCGCTTCCTGCTCCTCGCCCCCCTCACCCAGGCCAAGAAAGGGGAGCACCGCAAGCTCTTCGAGCAGATGGCCCGGGAAGGGTTCGTGCGCGCCAGGGTGGACGGGGCGATGGTGGAGGTGGCGGACCCTCCGGAGCTGGACAAGAAGAAAAAGCACACCATCGAGGTGGTGGTGGACCGCCTGGAGGTACGGGAGGACCTGCGGCAGCGCTTGGCCGATTCCCTGGAAACCGCGCTGCGGGTGGGGGACGGGTTGGTGCGGGTGGCCCCCCGAGAGGGGGAGGAGTTCCTGCTCTCCTCGCGTCACGCCTGCCCCCACTGCGGCTTTTCGCTCCCGGAGCTTTCCCCCCGGTTGTTTTCCTTCAACTCACCCCAGGGCGCCTGCCCCTCCTGCACCGGCCTGGGGAGCGTGCAGGAGATCGACCCGGCCAAGCTCATCCTCGACCCCGATCGTTCTTTGGCCGCCGGGGCCCTCGCGGGGATCGCCGAATCCGGCAGGTCGTTTCGCTGGCGGCAACTGCAAACCCTCGCCCGGGCCATGGGGTTTTCGCTGCACGTGCCGTGGAAGAAGCTGCCGGCGGCAGTCCAGCGAGCCATCCTCTACGGCACCACCCAGGAGCTGCACTTCGAGTTCGTGGGGGAGCGCTCCAGCTGGGCCTACCGTGCCCCCTTCGAGGGGTTGGTGCCCGCCCTGGAACGCAAGTACCGGGAAACCCGCTCCCCGGAAGTGCGGGGGGAAATCGAGCGCTTCATGTCCCAGCGCCCCTGCCCCGCCTGCCAGGGCCGGCGCTTGCGCAGGCAAGCACTGGCGGTCACCGTGGGGGGCAAGAACATCCACCAGGTGGTGGAGCTTTCGGTGCGCCAGGCGCTGGAGTGGTTCGCGGCACTGCAGCTCGGAGAAAAGGAGCAGAGGATCGCCGGCAAGATCCTCAAGGAAATCCGCGACCGGCTGGAGTTCCTGGCCGCGGTGGGGCTCGAGTACCTCACGCTTTCCCGCACCTCGGGCACCCTCTCGGGGGGGGAAGCGCAGCGCATCCGCCTGGCCACGCAAATCGGCTCCAAGCTCATGGGGGTGCTCTACGTGCTGGACGAGCCCTCCATCGGCCTGCACCAGCGGGACAACCGCAAGCTCCTGGCCACGCTCAAGAGCATGCGGGATCTGGGGAACACGGTGCTGGTGGTGGAGCACGACGAGGAAACCATGCGGGAGGCGGACTGGATCATTGACCTGGGCCCTGGGGCGGGGATCCACGGGGGGGAGGTGGTGGCCGAGGGTCCTCCGGAGGTAATCCCGTCGTTTCCCCGCTCCCTCACCGGGCTGTACCTCTCGGGCAAGCTGACGATCCCCGTGCCCGCCACCCGCCGCCCCGGCTCGGGGAAGAAGCTGGTGGTGCGGGGCGCCCGGGAGCACAACTTGAAAAACATCACCGTGGCCTTCCCCTTGGGCACGTTCATCTGCGTCACCGGGGTTTCCGGCTCGGGGAAGTCCACGCTGGTGAACGAGATCCTCTACAAGGCCTGCGCTCGCGCCCTCTACCGCGCCCTGGAGTTGCCGGGGGAACACGACGCCCTGGAAGGGGTCCAGTACATTGACAAGGTGGTGGCCATAGACCAATCCCCCATCGGCCGCACCCCCCGCTCCAACCCCGCCACCTACACCAAGGTCTTCGACCCTATCCGCGAGCTCTTCGCCCTCACCCCCGAGGCCAGGGCCAGGGGGTACAAGCCGGGCCGCTTCTCGTTCAACGTGCGCGGGGGAAGGTGCGAGGCCTGCGCCGGCGACGGGCAGATCAAGATGAGATGCACTTCCTCCCGGATGTTTACGTCACCTGCGACGTGTGCAAGGGCAAGCGGTACAGCCGGGAAACCCTGGAGGTGCGTTACAAGGGGCTTTCCATCGCCGACGTGCTGGACCTCACCGTGGAGCAAGCCAGGGAGCTGTTCGCCCCTCACCCCCCCATCGCCCGCATCCTCGACACGCTCATCGCCGTGGGGCTGGGGTACATCCGCCTGGGGCAGCCCGCCACCACGCTTTCCGGTGGCGAGGCCCAGCGCATCAAGCTCTCCCGGGAGCTGGCCCGCCGCGCCACCGGTGCCACGCTCTACATCCTCGACGAGCCCACCACCGGGCTGCACTTCGACGACGTGAAAAAGCTCCTGGCGGTGCTGCACACGCTGGTGGACCGGGGCAACACCGTGGTGGTGATCGAGCACAACCTGGACGTGATCAAGACCGCCGACTGGATCGTGGATCTGGGCCCAGAAGGGGGCGACGAGGGGGGGTACGTGGTGGCCACCGGCACCCCGGAGCAGGTGGCGGCTTGCCCCCACAGCTGGACCGGCCGCTACCTGGCACCGATCCTCCAGCAAGCCCGGGAGCAAGCGTTGCCCAAGGTGGCGGAGCGCTGAAAACCAGCTCCCACGAAGGCTCGGGCAAAAGAGGCATCGCCGGCGCATCGGGCCAACTTCGGCTGCGGGAACAAGCGACAAACCTCCGCTGGTTGTAGAATGCAAGCGCACACCTCCCCGTGTGCGGAAAAGGAGAGCGGTTGTCCCGAACCCCCACGGCCCTGGCAGTGGCCCTCGCCCTGGCGGCGGGCGGCTTCCTCGTGCCCGCCCATGCCACCACGCCTGGGTGTCAGCTGGCCGGCCCGGTGGAGCTGGCGGTAACCCCGCAGCAGCCACCGGCGCTTTCAGCCAGCGAGCTCCGCTTCGCCCCTGCCCCGGCAGGACAGCTCCCGCGCTTGCCCCAGGGCACCTACCTGCTGCGCTTCGCCTTGGCCAACGCCGGTCCCGAGCCGAGCAACTGCGTGGTGATCCCCCCCGCCGCTGCGCCGCTGGCCGAGCTCGCCCCTTGGGGCGACGATCGCCCCGTAGCGCGCAGCGGATGGCTCTTGCCGCTGGGGGAAAGAACGCTGCGGCAGGCGGAGCTGGCCCTGCCGGTGATCGCTCCAGCCGGGGAAAGCCGTTGGCTGCTGCGGGTGGTGGTGCCGGAGGGGGCCCTCCAGACCCCCAGCAGCTGGCAGCTGCGAACAGCACCCATGGGGGAGTTTCTCCAGGGAAAGACCCGGGCCGCGCACCTCCACGGGATCTACGGCGGCATCCTGCTGGCGGTGGTGCTGTACAACCTGTTCCTTTTCTTTTCGCTGGGGGAGCGGCTGTACCTCCGCTACGTGCTGTACGCGGCGTGCTGCGGTGCCCTTTGGTTGGTGCGGGCCGGGATGCTGGAGTTTTTCTGGCCTTCCTGGCCCCGGTGGGACGCCCAAGCCACGTTCTTCTTCATCGGCGCCACGCTCATCGCGGGCAACGCTTTTGCCAGCGAGTTCTTGGGCCTTGCCGCAGCGCTCCCCCGGGCCCATCGGGCGCTGCTGGCGATTTCCGCCTCGGTGGTGCTGTGCATGGTGGGCGGGGCGCTGCAGCTTTTCCCCCTGGTAGAGGTGCCCCTGGCGCTGCTGTCGCTCGGCGCCTGCGCGGTGTTCCTCTGGGCAGGCAGTGCCCGGTGGCGCGCCGGCTTGCGGTTGGGAGGGTACTTCTTGCTGGCGACGCTGCCCCCGATCTTCGGGATCGTGCTTTACGTGCTGGCTTTCCTGGGCGTTTTGCCGCGCACACCGCTCACTGTCCACGCGGCCCAGGGAGGTTCCGGGGCCGAGATGGTGCTCTTGGCCTTCGCCCTAGGCTACCGTATGCGCCAGCTGCAGCAGCTTTCCTTCACCGATTCGCTCACCGGGCTCGCCAACCGGCGCCGCCTGGACGAGGCGCTGGACGAGGAGTGGCGGCGGGCTTACCGCAGCGGCACCACGCTGGCGCTGGTGTTTCTGGACCTCGACCACTTCAAGGCCTACAACGACGCCCTGGGGCACCGAGCGGGGGACGAGATCCTCCGGCGTTTCGCCACCACGTTGCAGGGGCACTGCCGCCGCCCGGGGGATCTGGCGGCGCGGTACGGGGGGGAGGAGTTCGCCCTGGTGCTCCCCGGGCTGGACGCCCAATCGGTGCGCACCCTGGCCGAGAAGCTGCTGGAGGTGGTGGCCGCCGCTGCTTGGCCCCACCCCGCTTCCCCGGTGGCCGCCGTCGTCACGGTTTCCGCCGGGGTGGCCGTGGGCAAGCCGCTGGAGGGGCTCACCGTCGCCGAGCTGGTGCAGCAGGCGGACGAAGCGCTGTACATCGCCAAAAGCCGCGGCCGCAACCGCGTGCACCTGCGCCCGGTCTCCGGCACCTTCCCCCGCCTCGCCAGCTCCTGAGCGCAAACCGTGGTAAAAAGGCAGCCTATGGCACGCATCGCGATCGTCGGCGTTCCCATGGATTTGGGGCAGACGCGCCGGGGCACCGACATGGGCCCCTCGGCGCTGCGTTACGCCCGGCTGGAGCACACGTTTTCTGCCATCGGTCACCAGGTGGAGGACCTGGGGGACGTCCGCACCCCGGTGCTGGAAAGCTTGCGCGGGGGGGACCGCTCCCGCCGCGGGGGGCTCGCCTACACCGAGGCGATCCGCAGCGTTTGCCAGGAGCTAGCCTCCAAGCTCGCAGCTCTCCCCCCCGGGACCTTTCCCCTGGTGCTGGGGGGGGATCACTCGGTGGCCCTGGGTTCGATCACCGGCGTGGCGCAGCGGGGCCCCACCGGCGTGGTGTGGGTGGACGCCCATGCGGACTTCAACACCCCCGAGACCTCCCCCTCGGGCAACATCCACGGCATGCCCCTAGCGGCTCTCTGCGGCGTGGGCGATCCCCGGCTCACCCAGCTCCTGCCGGGCCAAGGGCCCGCGGTGGACCCGCACCACGTGGTGCTGGTGGGCGTGCGCAGCGTGGACCCGGGAGAGCGGGAGTTGCTNAGGCAGCTGGGGGTGAGCGTGTACACCATGAAGGAGGTGGACCGCCTGGGGATCGCCAGCATCGCCGAGGAGATCACCCGCCGCNTGGGCCACCTCCCGTTCGTGCACCTTTCCCTGGACGCCGACGTGCTGGACCCGGAGGTGGCCCCGGGGGTGGGCACGCCGGTCCCCGGGGGGCTTTCCTACCGGGAGGCGCACCTGCTCATGGAGCTTTTGGCCGACTGGGGGAAGGTCACGAGCTTGGACCTGGTGGAGGTGAACCCGATCCTCGACCGCCACAACCGCACCGCCGAGCTCATGGTGGAGCTGGCGGCCAGCCTCCTGGGCAAGCGNATCCTCTGAGCGAGCTCAGTGGAGGGCGCTGGCCAAAAGTTGGGGCAGCGTTTCGAAAAANCGGGACTTGGGGAGCACCACGGCGCCAGCGCGGCGCAGCGCAGCCCACGCTTGCGCTTGGGTGTGGGGCCCGAACGCCAGCACCTGTACCCCGGCACTGGCGAGGCGCGCCACCTCTTCGGGGGCAAGCGCCCCCAGATCCAGCACCAGCACCGGCGGGGGGGGATCGCCAGGGCGCCAGGGAACCGGCTTGGCCCCGGCGCCGCGGATCGCCGCCTCCACCAGCGGGCGCAGGAAGAGGTTGGCCACCAAAAACCCCACCTCAGCCACCGAAAAGCTCCAAAGCCCGGTCCGGGAAGTTGGTGGTGAGGGAGGCAACNCCCAGCTGGGCTAAGGCTGCCATNCGGGGTTTTTGGTTCACGGTCCAGGGGTGGAGCGGCACCCCCGACCCCGCGAGCTTTTCCACCAAACGGTGGTGCGGGGAAAGCTCCAAGCCGGGGGGGAGCTCCTGGGGCAGGCGGGTGATCACCCAGGAGAATANCGCCCGGGGGAAGGCCTGGCGCAGCAAGGCCAGCACCCGCACCGAGGAGGACAAGAACCGCAGCGTTCCCACCCTCGGGGCAAGCAGCCGCGCCAAGGGGTCCAGAAGCTCCAAAAGCTGGGCGGTGGCCAGGGGCTTGACCTCCAGGAAAAGCCAGCGCTGCTGGGGCAGGGTCTCCAGCACCGCTGCCAGCGAAGCGACCCCGGAAGCCGCCAGCTCCNGGTAGCGCCACTGGGAAACGGCTCTCCCCTCCCGGGTGCGGTCGTGGTGGCACACCCACACCCCCTCTGCGGTGGGGCGCACGTCCACCTCCACGCCATCGGCCCCCAGCTGCACCGCCGCCGCCACCGCTTCCACGGTGTTTTCGGGATAACGGCCGGCGAACCCCCGGTGGCCGATGACCAGGGGGCGGCTCATGCGAGGATCGAGTAACCGCCGTCCACCACGATGGTTTGCCCGTGGATCATCGAGGCGAACTCGGTGCACAGGAACACCACCGCGTTGGCCACGTCCTGGGGGGTGACGAGCCGGCCCGCCGGGGTGCGACGCCGGGATTCCTCCAAAAGCTGCTCGCGGTTGGGGAAGTGCTTCAACGCATCGGTATCCACGGTGCCAGCGGAAACCGCGTTCACCCGCACCCCTTTCCCCGCCAGCTCGCACGCCAGGTGCCGCACCATGGACTCCAGCGCTGCCTTNGAGGCGCCTACCGCGGTGTAGTTGGGGATNGCCCGCACCGCCCCCAAGGAGGAAACCNCCACCACCGCCTTCTCCCCGGCGCTGGGCAACTTCAGGAAGTGCTGCACCAAAGGCAGCAGCGCCAACGCGTTGATGTCCATGGTCCAGTGGAGGTGGTGCAGGGTGAGCTCGGTGGCCGGCTTCAGCACCCCCGAGGCGGCGTTGGAGACCAGGATCTCCAGCCCTCCCCAAGCGCTTTCGATTTCCTGGAACATGCGGGCCACGTGGCTTTCGTCGGCCACGTTGCCCTTGAGCAGCAAGGCGCGGGCGCCCCGCGCCTCGATTTCCTTGGCCACCTCCTCCGCGGGTTGGCGGTGGCGGAAGAAGTTGATGGCCACGTCCACCTTGAAATCAGCCAAAGACAAGGCGATGGCCCGCCCGATGCCGCGGGATGCACCGGTGACAAGGGCCCGCTTGCCCCGCAAGCGCAAATCCATGCTTTCGGTCCTCCCGAAGGAAGCCTAGCCCAGCTGCGTACCCCTGACAAGGGGGCTGCTGGTCTGCTAGAATCTCCCCGCGGCTTTCGCGCCGCACCGAGGAGGTTTTTCCATGCAACTGGTAGCCACCGAGCTGCGACCCGGGTACATCATCGTCCACAACGGGCAACTCCACAGGGTGCTCTCCGTGACGCACATCACCCCAGGCAACTGGCGGGGGATGGTGCAGTGCAAGCTCCGCAACCTCAAGACCGGCACCCAGCTGGAGCACCGCTTCCGCTCCGAAGACCGGGTGGAAAAGGCCACGCTGGAAACCCACGAGATGCAGTACCTCTACTCCGACGGCTCCGGGCACCACTTCATGAACATGGAAACCTTCGAGCAAATCACGCTTAGCGACGAGGTGCTCCAGGACGCGCTCTCCTACCTGCTGCCGGACACCGTGGTCACCGTGGACTTCTACGAGGGCAACCCAGTTTCCGTGGAGCTGCCGAACACCGTGGTGCTCACGGTGGTGGAAACCGAGCCGCCCCTCAAAGGGGCCACCGCCGCTGGAGGTTCCAAGCCCGCCAAGCTGGAGACNGGGCTGGTGGTCCAGGTGCCGATGTTCGTGGAAACCGGCACGAAGATCGTGGTGGACACCCGCACCGGGGAGTACGTTTCCCGGGCCTGAGCTGCCTAGAACAGCGAAACCCCGGTGAGCAGCACCGTGGGGCCGTTGCCCCGGTCCGGGAAAGCCACCTCCAAGCGCACCACCCGGAGGATCGCCGCCCGGGTGATCTCCCCGAGGATGCCCACGCCCACATCCCCGCGCCACCCTCCGGTATCGGGCCCCACCCGAGCCCCCCAGGTTTTCCCGGCATCGGCAAAAACCGTGACCCCCAGCACCGCCAGGTGGAGCACCTCCCCGGTAAGGCGTTTGCGCCACTCCAGGTTCACCACCGCCCGGGAGGTGCCGTCGAAGGTGTCCGGGTCGTAGCCTCGCAACCCGGTGTTGGCGCCCAGGGTNAGCTGCTGGTCCAGGTCCAGGCGCCTGCCCACCTCCACCACGGCCCGGGCCCGCACCCCTTGTTCCCCCACCCAGGCGGTNCCGAGCTCCAGGCGAGTTACCGCGTTGCGCGCTTGCCCCGCTTCCCAGCGGCCCTGGGTCCCCAGGGCGAGCCAGCGGTAGACCCGGCCCTGGAACGCCGCCCGAAAGTAGCTGGCAGAAAAAGGGAGCACCGTGCGACGGCCGGCAAAGGCCGGGAAAGAAACCCCCAGCCGCAGGCCGTAATCCGGGCCCAGGGGGATGTCCTCCTGCCGCCACCACCCGCGAAACCCCGAAACCACCTGCCACTGGCTGGAGAGGCTCTCGAACGCCACCCAGGGACCCGCCAGCTCCCGGTCCTCGGGCTCGGGGTAGAAGCGGCCGTCGCGAAAGCCCCAGCGGGCGTAAGCCGCCCGCTCGCTGAAAAGCCCGAAGGAAAGCCGCCTGGTCCGTGCCCCGTCCCCGGCAAGCCGCACCCCCATCCACGCTTCCAAAGAGCGGCGCAGCGTGTCCCCGGCCACGGCTTTTTTCCCTCCGGCCCAGAGGTACTCCACCAGCGACTCCCGGCGCCAACGAACCCCTCCCGCCAGCGGCGTGGCCAAGGCGTAAAACGGGTACTCCAGGGAAAACGCATCCGCGGTGCCATCGGAGGCCTCCCGGTGGGCCGCCTCCAAGCGAAAGCGGCTTCCCAGAAACAGCGGGTCNGTGTACCCCAGGGTGAGCGAGTCCCGCTCCGGGGTGGAGCGGGCGTCCAGGAACACGGTTTTCCCCCAGCCCAGGAAGTTCTGCTCCGAGAGCGAAACCCCTGCCTTTTGCCTTTGCCCCAGGCGGCCGTAGTTGAGGGAAACCTCGGTGGTCCACTGGTCGTGGGTTTCCACCANCACCTCCACCCCCCCTTCCACCGCCCGGGCGGTGATGTGCACCGGGTTCAGGAACCCNGTGGCCCGGAGCAGGCGCTCGCTTTCCGCGGCCAGCGCCGGGTCCCAGGGGTCCCCCTCCCGGAACAGCAGCAAGCTGCGGACGAAGCGCTCCCGGGTGAGCACGTGAAGCGCGTTGGCGGTGCGGTAGGGCCAGGAGGAGGTTTTCGGGTTAGCGAGGTCGAAAACCTCCTGGCGCACCACGTGGATCGCCACGATNGGTGCTCCGGGAACAGGCCCTTGCGCCAAGGCCAGGGCGAGCAACACCGCGAACATGCAACCCAGTATACGGACANGCCCCCTCCTGCCGGTGAGCTGGGCTACACCCGCACCCACCGAGCAGCGAGCAGCCCCGAGGGAAGCTCCTCCACGCCTCNGGAAAACCCCGGGGGGGCCAGCGCCTCCAAGGCCTCCGGGGTGAGCTCCTCGGAAACGAACCCGTTGCGGAAAACGAAGGTGCCGTCGCGGGTCCTGGCCTCGTCGAAAGGGGGAAGCAGCCCAGCTTGTTGCTGCGCCCGGTACCAAGCTTCCCGAGCCTGGCGGGCCTTCGCCCCGTAGGCGGTGACCAGCAGTGCACCGGAGGGAGCTACCAGCTCCCCCAGCGCTGCCACCATGCGGCGCCGCAGCGCCTCCCCACCCAAGGAGCCCAAGGTGGCTTGGGCGAAGACCACGGTGCGCCAAAAGCGGCGCCGCAGCGGCGGCGTCAGCCCGTTCCCGGCCACCCAGAAAACGCGCTTGGGCACCGCCTTGGCCGCCAGCAGGTAGCGAGGCACCAGGTCCATCCCCACCACCGGACCCGGAGGGAGCTGGAGCGCAGCCAGAATCCGCCCCGCCCCGCAGCCAACCTCCACCAGCGGCGCCTCCGCCGCCCGGGTAAGCCAAGCCAGCTCTTCGGCGAGCAGCTCCCTGAACCCCTCGGGCGCCAGGGCGTAGGCGCGCACCACCCAGTCCGGGTGGTGGGCGTCCCGGTAGCGGAGGAACGACTCCACGGCCAAAGTGTAGCTGGTGTACCATCCCCACCTCGGAGGCAACGGTGAAGGTCGCCACATCGGTGCTGGAGCTCATCGGCCAGACCCCGCTGCTGCGCCTCGGGGAGCTGGAGGAAGGCGGCGCAGAAATCTGGGCCAAGCTGGAGACCGCCAACCCTGGCGGCTCGGTGAAGGACCGCATCGGGCTGGGGATGATCCTCCGGGCGGAGCAGGAGGGCCGCCTCCAGCCCGGGGGNACCATCGTGGAAGCCACCGCTGGCAACACCGGCATCGGCTTGGCCTTGGCGGGCAGCCGCAAGGGGTACCGGGTGATCCTCGTGGTGCCCGAGAAGTACTCGGTGGAAAAGCAAAAGTTGATGCGCGCGCTGGGGGCGGAGGTGATCCTCACCCCCACCGAGGAGGGGATGGCGGGGGCCCAGGCCAAGGCCAGGGCCATCGCCGCTGCCACCCCNGGGGCGGTNTACGTGGACCAGTTCTCCAACCCCGCCAACCCCGCCACCCACGAGCTCACCACCGGCCCGGAGATCTACCAGCAAACCGCNGGCAAGCTNGACGCCATCGTGGTGGGGTGCGGGTCGGGGGGCACGTTCATGGGGGTTGCCCGCTACCTCAAGAGTCGCATTCCCGGGCTTTTGGCCGTGGCGGTGGAACCCCAGGGGTCGGTGCTGGGGGGCGGAGAGCCGGGACCCCACATGGTGGAGGGGATTGGCATGGACGAGATCCCCCCGATCATGGAGCGACAGCTGGCGGACGAGGTGATCACGGTTCCCGACCCGGAAGCCTTCGCCATGGTGCGCCGCTTGGCCCGGGCCTGCGGCGTGCTGGCGGGCTCTTCCGGTGGGGCCAACGTGGCCGCGGCGGTGAAGGTGGCCCGCCGCCTGGGGCTTGGCAAGCGGGTGGTGACGGTGATCCCGGACTCCTGCGAGCGCTACCTTTCCAAGCAAATCCTCGATTTGTTCCCGGAGGGCGCATGAAGCAGAAAACCGCTTGTGTCCATGCGGGCAGCGGGCCAGACCCAGCCACCGGCGCGGTGAACACGCCGATTTACGCCACCTCCACCTACGCCTACGCCTCCTTCGGTCAGCACCGGGGTTGGGAGTACTCCCGCACCGCCAACCCCACGCGTACCGCCTTGGAGAAGGCCGTGGCCGAGCTGGAGGGGGGTGTGGACGCCTGCGCCTTCGCCTCGGGGATGGCAGCCATTGACGCGGTCACCGACCTTCTCCAACCCGGCGAGCACATCCTCGCGGCCCACAACCTCTACGGTGGCACCTACCGCCTGTTCACCACCGTCACCTCCCGCCACGGGGTGGCGGTGAGCTTCGTGGACGCCACGGACCTGGAGCAGTTCGCCGCTGCCTTCACCCCGGCCACGCGGCTNGTTTTCCTGGAAAGCCCCACCAACCCGCTCATGGCGGTGATCGATCTGGCCGAGGCGAGCCGCATCGCCCACCAGCGGGGGGCGTTGGTGGTGGTGGACAACACCTTCCTCTCGCCGATCCTCCAGCGACCGCTGGAGCTGGGGGCAGACTTGGTGGTGCACTCCACCACCAAGTACCTGAACGGCCACTCGGACGCCGTGGGAGGGGTGGTGATCGCCAAGGACGCCGCGCTGGGGCAGGAGCTGCACCGCATCCAGAACGCCGCCGGCGCGGTGATGGGCCCCTTCGACGCTTACCTGGTGCTCCGGGGGATCCGCACCTTGGCGGTGCGCATGGCCGCCCACGAGGAAGGGGGGCGGCAGGTGGCAAGCTTCCTGGCCCAGCACCCCAAGGTGCACCGGGTCTACTACCCCGGCCTCCCCTCCCACCCCCAGCACCAGCTTGCCTGCAAGCAACAGCGGGGGTTCGGTGCCATGGTGGCTTTCGACCTGGGCAGCTTGGAGGCCGCCCGCCAGGTGGCCAACCGNCTGCGGCTCTTCACCCTGGCCGAGTCCTTGGGCGGGGTGGAGTCGTTGGTAGCCCACCCCGCCACCATGACCCACGCCTCGGTTCCCAAGGAGGAACGGGAGCGGCTGGGGATCAGCGACGGGCTGCTGCGCTTGTCCGTGGGGATCGAGGACCCAGCGGACCTGGTGGCGGACCTGGAGCAGGCCCTGGCAGCGTTGTAGCGCGCCCCAGCCTCACCCCCGGGCCAGCTCGTGGGCGAGGTCGGAAAAGCGCTCGTGCACGCCGGCAAAGCGCTCCGCTTCCACCCGGGCGAACGCCTCCCCCAGGCTGGCCAGCTCCTCCTCACCCAGCACCTGCTGCGCCATGGGGAACAGCACGTTGTTTTCCTTGAAGATGTGCTGCTCGATGAGCTCGGCCCAGCCGGCGAGCCCTTCGGCCACGGCCTGGGCGGCAGCGGGGTCCCCAGCCACCGCCCCGGGGAGCGCCTCGCTCGCCTGCCGCACCCACGCCCTCCCCTGCTGGTGCTCGTAGAGCATCACCGCCACCGGTCCCGTTTCCCGGGAAAACCCGCGCTCGGCGAGGCGGGTGAACAACAGGTCCTCCTCCTTGCCGTGGTGGCAGGCGTCGGCAAAGGTGCGCACGAAGTCCAGGATGTCGCGGACGCGGCCCTCGTTCACCCTGCCTCCTTGGCGGATGGCCGCCGCCTCCCGCCGGGCCGCAGCTGCGACCAGAAGGATCACGTCGTGTTCGTGAACCAGCGTGGCAATCGGGTCCATGGTCACCTCCCGCAAAAACCATGGCACNGGGGGTCTTTCGCGTCTTTGCGCTGGGGCAAACTGGCGTAGACTCGGAGCGCCATGGTGCCGAGCTGCGGGGTTCCGGTGCTTGCGGTGTGCGGCTTTTCCGGCAGCGGCAAGACCACGCTTTTGGAAAAGCTCATCCCCGAGCTTTGCGCCCAGGGGCTTGCGGTAGGGGTGGTGAAGCACGACGCCCACGGGGTGGAGGTGGACCGGCCCGGGAAGGACTCGNACCGGCTCTTCCGGGCNGGGGCCCAGGTGTGCCTCCGCGCCCCCAACGAGCGCTTCCTGCGCTATGCCCCCGCCCCGGANCGGGACCTGCCTTGGGCTTTGGGCAAGCTCGCGGAGGAGGTGGACCTGGTCCTGGTGGAGGGGCACAAGGACACCCCGCTCCCCAAGGTGTGGCTCGTGCACCCGGCAAACCCGGCGATCCCCGGCGAGCTGGNAAACCTCCTGGAGGTGCTCCCCTGGGGGGAGGACCGGGTGGCACGCGTTGCCGCCCTGGTGGCCCGGGAGCTGGCTGCCCAGGCCCCGCCGCTGTTCGCCGGCATCCTCATGGGCGGCGCCAGCCGGCGCATGGGGCNGCCCAAGCAAACGCTCACCCTGGGAGGTGCCAGCCTCCTGGCCCGGCAGGTGGGGGTCCTGGCACCCCAGGTGCAGCAGGTGGTGTACCTGGGCCAAGGGCCGCTTCCCGCCGACGCCCCAGCGCTGCCCATGCTCCCGGACCCCCCCGGCCCGGGAGGCCCCTTGGCGGGGATGGTGGGGGCGCTTCGCTGGCAGCCCCGAGCTTGTTGGCTTTTCGTGCCCACCGATGCCGTGGCCCTCTCCCCGGAGTTCGTGGCTTGGCTCGCGGGGCTGCGGCGCCCCGGGGTGTGGGGGGTGCAGCTTTTGGACCACCGCGGGAACCCGGAGCCGCTCTTCGCGGTGCTGGCACCGCAAATCCGCCCCTGGGCGGAAAGGGCCTGGGAAGCGGGGGGCGGGCCCAAGGACCTGGCCGCCTGCCCCAGGCTGCGGCGTTTTCCGGTCCCCGAGNCGNTCGCTGCGGCGCTTTTTTGCGTCAACACCCCGGAGGAGTGGGCCAAGATCCAAGCCGGCAACCACCGCCGGCGCGAGACCGGGAGGTGCGGATGAACCACAAACCCACCGTGGCGTTCCTGGGAACCGGGCTCATGGGAGCCCCCATGGCCCGCAGGCTGTTGCGGGCGCAGTACCCCCTGCGGGTCTGGAACCGCACCGCTGCCAAGGCCCAGGTGCTGGCAGCGGAGGGGGCGGTGGTGGCGAGCTCCCCGGCGGAGGCGCTGGAGGGGGCCCAGGTGGCGATCCTCATGCTGGCGGACAAACCCGCCATCGAGGCCAGCTTGGCGGGCCCCGCCACCGCCCGGCTTGCCGGGGTGGCCGTGGTGCAGATGGGGACCATCGCCCCGGAGGAAAGCCAGGAGCTTGCCAGGGCCATCGCCGCTGCCGGAGGGGAGTACCTGGAAGCTCCGGTTCTTGGCTCGGTACCCCAGGCCGAGGCGGGGGAGCTGGTGGTGATGGCTGGGGGCAACGAGGCGCTGTTTCGCCGCTTGGAGCCGATCCTCCGCTGCTTTTCCCCGGCCCCGCGCTGGGTGGGACCGGTGGGGCACGGGAGCACGCTGAAGCTGGCCCTCAACCAGCTCATCGCCGCGCTCACCGTGGCTTACGCCACCAGCCTGCGGATGGTGGAAAAGGCCGGGGTGGACGTGGACGCCTTCGTCTCCATCGTGCGGGGCAGTGCCCTCTACGCCCCCACCTTCGACCGCAAGCTCCCCAGCATGCGAGCGAGGGAGTTCCACCCCGTGAACTTCCCCACCCGCCACATGCTCAAGGACGTGCGCCTGGTGCGACGCACCGCGCAGCAGTTGGGCCTGGCCACCGAGGTGTTGGCTTCCCTGGAGACGCTGTACGCCCGAACGGCCACCGGGCCCTTGGCCGATGCGGATTACGCCGCGGTGAGCTTGGCGGTGGGCGGCGAGCTGGGGAGTTAGCCGCGGAGTTTCAGCTCCCGAGCTTTTTCGCCACCTTGGCCCACTCGTCCTTGAGCGTGACGATGCGGTTGAACACCGGCCGCCCCGGCNGGGAGTCGGGGTCCACGGCGAAGTAGCCCACGCGCTCGAACTGGAAACGCTCCCCGGGGGCAGCCTCTGCCAGGCTCGGCTCCACCAGGCAGCCGGTGAGCACCACCAGGGAGTTGGGGTTCAGGTTGTCCCGCCAGCTCCCCCCCTCGGGCACCTCGTCCGGGTCCGGCTTGGTGAAGAGGTAATCGAAAAGCCGTACCTCCGCCCCCCGAGCGTGCTCCTGGGAAAGCCAGTGGAGCGTGGCCCCCACCCGCCGCCCGTCCGGGGCCTGGCCGCCGCGGCTTGCGGGATCCACCTCCCCCAGCACCTCCACCACCCGCCCGCTGGCCGGGTCGGTGCGCACCTCGGTGCAGCGGAAGAGGTAAGCCCCCCGCAGCCGCACCTCGTTCCCCGGGAAGATGCGGTAGTACTTGGGGGGCGGCACCGCCCGCACGTCCTCCCGGTCCACCCAGAGCCTGCCGGAAAACGGCAGCCTGCGGGTGCCGGCGCTGGGGTCTTCGGGGTTGTTGGGGAGCTCGAACCACTCCACCTGTCCCTGCGGGTAGTTGGTGATGGTGACCGGCACCGGGTCCAGCACCGCGAAGCGCCGCGGGGCGGTGCGGTTCAGCACCTCGCGGATGCAGTGCTCGAGAAGCTGCACGTCCACGGTGCTGTTGCGCTTGGCCACGCCGATGCGCTCGGCGAAAAGACGGATCGCCTCCGGGGGCACCCCCCGCCGCCGCAGCCCCGCCAGGGTGGGCATGCGAGGATCGTCCCACCCCCGGACGAACCCCTCGTTCACCAGGGCCAAGAGCCTGCGCTTGGACATCACCGTGTAGGTGAGGTTGAGGCGGGCGAACTCGATTTGCTGAGGGTGGGGTTCCGGCAGCTCCAGCTCGTCAATGAACCAGTCGTACAGCGGCCGATGGTCCTCGAACTCCAGGGTGCAGATGGAGTGGGTGATCCCCTCGATGGCGTCCTCCAAGGGGTGGGCGTAGTCGTACATNGGGTAAATGCACCAGGCTTGCCCCGCATGGGGGTGCGGCGCGTGGAGGATGCGGTACATCACCGGGTCCCGCATGTTCACGTTGCCGTGGGCCATGTCAATCTTCGCCCGGAGCACCCGGCTGCCGTCGGGGAACTCCCCTGCCCGCATGCGGCGAAACAGCGCCAGGTTTTCTCCCACCGAGCGCTCCCGGTGCGCGCAGGGAACCCCGGGCTCCGTGAGCGTGCCGCGTTTTTCCCGTACCTCCTCCGGGGAGCAGTCGCACACGTAGGCCTTCCCTTTGAGGATCAGCTTTTCCGCCCACTGGTACATCTGCTCGAAGTAGTCCGAGGCGAAGTAGAGGTGCTCCCCCCAGTCGAACCCCAGCCAGCGCACGTCCCGCTCGATGGCCTCGATGTACTCCTGCTCCTCCTTGGTGGGGTTGGTGTCGTCGTAGCGCAGGTGGCACCTGCCCCCGAACTCCTGGGCCAAGGTGAAGTTCAGGCAAATGGCCTTGGCGTGGCCGATGTGCAGGTAGCCGTTGGGCTCGGGGGGAAAGCGGGTGACCACCGTGCGGTGCTTCCCCGAGGCGAGATCGGCGCGGATGATCTCCCGGATGAAGTCGCTGCCCCCCTGGGNAAACGCGTGGANCCGCTCCTTTTCCTCAGGCATGGGCCACCTCCCGGGGCTTTTCCGCCGCAAGCAGCTCCACCGCTTGCCGCAGCCGGCGGCGGCAGATCTCCTTCCCCAGCACCTCCATGGTCTCGAACAGCGGCGGGGTGGCGGTACGGCCGGTGACCGCTACCCGCACGCTCATGAACAGCTCGGAAGCTTTCCACCCCCGGTTTGCCGCGAACTCCCGCAGCGCCGGCTCCAGGAGCTCCTTGCGCCAGGAAAGCAACGGGTCCACCCGCTCTTCCACCAGCGAGGCCAGCACCTCCGCCACCTCCCCGGGCTCCCTCCCCTTGGGCACCAGCTTGGCCCTGGCCTCCTGGTCGTAGGCCACCTCCCCCACGAAGAAAAACGCCCCGTAAGCGATGAAGTCTTCCAGCTTCTCGATGCGCTCCCGCACCAGCGGCAGGATCTGCAGGAGGTAAGCATCGGAGAGGAGCTCCGCGCGCAAGCGGGCGAGCAGCTCCTCCGGGGAAAGGCTGCGGAGGTACTTGCCGTTGAGCCAGGTGAGCTTGGCCAGGTCAAACACCGGCCCCCCCAGCACGATGCGGTCCAGGGTGAACGCCTCCACGAACTCCTCCAGGGTGAACTCCTCCCGACCGTCGGGCATGGTCCACCCCATGAGCGCCAGGTAGTTGAGCATGGCCTCGGGCAAGTACCCTGCCCTGCGGTAAAAGTTCAAGCTCGTGGGGTTTTTCCGCTTGGAGATCTTGGAGCGATCCGCGTTGCGCAAAAGCGGCAGGTGGCAAAACACCGGCTCCTGCCAGCCGAAAGCGCGGTACAGCTGGGCGTGCTTCGGCAAAGAGGAGATCCACTCCTCGGCGCGGATCACGTGGGTGATCCCCATGAGGTGATCGTCCACCACGTTGGCCAGGTGGTAGGTGGGGTAACCGTCGCTTTTCAGCAGCACCTGGTCGTCAATGAGCTGGTTGTCGAAGGAAAGCTCCCCCCGGAGGTAGTCCCGCACCANCGTCACCCCCTCGGTGGGCATCGCTAACCGCACCACGTGGGGTTCCCCTGCCCGCCGCCGGGCTCGCGCTTCCTCTTTGGGGATGCGGCGGCAGTGCCGGTCGTAGCCCATCACCGGCGCCTTGGCCCGCCGTTGCTGCTCCCGCAGGGCATCCAAGCGCTCCTTGGTGCAAAAGCACGGGTACGCCGCTCCCCGCTCCATGAGCTCCTCGGCGTGCTCCTGGTAAATCGCCAGGCGCTCCGACTGCCGGTAGGGGGCGTGGGGCCCTCCCACGTCGGGCCCCTCGTCCCAGCACAACCCCAACCAGCGCAGCGATTCGAAGATCATTTGCTCGGAAGCTTGGCTCGAGCGCTCCCGATCGGTATCCTCGATGCGCAGCACGAACTGGCCGCGGTTCTTCTTCGCCCAGGCGTAGTTGAACAGCGCCACGTAGGCGGTGCCCACGTGGGGGTCCCCAGTGGGTGAGGGTGCGATGCGCGTGCGAACCACCTCCTGCCTCCCTTGCTGCCCAGCAGCGGGCAAAGTGTAGCAGGGTGTTGACAAGAACCGCGGGGGAAGCCGTAAGCTTTCACCCGTGGGTGCCGAGGTCTCGTGGGAGCGGTTCCTTCCGGGAGAGGCCCCGCTGCTTTTGCGAAAGCTCGCCAGCGGCGAGGCCATCGCGCTGGAGTTCCAGCAGGCGGCGGGAAGCCGCGTGTTCCTCTTGGGGCAAGGACAGCTTCTGGGGTTCGCTTCCACCCACCCCCAGGAGCAGCTCTCCCCCGAGCTTCCCGCCGAAGCGCAGGCAGCGGTGGCAGCCCAGGCCCTGGCCCGGCTCGCCGGCGCCGAGGGCAGGTGGCGCCGCGGGGCGGCNAACCCCCCTGCCACCGNCCCGATCCCCCTGGACCGGGTGATCCTCGAGGCACTGCGCCGGNTCACCGATGTGGGGCCGGTGCTCGAGCTTTTGGGTGCCCAGCGCCCGTTCGTGCGGCAAACCCTGCCCAGCGAGCTGCCCCTCTCCCCTTTGGAGGCTTTCCTGTGGGACAGGCTGGCGCAGCCCATGACGTTGGCCGAGCTGCAGAAGCTTGCCCCCGAACAGGCNCAGCCCNTGGCCCGAGCGTTCGCTGGGCTGGCTTGCCTCGGGGTGCTGGCNCCCNTTGCCCCACCTCCAGCCAAGGAAAAGCCGCGCTTCCCCCCAGCCAACCCGGCGCTGCGGGAGCGCTTGGCACGCATCGCGAAGGAAGGGGGACTTTCCGTGGCCGATTACCAGCGCACGATTTCCGAGGAAGAGATGGAGCAAGCCCACCGGGACAAGGAACAAGCGCTGCAGATCCTCGCCCAAGGGGGCGACGAACGGCAAGCGTTCAAGCTGCTCTCCCGGGCGGTGAGCATCCTCCCGGACCCCACCTCCCTGGTCCGCCTGGCGGAAATCGAGGTGACCAACCCGCTCTGGCGGGAGCGGGCCTTGGCGCACCTGAAGCAAGCGCTGGAGATGGACCCCCGCTGCACCCCCGCTTGGCTGGCCCTGGCCAACTACTGGAGTTTGCGAGGGGACACCGGCAAGCAGCGGCGCTGTCTGGAGAACATCCTCAAGTACGACCCCCAGAACCGGGACGTGCGGGAGGCCCTGGCGCACCTGGCCGGATGAGCCTCCGCTATCATGGAGCTCGGAGGCTGCGGTGTTCCGACATATCCTCGTGCCGCTGGATTTTTCCGACATCGCCGAGCCACCGCTCAAGCTCGGCGCGGAGCTGGCCCGCACCTGCGGGGCCAAGCTCACGCTGCTTTCGGTGGTGGACGACAGCTTCCCCAACCCCGACATCCTTTCCCTGCAGCTCCCCTGGGCCGATTACTACCGGCACTTGCGGGAGCAAGCGCGGACGAGCCTGGAAGAGGTACGGGACACCCTGCCCAAAGAGCTTCCGGTGGAGATTGCCGTGGTGCGGGGCAAGCCGGCCCAAGCCATCGCCCAGTTCGCCGCGGAGGCCGGCTGCGATTTGATCGTCATGGCCACCCACGGCACCTCGGGGTTGCAACAAGCGATCCTCGGCTCGGTGACCCGCAGGGTCATGTACCTCGCCCCGTGCCCGGTGCTGGTGGTGCGGTTCCCAGGCCCCACCCACAGCTAGCGGCGAGCCTGGTGTGGTAGAGTGAGCGCCTGTCGGGGGCAGGTTTGNTTTCTTTCCGCGATCCGCGTTTGGAACCCATCGCCGCCAAGGTGCTGGCGGGGGAGCGCCTTTCCTTCGAGGACGGCATGGTGGTGGCCACCACCTTCGACCTCCTGGGGGTGGGGCGGCTCGCCAACTTCGTGCGGGAAAAGCTCCACGGCGACGTTACGTACTACAACGTCAACCGCCACCTCAACCCCACCAACGTGTGCGTGGCTTCCTGCGCCTTGTGCGCCTTCGCGGAGAAGTACGGCGGCCCCCGGGGGTGGACCTACACCGTGGAGCAGGCGGTGGAGGTGGCCGCTGCCGACGTGGACGAATCGGTGAGCGAGCTGCACATCGTGGGGGGGTTGCACCCCAAGCTCGGGGTGGAGTACTACGAAGCGCTTTTCCGCGCCTTGAAGCATCGCTTCCCCTGGATCCACATCAAGGCCCTCACGATGGTGGAGCTGGACTTCCTCTCCCAGCGGGCCAAGCTGCCGGTGGAGGAGGTGGTGGCGCGGCTGCGGGAGGCGGGGCTGGACTCCTGCCCCGGGGGAGGCGCCGAGATCTTCGCCCCCGAGGTGCGGGCGGTGATCTGCGATCACAAGACCTCCGGGGAGCGGTGGTTGGAAGTGGCGCGGGCGGTGCACCGCCAGGGGATCAAGTCCAACTGCACGATGCTCTACGGCCACGTGGAAAAGCCGGAACACCGGGTGGACCACCTCATCAAGCTGCGGGAGCTCCAGGACGAGACCGGGGGNTTCCAGTGCTTCATCCCCCTGGCGTTCCACCCGGCCAACACCCGCCTGGCGCACCTCCCGGGCCCCACCGGCCGGGAGGACCTGCAAACCATCGTCCTGGCTCGGCTCATGCTGGACAACATCCCCCACGTGAAGGCGTACTGGATCATGCTGGGGCCCAAGACCGCCCAGGTGGCGCTGCACTTCGGCGCCGACGACCTGGACGGCACCGTGGTGGACGAGCGCATCACCTACGCGGCCGGCGGGCAAGCCGGCAAAGGCATGGCTCGCAGCGAGCTGGAGCGGCTCATCCGCGAGGCGCGGCGCATCCCGGTGGAGCGGGACACGCTCTACCGCCCGCGCCAGGCTCCCCCCGCCGCTGCTTCCCTCCGGCCCCCGGCACCCCCCC
>JGI24188J35168_1000123_pt1 | contig 39369 bp, 34 predicted proteins | sample YNPBryantNP2012_FD_35168 | JGI IMG/M metagenome (IMG submission 35168) | reverse complement strand
GCGGCGCCAGGTCGGCCGTCTGGACGCGCGCCAGCCATTCCAACAGCTTCATCAGATGGACGCGGCCCGGCCGCGGGGGGATCAGCCAGCGGCCGGCGCCGGAAAGGGAATCCACGCCGTTGCAGCCCAGGCCCACCGCCTGGCGTTGTTCGGCCAGATAGCCGGCCAGCGACGCCGCCACCACGATGCCCCATTCGCTGGCGCCGTAGCGCAACTGGGTCGTATAGGCCCGCGCGCTGAGCTCCAGAAAGATCATGCTGGTCAACGACACGGCCGGCGCGTATTGCTTCACCTGGAGGGTGTTCGTGTGCGCGCTGCTCTTCCAGTCAATTGTCCGCAGCGGATCGCCGGGCCGATATTCGCGCTTGCCGATCACGCGCGTCGGGTCGGCGAAGATGCGTTGTTGGCTGGCGATGGACCCGTGCGGCGAGCGCGACGTCAGATCCACGTGCATGAGCGGGATCACGCGCGGATAGACCGTCAGATGGTCGAGCGTCTCCACCCGGCCCTGGACCTCGGCGAAGCCGAAGAGGTCGCCGACCGTCATGGCGGCCGGGCCGATCTGATAGTACCCGCGCTGGCGACCGATCAGGTCGTAGTGCACCGTCAGGCGTTCCTTGGGCCGCAGCGACACGACCCGACGCACCCCCGCGCCGGCGGCAATCGCCAACGGCGGCGACTCCTCCAGCCGCAACCAGGGCACCGGCCACCAGCTCGTGTTCTCGATCTCGATCTCGACCCGGCTCGTCTCGCCCGGAAAGATGTGATCGGTGAAGTTGCGGCGCACCTGCAGGCGCGGGAGGCTACGGCCGGTCCACCAGCGCGCCAACAGATACGAGCCGGCCAACACATAGACCAGATAGAAGACGAAGTCCACCTGCAAGATGACGGCGATCAACAGCAAGAACAACAACAGGAGCAAGATGTCCGACATGGCGCTATGCTTCGACCTCGGCCGGCGTGCGGCCGGCGCCGGCAATGACGAGCACGTATTCGCCCCTGGGCGGACTGGCGCGCACCGCGGCCAACAGCTCGGAGAGCCGGCCGCGCAAGACCGACTCGTGGATCTTGGTCAGCTCGTGCGCCAGGGCCGCCTGGCGGTCGCCGTACACCTCCAGCGCATCGGCCAGCAGCGCCTCGACGCGGTAGGGGCTCTCGTAGAAGACCAGGGTGTGCGGCGAATCGCGGTCCACCTCCAGGAAGCGCCGCCGCGGGCCGGGCCTGTGCGGCGGAAAGCCGCGATAGGTGAAGCTGTGCACCGGCAGGCCCGAAAGCACCAGGGCCATCACCAGCGCGGTCGGGCCGGGGATCATCGTCACCTCGGCTCCCGCGGCGATGGCCCGGCGCACGAGCGAGAAGCCCGGATCGGAGATGCCCGGGGTGCCGGCCTCGCTCACCACGGCCACCGACTTGCCCTCTGCCAACAGGGCCATGATCCGTTCGCCGGCGCGCTCTTCGTTGTGCTCATGAAACGCGATCTGTGGCTTCTGGATCCCGAAGTGCTTCAGGAGCAGGCCCGTCTTGCGCGTGTCTTCGCTGGCGATCACATCCACCGCGCGCAGCGTTTCGAGCGCCCGCAACGTGATGTCGCCCAGGTTGCCGATGGGAGTGGCGACCAGATACAGCATGGCGCTACGCGATCTTGCCCAGATCAAGGGGCACGCTGTTCAGCAGATCGGCGATGATCTTGCCCGCGGTGCGGCCGCGCAGCGAGCTTTCCGGGTGCACCAGGCAACGGTGCGCCAGACAGAACGGCGCCAGCTTCTTGACGTCGTCCGGCAACACGTAATCGCGGCCGTGGATCAGCGCCCACGCCTGGCTGGCCTTGTAGAGCGCCAGGCTCCCGCGCGGACTGGCGCCGAGCAGCAGATCGGGCTGGGAACGGGTGGCCTGCACCAGGCGCACGATGTAATCGCGCACGGTGTCGTCCACGTGCACGTCCCACACCTGCCGCGCCAGCTCGGGCAATTGCGTGCCGTCCACCACCGGCTTCAGCGTCTCGATGGGGTGCTGTTGGCGCAGGTTGAGCAGCATCCGGCTCTCGGTCGCCGCGTCCAGATAGCCCAGCTTCAGCTTGAACAGAAAACGGTCCAGTTGCGCCTCGGGCAACGGAAAGGTGCCCTCGTATTCCACCGGATTTTGGGTCGCCAGCACGATGAAGGGCCGGCTGAGCGGTCGGGTCACGCCGTCCACGGTGATCTGGCGCTCGCCCATGCACTCGAGGAGGGCCGCCTGGGTGCGCGGGGTGGCGCGATTGATCTCGTCGGCCAGGAGGACGTTGGCGAAGGCCGGCCCCGGGATGAACTCGAAGCGGCCCGCCGACTGGTTGTACACCGACACGCCGGTCACATCGTTGGGCAACAGGTCGGGGGTGCACTGGAGGCGCTTGAAGGTGACCCCCAACGAGATGGCCAGCGCCCGCGCGAGCATCGTCTTGCCCACGCCCGGCACATCCTCGATGAGCACGTGGCCTTCGCACAGCAGCGCGGCGAGCAGCAATTCAATGGCTTCTCGCTGCCCGACGATGACCTTCTCGATGTTGGCCACGATCTTTTCGCTGAAAGTCTGGATCGTATCCACCGAACGCTCCCGCCACAGGGATTGGCTCGCACGCGTCAGATTGTACCACACCCGGCGGGCCGCGACAAGCGTTTTGTGGTATACTCAGACATCACGATTTCGTCATCCACGTGCCTGGCACTTCCGGAAGTGCCAGGCACGTTCGGGAGATACCGGCGACACTCCTATTCGTTTCTGCTCCAAGCCGGTCTGTGACCGGCGGTCGGGGGTCACAGACCCCCTCTGAGCTTGAATCTGTGATCTACTGATACTGGCGACACTCCTATCTGTTCGCGGAGGCCGAGATGGCTCGCATTGTCTATTCGACCGATCCCGATCCGGTTGTCCTGTGTCCGCGCTGCGGCCGCTCGCCGTGCGTGTGTCGGCAGATCAACCTGCCGCCGCACCAGCAGACCGCCTACATCAAGCGGGATCGCAAGGGTCGTGCCGGCAAGACCGTCACGGTGATCTACGGCCTGCAGCATACGCCGGCCGCCTTCAAGGAGCTATTGGTTGCGCTGAAGGAGACCTGCGGCGCCGGCGGCACGCTCAAGGAGAACGAGCTGGAGATCCAGGGCGATCAGCGGGAGAAGGTGGCCGCAAAGCTGAAGGCGCTGGGCTACAAGGTGAAGCTGGTGGGCGGCTGAAGCGGTCGCTTCCCCGCGTCTACGGCGCCCCGCCAGCACATGCCGCCGCGAAGCCGCCCTATTCGCCGGCCCAGCGCTCCATCAGCGTCAGGATCAGCCACAGCAGGCCGAACAACCCCGAACCCGCCAGCAGACACGTCAGGCCCAGGATCAGCGCGCTGCTGCCGTAGATTGCCGCAATCAGCGCGCCCCCCACCCCCACCAGGAAGATCACGACCGCCAGGGCCAGGTTGCGGTCGTTCTTGCGGCGAAACGCGCGGTAGTCCGTCGGCGGACGCACAGAGGACATGATCTTTCTCCCGTTATCCGTTCCTATCCGTTACCCCGTTGCGATTATACCACCGTTCCACCGCGCGGCGCACTTATGGTACAATAAGCCCATGCAGAAGTCCGAGAGCCTTTTCGACGCGCGGCGCGCCGAGCTGACCGAGAAAGAAGCGCCCCTGGCCGCGCGCATGCGGCCACGCACCCTGGACGAATTCATCGGCCAGGAGCACATCGTGGGGCCGGGGCGATTGCTGCGTCGCGCCATCCAGGCCGACCAGCTCAGCTCGATCATCTTCTACGGGCCGCCCGGCACCGGCAAGACGACCCTGGCGCGCATCATCGCCAACACCACGCGGGCGCACTTCATCGCCATCAACGCGGTGCTCGCCGGCGTGGCCGACATCCGCAACGCCATCGCCGAGGCCCAGGAGCGCCGCGGCCAGTTCGGCCAGCGCACCATCCTCTTCGTGGATGAAGTGCATCGTTTCAACAAAGCCCAACAGGACGCCCTGTTGCCGTGGGTCGAGAACGGCACCGTCATCCTGATCGGCGCGACGACCGAAAACCCCTACTTCGAGGTGAACAAGGCCCTGGTGAGCCGGAGCCGCATCTTCCAGCTCAAGCCGCTCACCAAAGAGGACCTCTATGCCGTGGCGCGGCAGGCGCTGAGCGATCCCGAACGCGGCTACGGCCGGCTCAAGGTGCAGATTGACGACGACGCGCTGGAGCACCTGGTGGATGTGGCCAACGGCGACGCCCGCGGGGTGCTCAACGCGCTCGAGCTGGCCGTCGAAACCACTCCGCCCGGCCCCGACGGCGTGATCCACGTGGATCTGGCCGTGGCCGAAGAGAGCATCCAGCGCCGCGCCGTGCTCTACGACAAGGAAGGGGACGTCCACTACGACACGATCAGCGCGTTCATCAAGAGCCTGCGCGGGTCCGATCCCGACGCGGCCCTCTACTGGATGGCGCGCATGGTCTACGCGGGCGAGGATCCCCGCTTCATCTTCCGGCGCATGATGATCCTGGCGGCCGAAGACATCGGCCTGGCCGATCCGAACGCGCTCCAGGTGGTGGTGGCGGCCGCGCAGGCGTTCGACTACGTGGGGATGCCCGAGGGCCGCTTTCACCTGGCCGAGGCCGCGCTCTATCTGGCCACCGCACCCAAGAGCAACTCGACGATGGCCTTCTTCGACGCGCTCCAGACGGTGGAGAACGAGCAAGAGGCCGAGGTGCCCGCGCACTTGCGCGACGCCAGCCGCGACCGCGAAGGCTTCGGCCACGGCGAGGGGTACCTGTATCCCCACGCCTGGCGCGATCACTGGGTGGCGCAACAGTACCTGCCCGACGCGCTCCAGGGTCGCGTCTTTTATCAGCCGGGCGCGTTGGGCTACGAGGCCAGGGTCAAGGCCGAGGTCGAGCGCCGTCGCGAGGCGCAACTGGCCGCCATGTTGGAGGGCGGCGCGGGGTTCGGCGCCACCGAGACCCTCACCTTCACGGGCGAGCTGGCCCGCGGCGACCGCGATCGCTGGCTACAACGCGCCATCGGCGGCGCGGGCGAGCGGTTGGCCGCGTTGCGCGATCGCGTGCTCGACGCGGCCCGGCTCCAGCGCCATCACCTGGTGCTCGACGTGAACGCCGGCAGCGGGCTGCTCACCTGGGAGGCGTTGCGCCGCGTGCCGGAAGGCGGGGTATGGGCTTTGACCGCCACCGCCGCGGAGGCCGACGCCCTGCGCGAGATCGCCGCCCGGCTGCCGCCGATCGAGCGGCCGGCCGTCCTGCAAGGCGCGCTCGTCGAGCTGCCGGATCTGCTGGCCCTGCGCGGAGAGGGCGACGTCCGCTTCGATGCCATCGTCGGCCGCGGCGTCGTCGCCTTCTACCACCGCGGCCGCGGCGCCGCGTCGCGCGGCGATCCGGGCCGCGGCGCCGATCACCTGTCGCACATCGCCCGCCTCCTCGCCGGCCTCCTGCACGCCGGCGGGGTGATCAGCCTGGCGGAGCCGGTGCCGCGCCNTACCCAGCGCCTCTACGCGCTCGTGGATCTCTCGTCGCTGGGCGATGACCTGGCGGCCCGGGTGCGCGCGGCCGAAGAGGCGATCTACGCCGCAGCCGACGATCCGCTGGTCAACTGGGCCGAGGCGGATCTGGCCGACGCGTTGCGCGCGGCCGGCCTGGCCGACGTAACGGTCGAGGCGGTGGAGTCCACGGCCGACATGCGCATCGGCCCGGCCTTGCTCGACCGCTGGTTCACGCCCGCGGCCGCGGATGCCCGGCCCGCCTACGTGCAACATCTGGCCGGCCACCTGAGCGCCGATGAGATCGCCGATGTAGAGGCGCTCTATCGCCGCAAGCTCACCGGCGCCACCGTGCCCTGGCGTTCGGTGACCGCCTATCTGGTCGCCAGAGCCGCGCACGCTTCGTAACACAAGCCTCCGGCTTGTGATGCAAAAGCGGCATCACCATGCCGCAATCCAAAGATGCCGCAATCCAAAGCAGGGACGATCATGACCGACTGTCTGGTGTTGGGCGCGACGGGTTTCATCGGCGGCCAGGTGGCGCGCGCCGCGCTGAGCCGCGGGTGGCGGGTGGCCGGCCTGCGCCGCCGGCCTGCGGCGACCGGCGACCTGGGGGATGCGGCCATCACCTGGCTTCAGGGCAATCTCGACGACCCCGAAAGCCTGGCGAACGCCATGCGCGGCCGGGCCGTAGTGTTCCACTGCGCGGGCGCGTATCCGCACAATCCCCGCACCATGGCGCGCGACCTCGGCCGGGCCGTCGCGCAGATGCGCAACGTCCTGGCCGCGGCGCGGCGCGCGGGCGTCGAGCGGCTGGTCTATACCAGCTCCTACACCACGATCGGCCGGCCGCGCGAGCCGGGCCGCCTGGCCGACGAACGCGACTTCTACGTCCCCGGCTCGACCCGCGACCCGTACTACGAAACCAAATGGGCCATGGAGGCCGAGGCGCTGGCCGCCGCGCGCGCGGGCCTGCCGGTGGTGGTGCTGTGTCCGGTGGCGGTCTTCGGCCCGGGCGATGTCCACATGTCGGTCAGCGGGCCGCTGCTGATGGCCGCGCGGGGCCGGTTGCCCGTCTATCCCGACGCCACCCTCGGCGTGATTGACGTGCGCGATGCCGCGGCCGGCCACATCGCCGCGGCCGAGCGCGGCCCGGCTGGCGAACGCTTCATCCTCAGCGCGCACAACGTCACCCTGTACGATGTGTTCGCCGAAATGGCCCGCGCGGCCGGCGTCCGGCCCCCGCGGATCAGGCTCGGCCCCCGGCTCCTGGCCATAGCCGCCGCCATCGGCCAGCTCGCGCCGGGCGGCCAGGCCAGCTTCCTGAAGACCGTCCCCCTCTGGCAGCCGGTCAACAACGCCAAAGCAGTGGCCGTGCTGGGCTTGACAACCCGGCCCCTCTCGGAGACAATGGCCGATACATTGACCTGGTTTCGTGCACGAGGATACCTGTGAGCCCGCTGCGACTATCGCCCGAAGACTTCGAGGCGCTGGTGGCCGAGGCCGTGGACGCGCTGCCGGACGTCTTCCTCGAGATGCTCGACAACGTGGATATCGTCGTGGAAGACTGGCCCGATCGCCGCACGATGGCCCTGGCCGGCGCCGCATCGCGCTACGACCTTCTCGGCTTCTATCACGGCGTGCCGCAGACCGCCCGGCCGCACGACTACGGCAATGTGGCGCCGGACAAAATCAGCATCTATCAACGTCCGATCGAGGCGCAATGTCGCACGCTGGACGAAGTGCGCGATCTGGTCGGCCGCGTGGTGCGCCACGAGATCGCCCATCACTTCGGCATAGACGACGACCGCCTGCGGGAGATCGGCGCATACTGACCTGAAAACAGCGCGCCGGACGTGCCAGGCACCTTGGAGGGTGCCTGGCACGTGAAGCGCCGGCCATTTTCATCATGCAAGGAAGACCATGACACCGTACAATCCCGTCACGCCCTCCATCGTCGAACGACTGGCCGCCATCGTCGGCCCGCAAAACCTGATCTATGCCGACCCGGAGCGGATGCTCGACTACGCGCACGATGAATCGTTCGAGAACGAACACTACATGCCCGAAGTGGTGGTCAAGCCGGCCACCGCTCGAGAGGTGGCCGCCATCATGCGCCTGGCCAATCGAGAGCTCATTCCGGTTACCCCGCGCGGGGCCGGCTCGGGGCTATCGGGCGGCGCGGTGCCGATCTTCGGCGGCATCCTCCTCTCGGTCGAGCGGATGAACCGCATCCTGGAGATAGACTTGAAGAACCTGGTCGCGGTCGTCGAGCCCGGGGTGATCACCAACGAGCTGAGCGAGGCGGTGCGGGCGCATGGCCTCTTCTACGCCGGCTATCCGATGAGCGTGGAGCTGTGTTACATCGGCGGCAACGTGGCCGAGAACGCCGGCGGCGGCCGGGCCATCAAATACGGCGTGACGGGCCGTTATGTTCTGGGGCTGGAGGTGGTGTTGCCGACGGGCGATATCGTGCAGTTGGGCGGCAAGCGGCTGAAGGACGTAACCGGCTACGACCTGGTGCACCTGATGGTCGGCTCGGAGGGGACGCTGGGGATCTTCACCAAGATCATCTTGCGCCTGTTGCCGGCGCCGGCCGCCAGCGCGGTGCTCCTGGCGCCGTTCGACGATCCCTACATCGCCATCCACGCGGTGCCGCGCATCATCCAACAGGGCCACCTGATCCCCTCGGCGGTGGAGTTCATGGACTATGCCGCCATGAAGCTGGCGTATGAGTATACGCAGGAGAAGCTGCCGCACCGCGCGGCCCGGGCGCTGCTGCTGGTGGAGGTAGATGGCTACACCGCGTCCGATGTCGAGGCGCAACTGGAGACCCTGGCCCGACTGTTGAACGAGGCGGGCGCGCTGGACATTTACGTGGGCAACACGCCCGATCTGGCCCGCAAGATGTGGCGGCCGCGGCAGAAGATCGGCGATGCGTTCAGCTCGCTGGCCGTGGAACAATTGGACGAGGACATGGTGGTGCCGCTGTCGGAGATCCCGGAGCTGTTGCCCAAAGTTGAAGAGCTCGCGGCCCGCCACCACATGAAGCCGTTCTGCTTCGGCCACGTGGCCGACGGCAACATGCACCTGCACACCATCGCCGAGCCCGGAGTCGGCCGCGAGGAATGGCGCGCGGCCTGTCGGGCGTTCCTCACCGAGCTGTACACGCTGGTCGTCGGCCTGGGCGGCACGATCACCGGCGAGCACGGCATCGGCTCGAAGCGCGCGGCCTACCTGCCCATCGCGCTCGACCCGACCTCGATCGCGCTGCACCGGCGCATCAAGGCGGCCTTCGATCCGTTGAACATCCTCAATCCGGGCAAGATCATCAACGGCGTCACGGCTTCGGGGTGGACGCCAGGGGCGGACCGATGATCGCATCGGCCGGCAAAGTGGCGCCTGGGCCGTACAGGAAGACCGACCGCCACGGCTGATACTTGCTGACGAAGCGATCTTCCGTGACCTTGCCGTCGCCGGTGCGGACGATGCGCCGGACGACCACATCCTGGCCGTCCCTGGCCCATTCCACCTGCTTGATCGTCCCGCGCGGCAGGGAACTGTCTTCCTGATAGATCGGCGGCTCCGGCGGCCGCACGTTGCTGATCTCCGGCTTGCTCAGCTCGACCGTGCGGTCGGGCCGCGTGCCGTAGAACGAGAAGGTGATCCGCCCCTTCGCCTTGTCCACTTCCGGCTTGATCAGCAGGAACGCGGATGTGTCGTTCTTGAAGCGCAGGTCAACGTTCGGCGTGTAGATCGTTGCATCCAGGCCGGGCTCGCCGTACCAGCTCACCACATAGCCGTGCGCGTGGCGTTCGGTGATCGGGAAGCCGCCCTGCACCGCGGCCCGGAACACCGTGGTGGACACCTGGCACACGCCGCCGCCGATCCCCACGGCCGTCCGGTCGCCCCAGATGATCAACCCGTCAATGAAGCCGTTGGCCGCGCTGATGTCGCCGACGTAGCGGTTGAACGAGAATTCCTCGCCGGGCGGAATGACGACTCCGACGAATTTCTGGGCCGCGGTGACGATATTGTGGACTCGCTCCGGGCTGGAACCGGCGAAATAGGTCGTGCCCTGGGTCACCAGCTCCTTGATCCCCAGCGCGGCCGGGTCGCTGCTATCTACCCGTGGCCTGATCGGCTGCCAGGAGAGGGTCACGGTGGCCAGCGCATTCGGCGCCAGCTCGAGCAGGCCGGCCAACGTCTGCGAGATGGCGCGCGTGGCCGCCTCCACGTCGAGGGCCCGGCCGGGCCGGCTGGGCTTGAGCACGACGATCTGTTTGGCCGCCACGTCGTAATCCAAGGCCGCGTCCTGGGCCGGCCGATCGAATTGCTTCGCCAGCTCTTCCACATATGCCCGCACCCGGCCGGCCTCCACCTGGACATCCAGGTCGAGCGCGCTGTCGGGGCCCGGCCGCGGGACAAGCCTGAGCCACGTCCGCAGCGCGTCGCGGCCGACCGCTCGCGATGTGACCTCTTCCCCGGTTTGGATCGCCACCGTGAGCGGATGGCTCAACACGGCGTTCGCCTTTGCGGCGGCGGCCTCGGCCGACATCACGGCCGGCAACCGTTCCTCTACCGGCAACGAGACAACGCCGCCCCTTCTGCTGCTCAGGAGCGAGAGCACGGCCGCGCGCGTCGCCTCCAGGTCCACCGTCCGGCCGGGCGCGCCGGCCACGGCGACGGCGCCGGCCTCGGTGATGCTCAGCGCGCCTTCGCGTGGGGCCTGATCAACCTCGCGGGCGATCTGTTTGAGCACGAGCGCCAGGCGATTTTCGTCCACCTGCAAGACGGGCGCGACCGGGTAGCCGTGGCGCCACGCCTGCCACTGGTCGGCCAGATCCTGGCGCAGGCCGTCCAGCGGCGAACCGCGCGCGGCGCCGCTGCGGCCCACCCGATAGGCCGCGGTGGCCGTCGCGCGCGCATCCACCGCAACGCCCAGATCGGCCGGAGAGAAGGTCCACGAGCGCGTGCCGTAGCGCAAGGTGATTGCGGCGGAGGGCAGAAAGGTCGCCGTTCGATTGCGCAAGACGAGCGTGGCATCTTCGAGCGTCAGGCCACCGAGCGCCACGCCGGCCACTTCGACCCCCTCGTAGATGCGGCCGGCGTGGCGAAGTTGGTAGATGAAGGGCGCGGCGATCATCGCGGCCGCCGCCAGGCAGATCATCCACCAGGCGACGATCCATCCCCAGGACCACTTCGAACGGATTCGACCGGCCATCGCGCATCCATGTTGACAGGACGATGAAATCGTGCGATGATTGTAACAGACCGTCGGCGGATTGACAAGGCCGTCATGTAACCGTTCGCGCATTCGCTCATCTAATCAAGCGAGATGGGCAGATGCCCATCCTTTTTTTCCAAAGGAGGTTCATTATCCTATGGCGCTCTTGAACGACGCGATCCGCAAGGAAGTGCGACAGGCGCTGGCCGATCTGAAGGATCCGGTGACCTTGAAGGTCTTCACCCAGGCCTTCGAATGCCAGTATTGCAAGGAGACGCGCGAGCTGGTGGAGGAGGTTGCCGCGCTTTCCGATAAGCTCTCGGTCGAAGTCTACGATTTCGTCAAGGACAGCGACGTGGCTCAAAGCTACGGCATAGACAAGGTGCCCGCGGTTGCCGTCATCGGCAAGAAGGACTACGGAGTCCGGCTCTACGGCATTCCGGCCGGCTACGAGTTCGGCTCGCTGATCGAAGATATCCGCATGGTATCGGAGGGGGATTCGGGGTTGACGCCGGAGACGCGGGCGGCCGTCGCCAAACTGACCAAACCGATCCGCATCCAGGTGTTCGTCACACCCACCTGACCGTACTGCCCGCGAGCCGTGGTGCTCGCCCATCAACTGGCCATCGAGAGCGATCTGATCACGTCCGACATGGTCGAGGTAACCGAGTTCCCGCATCTGGGCCACAAGTACGACGTAATGGGGGTGCCGCGCACCGTCATAGACGAGACGATCCACATCGAGGGCGCCGTGCCCGAGCAGTGGTTGATGCAGGAATTTCGCAAGGTGTTGACCTCCGCCTCGTAATGTCGAAACTGAGATAACGATCACTTGACGCGCCCAGAGGATTGAGCTACATTTGTACTATAGCGTCCGGCCTGGGCGCGTCGTGGTTTAAATCATGAGTTCGCGCAGCGATCACGAAGCATCCATCGTTGCGACTTCAGGGAGGAGGTTTCGGTGAGCAATTCGGAAACAACAGCGACCAAAGGATTGGCCGGCATCGTCGTCGCCGACACCAGCATCAGCTATGTGGACGGCAACCAGGGCATCCTGGAGTATCGGGGCTACGATATTCGCGTCTTGGCCGAACACAGCACGTTCGAAGAGGTCGCCTATCTGCTGTGGAACGGCAAGCTTCCCACCGTCCAGGAGCTACAGGCGATGAAGGCTCAGGCGCGCGCCTGTCGCTTCCTGCCGCCCGAGATCATCGTGGCTTTGCGCAACATGCCGAAGAACGCCGATCCGATGGCGGTGATGCGGACGGCGGTTTCCATGTTGGCGCACTACGACCCGGAGGCCGAGGACAACACGCCGCTGGCGCATCAGCACAAGGCATGTCGCCTGTTGGGGCAGATCTCGGGCGTGGTGGCGGCCTATGAGCGGATCCGCCGCGGCGAGGAGCCGATCAAGCCGCGCATGGACCTGGATCATGCCGCGAATTTTCTCTGGATGCTCACGGGCGAAGACCCGGAGCCGCTGGCGGCCAAGGCGCTCGACCAGTATCTGCTGTTGCTGGCCGAGCACGAGCTGAACGCCTCCACTTTTACGGCGCGGGTGATCGCCTCGACCGGTTCGGAGCTGCACTCGGCGATCACGGGCGCGCTCGGCGCGCTGAAAGGCCCGGCCCACGGCGCGGCCGTGCAGGAAGCCATGATGCAGTTTTTGGAGATCGGCTCGGCCGACAACGTGGAAGCGTGGTTCAAGAAGGCGCGCGCCGAGGGCCGACGGATCATGGGGATCGGCCATCGCGTCTACAAGGTGCGCGATCCGCGCGCCGGTCCGCTGATGAAGAACGTGGAGATGATGGTTGACGCCACGGGCGAGCGCCAATGGTTCGACATCGCCCGTCGCCTGGAAGCGGTGGCCACGCAAGACCCGTACTTCAAGGAACGCAACTTGAGCGCCAACGTGGACTTCTACTCCGCGCCGCTGCTCTATTCCATCGGCATTCCGGTGGATGCGTTCACCTGTATGTTCGCCATGAGCCGCATCGTGGGCTGGACGGCGCACGTGTACGAGCAGCAGGCCGACAATCGCCTGATCCGGCCGCTCGGCAATTACACGGGGCAACACCAGTTGCCGTGGGTGCCGCTGGAAGAGCGGCAGTAGGGGCCATCTATCCTCCACCCGTAGCGCAAGCCTCCGGCTTGCGCTACGGTCCTCTCCGGGCAAGCTGCTCAACCGCGCGCCAGTTGCGGCACGATGAAGCGCAGCAGCGCGTAAAGAGACAAGATCGGCAGACCGGCAAACGGCAACGCAAACAGCAGGCCGTGCAAGACAGGCAACGGACGGCCGACCACCCGCTCGATCAGCGCCGGGCCGAAATCCAGGACCGCCACGCCGGCCGCAAACGCCACGGTGATCGCCAGCGGCCATTTCGGCAATCCCGCGCCGCTCAAGACCCCCCAGGCGGCCAGCGCAACGGNCAAGACCCCCAATCCCGCCGCCAGATAGCGCCCCACTCCCCCGGCCACCACCGCCTCCCANCCCACCGCAAACGCGAACGCCAGCGGGATCAGCGCGGTGAACAGATAGCGGCCCTGATGCTGCACGAACTGGGTGTTATACCAGACGTAGGTGAGGAGCGTCAGGAGCACGGATGAGAGCAGAAGGAGAAAGGCGCGGCGCTGTGAAACGTGAAACGTGAAATGTGAAACGTGATGTTTGACGTTTGACGTTTGACGTTCGACGCGCATGATCGCGCCGGCCGCGGCCAGGCCGCTCAGCAGGGCCAGGGCGAAGTAGATGCGGCTATCCATAAAGACGCCCAGCCAGCCGAAGACTCCCCAGAAGCTCTTGAAGGTGAACTCGATCGCGCGGCGGAGATACGCGGCCCAGCCGACCTGCGCCAGAAACTCGCCGGTGCGGGTTTGCCCCACCACGATTTGGTCGTGCCGGATCAACCCCAGGAAATCGGGCCAACCGTAGACCGCCAGATTGCGCGCATACCACGGCAGGGCGATCAGCGCCAGCGGCCCGACGACCAGGGCCGCCTCCAGGAGCATGGGGCGCCATCCGACCCGCAGCCGACGCCAACGCCAGATCAGCACGCCCGCGGCAAGCGCCACCGCGATGTAGGCCGTCGTCTTGGTGATCAGGATCAGGCCCAACAGGATGCCCAGGATGGCCGATGAACGTCGGCCCGCGGCCGCGGGCGCCAACACCTGGCCGATCAAGATGTAGAGCACGACNGCGAAGAGCAGCTCGGCCAANACATCGTTGCCCACCTGCGAGACGGTCGCCAGATGTTGGGGCAAAAACGCCACGAAAGCCGCCGTGGCCAGCGCCAGATGCCCGCGGCGCGGGGCCAGCCGCCGCGCGATCGCGTAGGCCNGCAACACCACGCCCGCGCCCAACAACACCGAAACCAGCCGCAACGGCAACAGCGCGCCTTGCGTCAGGCCATACACCGGCGCCAGCAACGCGTAGTAGAGCGGCGGCTGATGGAATTCGTAGCGGATCGGATCGATGCTCAGCCCGGCCGGAAACCGGCGGCTCTTGATTTCTTCCAGATATCCATGCGGATAGTCGCCCATTTGCAGCACGGGAAAGCTGGCCGTCGTGGCGACGAAACGGATATAGTTGTAATGCGCCGGCTCGTCGGGCGCCTGCCAGGCCGGCGTGCGCCACGCGAAGAGGGTGGCGAGCGCCAGATACGCAATGAGGACGACCAGGAGGACGAAATGACGAAAACGCATGATGGCGGCCTTTCTGAAACTAACACTCATCGCCGAACACGAACAAACTCCCGATAGATTGCCGCGACGAATTGCGCCAGATCGCTTCGCCGAAGACCGGCGCCACCGAGAGGACGGTCAACTTCGACGGCGGATTGGCAGGGGGCGGCACCGTGTCGGTCGTGATGATCTCGCGGATCTGCTCGATCGCCAGCAGCCGATTCAGCGCGTTGCCGGCAAAGAGGCCATGCGTGCAGACCACGACGATCTCCTCGATCCCGCTGGCGATCAGATGTCGGCTCAGCTCGATCATCGAGCCGCCGGTGGCGATCTCATCGTCGTAAATGACTGCCCGGCGATATCCCGCTACCTGGCGATCAATGGAGACGCTGATGCGCACCTCGGTGTCGGAGACGCGCGTCTTATCGGCCGAAACGACCGACAGGCCCAGCTGGCCGGCCAGGCGGGTCGCCGATCCCGCGCGGCCGAAGTCGGGCGCCACCACCAGCGTATCCCGTGGGCTGAAATCGTAACGCCGAAGGTAGTTGGCGAACAGGGCGCGGGCGGTCAGGGGATCGCAGGGGATGCTGAAGAAGCCGTGTACCTGCGGCGAATGCAGGGTCATCGTCATCACGTGCGTGGCGCCGGCNGTCTGGATCAGATCGGCGATCAGCCGGGCCGTGATCGAAATGCGCGGCGCGTCCTTCTTGTCGGAGCGGGCATAGGAAAAGTACGGGATGATGGCATGGATCTCGCGCGCCGCGGCGCCGCGGGCGGCATCCAACATCATGAACAGCTCCAACAGATGATCGCTGACGGGCGGCACGAGCGATTGCACGATGAACACCGCCCGCCCCCGCACACTGGCGCCCAACTGGACGTAGAGGTTGTCGTTGCTGAAGCGCCGAAAATGAGTTGGGTCGAGCGGCACCGACAGGTACGCCGCAATGCCGGCCGCCAGCGCGGGATGAGACCGGCCGCTGAAGAAACGCACATCGTTCGGGTCCAACGCGTGACACATGGAGGCCTCCGATGGATCTGAAATGGGATCTAACGGGCCGGGGCGACAGGGCACGGCCTATTGCCCGGCCGGATCGTTTTCAGGGAGCACTTCGCGGCCCCGGCTGTTGCCCAGGTCCGGGCCGATGACGCCGTTCGCCTCGAGCTCGTCGATCAGCCGCGCCGCGCGCGAATAGCCGATGCGCAGCCGCCGTTGCAAGAGCGAGACGCTGGCCCGACCGGCCTTGCGCACCTCGGCGACCGCCTGGGCATAGAGGTCATCCCGGCTTTTCGCGGCCTGTTCGGCGGCCGCCACCTCCTCCCAAAGCGGTTGCTGCAATGTCTCCTGCCCGGGCAACCAGGGCGGTTCGAGCGTTTCGGGGGCCGCCGCGGTGGCGCCGGTCGCCGCAGGAGCAGTGGCCGTCGGCGCCGCAGCTTCTTCGGCAGGGGGAATCATCGCCGCATCGAGCGGCTCCAGCTCAGGGCCCAGGGTGCGCGCGGTCTTCCAGTAATTCACCAGCCGCGAAGTTTCACGATCGGAGACGAAACAACCTTGCAGCCGTTGCAATTTGGACGAATCGGGGGCCATGTAGAGCATGTCCCCGCGGCCCAACAATTGCTCGGCGCCGGGCGTATCCAGGATCACGCGACTATCCACCTGCGAGGTGACGGCAAAGGCGATGCGGGCCGGGAAATTGGCCTTGATCAGGCCCGTCACCACGTCCACGCTCGGCCGCTGCGTGGCGATGACCAGGTGGATGCCGACGGCGCGCGCCATCTGCGCGATGCGACAGATGTAGCGCTCGACCTCTTCCGGCGCGGAAAGCATCAGATCGGCCAGCTCGTCTACGAGGATGACAATGTAGGGCAAGACCGGCTCACCGCGCGCGGCCAGCTTGTCGTTGTAGGCTTCGATGTTGCGGGCGCCGGCTTTGGCTAGCAGCTTGTAGCGCCGCTCCATCTCGCGCGTGGCCCATTGCAATACGGGCACGGCGCGTTCGACGTCCACCACCACCGGCGCGATCAGGTGGGGGATGCCGTTGTACACCGTCAGCTCCACCCGCTTGGGATCAATCATCAGGAAGCGCAGGGTGTCGGGCGTGTGGGTCAACAGCAACGCGGTGATGATCGAGTTGACGCAGACCGACTTGCCGGAGCCGGTCGCGCCGGCAATCAGCAGATGGGGCATGCGCGCCAGGTCGGCCACCACCGCCTGGCCCGAGACATCGCGGCCCAGGCCGAAGGTGAGCAGCCCGCGATGCGTCCGGAACTCCTCCGATTCCAGCACTCCGCGCAGCGAGACCATCGAGATCTGCACGTTGGGCACTTCCACGCCCACGACATCGCGGCCCGGCACCGGCGCCTCGATGCGCAGGGGCGACGCCGAGAGCGCCAGCGCCAGGTCATTGGCCAGGGCCTGGATCTGGGCCACCCGCACCTTGACGCGCGTCTCTTGGCCTTTGCGGTCCTTGCGGATGATCGTGCCCGGCCGCAGGCCGAACTGCGTCACGGCCGGGCCGCGGTTCGCCTCGATCACCTGCACGGGCACGCCGAAGCTGGCGAGGGTGGTCTCGATGATCTCGGCCCGCTTGCGCAGGTCTTCGCTCTGGATGTCCTGTTCGGTGGCATCCTCGAGGATGTCGGCGATGAGGGGCAGGCGCCAGGTGGTCGCGCCCCCGATGATGCGCGGGGGCGGCTCGACCGGCGCGGCCGGTGCGGCCGGCGCGGAAGGGGTCAACGAGCGAACGGCCGACGGGCCGGCCGGCGGAGACGGTCGGGCTTCCCAGGTGGGAAAGGGCGCGGCAGGAAGCGGCGCGTTGTCGGCCGGCTCGGGCGCGAAACGTTCGCGCAGCCAACGCCACGCGCGATGCCACGGCGTCAGGCCTTCTCCCAGCGGCAGGGGCGGGTTGGGGCGGGCGCCCTCCGGGCCGGGCGTGGTGCCCCGCAGGCGGCGCCACGCGGCTTGCAGCGCCTGGGCGATCTGCGGCAGGCTCGCGCCGGTCAACGCGATCAGCGCGGCGATGGCACCGAACATCAACCCCACGATGGCCGCCGGCGCGCCCAGGATCATCACCAGCCCCTGGCCGATCAGATGGCCCACCAGCCCGCCGGCCCCGCCCCCAAACGGGTCGTCGCCGCCGATGAAGATGTAGAGAAACGATTCGAAGATCAGGAAAAGAGCCGTCGCGCTGAGCAGCCGCTGCGGCGTGAGGATGGACTGTTCGGCCACCGCGCGTAAGGCCAACCAGACACCGCAGGCGGCCAGCAGGATCGGCGCGAACGGCGCGGCCACGCCGAACAACATGCGCAGGCCGGCGATGAGGGCCGCGGTCAACGTGCCCTGGTTGGCCGAGAGCATGCTCAGGAAGAGCAACAGCGCGATGACCACCAGGAGCGTGCCGATCAGCTCGGCGCGCAACAACTGGCCCAGGTTCGGGCCCGGCCTGGGTTGCGGCTTGCCCCTCTTGGGAGATGTTCGCCTGGCCATCGTTCCGCCTCACCATCCGCGCAAATGTTCTATGGCTATTATACACCCACCCTGCAAGCGGCCGAAAAGCGAAAACTACACATCTATCACCAGCGGCAGGATGAGCGGCCGTCGGCCGGTACGCGCGTAACAGTATTGGCTGAGCACGTCCTTGATCTTGTTGCGGATCGCCGAGCCGGTCGCCGGCACCCGCAACACCTCCCACATGCGATCCTTGGCGCCTTCGATCAGGTCGTCGGCCTCGGCCACGTAGACGAACCCGCGCGTCAGGATCTCCGGGTCGGCCACGATCTCGCCCGTGGCCGTGTTGCGCGCCACGATCGCCACCAGGAAGCCGTCGCGGGCCAGGTGTTGGCGATCGCGCAGCACGGCCGATCCGATGTCGCCGACGCTCAACCCATCCACCAGCACGTGGCCTTCGCTCACCCGTTCCCCCGGCCGGATGCCGTTTGGCCCCACCTCGACGACCTGGCCGCTCTCCACGATGACGATGTGATCGGCCGGGATGCCCATCTCCTGGGCCGTGCGGGCATGGAGCACCAGATGGCGATATTCGCCGTGCATCGGCACGAAGAAGCGGGGCCGCACGAGCGAGATCATCATCTTGTGATCCTCGCGACTGCCGTGGCCCGACACGTGCACGTCGGACAGGTCGGAATAGATCACATCCGCGCCCAGCCGGAAGAGATCGTCTATGACGTGGTTGATCGTTTCCTCGTTGCCGGGGATCGGCGTGGCCGAAAGCACCACCGTATCGCCGGGCACGATCTGCAACTGCGCGTGTTCCTCGTTGGCCAGCCGCGCCAGCACCGAGGTCGGCTCGCCCTGGCTGCCGGTGCATACGATGACCACCTCTTCGCGCGGCAGGTTGTTCATCTCCGAGGTGGTCAACAGGTCCTCCGCGGCGATGTCCAGATAGCCCAGCTTGATCGCCATGCGCACGTTGTTGACCATGCTTCGGCCCACCACGCCCACGCGGCGGCCATAGCGCCGCGCCACCTGGATCACCTGCTGGATGCGGGAGATGTTGGACGCAAAGGTGGCCACCACCACCCGGCCCGCGGCGCGAGCCATGATGCGATCGAGGGCCTCCGTAACCCGCTGCTCCGAGGGGGTGAAGCCTTCGGTGTCGGCGTTGGTCGAATCGGAAAGGAGCAGCAGCACGCCTCGATCGCCGAGCGCGCGCAGCTTTGCCACGTCCGTCAGCCGGCCATCTACCGGCTGCTGGTCGAACTTGTAGTCGCTGGCATGGATCACCAGGCCCACCGGGGTCGTCACGGCCACGCCGACCGCGTCGGGGATGCTGTGACACACGTGGAAGAACTCGACCTGAAACGGGCCGAAGGTCAACACATCGTCGGCCGTGATCGTGTGGAGCTCGGCGTCGGCCAGGAGGCCGGCCTCCTTGAGCTTCACCTCGGCCAGGCCGCGCGTCAGCGGGGTCGCGTAAACGGGCACGTCCAGGTACTTGAGCAGATACGGCAGAGCGCCGATGTGATCCTCGTGGCCGTGGGTCAGGATCACGGCCTGCACCCGGTCCGCCCGATTGGTCAGGTAGGTGATGTCCGGATAGACCAGGTCAATGCCGGGCATGTCGCCTTCGGGGAACATCAGGCCGACATCTATGACCAGGATCTCGCCATCATACTCCAACACCATCAAGTTCTTGCCGATCTCGCCGACGCCGCCGAGAGGGATCACCCGCAACGGATATTCCGACAAAGAGACCTCCCCTTCAAGATGCACACAACGAGCAACGTTCCATCTTCGCGCGCGCCTCCTGCCGCGCCAGGGCCAACCGACCCTGCATGGCCGGCTCGGCCAGCGGCGGCGTCGTCATGATCAAGGCGTCCTCGCCGTCGCGATAGTAGCGGCGCCGCCGGCCGGCCACCTGGTAGCCGAGCTTGAGGTAGAGCTGCTGCGCCGCCGCATTGCCGGCGCGCACTTCCAGCGTCGAAAGCCGCGCGCCGCGCGCCATCGCGGCGTCGAGCAGGCCGAGCATCAGATAAAGCCCCAGGCCGCATCCGCGCCAGTCGGGATGGGTGGCCACGGTCGCGATATGCGCCTCGTCCACCATCAGCCAGAACCCGCCGTAGGCCAGGATCGCCGGCAGGGATGCCTGAGCCGGGTGAGACGCCGGCGGCCGCACCACCAGGTACGTGGCCAGGTTATTCTCCGTCAGGTCGGTCAGGTACATCCGCCGCGTCCAGGGATCCTTGAAGCAGGCCCGTTCGAGCGGCATGATGAGATCCAGGTCCTCGACCGTCATCGGCGCGATCAGAGGCAACGCCATCGTCAATCCGTCCTGGCCGGCGGCGGTTCGTGCAGGTAGATGGGGCTCAGGGTGGTCGGATCGTCGGCCTGGCCCGCGGCATAGCGTTGCCATGCCAGTTCCGCGAGATAGCCCGCCCGGCGCACAGAGAGGGCCGGCGGCCGGAACTGCACGCGCGCCCGGCCGCTGCGCGCGGCCAACGTCGCGCGATCGGCCGGCAACAGCTCGCCGACCACCACCATCGGCCGGCCGATGGTGTCGGCGAGCGCTTCGATCGTCGAAAGCCGATAGGGGGTTTGCGCGGCCCAGCCGGCCGGGCCGTGCGCGTAGAGCGCCCAGCACACCCGGCCCCGTCCCGCCTGGATGACCGCGATCACGGGAGCCGGCGCATCCTGATGGCCGTACGCCACCGCGTCGAGGGTGGGCACGCCGAGCAGCGGCACGCCATTGGCCAGCGCGATCCCCTTGGCCGCGGCGAGCGCCACGCGCAGGCCGGTGAAGGAGCCGGGCCCGAGCGCCACGCCCACCGCCCGCAGATCCTGCGGCCCGGCGCCGGCCAGCTCCATCACGCGTGCCACCTGCGGCATCAGCTCGACCGTGTGCCGGTTGGCCGAATGCCAGTTGTATTCGGCGAGCAGGCCGCGTTCGCCGTCGTAGAGCGCCACGCCCGCCCAGCGGGTGGAAGTATCAAGCGCCAATAACATGGATCACGTCTTCTGAGCAGGTCGGCAGAGCCGCGGCCAGCTCGGCCAACAGATCAACATAGCGCGCGCCGTGCGCGACGAAGCACAGGCGTCGGCAATTCTCGTCCACATATTCGAGCCGCACCTCAAGAAATGCCTCGGGCAGGAGGCCGGGAATGCGATCGGCCCACTCGATCACCAGGATGTCCTCGTCGGAGATGAGGTCGCCGAGGCCGATGTCCCACATCTCGGCCGGCGCATCGGCCAGGCGATAGCAGTCGGCGTGGTGGAGCACGCGGCCGTCCGCCGCGCGATAGCGGTTGACAAGCACGAAGGTAGGACTGGTCACCGCGGCCGTGATGCCCATGCCGGCCGCCAGGCCCTGCGTCAGGACGGTCTTGCCCGTGCCCAGGTCGCCGGCCAGCGCCAACACGTCGCCGTTGCGCAGCCGCCGGCCCAATGCCGCGCCGACCGCCCGCGTGGCCTCGGCCCGCCGCGTCTCAAGAAGCAGATGACAGGTTTCCATACACGATGCGCATTATACCCGCTCTACGAAGGGAGGACAAAACCGCGGCTCGAAATCATCCATGCCGTGTAGGGCGAACTGAAGTTCGCCCTACAAACGCGGGGGCGGCTTTGTCGTTTTTCCGCGTTTTGGTGGTATGATAGGAGCGACATCGCACGGGGAGTTGCGTCATGCGCATTCTGGTCCTGTCGGATATCCATGCCAATCTGGCCGCTCTGGAGGCCGTCCTGGCCGACGCGAAGTCCTTCGATTACGAAGCCGTCTGGTGTCTGGGCGATACGGTCGGCTATGGGCCGGAGCCGAACGAATGCATCATGCGCCTCCGCCAGCTCAAGCCGCAGGCGGCAGTCGTCGGCAACCACGACTGGGCCGTGATCGGCCGCATGGACGCCGAAGACTTCAACCGCGAGGCGCAGCGCGCGGTGCTCTGGACGCGCGAAAAGCTGAGCCCGGAGAGCATGGCCTGGTTGCGCGATCTGCCCAGCACGCCCGTGGTGGAAGGGGACTTCACCCTGACCCACGGCAGTCCGCGCGATCCGGTCTGGGAGTACATCCTGTACCCGTCCATCGCGCACGCCAATCTCGACCATTTCGACACGCCGTTCTGTCTGATCGGCCACACCCACCTGCCGACCGTCTTCGTCAGCGATGCGGACGGCCGGACGGTGAACCTCGTGCGCGTGCGGCCGGGCGAGGCGGTGGCGCTCAGCCGGGATCGTCGCGCGTTCTTGAATCCGGGCAGCGTCGGCCAGCCGCGCGATTCCGATCCGCGCGCGTCCTACGCCATCCTCGACACCGAGCGCGCTACCTGGCTGTTGCGCCGGGTGGCCTACCCCATCGAGGTGACCCAGGCGCACATGCGCGCGGCCCGTTTGCCCGAACGGCTGATCGTGCGGCTGGAATATGGATGGTAAGATGGGGATTGGGGATCGGGGATCGGAGGGGATCATGAGACGGTTTCTGCTGGTGGTTTTGCTGATCGGGATGGTCTGGGTTGCGGCGGGGTGCGCGGCGCCCGCGCCCCAGCGCGTTGCGGTGAGCGAGGTGGCCCGGCCGGCGGCTGCGCCCGCGGCCGGCGCGCCGGCCACGGCCGAGCGCTCTCCTTCCGCGCCGGCCGGCGACGCCGAGCGGATGATCGTCCGCACGGCCGAGCTGAGCCTGGTCGTCGCCGAGGCCGAGCCGGCCATGCGGGCGGTGACCGACCTGGTGACCGCCGCGGGCGGCTACATCGCCAGCTCGCAGACCTGGCGCGAGAACAACCAGTTGCGCGGCCGCATGTCGGCCCGCATCCCGGCCGACCGGCTCGACGAGACGCTGGCAGGGATCAAGAAGCTGGCCGTGCGCGTCGAGCGGGAGAACATCGGCGGCAAAGACGTGACCGAAGAGTACAGCGACCTGAACGCCCAGCTCGTCAACCTGGAGGCGACCGAAAAGGAGCTGCGGGAGCTGCTGACGGAAGTGCGCCAGAAGACCCAGAGGGCCGAAGACGTGCTCCAGGTCTATCAGGAGCTGACGAAGGTGCGGGGCGAGATCGAGCGGATCAAGGGGCGGATGCAATACCTGAGCAACCAGACCGCGCTGGCCACGGTGACCCTCGACCTGATCCCCGACGTGCTCGCCCGGCCGGTGGTCGAGCCGGGCTGGCGGCCGCTGGAGACGATCAAGAACGCCGGCCGCGCGCTGGTGAACACGCTCAAATGGCTCGTCGACGCGCTGATCTGGCTGGTGATCGTCATCGTGCCCGTGTTGATCCTCCTGGCGCTCCCGATCGTGCTGATCGTGTGGGGCATCCGCCGGCTGGCGCGGCGCCGGAAGCCGTAACGTTCAGAGGTTGTGGCCTTCGGAGCGCAGCTCGTGGTAGACGCTTAGCCCTTCGATGATCTCGCGCTGGCGCTCGCGCACCTGGCGTTCGGCCTGGCGCACCTTGAACGCGTCGAGCTTCTGGAAGATCAGCGCCTGGACATATTGCGGATTGGAGACGTTCTTGAAGGTGAAGCCTTCGTCCTGAGCGGCGGTTTGAATGATCACGTCGCCGTAGCCGAGCAGGTTCTGCCAGATGCCTTCCTGCCGGGCGAGCACGTTCTGTACCCGATCCAGGGAGCCCTCGCGGCGCTTGATGGAGAGCCACAAGGGGGTGGCCTCGATGTCAATGATTCGATCCTCTTTCAGGATGTAGAGATCGTTTTGATAATCCGCGAACTCCCAGATGATCCAGCTCAAGAAGAAGATGAAGAGGAACCACCAGGGCAGGTGGAGCGCGACCCGATTGGCGCCCAGCTCGGTCCTGAACAGGATCCAGCCGAAGACCAGCCAGATCAACAAGAGGACAAAAGGCCGGCTGGCCTGGATGATCAGTTGGATGGGGTGTTTGCGCCAGAGGAATTCCCCGGTGCCGATCTGCAGCTCTTGCGCCGGGCCGCCGATCAACAATCGGCGCCATGGGTCGGGCAGCCGGTTGGCCAGGCGTACGAAGGGGCCGGGCAGGGTGCCCTTCATCGCCGGCAGTTTGCGGCTGCTCTCCTGTCGGCGCCACCATTGCCACCAGGCCCGGCGGACCGGCGCCTGAGCGTCCGGTCCCAGCGCTCGCCCCACCGCCGGGATCGGCAACGCCAGGCGGAGATCGGCCATCACGGCTTTGCGTAGCTCCTCGTGGCGCATGCCGCGCGTGCCGGCCGTAGCCTCGGCCTGTCCCCGCTTGATCTGCGCCTGCACCTTTTCGGGGTGCGGCACATGCGCGAACGTGATGGACCCCACGCGCGCGGCCGAGCGAATGATCACATCGCCGTAATCGAACACCCGGCCCCAAAACGTCGCATCGTAGGTCACATCCTGGATCATGTCGAGCGGCGTCTCGGTACGCGCCTCGTAAAGCAGGAGCAGGCGATCGCGTCGCGTCACCCGGCGATTGGTGATCACGTAGTAGTCGTCCAGATAGTTGATGAGCGCAAAAAGGGCGACCGGAAGGAGGGCAAACACCGAGGCGAACAGCGAAAAGATGGTCAGCTCATCCCTGTTTTCGGCCGGAGCCAGCGCGGTGACCGTCCACAACGCCAGGCCGATCAACCCCACCCCGGCCAGAGGGCCTGCCAGCCACAACCAGTGCGGCCGGCCTTTCCACTCCAGCTTCTCGCCGTCCTGCATCCAGTCGAACGGCCGGGCCTCCTGTTTGATCTGGGTCGTGCGCTGTTTGAGAGGCACATCGGCCCCCCACAACTGCGGATTCTCCTGAAAGGCCACGTCCAGATCCCGGCGATCCAATACGATGATATCGGCGCCGTCGAGCCGGTCCTGAGAGGCCGTGGCCGCGGTGGTAACCGCGCGCACGGTCGCCTCGTGCTCTTTGCCCTCGAACAACGAGGTCTCGCCGTAGACGGCGGGCGCGTGCAAGATATCGCGCGGCCGTTGCCGGCCCTGCGGATCTACGGCCGAGCGGACGGCCGTGCCCTGGCGCAGGATCACCAGGCCATGGCCCGGCTGTCCCTGGGTGGTGATGTTCTGCCCGGCCGGCACGAACATCCAGCCGCAGAACTGCGCCAGATGCGCCCTCTGCTCGCGCGAGAGGCCATGAAACGCCCCGTTGTAGGGCAGATGATCGCGGATGTCGAGCGGTCGCCTCGTGAGCTGTGCGATATCCGGGAAGGTGTCGGCCAGGGCGTTGTATAGTCCGGCCGGAAAACGCAGGAGCCGCGAGGGATAGCGCGTGCGCGCGGTATCCGCGGTGCAGTTTTGCCCCGGCCGCGGCGTTGCGCCGGGCGCCATGAAGAAGTTGCCGGCCGTCAAACGCCACTCCGGCAGGCCGAACGCGGCCGGGCCCGTCACCGCTACCTGGCCATATTCAATCACATAAAAACTGCCGGCCTGGGAGAGGTCTACGTCGCGCTCCGCGGCCAGATCCACCACCTCGACCAGCGCCGCGATCTGCAGGATGGTTGTGTTGTCCACGGTGCGCAACACCGGCAGGCGCCGGAGGCGTCCCGCCAGGTCTTGATGCAACAGGAACTCGTATAGCTTCTCGTTGTGCTCGATCGCGCTGCGCAGATCGGAGAGCCGCAGACGATAGAAGACGGTCGGCTCGACCGCGACCACCTCGATCTGGGGCAGGTTGAAATAGAGCGCGGCCTGGCCGAAGCAGTGTCCCGCCTTCAGGTCCCATGCGAACCACGGCCGATCTTCGCGATACAGCCGGCCGCGCGCGCGGCCGGCGCCGACGATGTAGAAGTCGGCCGGCGGATCTGTCGGCTGCATCAGCACGGCGCCGGCCTGGACTTCGATCCGATCGCACCGCCATAGATAATCGCTCTTGAGCTCGGTCCATGTCTTGGCCAGGGGGGTATCCTTGAGTACCTCCCATGCCTCGGTGATTTGGGCATCGTTCAACATGGCCTACAACCTTTCGCGCACGCTCTGCGCGGCCGCCAGCGTCATGCCGGGCACGGCCGCCAGCTCCTCCACCGATGCCTGGCGGATCGCCTCCAGCGAGCCGAAATGCTTGAGCAACGCCTTGCGCCGCGCCGGGCCGATGCCCGGGATCGCGTCCAGCTCGGACGCGACGGCGGCCTTGCTTCGCTTCTCGCGGTGCGCGGTGATGGCGAAGCGATGCGCTTCGTCGCGGATGCGCTGGATCAGGAAGAGCCCCTGGCTCCCCGCCGGCAACAGGATGGGGTCGCTGCGGCCGGGCAGGAACAGCTCTTCGCGCTGCTTGGCCAGGCCGACGACCGGCACCACCTCGGTCAGGCCGAATTCGGCGAGCACCTCGACCGCCACGCCGAGCTGNCCTTTGCCGCCGTCCACGATCAGCAGGTCGGGCAGCAGNTTCCACGACTCATCCGACTTGCGCGCCTTCGCGCCCGGATCGGGCATGGCCTCTTCGACCGCCCGGCGGAAGCGGCGCTTGAGCACTTCGCGCATCGCGGCGAAGTCGTCCGGCTCGCCCAGGCCGCCCCGGCCCTTGACGTTGAAACGGCGATAGCTGCTCTTTTCGGGCGCGCCCCTGGCGAAGACGACCATGCTCCCGACCGTGTTGGTGCCCTGCAACGTGGAGATGTCGAAGCACTCGATGCGGCCGGGCGGCGCGGCCAATCCCAGAGCCTCCTGAAGCTGCGCCAGCGCCTCGGTCTGGCGGTGGGTATCGGCCTGCCACTGCGCCTGGAGCGCGGCCAGGGTGGCGGCCGCGTTGTCGGTCGCCATCTGGAGCAGCTCGCGCTTGGGGCCTTCGGTCGGCACGGTGAGGACCACCTTTTCGCCCCCGCGGCGGCCGCGCAGCCACTGCTCGATGATCTCCCGCTCGTCCAGGTCTTTCGGCAGGATGATGCTGGGCGGCACGAACGCGGCCTCATCGTAGAACTGCTTGACGAACGCGGATACCAGCTCGCCGTTCTGCTCCGCGCTCACGCCGTCGAGCACGAAGGTCTCCCGGCCGATCAGCTTGCCGCGGCGGATGAAGAAGACCTGCACGCACGCCTCGGCCGTGCGTGCATCCTGCGCGAAGGCGATCACATCTTCGTCCTCCTGGCGGCCGCTCACCACTTTCTGGCGCTCGATCAGGTGGCCGGCCGCGCGGATCTGGTCGCGCAACATGGCCGCGCGCTCGAACTGCAGGCGCTCGGCCGCCTGAACCATCTGCGCCTTGAGCTGCGCCAGCGCCTCCTCGCTGTTGCCCTCCAGGAAGTCGGCCAGGCCGGCGATGATCTGGCGATAGCCGTCGCGATCCACTGCGCCGATGCACGGCCCGGCGCAGCGCTTGATGTGATAGTAGAGGCACGGCTTGGGATCGCGGCCGGTGATCTCGCGCGTGCAATCCAGATAGGGGAAGACGCGACGCAGCGCGTCGAGGGTCTGGCGCACCGCATAGCCCGACGTGAACGGCCCGTAATAGCGACTGCCGTCTCGCTCCATCCGCCGCACGATGCTGACGCGCGGGAAGTCCTCCTGCCAGTGGATCTTGATGTAGGGATAGGTCTTGTCGTCGCGCAGGCGGATGTTGAAGCGGGGCCGATAGCGCTTGATCAGCTCGTTCTCGAGGATCAGCGCCTCCAGCTCGGTGTCGGTGACGATCCACTCCAGGTCGGCGATCTCGGCCACCAGGCGGCGAATGCGCGGGTCGTGGCGCGCGCTCTCGTGGAAATAGGAGCGGACGCGGTGCTTCAGCACCACCGCCTTGCCGACGTAGATCACCTTGCCGTCGGCCGAGCGGTAGAGATAGACGCCCGGCCGCTCGGGGAGCGTCTCGAGCTTTTGGATCAGTTCTGGAGAGAGATGCGTGTTCGCGGCCATAGCCCATATTATACTACATCGCCAGCCGGCGCTCGATGGTGCGCCTCACCTCATCGGCGTCGGCCGGCAGCTCGATCGGCGGATTGCGATGGCGGGCGACCGCGTCGGCCAATGTGCCTTCGTGATAGGCGACCTTGAACTCGCTGAACTTCAGGCCGTGGGCGGTGGAAATGACCACCACGCGCTGCTCGCGTCGGATGATCCCCTGCCGCGCCAGTTTGGCGACCACCGCCAGCGCCACCCCCGTATGCGGACACGCGTAAAGCCCGGCCCGGTCGGCCAGGGCCGCGGCCTCGGCCAGCTCGTCTTCGCTCGCCTGTTCCACCACGCCGTCGAACGCGCGCAGCGCGGCCACGGCCTTTTCGTAGCTCACCGGCGCGCCGATGCGAATCGCCGACGCGGCCGTCGGCCCGGCCGTTACCGGCTCCAGACGGTCGAAGCCGCGCAGGTATGCGCGGTAAAGCGGATTGGCGCGCTCGGCCTGCGCGGCCACCAGCCGGGGCAGGCGTTCGATCAGCCCCAGCTCGTGCGCCATCGCCAACCCCTTCGCCAGCGCCGAGATGTTGCCCAGGTTGCCCGACGGCAACACGATCCAATCGGGTGCTTCCCAGCCGAGCTGCTGGACGATCTCGATCCCCACCGTCTTCTGGCCCTCNACGCGCAGCGAGTTCATGGAGTTGGCCAGGTAGATCGAGTTGTCGCGCGTCACCTCCTGCACGATCCGCATGCAGCCGTCGAAATCGGTGTCGAGCGCCAGCACATGCGCGCCGTGCGCGATGGGCTGGATGAGCTGGGCGGTGCTGATCTTGCCCCGGGGCAGGAAGACGATGGCCGGGATGCCGGCGGCGGCCGCATAGGCCGCCAGCGCGGCCGACGTGTCGCCGGTGGAAGCGCACGCCACCGCGCGCACGGGGCTATGGCCCTCGGCCATCATCTGGTTGACCGCGCTCACCAGCACGGTCATGCCCAGGTCTTTGAACGAGCCGGTGTGGCTCACCCCGCACTGTTTGATCCACAGATCGTCCACGCCCAGGCCGCGGCCCAGCCGCGGCGCGTGGATCAGCGGCGTGTTGCCTTCGCCCAGGGTGACGATGTGCTCGGGCCGAATCTGCGGCAAGACCCACTCGCGTTTGGCCCACACGCCCGACCCCCGGCCGTCGGCCCCGGCGCCCTGCGCGAAGCGTGCGCGCCATTCCGCGGCAGGGCGTTCGGCCAGGGCGGCCATGTCGTGAACGACCTCCAGCAGGCCGCCGCACGCGGGGCAACGATAGATGACGTCGAAGACGCTGTAACGGCCCGGACAGCCGCGAATGCATTGATACCAGGCAGAATACGGCATGATGGCTGTTCCCCCAACGTGTCCTCTGAGAAGATGCGACTGATTGAGTCTCAGTAGATCACAGATTCAAGCTCAAAGGGGGTCTGTGACCCCCGACCGCCGGTCACAGACCGGCTTGGAGCAGCAAAATTGTGATCTACTGAGTCTAGCATCGGCGGGATATTTGTGCAAACCCGCCGGCCCCTGCTATACTGCGTCCGGCAAGATCACATCCCGGAGGTCATCATGTTCTTCGAATTGCGCCAGTATCGCATCCTGCCCGGCCAGCGCGAGGCCTGGGTCAAGTTCATGGAAGAGGTCATCATCCCNTTCCAGGTCTCCAAGGGAATGGTGGTTGTCGGCAGCTTCGTGGGCCAGGAAGAGGAGGATCTGTACGTGTGGATCCGCCGCTTCGAGAGCGAAGAGGAGCGCGCCGCCTTGTACCAGGCGGTCTACGAGACCGACTACTGGAAGAACGAGATCGCGCCGAAGGTGGGCCAGATGCTCGACCGCTCGCGCACCGTGGTCACCCGCATCGAGCCGACGCCGAAATCGGTGATCCATTGAGCAGGCCTTCACGGCCGTCCCGACATTTTGACACGGGCGGGCATTTGTGCTACACTGTTGGCCGTAAAAGATGGTCGGTCGGCCGACCAGAAGCATAGCAATCGTTCGGAGTTCTGATGGCATTTAGCCTGCGTTTCCCCCGTCGTCGTTTCATCCAAACCGGCTAACCCCGGTCGAGGGAAGCGCGCGGGCCGAATTCCAACGACGTATCAGGCAACCAGCACCCAGACCAGGGTGCTGGTTTTTTTTGCGATGGAGAATCGTCCATGATCAAGATCGGCATCTACGGCGCCACCGGTTATACCGGCCTGGAGCTGCTGCGGTGGCTTCAGCGCCACCCCGAAGCCGAAATCATCTGGCTGACCTCCGAGAACTCGGCCGGCCAGAAGTTCGGCGATGTATTCGCGGTGCCGCCCACCCTGGGCCGGCACACCCTGATCGCTTCGGCCGCCGCCGACCCGTCGGCGGTGGATCTGGTCTTCTGCTGTCTGCCGCACGGCGTATCGCTGGAGCCGGTGGCCAGGGCGCGACGGGCCGGCGCGCGCGTCATTGACTTGAGCGCCGACTATCGCCTGAAGGACCCGGCCGTCTACGAGAAGTGGTACGGCCACGCGCACTCGCAGCCGGAACTCCTGGCCGAGGCGGTCTACGGCCTGCCCGAGCTGCATCGGGCCGAGATCGCCGGCGCGCGCCTGGTGGCCAACCCCGGCTGCTATCCGACCAGCGTCATCCTGGGCCTGGCGCCGCTGGCCCGGGCCGGCTGGCTGGCGGGCACGGTGATCGCCGACAGCAAGTCGGGCGTTTCGGGCGCGGGCCGCTCGCCGAGCCTGAAAACGCACTTCGTCGAGGCGAACGAAAACGTCAGCCCGTACAATATCGGTCGCGTCCATCGGCATTTGCCCGAAATGGAACAGGAGATCGGTCAATTGGTGACGGGTAGATTGGGAAATGGGGGAACGGGTAACCCGGGGGCCGCATCTTCCCCCCAACCTGCCGACCTCCTCATCTACCAGTCCACCAATCCACCAATCTACCAGTCTACCAATCCACCAACCTACCAGCTCATCTTCTCGCCGCATCTGATGCCCATCAGTCGGGGAATGCTCTCCACGATCTACGTGACGTTGCCCGAAGGGGTGAGCGAAGCGCAGGTGCGCGAGCAATACGAGCAGATGTATGCCGACGAACCGTTCGTCTATCTCCTGCCGCGGGGCCAGGTGGCCACGATGGGCCACACCACGAACACCAACTTCTGCGCCATCGGCCTGACGCCCGTCCCCGGCACGCGTACCCTGATCGTCACGTCGAGCATTGACAACCTGGGCAAGGGTGCTTCGTCCGCGGCCGTGCAGAACATGAACGTGATGTTCGGATGGCCGGAGACGCTGGGGTTGAAGTGAAACGTAAAACGTAAAACGTAAAACGTCAATCTCGTGACGCATGACGTTTGACGCACGACGCCAGGGGGTTTTGCAGATGAGCATAAACAACAAATCCATCCTCGTCCTCAAGATCGGCGGGAATCAGGTCGAAGACGAGGCGTTTTTGGTCGGGTTCGTGACCGCGGTCAAGGAGTTGTTGCGGGAACATGCGATCGCGATCGTGCACGGCGGCGGCAAGGAGATCAGCGACCTGCACGAGCGGCTCGGCGTGGGGTTCGAGACGGTCGAGGGCCTGCGCGCCACCAGCCCGGAGAGCATGAAGCTGGTCGAGATGGTGCTCAACGGCACGGTGAACACCCGGCTGGTGCGCTGGCTGGTGAACGGCGGGGTGGCCGCGCTCGGCCTGAGCGGAATAGACCTGGGCCTGGTGCGCACCACGCCCATGACGATCAAGGGCAAGAGCCTGGGGCTGGTGGGCCAGGTCGGCCCGGTGAACGGCGAGGTGCTGCTTCGCCTGCTCGACCTGGACATGACCCCGGTCATTTCGCCGGTCTCGCTCGGCATGGATGGCCTGGCGTACAACGTCAACGCCGACCATGTGGCCGCGGGCGTGGCGAAAGCCATCGGGGCAAGCAAGCTGATCTTCGTCAGCAACGTGCCCGGCGTGCGGGTGGACGGCCGCACCATGCCCGCCCTCGGCCTGGCGCAGGTCGAAGCGCTGATCGCNGCCGGGCACATCACCGGCGGCATGATCCCNAAGGTGCGCTCGGCCACCGACGCGGTCGAACGCGGCGTCCGGCAGGCGGTCATCACCGATCTGGCGGGGCTGGCGGCCGAAGAAGGCACCACCATCGTCAATGGATAAACGTCCATGAGCGTCGACCTGGATTGGACCCTCTTGCCCGACCTGCCGCAGCGCGGGCGGCTGGCTGAGGTCGTGGCCGATCTCGCGGCCGACCCGAACGTGGTTGCCATCTGGCTGACCGGGAGCCTGGCGCGCGGCGCAGGCGATCCGTACAGCGACGTGGATCTGGGCATTGCGCTGCGCACCGAGGCCTACGCCGCGGATGAGATGCCGGCTGCACAGGCGAGTCAGCGAATGACGTTTGACGTTTGACGCATTCGACTTCGCTCATCAAAGGAGCAAACTCATGCCGTCCGAACCCGAAACCATCTTCGACCTGGAAAGAAACTACGTCCTCCAGACCTATGCCCGCGCGCCGTTCGTGCTCGATCACGGCCGGGGGTGCTGGCTCTACGACACAGAGGGCAACGCCTACCTGGATTGCGCCGCGGGCATCGCCGTCAACGCGCTGGGNCACGCCGACCCGGAACTCGTCGCAACCCTGACCGAGCAGGCGGGCAAGCTGTGGCATGTGTCCAACCTGTTCCACACCGCGCCCCATGCCCGGCTGGCCAAGATGTTGTGCGACACGAGCTTCGCCGATCGGGTCTTCTTCGCCAATTCGGGCGCCGAGGCCAATGAGGGCGCGTTCAAGTTCGCGCGCAAGTGGGCGCGCGAACATTTCGGCGAGGGCAAGACGGCCATCGTGGCGTTCACGGGCGCGTTTCACGGCCGCACCTTCGCCGCGCTGGCCGCCACCCCGCGCGAGAAATATCAGGCGCCCTTCCGGCCGCTCCTGCCGGGCGTGCGGATCGCGCCGTTCAATGACCTGGCCGGCACGGCCGCGGTCATGGGCGACGACGTGTGCGCGGTGATCGTCGAGCCGGTGCAGGGCGAAGGCGGCGTCCACCCGGCCACGCCGGAGTTTCTGGCCGGATTGCGCGAGCTGTGCGATCGCCACCGCGCGCTGCTGATCTTCGACGAGATCCAGTGCGGCCTGGGGCGCACGGGCACCCTGTGGGCGCATCAGGGCTACGGCGTCACGCCCGACATCATGACCGCGGCCAAGCCGCTGGCGGGCGGCCTGCCGATGGGCGCCATCCTGATGACGCAACAGGTGGCCGATGTGATGCACGTCGGCGAGCACGGCAGCACTTTCGCGGCCGGACCCCTGGTGGCCGCGGTCGCCGAGAAGGTCGTCCGCCGGATCGCCAACCCCACGTTTCTGGCCGACGTGCGGGCCAAGGGCGCCTATCTGATGGAGCGGCTGGAGGAGCTCAATTCGCCGCACATCAAGGAGGTGCGCGGCCGGGGGTTGATGATCGGCGTGGACCTGGACGTGCCGGCCGGCGATGTGATCAGCGCCGGCCACCGCCACGGCCTGCTGCTCATCAACGCCGGCACGCATACGTTGCGCCTCGTCCCGCCGCTGATCATCTCGCAGGACGAGATCAACCTGCTCATCGAACGATTGAGCGCCGTCTTACAAGAACTATGAGCACACCACAAACCGATCGGCCGGAGATCATCATCCGGCCGGCGACCGAAGCCGACATCAAGGCGATCCTGGAGATCGTCAATGCCTACGCGGCGCAGAACCTGATGTTGCCGCGCACGGCCGAGCAGATCCGCCGCGTGCTCAAGGACTTCCTGGTCGCCGAATGCGCCGGCCGGGTGGTCGGCTGCGGCTCCAATGTGCCGCTCACCTCTGAGCTGGTGGAGCTGCGCTCGCTGGCCGTGGCGCCCGATTTCCGCCATACCGGCCTGGGCAAGCGCCTGGTCGAGGCGCTGGTGGCCAAGGCCCGCAGCGACGGCTACAAGCAGATCTGCGCGCTGACGCTGGTCGAGGGCTTCTTCAGCCGGCTGGGCTTCGTGACCGTGGATCGGTGGGCCATCCCGCCGAAGATCTGGCACGAATGCATCTATTGCCCGAAGTTCGACGCCTGCGACGAGGTCACCATGCTGATGAACCTGACCGAGCCGCAGACCGTGCCCAGGCCGCTCGCGCCGGAGGTCGCCATGGAACTGTGGCAGGGCGTCAAGATCGGCCGGCTGCAACGGGCCAGGGCGCAGGCCGCGGCAACGTGATCTTGGATTGCGGCGCAACAGCGTCGCTTTCGAAAGGCGGGGACACGTCCCCGCAATCCGAAAAGGGCGCACGGCCTGCGCCCCTACTGCTCTGCGGTGCGACCGAGGATTGGAGGATGTCATGACTGAAGTCGTACGGGTGGCCCTGGTGGGCCTGGGCAACGTGGGCCGTGCGTTCCTGGCCCTGATGGTCGAGAAAGCGGCCCTGTTGCGAGACGTGTACGGGTTGGAGCTGCGCCTCACCGGCGCGGCCGATTCGTCCGGCGCGGTGATGAGCGACGCGGGCATCGATCCGGCCGCGCTGCGCCTGCACAAGGAGCGCGGGGGCAATGCCGGCAACTTCCTGACCGGCGTGCCGGGCATGAGCGCGCGCAAGCTGGTGGCCCAGGCCCCGGCCGACGTGCTGCTGGAGGCTTCGGTCGTCGACCTTCAGACCGGACAACCCGGGCTCGATTGCGTGCGGACGGCCATCGGCCGCGGGATGCACGTGGTGCTGGCGAACAAAGGGCCGCTTGTGCACGCCTTCGCCGAGTTGACCGAAGCGGCGGCCGCGGCCGGCGTCAAGTTGGCCTACAGCGCCACGGTGTGCGGCGCGCTGCCGGTGGTGAACATCGGCCGCCGCGACCTGGCCGCATGCCAGTTCCGTTCCGTGCGGGGCATCTTCAACTCGACCAGCAACTCGATCCTCACCGCCATGGCCGGCGGACAGAGCTACGCCGACGCGCTGCGCCGGGCGCAGGCCGAAGGGGTGGCCGAGGCCGATCCGAGCCTGGACGTGGAAGGGTGGGACACCGCNAACAAGCTCGTCATCATCGCCAACAGCATCCTGCGCCAGCGCGCCACCCTGGCCGACGTCCGGCCGGTGCAGGGCATCACCGACATCACGCCGGAGCAGATCCGGGCCGGCGCGGCGCGCGGGCAGGTCGTCAAGCTGGTGGCAACGGCCGAACGCCAGGGCGACCGCTATCGGCTGGCGGTTCGGCCCGAATGGCTGCCGGCCGACAGCTTCCTGGCCCAGGTGAACGGCTTCGAGATGGGCATCGTCTTCGACACCGACATCATGGGCGTGCAAATGNACAAAGTGGACGAGCGCGGTCCCGTGCCGACGGCCGGCGCGATGCTGCGTGATCTGATCAACATAAAGGAGTGAACCATGTCATCTGCCAAGAAATCCGTCAATAAAGTCGTGCTCGCCTATTCGGGCGGGCTGGACACTTCGTGCATTGTGCCGTGGCTCGTCGAGAACTACGGCTGCGAGGTGATCTGCTTCTGCGCCAATCTGGGCCAGGAAGAAGAGCTTTCCGGCCTGGAGGCCAAGGCGCTTGCTTCGGGCGCCAGCAAGCTCTATCTGGAGGATCTGCGCGAAGAGTTCATCACCAAATACATCTACCCGACCATGATGGCCGGCGCGATCTACGAGCGGGAGTATCTGCTCGGCACCAGCTTCGCGCGGCCGTTGATCGCCAAGCGCCTGGTGGAGATCGCGGAGCTGGAGGGCGCCGACGCGGTGGCGCACGGCGCCACCGGCAAGGGCAACGACCAGGTGCGCTTCGAGCTGACCGTGATGGCGCTCAATCCCCGCTTGAAGATCATCGCGCCCTGGCGCGAGTGGCACATCCGCAGCCGCGAGGACGCCCTGAAGTACGCCGCGGAACACAACGTGCCGGTCACCGCGACTTTGAAGTCCATCTACAGCCGCGACCGCAACATCTGGCACCTGAGCCACGAAGGAGGGATCCTCGAAGACCCGTGGCAGGAGCCGGAAGAAGGGATGTATCAGCTCACTACCAGCCCCGAGAAGGCGCCCGATGAGCCCGAATACGTCGAGATCTACTACGAGCAAGGCGTGCCGAAGCGGATCAACGGCGTGGCGATGGGGCCGATCGACCTGGTGACCACGTTGAACAAGCTCGGCGCGAAGCACGGCGTGGGCCGCGTCGACCTGGTCGAAAACCGGCTGGTGGGCATGAAGTCGCACGGTGTCTACGAGACGCCCGGCGGCACGATCATCTATCGCGGCCACGACGCGCTGGAGCAGATCTGTCTCGACCGGCAGACGCTGCAATACAAGCAGATGATCGCGCTCAAGTATGCAGAGCTGGTGTACAACGGCCAGTGGTTCACCCCCCTGCGCGAGGCGCTCGATGCCTTCGTCGCGGTGACCCAGCGCCGCGTGACCGGCACCGCCCGACTCAAGCTCTACAAGGGCAACGTGATCATCGTCGGTCGCAAGTCGCCCTTCAGCCTCTATCGGGAAGACTACGCCACCTTCGGCGAGGAGGACGTCTACAATCAGAAGGATGCCGAGGGGTTCATCAAGCTGTTCGGCCTGCCGATGAAGGTGGCGGCCCTGCTCGAGATCGAAGGGGTGGGCCGCGGGAAGCACGCCGAGCCCGATTACGCGGCGTTCAAGCGGGACTGATCTGAAAATGGGCCGCCGGACGTGCCAGGCACCTTCCCAGGTGCCTGGCACGTAAAGCATGAGGAACTGAGATGATCCACCAACCCCCGCTTGGGTTTCGTTTTGCCGGCGTGGCGGCCGGCATCAAGAAGGCGGCCGCGGCCGATCTGGCGCTCATCGTGAGCGATCGGCCTTGCGCGGCCGCGGCCGTCTTTACCCAGAACCGGTTCCCGGCCGCGCCGGTGCTCTACGATCGCGGCCTGATCGCCGAGAACAGCGCCGGCCTGCGCGGGGTGGCGATCAACGCCGGCTGCGCCAACGCCTGCACCGGCGCCGAGGGGTTGGCCGATGCCGGCGAGATGGCCGCCGCGGCCGAAGCCGCGTTGGGTTTGCCGCCTCGCTCCTGCGCCGTGATGTCCACCGGCGTCATCGGTGTGCGCCTGCCGATGGACAAGATCCGCGCCGGCGTGCGGTTGGCCGCCGGCCAGCTCGCGGCCGACGGCTGGGACGCCGCGGCGCGCGCCATCATGACCACCGACACGCGGCCGAAGGTCGCGTTTCGCGAAGTCGCTGGCGTACGGCTGTTCGGGATGTGCAAGGGCGCGGGGATGATTCACCCCAACATGGCGACCATGCTGGCGGCCATCGTCACCGATGCCGGCGTCGCGCCGGCCGCCCTGGATGCCGCCTTGCGCCGCGCGGTCGAGGTCAGCTTCAACAGCATCAGCGTGGACGGCGACACTTCGACCAACGACACGGTACTGGTGCTGGCGAACGCCGCGTCGGGCCGCAACCTGGAAGCCGGAAGCCCGGACTTCCCGGCCTTCGCCTCAGCTTTAACCTCCCTCTGTACCGACCTGGCGCAACAGATCGTGCGCGACGGGGAAGGCGCGACGAAGTTCATCACCGTGCGGGTGGAGGGCGCGGCCACCGCGGCCGACGCGCGGCGCGCGGCCAAGGCCATCGCCAACTCGCCGCTGGTGAAGACCGCGTTCTACGGCGGGGACGCCAACTGGGGGCGCATCTTGTGTGCGGTGGGCTATTCCGGCGCGGAGGTCGTCCCGGACAAGGCCGATCTGTGGATCGCGGCCGGGGCCATTCCGCCCCCCGCGCCGGCGGCCGATCTGCAACTGGTCGCCGGCGGCCGGCCGCTTCCCTATTCCGAGGAGCGCGCCGGCGCCATCTTTGCCGGCCAGGAGATCACGGTCGTCGTCCGGCTCGGCCTCGGCGATGGCCAGGCGACCGTCTGGACGTGCGACCTGAGCCACGCATACGTGGACATCAACGGGCACTATCGGACGTGAGGCCCGCGGAGAGCGAAGAGGCCCTATGTGCCTAACCTGAAAATGGGCCGCCGGACGTGCCAGGCACCCTCCCAGGTGCCTGGCACGGTCAAGGGGAAGCGGCGCCCCTCCGCGTCACCTGGCGACGAGATCGAGCAGGGGGATCATGCTCCCGTCGCGCGGCCGGCGCGTGAGCTTGAGATCGGGAAGCCGCAAAATGGAGATCTCCGAAAGGGTCAAGATCGAGCATCCCTCTTCCAGGTGTCCGCCGTAGAACGTGCCGTCCGGCAACATCAAGCTGATATGCACATGCGGCTCGTAGTCGGCGATGATGCCGCGAAAGCCCACGATCTCGATCGGGCCGGATAGCTCCGCGAACCGATCCTGCGGCGGCATCGCGTCGGTCATCACCCAGTGAAGCCGGGCGCGCGTCAAACTGCCCAGGCCGGTCATGATGACGCCGGTGTGAATATCGGCTTCCCTGGCGACCTGCCGCAAGCTCTCCAGGAGCAGGTCGTCGTGCCCCAGAGACACGATCACCACTCTCTGTTCCCGGCTCTCAAACCATTTCATTAGTGTCATACGTCCAGCTCTCCCGCGGCATCTGTTGCCCTCATCCGTTGCGCTGCTCCTTCATCCGCTGCACCAGCCACAGATCGCGCGTGCGGCGCAGCTCGGCCACATCGCGCGCGTTCCAGTCGTAGAATCCCTGGCCCGTGCGTGCGCCCAGGTGGCCGGCCGCCACCAGGTCCTTCAGCAATTGGCCGGGCTCGGCCGAGTTGCACAGGCTCGGCAACACCGAGCTTTGCACCGCCAGGCCCAGGTCGAGGCCGACCGCGTCCAGGTGTTCCAACGGGCCGTAGACCGGGAAGCGCAAGCCGGCGCCGGCCTTCAATGCGGTCTCCACGTCCTCCGCGCTGGCGATCCCCTCCTGCACCATGTAGATGCACTCGCGGATCACCGCCTGCAGGATGCGATTGCAGATCTGCCCCGGCACATCCTTGCGGCCGATCACCGGTCGCTTGCCGCAGCGCTGCAGGAAGCGGTAGGTGCACTCAAAAAACATCCTCGCTTCCGGCCCGGAAACGAGGATGCCTCCATCACGCGCCTCGCGATCGTGCTGTTACTGCCCCGGCAACCACCCCGGCGAATAATCGAAATTCACCTCGTTGAACGTGAGCAATACCACGTCGGCGCCCGACGAGGTCATCCGGAAGATCTCGCTGTGGCCGCTGCCGGGCCGGTAGCCGGGGAAGACGATCCATCCGCCGGCGCTGCCCGGCCCCCACGCCGCGCCCTCGGGCCGCAACAGGTAGGACACCAACGGCACAACGTCCAGGCCGTTCGCGCGCACCCGATAGAGGGTTTGCTCTCCGCGACTGCCCCAGAAGACGATGTACTGGCCGTCCGCCGACCACGATGGCCCCCGGTCGCCGTTGGGGTTGACGGTCACCCGCTGCACGTCGCTGCCGTCCGCGGCCATGGTGAAGATCTCGGGATTGGGACCGTAGCGATTCGATTGGAACGCGATCCGGCCGTTGGCCCATGACCAGCTCGGCGCCCGGTCTTCCGCCCCGTTGAACGTCAGCCGCGAGGCGCTGCCATCGGCCAGTTGCAAGGTATAGATCTCCCAGTTGCCATCCCGGTTCGATGCGAACGCCAGCTTCGTCCCATCTCCCGACCAGTTCGGCCCGCCATCCTCCCAGGAGCCAGAGGTGAGCTGCCGGGCCTGGTGCCCATCCCGATTCATCAGCCAGAGATGCGGCCAGCCGTCGCTGTCGGTGCGCACATAGGCGATCCACCGGCCATCGGGCGAGCCGACCGGCGACACCTCGCTGGCGCCGGCGGT
>JGI24188J35168_1000114_pt1 | contig 40200 bp, 22 predicted proteins | sample YNPBryantNP2012_FD_35168 | JGI IMG/M metagenome (IMG submission 35168) | reverse complement strand
GGGATGCCGGCCCGTGAACCCTCGCGCCGCCTGAGATAACCAGGCGGCGGGACTCTCGCTTTGACCTTGAGGGTGTCAGGCGGAGCGACGGTTCATGGGCGCCCGGGCCAGAGGTATGATTGCAGGCGGCCGTCTTCGGTGCGACAAGTCGCACCGGAGGCGGCCGTCCGTGCCTTGATAATCACGTCTTTAACTCGTTGTGACCGTCCGGTTGGCTGCCGCGGGCGTTGCGGGAATGCCATGCCGTGAGGTACCGTGGACAGCGGCGCCGTAAGCGGGTTCCGACGGCACAGAATGGCAGACGTGTGCCGCGTCATTCGGGGGGCGCAGCCTGCTCAGGCGGGCTGCGTCGCCCCCATGGCGAAGGCGGCCTTGATCTTGGCCACGCGTCGGTTGATGGCAGGCGTAAAGCCGAATCGCTCGCGGTCCCTGGGGGCCTGGATTCGTGCCATGCGCTTCCATCCCTTGTTCATCCCGTGGATGAAGAGGGCCGTCGTCAGACTCCGCGTCCGCCAGAGCGTGCGCAGGGTTCTGCGCCAGACCCAGGGGACCGTAGCGGCGGTGTGACGCAGCTCGTAGATCATCTCGTCGAGCCGCTGGGCGCTCATTTGGCGGGGGTGGTAGACCGTCTCGACGAAGGTGTAGCGCTCCCAGTCGGCGGGGTAGTTCGTAGCGAAGATGCGGCCCTCTTTCATGAAGCGTTCGTACATCCTGGTTCCGGGCAGGGGCGTGAGGTTTGTGATCTGGATCGTGTCGATGCCCAGGCGGACCGCCTCCAGAGCCGTGTCGGCGACGGTGTCTTCGGTGTCCTGATCGGCCCCGATGATGAAGGCGCCGAAGACGCTGATGCCGGCGCGATGGAATCCGGCGACGAGCTGCGCATAGCGGTCGAGGTTCTTGCGGTTGATTCCCTTGTGGTACTGCTCCAGCGAGGTGCGATTGAAGGTCTCGAACCCGATGAGCATGCCCCGGCAGCCGGCCCGGTACGCCAGTCGCAACCCCTCCGGGTCGTCCCCCATGTTGATCGTCGTCTGGCTGAACCAGAGGCGCTTCTTCCCGCGAGCGATGATCTGGCGGAGGAGTTCCTTGGCCCACTCGGCGTGCTTTTCACCGACGCCGAAGAAGTTGTCGTCGACCACGAAGAGGAACCGCCGGGGGGTGGCGTTCCATTCGTCGACGATCTCGTCGATGTTGCGGCGGCGGATCGGGGCTCCGTTGAAGAGCGTGACGCTGCAATACTCGCAGCCCACCGGGCAGCCCCGGGAGGTCTGAATCGCCGCCACATCGTACATGCCGTTGAGGGGCTGGAGATCCTGGCGGGCCCGGCCGAATCCGTGGTGCAGCGGCGCGAGGCTTCCCTGGTAGCGGGCCTGGAGGCGTCCGGCGGCGGCGTCGTCCAAGATCTGCGGCCAGATTTCGTCGCACTCGCCCACGGCGACGGAGTCGAAGTACAGGGCCGCCTCGTCGGGCACCGCCGAGGCATGCGGTCCGCCCATGATGGTCGGGATGCCCTCACGGCGGCAGTGGGCGGCGATCTCATACGCGCGGGTCGCTCCGCTGCTGTAGGAGGTGACGCCGACGAGGTCGTAGGCGCCCCTGCGGAGCCAGCGTTCGGTGGACTCGGAGCCGAAGGTTTCGTCGATCAGGTCCACATGGACGGACGGGGGCGTGAGCCGGGCGAGGACCTGCAAACCGAGTTGCGGGATCCTGCTGCCGATTGTGTGGTAGCCCTGGGTACGCCGGGCGATAGGGTTGACGAGTGCGATCCGCATCCGCGGCATGTCCTTTCCGAATGGGTCAGACTGCGGGGGGAAACCAGACGCCCGAGGCGTCCGTGCCACCGGTGCTTCGCCTGGCAGCGTGACCACGCCTGAGATGTGGGTATTGTATGCGAGCCGCCGGCTGGGAGCAATGCGGGGCAAGCACGGGATCGGCCTGGCCGGTCAGTCCCTGACTTCGAGGATCCGGCTGGCGCCGTATCGTCCGGCGACGCAGGCGGGGAAGTCGCGGCCCACGACGGCCCGGAACGTATCGAGGGCCAGCTCCGGATCGTTGTTGTTTTCGCTCAGATGCGACAGAATGACCCACTGAAGGCGTCTATCGCGATGGCGGCAGACCAGCTCGGCCGCCTCCGGGTTGGACAGGTGTCCCTGGGGGCCGCGGATGCGGGCCTTGAGGTCGTCCGGATAGATGCCGTTGTCGAGCATCTGGGGATCGTAGTTGGACTCCAGGTAGGCCGCGTCCAGTTCGCCAAGCAGCCGTCGCAGCGCGGGGAACGGGTGGCCCAGGTCGGTCAGGATTCCGAGACGGCGATGCTCGTGCTCGACCACGAACGCACACCCATCAACGGCGTCGTGGGGCGTGGGGATCGAGTGAACGACGACGGAGCCGAACTCCAGCCGACGGCCCGCGACGAAGTGACGGACCTGCTCGACCGGTCCGGTCTGAGATTCGATCCTCCGCCAGGTCGGCTCGGTCACGTAAACGGGCAGCTTGAACTTGCGGGCGAAGACCCCGGCGCAGCGGGAGTGATCCCGATGTTCGTGCGAGAGGATCAGGGCCGTCACGTCGCGGATGTCGCGACCACGCCGGGTCAGACGGAGGGCCGCCTCACGGCCGCTGATGCCGGCGTCGAAGAGCAAACGGACATCACCTGCCTCGACGTAGATGCAGTTGCCGTTGGAGCCGCTCTGGAGCGAGAACGTCAGCATCGCAGCCGGTTCAGGATGACGGGCGCCGGGAGGCCCGCCGTGTTGTCGATCCGGCGTCAGAGCACCTCGCTTCTTCGGATCCGTCGGTCAGCGGGTCCAGGTCGTCCGGGGCATCTTCCTCCACGGCCCGTCGGGCCGCAAGGACGGCCAATTCGTCGCAGCGTTCGTTCTCGGGATGGCCGGCATGGGCTTCCACGTGTTCGCATGTGACGTGGTGCCGGGCGAGCAGTTCGTCGATCTGTTTCCAGAGGTCTGCGTTCCTGACCGGCTTGAGCGATCTGCCCTCTCGGCGGTGCCACGCCCTGCGCTTCCATCCGGGCAGCCACCGCGTGATGCCGTAGACCGTGTACTGGCTGTCGCTGACCAGGTGTACTCGGCAGGGGCGTTTCAGGCGACGCAGGCCTTCGATGACCGCCCGGAGTTCCATACGGTTGTTCGTCGTGAGGCGGCTGCCGCCGCTGCCCTCACTGCGGCGTCCACTGGGGACATGGCAAAGGATGTAGGCCCACCCGCCGGGGCCCGGGTTGCCGCGACAGGCCCCATCGGTGTACAGAACGATCTCGGGCTCGGAGACACCCAGCTTGGCGGACTCCCTCTGCCGGCCGCATGATCCGACGACACTGCGAGTGTACCATCGCGGGGCAGTTCGTCGAAGGCCCGGTTCCGGGCCGGCGGCCGCCTCGGGTAGAATAGTAGCAGTGTGCGAGTGTCCCTGACGGGCGGCCCGGTCGGGCGGGGCCGGCCTGCCAGCCTGGGCCAGCGGCCCGTCCGGAGGCGGTCCGAGGATGGGGGCCGAGACAGGAGATCGCGCATGGCCCTGTTCAAGTCGGAAGAAGAACGGCGGATCGAGCGGGACATCAAGATCCGCCAAGGCATCCGGCGGATCGAGAAGGCCATCCGCGAGCAGGGCCAGTTTCAGGACGAGTTCGTCCGTAACGCCCAGCGCGCCAAACAGATGGGCGACACGGCGCAGTATCAGTTTATTCGTAACTCGCTCAAGAAGACCGCGACGATCAAAAAGATGCTCGAGCGGCAGCTCCTGGCGGTCAAGAACGCGCTGCTGATCAAACGGCAGGCGGAGGCGTCGGCGGATTTTGCGCGGGCGATGGCCACGATGGCCGTCGAGATCGGAAAGCTCTTCGGTCAGACCGATCTGATCCGTACGCAGGCCGACTGGGAAAAGGCGATGCTCCAGTCCCAGACGATGGAGGAACGCATGAGCATGTTCCTTGACGCCGTCGAGGACATGGCTGCCCAGGATGTGTCGCAGGCCCCCGCCGAGGCGGTATCCGATGAGGAGATCGATCGGCTGATCGAGGCCGAGGGTCAGGCCGCTCAGGCCCGCGAGGTCCAGCGGCTCGAGGGTCTGCGCGCCGAACTGGAAGCGCTCAAGGGCCAGGGGGAACGGCAGAAGTGAAAGCTCAGGGCGTGGGGGGCGGCTTCCGGGGAATGCCTGGGGGTCGCCGGGCGGCTGATGCCGCCGGGGGACGGCTGCGGGGGCACGAGCGAGCCGGAGAGTTATCTTGGACTTTCGGTGTTGGCGCGCCTATACCGGTCTGTCGCACGCGCCTCTGAGCTCCGGCACCACGTCAGCCACCTTTTCGAGGCGAACCGACCCGATCGAAAGCAGAAACCCGGAGACGTACGCTCGTCCTGCAGGCGCGCAAAGCGGGCGCGGCGTGGATGTGCCCGTGTTTTCAGGAATAACCGCGATCGGGAGGAAAGAACATGCGTTCCAGAATAACGGCTGTTGGGGCGTTGGTCCTGGTCTTGAGTGCGGGGGCGGCTCACGGTGTCGTTCTCAACTATGTCGCTTCGCTGGACGGTGCCCAGTCGGGCCATCCCGAGTCGCCCGGTACGGGATCGGGAACGTTCACGATCGACACCGACGCCAACACGATGAGCTACAACATCACGTTCGGCGGTCTGCTGGGGGCTGAGACGGTTTCGCACATCCACGGGTTTGCGCCGCCCGGCCTCAACGCGGGCGTTCTGCACCTGCTGCCGCTGGGCAGCCCGAAGATCGGCGTGTGGAACTATCTCGAATCGCAGGAGGCCGGGATCCTGGCGGGCCTGACGTATGTCAATATCCACAGCACGTACGACGGGTCCGGCGAGATTCGGGGACAGATCGTCGTTCCCGAGCCGGCCTCCATGGTCCTCCTGGCCGTGGGTGCTGGCTGGGTCCTCCGCCGTCGCAGCTGCTGGTAATGCCGCGGCCGTTGGAGGCGGGCGATGTGGCAGTCGGTGGCCTTCGCCGGTGGCTCGATGGGGGCGGGCCGGACTGCCCGGGCCGGAGAACGAAGTTTGCGGCCTACACCCCGGCCACATACGCGATCGTGAGGGGGCCTTCAGGCAGAACGCAGATACGGGGGCGGCCCGGGCCGCGGGCCAGCCGTTCGGCCAGCGTTCGCTCGATGCTCCGACAGGGTATGAGCAACGACTGGGTGATCTGCTCGTCCGTCAGCCCTTCCGCATAGACGTGAACTTCCGCCTTGCTCTGGACCATCGCCTGAACCTGGACCTGCCATTGGTCCGGGGAGGCGAATCCCGGGGAGTTCACCCGCTCGAGGATCTCCCGAGGGCTGCGGGCCTCGCGGAGGAGTTGCCCGTACCGTCCGTGCTCGGGGATGCCGTCCCAGCACTGCGAGGCGATGATGATGGTCCCTCCCGGCCGGACGACCTGGGCGGCGGCGGACATGCCCTTGACCGTCTGGTAGAGGTTCAGATCGAGGGGATAGCCGGAGTTGCTGGTGATGACGATATCGAACGGCTCGGGCACGGGCACCATGGCGGCGTCCCGGACGAAGCGGCATCCGGCCTCGTGGGCGGCGAGCATCTCGCCTGCAAAGACGCCCGTGATCTGCCTGTCGCGGTTCATGGTGACGTTCAGGAGGAAGCTCGGCCGGGCCATCGTGGCGGCTTCGAGCATCTCCTCCCAGATGGGATTGCCGTGCGTGATGCCCCAGGTGGCCTTGGGGTGGCCGATCATGCGGGCTCCGTGGTTGCTCAGGACGCTTTCGGCTCCGGCGATCGACGGGAGCACACCCTTGGGGCCACCGGAGAAGCCTGCGAAGAAGTGCGGCTCGATGAACCCGGTGAGGATGCGAACGTCGGCCTNGACGAANAGCCGGTTCACGCGGACGGGGTGGCCGAATCGCGTCGTNCCCAGCGCAACCAGGTTCGAATCGTCCGTGCCGTCGTGCTGGACGCAGCGGTAGTTCGCGACGATCTCGCGCCCCAACATGTCCTCGAGTTCCTCCCGGGTCTGCGGGCGGTGCGTACCGAGGGCGTTGAGCAGCGTGATGTCTTCGCGGCGGACGCCGGCCGACTCGAGTTCCTCCAGGAGGGGCGGCAGAATGCGGTCGTTGGGCGTGGCGCGAGTGATGTCGGTGTGGACGATCGTGATCCGGTTGCCCGGACGTACGAGGTGGCGGAGCGGTGGGCTGTTGATCGGCCGGCGAAGGGCCTCGAACAGCGCCGTCCGCTCGTCCNGCAGGCCCGGCACATATTTCGGCTCAATCACGACCGCATCGGTCGGAACCTCAACCGTCAGGCCCTGTTTACCGTACGCCAATCTGACGGTTCTGGTTGCGGTGCTCATCAGAATGCTCCGTCCGCATGTCTCGGAATTCCCTGCCGCATGGCCTCCGGGGACGGGTCCTTCAGCCGCAGCCCGACGGGTGACCGTGGCCGGAGAATTATAAGATCCGGCGAGTCGATCCGGTACCCGCTTGCCCCGGTCGCTGCGGACCTTAAGATCAGGGCGTGGAGGCGCGGATCCAGCGTATCGACGTTTTCGCCGTTCCCATCACGATGACGAGCGTCTTTACGCTCTCGACGGGTACCGTTTCGCGCCCGGGGACGAAGGCCATCCACGTCTTCGTGCGGGTCACGGGGGATGACGGGACGGTCGGCTGGGGCGAGTGCCGGCCGGCCGAGATGTGGTCGTACGAGACGGCGCGGACGGTCGTCGCCACGATCCGCCATCATCTCGCACCGGCCCTCGTGGGCCGCGACCCGTTCGACCTGGTCGGCGCGCATGAGGCCATGAGCCGGGCGATTCTCCGCGGCACGACCACCGGCCAGCCGATCGCGAAGTCCGCCGTGGATCTGGCCCTGCACGACTGGATCGGTCGCAAGACGGGCCTGCCGCTCTGGCGGCTGTTGGGCGGCTCGAAGCGGGAGGTGGTGCTCAGCTACACGATCACGGCGCACACGCCGGAGGGGGCTGCCTGCGACGTGCAGGAGGGCCGGCGGAGGGGCTATCGGCACTTCAACTTCAAGGTGGGCGCGGAGGCCCGAGGGGACATAGTCCTGGCGCGGGCGCTGCGCGAGCTCGTCGGTCCCGACGCCTATCTCTGGGCGGACGCGAACGGGGGATACGACCTTCCGACGGCCCGGCGCGTGGCCCGGGAGTTCGAGCGTATCGGCGTCGACGTGCTCGAACAGCCCCTCCGGCCGGGCGACCTGATCGGGCTGCGGCGACTGTGTGCCTGTACCGTCCTTCCCATCGCGGTGGACGAAGGGCTGGTCTCGCCGGCTGACCTGCTGCATCTGATCCATCTGGGCGCGATCGACGTCGTCGTGGGCAAGATCACCCGCAGCGGCGGGCTCTGGCCGTCCCGGCAGATCTATGACCTGGGCCGCGCGGCGGGGCTTCCGCTGCTGCTCAGCGGTCTGGCGGACGCGACCTGCACGCTGCTCTGCGCGGCGTCCCTGGCGTCGGCGTACGCCGTCACGTCGCCGTGTGCGTTGAACGGGCCGCAGTTCCTCGACGACTGGACGCACGTGGGCGAACCGGCCGTGGCGGGCGACCGCGTGCTGCTGAGCGACCGTCCGGGGCACGGAGCGGTGCTGGACGTCGAGCGGATCGAACGAGAAGCGGCGGCCCTTGGACTCTGAGGGCGAATAGTCGCGGCCCCCGCGCCGGCTACGGACACCCCCAAGCCCGGGACGCACCGTTGAAGCACGCCTGGAAGCGGGCAAAGTCGTTCAGATCCACGTCGGAATCATCGTCGAGGTCCGTGATATAGCAGTTTTCGGTCGCCGGGTCGCGGCTGGAGCCGTTGAAACAGACCTGGAATACCGCAAAGTCGGACACGTCACAGTCCCCGTCGCGGTCAAAGTCGCCGTGGTTCGCCGCGTAGAGCGCGTCCAGAGCCCCAAGAACGTTGAGCTTGCCCCAGCCCCAGCTTGCGTTTGGAACAGNACCCGTGGAGGCGTCGGCCGTAGCGGTGGCGCGGAGGATCTCCCGTGCGCGAAGCATGGTCAAAGCCGGGTCCATCTGAAGCATCAGCGCCACGGCACCGACGACCACCGGCGCCGATCCGCTTGTCGCCCCCTGTCGCCCGTACCAGCCCCCGCCGCCCTGGACGAGGTTGAAGCGGAATGTGGCCCAGTACGAATCGCGTCCGTAGGCGGCGAAAAGGTTGTGGCCGGGCGCGGTGAGGTCGATCCCGGGGAGACGTCCATCCCGCGTCGGTCCCCCGGAGGAATAGGCCCACAGCTCGCCGGCAAGCCCCTCGTCGTCTACATACCAGTGGAATCCGTCGATATCGTCGTACTCCGTGCGGACCACATGAGCGCCGACCACCAGGGCTGATCGCGTAGAGGCGTAATCCGTAAGTCGCCCGCCGACACGATGGTCCTCGAACCGGATGTACTCGCTGCCCGGGTGGTAGAGGTCAAACCGGCCGGTTGACTGAACCGCCGCCTGGATGTGCACGGTGCCCCCTCCGGGGTGGCCCTCGATATAAATGTACACGGCGTAATCCCCGCTGGTGGAGTTCCATTCATAGAACTGCGTGCCGGGGGCGAACTGCTCGATCCAGATCCCGCTGGCATAGGCATAGCCGCCGGGCGGGACGGGACCTACCAGCGCCCCGTCGTCAGTGCCGAGGAACACCCACGCCGGCGTGTACCCCGTGTACCAGAGCATCAGAACGGTTGCGGCCGAGCCGGCCTTGCGATAGCGAACGCTCGTTCCGGTGATGTCGTCGAACCGCCCGCCCGCGTGGTTGGCCAGCCCGCCCTCATCGCCGGAAGGCGATACATAGATTCGGCCCGGGCGCCGCTGCCCGAATACCTCGTCAATCTTGCGGCTCGGCAGCGATGTCCCGTCGATCGGCCCCCACTGAAGGCCGCTATTGATGATAGCGACGCACGGCCGGCCCAATTCCACAATCTTCTCGTCGAGCCAGTCGAGAGCTGTGTGGATACAGCCCTGGAAGAAGGACTCGGCGGGCTGGTCGTCGTGGGCCGGAGCCCCCTCGGACGTGAGCTTCACGATGATCAGGTCCGCCTCGGGAGCGATTCCGCGGAAACGACCGTCCGCCCAGGCCCGACCGTTGCCGGCGGCGATGCCGGCCGTGACGGTTCCGTGGCCGACCGCGTCGCGGGTGGGCAGATCGGTCTGGGTGGCCAGTGCCGCATTGATGTCGGCCTCCGAATACTCGACGGGCGGCGGATCGTACGGGCTGCAGGGATCCGGACCGGACTGGCTCATGTCCAGAAGGTACTTGATCCGCGTAGTACCGTCGGGCTTGATGAAATCGGGATGGCGCCAGTCGATCCCGCGATCGAGGATCGCCACGAGCACGCCGGCCCCGGTCAGCCCGTACTTCGCGACGGCCGCGTCCGTCCCGGTCTGCTGCCGCACGAGGTCCATCGCCGGCGAAACGCCGGGACCGAAGACGCACGCCATCGACACGGAAAGAATGGAGATGGTGGACCCTTTCATGTCGTTCCTCCTGTTCAAGGGATCCTTTGGGGGCGGTGGGCACTGTCGCCGTCCCCCGACTCAACCTCACTCAGCCGTCAGCAGTGCCTGAAATGCCTCCATGAGCCTCGGTGCGACCTCCGGGCCGCACGAGTTGATCTCGCCGTATTGTCGCTCCTTTCGGCCGTATGCGAATGGGGCCTCCCAGTCCCATTGTGATTTCGGGATGATGTAGCCGATCTCGTCGTTGGCCAGGCCGATGACCATCCGGTACTTGCTTCGCAAGGAGGGAAAGACGGTCGGTTCGAGGGGCGCCTCCGGGAAGTCCGCGGCCGGATCCTGGGGGCGCTGGAAACGGCCGAGCGTCAACTCCGGGTAGATCTCGCCGGGAATGGCGGCCACCTGGAGCGGGCCGATCTGGAGCAGAGCGACCTCGCTCTTGAGACACAGGACGGGCCAGGCCGGGGTGGTGGCGGCGCTGGCCGGCATGGTGGTGGGGGTGAGCTTCGCGAGGTTTTCGAGGGGGCGGCCGTCCTCGTCGAACACCTGTCGGTCCAACACCCGCAGCCCCATGCCGAGACGGTAGAACGGGTTCCACACGGGCGCCAGGAACTCCCGTGATCGGACACGGATCGGCCCGACCAGCGGTGCCGCGTTCTGCAAGGCCTTCTCGGCGATGCGGCCGATGATCCGCCCGTAGGCCGTCATCCGTTCGAGGTCGCCGGCGGGCATCGGCTCGTTGGTGAACGGATCGCTCCGGGGCACCCGCGGCGAAAGCAGTCCGCCGATGGAGCCGCTCGTATAGACGGCGGTCCCGCCGAAACGCTCTTCCAGGTACTGCCGGAGGCTCGACGGGAAGTCGCTGCTCAGATGCGTATTGCGTCCCCCAAGGACCTCCGGATGCGACGGGACATTCACAAGAGTGACGAGTGCCCGGCCGGACGNCTCACGAGCCTGGATGATGGTCATGGTCGAGTCGATGACCTTCGGCAGCCGAGAATCACCGATCAGCTCGCCCGACCGGTTCACGTCGGCCGTGGCGATGACGAGCTGTGCCGACCGCGCCGAGGCGTGAGCCTGTCGGACCGCATCGACGCAGGCCCGGCGGACCCGTTCGAGATACCCGGGCGAGATCCCGGTTCGCCCGATCGGGCCCCAGAGCCCGAGCGTATCCGGAGCTGCATGGGTGTGTGTACTGCAAACCAGGACGTAATCCACCGGGGGCCGCAGATCCAGCCTGGCAAGTTCCTGACGAATCCGGAGGACCTCGTCCCGGAAAAGCCCGATCAGATCGCAGGCTACGATGGCTACGCTGAACCGGTCATCGCGAACGTAAAAGGCGCGCGCATAGATGTCGTCGTGAACGGCGGTCGCCCGGCGGCCTTGACCGTAGCCGGCCAGCCAGACCGGTGGCGCGGACTCGTCCACCCTGGGGGTGATTGTGACGCAGCCCGCTCCGGCCTCCAGTCCTCTGGCAGCGTACGCCGGGCCCCCGAGCAGACCAAGAACAGCGCACAACACGAATCTGGGACCGACACGTTCCGCCGACATGGCTACCCTCCGCGGCGCTGACCTGGCGCCGTCTTCGGTAAGCGGGACGGCGCAGCTCCCGCTTGCGTGCGCGCGGGTCCGTGTCCGCACCGGCGGGGGCAAGCGCGGCCCCCGGGGAACAGGCACGGTCGGCTCCTGGTCGGATACAGCCATTCTAATAATTGCGGCGGTCTTTGTCAGCCGGTTGCCGACCGTGCCTTTCGGCGAGTCGGGGGTGCTTTCGCAACGGGCCCGTACGACCGTACAATGGCGGCAAGCACGTCGTGATCGCCGATCAGAGAGAAGGGCTGATGAAGGGTCGTCGATGATCAGCCTGTTGATGGGGATGCTTGCCGCCGCCGGGTGCATAGGTCCGATCCGTTGCGCGCCGGCGGAAGCGTTTTACCTGCCTGAGGATCCGGGCTTTACGATCGTGGACAGCATGGCCGCTTCGGTGCGTTTCACGACGACCCGNTGTCTGGTGNCGGAAGGCGAGGGNCTGCGCGCCACCTCGACCTTTGTCGATCCCGAGGGCCGGCCCGCCCTCTGGCACGAATTCGGTCCNATCGAGGGTGTGGGCTGGGCGGCCAATGCCGTGGGCGGGGCCATTCATCTGATCCGTTACGGCCGGTTCTTCCAACGGGGTGANATTGAGGACATGGGACGCCGAGTGCTGCACTACGCCGTCCACGGGGGCTTNGTCGATCCGGACACGGGGTTTCTTCGCGCCTACCGCGACCGCAGCGACGGACGGTATTACCTCAACTATCTGCACGGTGATGCCTTCGACCGCTGGTTCTGTCCGGGCTCGGCCGCGAAGGTCGCGCTTCAGTATCTGGAGGCCGGCAGGCTCTGCGAAGGCTCGCCGCTGGGCCAGTGGAGCCGCGAGTGCGGCCTGCGGCTGGCCCGGTGGCTGCGCGATCATGTCCGGCCGGCCCCGAACGGCTGGTTCCCGCGGCGNTGCCGTCCGGACGGCGAGCCGTTCCCGCTGGACGCCCACGGTGCCGGACCGGACCCGCAGTTCGAAACGAGCGGCGACGGGCTGTACCTGCTCTGGCTTTTCGCCGAGCTGGCTCGCGCGGGCGAACCCGGCTACGGCCCTCACATCGGGGGGCCGCTGGACGCGTTCATGCGGGCGGGCGGCATGTTCGGCAGCATGAACCACGACACGTATGACCCCGACGAGAATGTCTGTCATGCGGTGGGCTTCCGGGTATTGCGGAGAATCGCGCAGTGGGAACTGTGCCCGAGCCCCGATGAGGTGCGGAGGTTCGCGTACGAACGATGCCTGCACACGCTCGAACGCTTCGAAATACGCGAGGATCGCAACGGGGTGGCCACGCGAGGCCTGCTGTTCATGGAGGACAGTTGGGATACGGCCTATCTCTGGGAGAATGCGGAGGCGGCCACCGCTTGGTTCGAGGCCGCCCGGGATGTGGGGAGCACGAAATACCTCCGCAAGGGCCTTACGATCCTTCGCGCGGCGGCCAGACATCACCATGGCCCGCACGGGTTCCTGACCGAAGGCGTGGACTGGAACAATCACAACGGGCAGTGGCGGGTCGTCGACGGTCAGAAAGTGCCTATCCATGTAGGCGGGGTGGTGTATGGCGACGTGAACTACACCCAGCCATTTCTAAACAACCTCCAGATCGTCGAACCGACGCTCTTCTACCTGGAGCATTTCGCACGGCGGGTGCGGGAAGACGGTGCCGAACGGCTCTGCGACCACGAGGGCAACGCGGTCTGGAGGAGGTAGCCGGCAGAAGCAGACATAGCGCGGGCTCCCCCCGTGATCCGTGGACAGGGACCCCGTGCCCCGGGCCAGGAGAGCCGGCCCGAAATCAAAGGCCGCCGCGGAGTCGATGCGATCCGCCTTCGGGCGGGAGCCAGGCCGCCTAGGACGGCGGGTCGCCGCTCAGACCAGTCGCCGGAGATGCTCGATGCTCGCGGCCGCCTGGTCCACGGTGCCGCATTCGACGCTGAGGCAGATCGGGCGATCGACCTTGCCGAGGATCCGGATGATCTCCTTCCAGTCGATCACGCCTTCGCCGCACGCGCAGCCGACGGGGGTACCGGTCACCTTGCCCCGCTCGGCCTGGCTGTGTTCGACGGAGATGTCCTTCGCGTGCACGTGGATGACCCGGTCCACCACGTGCGCGAGCCACTTGTAGGGGTCTTCTCCGGCCAGGTAGGCGTTGCCGGTGTCGAAGTTGATCCCCAGCGAGGGCGACTTTACCAGCCCATAGATCCGGTCCAGGCCCGCCGGGGTCCGGCTGTAGATCTGGTGCTGCTCGAGGCCGATCCGGATCCCGCGGTGTTCGGCCGCCCGCGTGGCCTTGGTCAGCGTGTATTTCATGAGGATGTGGTCGGTCTCGGCATCCGTGAAGGGGGCCTTGACCCCCTCGTCCGTATTGACGATCGGGGCGCCGAGTTCGGCCGCGTACCGGATGGCGGAGGTGAGATACAGTACGCTGATGTCCGGCTGCGCCAGCGGGCAGTGGGCGCTGATGCTGGAGGGCTGGAGGCCGTGCCGGGCCAGCAGCGCCGCCACGTCCTTCGGGTCGTCGAACATCGATCGCGTATGGTAGTACTCCGCCTCGCTCATGAGTTCGCGGCCCCAGTGGACCATCGGCTCGCAGTATCGATAGCCCAGTTCCGCCGCCTTGGCCACGCCCCACTCGAACGACTTGTCGGCGTGGCGGACGAACTCCATGTTGATGCCGATGAGGATCTGCGCCATGATCGGGTTCCTTCCTTTTACGGGGTTGCCCCCATCACTGCGAATACCACGTTACTGGCGACGGCCTCCCTCTCCGCAGCGTCGATCGGAAGGCCGCCGGCCGCGTCGAATGCCGGTCGATAAGCTGTCGTATCCGCCGTGGGCGATGGGGTGACGTGTGCCGTGCCCGCCTGTGAGCGCCGGCCGCCGGGGCCCCGGGGCCGACTCGGATTCCGGCTTGATTCCGCGCCGGGCCCCGGGCTTACAGCCTGTGAGCCGCGGGCAGGATGTGCCACAGACTGACGGGATGTGCTGTTGGCCGGCGGACATGGGCCGTCCTCCATCGGTGCGGGTCAGGCCTGGTCGAAAACGCTGAATCCGGCCGCCCACAGGTCCGTGATATCGATCATCCCGACGACCCGGCGCCCCTCGTCCAGAACGGGCAACTGACTGATCTTGTGCGGCCGCATCGTCTTGACGGCATCGGCCACGTAGTCATGGAGCCGCGCGAAGTGCGGCGTCCGGATCATCACTTCCCGGATCGGGATGTCGGCGGGGCGGTCGTGTCGGGCGACCAGCCGTCGGAGGTCGCCGTTCGTGAAGATGCCGGCCATCGTNCCGTCGTCGTTGACGACNACGGCGGCCCCGGCNCGTCCCGACCGTTCGATGGTCTGNGCGAAGTCGCGGACTGTGGCGGTGAGCGGGATCGTCGGACANTCCCGGCCNGTGCGCATGATCTGCTCGACCCGGAGGAGGCTTCGGCCNAGGGCCCCGGCCGGATGGAACCGGGCATACTGTTCACGGCGGAAGTCCTTCTCGGTGAGCACCGTCAGGGCCAGAGCGTCGCCCANGCCGAGCATGGCNGTGGTCGAGGCGCTGGGGGCCAGACCCAGGGGGCAGGCCTCTTCCACGTGCCCCATGTCGATGATCACGTCCGCCAGCCGCGCGGCCCGCGAAGCCGCGTTGCCGGTGATCAGGATGATGGCACAGCCGATCGCCTTCATGGCCGGCAGCAGGCGCACCAGTTCGTCGCTCTCGCCGCTGTTGGACAGGGCCAGGATGATGTCCTGCGGCTGGAGCATTCCCAGGTCGCCGTGGAGGGCTTCCACGGGGTGCAGGTCGACGGCCCGGGTCCCCGTGCTGTTGAAAGTGGCTGCGATCTTGCGGCCCACGAGTCCGGCCTTGCCCATTCCGGTCACCACCACGTGCCCGGTGCAGCCGGCGATCATCCGAACGGCGCGGGCGAAACTGGGGCCCAGCCCGTCCCCAGCCTGGCGCAGCGCGGCTATCTCCTTGCGCAGCACTTCGCGTCCGCGCTCAATGAGTGTCTGCTCGTAAGGTTCCAGGCCCTCGTTCACGTCCTGTGCTCCCGTGCCGCAGGAACGCCGAANCGGCCTCGCCGGGCGGCACCCCGGGGCGGCGGTCCTCCGCCCGTGCTTTGCGGGCAAGCGCGCATGCCATCCGNCGGCCCCCATTATGTTCGGACGAGGTANCGCTGCCAACGAACGGCTCGGCCGGTCAGCGCGGACCCGCTTCGACGTTCCCGGAGGCCGGGGCGGTCGCCGCTCTCGTGCTCGGCCGGCCAAGGGCCTCCACCTGGTCGCGGATCGACGCGGCCTGGCGGACCACTTCGCCGACCGATCGCGCGCCGTCGGCCGCAACGGCCGTCGTGGGGCCGCGCAGGAGGGGGACGAGGCGTTCGATGGTCGGATCGACCGGGCGAAGGTCATCCGGCCGCGTGATNGCCGCCGGACTGCGGTGAACGNCNAGGCGGTCCGGCTCGATCCCGGCGTCGGCGATCCGCTGGAGGACTGNCTCCAGGCGATCCTTCGGGACATCGGGTTCCGCCGTCAGCCGCACGCGGGCCTTCGGATCGTGCGCTACCTTCTGTCGCAGGAGCGTCGAGAGCCGCGCGTCAGTAACGGGCCGGCCGTCCAGGCACGTGCGGCCGGAGACTTCGAGGCTCACGCGGACCGCCGCCGGCCGAAGGACCATCGTCACGCGGTCGGGCAGGCGCGACAGCTCCGCGGGATTCGGCTCGAGCCAGAGTTCTTCATTGGCGTCCGTGTGGGACTCGGGCAGGGCCAGCAGAGCGGAGGGGAAGTTCACCACCGCCGCGACCACGCCGTCCGCATCGGCGGCCAGCCCACCGTACTCATGCCGGTACGAGCCCGCGAAGACCCAGCTCCGGTCGCGCACGGATCGGCCGGTTCGCGGGTCGCGCATGAACTGCCATGCCGCCAGGAGTTCGCCGCCGGCTCCGGGACGCACGAAGATGTCCACGGCATCGCCCGTGGGCGGGGTGAAGACGCCCCCGTCGCGGTTCCACCGGAGATGCGTACCCGGCACCAGGCCGATGAGCCCGAGTGCCACGAAGATGTCCTCGGCCCGGGCGTGCACCCGCAGGATGGTCTCGTGCTCTTTCGTGTCGGGCGTGCAGGCGAACACCTCGAGCATCGCCTTGTGGCGGATGACCTCGGCGTCCACCTCGACCTGTCGGTCCGTCCAGTTGATCACAACGCCACGGGCGAAGCGGATGGCACGGGACGCCGGCGAGGAGGTCGGCTGCGTTGTGGGTCCGCTCTGGCCGGCGCTGAGCGGCCCGGCCCCTNCCGTCAGGACCAGGAGGGTCAGGGTACTCGCGGCACGGGCCGGGCTCACGACGCGCCCCCGGGATNGCCTACTGAGCGGAGGTGCTCTCGACGGTACCGAACCGTTTCTGTTCCTGCTCGGCCTGGATGATGATCTGCGGCTTGACCAGGATCAGGACGACATACTCATCCTTCGTGAGCGAACGGTTGTTGTAGAGACGCTTGAGCACCGGCACCTTCGAGAGGATGGGCACGCCCGCCTCGACCTCCGTCTCACCGGTGAGGGTCAGACCGCCCATGAGCACGGTCCCGCCGTCGGGGACCGTTACCTCCGTGCTGATGCCTGTGGTTCTTGTCCGGGGCAGTTGGAGGAACGTAGTCTGACCGGTTCCGGGAACGGGGACCGGGAAGTTCTGAAGCGTGATCAGCTCCGTCCAGGCCGGTTCGACCGAGAGCGTCACGTAGTCCCGTGACTCCAGCACCGTCGCCTGCACCCTCAGGGACCGCCCGGGTTCGGGGTAGAGCGGNGTCACCGCCGGGTACAGGGCCGGCTGGGCTACGACGCCCTGCGTCACCACGGTGCTGCCNATCGGGTAATACGTCATGACGTACCAGATCGTTTCGGAGACGATCAGTTCCACTTCGTCACCGTCGGACAGGGTGATCCGGGGCGAATCGACGATCGTGCTTCGGACGTCCGCCTGCGTGGCCCGCAGAAGGAAATCCACCTGGAGATTGTCCAGGAAGCTTCCGAAGACCTGAAACGCCGGCTCGATTCCGCTGAGCGAGCCCGGGACGTTCGTAGCCTGCGGTGCGGCCAGGCTGGCCGTGTTGTTCGTCACGGGGATCGGTGTCCATTGTCCCGAATGCGGCCCCACGTCGCCCGGCCGCGGTACCATGGCCACGTTCGTATAGGGCTGATTCACCGTTCCCTGNGCCATGGGGCTGCCNGCCGCCGGGACGTTCGGAGTGAAGCCGTACTGCCCGAACCGGCGCGGCAGGAGCANGGCGGTCTGACTGTTCGGGTCAGTCCCGACGACATCGTATCCGGCGTTACCCTGATTGAGGACNACGTCAAGGTCCACACCGATCTCTTCNAGGAAGTTCTTGCGGATNGTGATCAGCCGGACCTCGACGGCCACCTGATCCCGACGTCCGGTGCCCAGACCCTTGAGCAGATCGGCGATCTTCTTCTGAATGCTCCGGCGATGCGTGACGATCAGCCGCCGTCCCTGGAACTGCTCGACGGAGACGCGACCGGTGTCCCAGGCTTGCGGGGTAATGAGCGTGCGGATCCGCTCGACCAGGTCGTCGGCCCGCTCGGCGCGTTCTTCTTCGGTCTCCTCTGTATCGTCGTCATCGTCGCCTTGGCCGTAGCCCCCACCGCCGTACCCTCCGCCGCCATATCCTCCGCCGTAGCCTCCGCCGTAACCCCCGCCGTATCCTCCGTACCCGCCGCCGTATCCGCCCATGCCTCCGAAGCCGCCCATCATCCCCATGCCGCCCATCATCCCCATGCCCCCCATCATTCCCATGCCCCCCATTATTCCCATGCCGCCGCTGCGGCTGAAGAAGCCTTCGCGCGCCCGTCGGACGGTGCGGCGTTCCGTAGTGATGTCGGTGATGTCATAGACCTTGGTTACCACGGCGGTCTGATTGAAGTCCTCTTCGGTCGAAACGCGGACGTTGCCGTCCACGATTTCATAATCCACCGGGGCGAGAGTCGGGTCGCTGACGTTCTCGAGGAGGACGCGCAGGGCTGCACCGAGTTCGATGTCACGGAGGTTGGCCGTGACCTCCGTTTCGGGGGTGACGCCCGCCAGCTCCAGGGCCTTCCAGTTGGGGACGATGCGAACGTTGCCGGTGGTTTCGAGGTGCTGAAGCGCATCCCGAAGGGGGGTGGCGTCGAACTCGGCGGCGGGGATAGTCTTGCGGAGCTTCTCCTCGGTCTGGCGGTTGATCTTCTCGGCTTCGTCCACCTCGCGGATGCCGACGCCGAGCTTCTCCCGGGCGGCCTTCACCTCGCGCCAGTTGTCGGGGTATTGGTAGAGATCGGTGGGGGCGACCTTGAGGGCCTCGGCCATGGCCAGGGCATCGCGGGACGCCTCGCGCTGTTCCTCGCGATTGCTGCCCTGCTGGAGCAGGCTCCAGAACTGCTCGAGGTCGTCTCGCATGTCGCGGGCCCGCTGGTAGTTCGGCTCGATCGCCAGGATCTCGTTGAGCTGTTCGATGGCCGCGGCGTATTCACGGTCCTTCTTGAGCTGGATGACCCGCTCCATCATCTGCTGGATGCGGCGGTCCTTCTCCTCCTGGATGCGCCGCTCGCGCTCGGAGGCCTGCTGTCGGGCCGAGCGAACCTGCTGAGCGACCTGTTCCTCTTGGTAACGGGTCTGTTCGGCCTGCACGTACTGGTCCAGTTGGCTCAGTTCGCGCTGGATCTGATCGAAATCGGAGGCGGCCGGCGCGTCGTTGCGCGCCGCCTCGATCGTCTGACGCGCGGTCTGGAGAACCTGCCGCGCTTCGTCGTATCGGTGATCGAGCATCAGCCGCCGGATCTCCTCTTCGCGCTCCCGGTAGATGCGCACTGCCCGCTGCCAGCGCAGACTCTGCACGGCCAGGTACCGCTCCATCAGGCTGGATGGAGCCCCCTCCGCCCCGCGGTAGCGGGCCAGGAGCTTCTGACCGGCCAAGGCATCGGGGTGTCCCGGCACGAGGCGGAGGGCCTCGGCAAACCGCTGGTCGGCCACGTCATATTCGCCGCGGCGGATCGCCTCGTGCCCCTGCTCGATCAACCGGGCAGCCTGTTCGCGTTCCCGGGCCAGCCCCGCGGGCTCGGCCGGACGGGTGGCGGGGCCTGCGGCTCGCGGGGCCGGTTCGGCCGGGCGTGCCTTGGCGGGAGTGGCCGGACGCGTGGTCGCCGAGAGCCGCTGCTTCTCCTCGATCAGGGCGATGCGCCGTTCGGCTTCCTGCTTCTGGGCGGCGGTGGCATAGGGGTTGGCCAGCACGGCCCTGTATCGGCGGCCGGCCTCGTCGAGGCGATTGCCGTCGTAGGCCAGGTTGGCATCCTCGAGGTCCTGACGGGCCTTCTGTGATTGATTGATGGCCACACGGGCCTTCTCGATGTACTCATCCCGCTGGCGCTTCTCGGGGTCGGAGAGTTTCTCCTGGTCGATCCCGACGAGAAGGTCCTGGGCCTTCTGGTACTGGCCTTGCTCAAAGAGCTGGACGGCCTGCTTGAGCTGCTCGCCGGGCGTCTGCCCGAACGCGGGGGCACCGACCGTGCCTACGAACAGGGCGATCCCGAACAGGCAAGGCCACCCACGCTGTTGGATACGAGACCACTTCAAGGGAACGCCTCCTTTGCGGCGGGTCCGCTGGCAGCGACCGGCCGCCCAGAGCTACGAGGAGGGAAAGCTTCGACCCATTGTTGCCAGCCGCGCGCCCGTCGTCGGATCGGGCGTCGCACACCTCAGCATAGCACGCACCGTCGCGTTCGCCAACACCGCTACGGTCTTGCCCGCAAGAGCTTACAGCAGATTCCCGTCCGGTGCAAACCGTGCGATCATGGCGGCAGTTCGCCGGCTCCGAACCGGTTGGGCCCCATGGGGCCGGGGTAGGGGCCGTACGGCATCATCTCGCCCCGGCCGGGGTACGGGGCCATCGGGCCGACCCGGCGCCGCACGGCCTCGCGGGACTTGGGTGCTTTCTGCTCCTTCTCGATCCGGTCCCTCTCGGGACTGGTCTTTTCCTCCTGGTCGACTCGCTCCTGCACACGGCCCTGTGTGTCGGCCACGAGCAGGACGTGCGCCGGCTTGATCTCGATCTCGACGCCCTTCTTGCCCTCCACGCGGACCGGGCGGGTGACGTTCGGCTTGATGTCGACCACCGTCATTCCGGTGTCGATCAGTCCGAGTTTCCTGTCCTCGAAGGCGATGCGCTGGCCGATGGCGAAGTCCTTACGGATCGGCGGGGCCCAGTTGCCCTCGTGCCACTTCCAGAGCTCCACTTGGGCGCCCTTGTTCCCGACGCCGGTGAAGAAGAAGCAGACGTCCGGCCGCACGGTGACGGGCTCGGACCACTCCGACCACTCGCCGGGCAGGACCACGCGGGCGGCCTCCTGCGGGTCGGCCAGGTCGCTCGGGTNGCCTGCGTACGTGTTGAGCAACTCGAAGCGCATGCGATACCGGTACGTGGCGCCGGGCTCGGCGGTCAGGTCNTGCACCCAGCAGGGCTCCGTCTCGATGTCGGCGGGCAGGCCGAGCTGGAGGCGATACTGGCGCTGCTGCTCCCGCTGCTGAATCTGCCTTTGCTCCTCGATCAGTTCCTTCTGGATCTTCTCGTACAGCTCCTCGGCTTCGCGAGCCACGTTCGTCAGCGCCCGTACGTCACGGGACTCCTGGATCACCTGCGAGAGGAGTTGGCGAGCCGTTTCGAGGTCCTTCTGTGCGTAGGCCTTCTTGGCCTCGTCGTAGGTGGTCCGGACGGCCTGGACTCTGGTGCGCTCGGCGGCTGTGTCGCGATTCGAGGAGGACCGCTCGGCGCCGCTCGCCCGCGGCGCGTAGTCGGGCCGACCGCCGCGCCCCTCGGACTCGCCTCCGCCGCCCGATCGGCGCGTCGGGCGCTCGGTGGTGCGTTCGCGCTCGCGCGGCGGTGCGGGCTGGCGCGTGCGGGCCGTCGGCAACTCGCGGTACTCCGGCTCCATCCCGGCCAGCTGGGGGCCGTGAAAGGCTGAGCCGGGCATTTCGGAATCCAGCCATTCCTCCCATTTGACGCCTTCGATCTTGCAGTCGTCCGGGGGCGTCCAATCCACGGTGTCCAGGTAGGGTGCCAGGGGCTGGCGACGCAGGGCCACCTGAACCTCGGTCGGGGAGATGGCCCGCTGGAACGCCTCCAAGGCGTTGAACGAGTCTCGATCGATCGCCCAGCCGTGAACGGCATCCTGGATAATATTGATCGCGGGCGGATTGGGCAGGATGTACTTGGAGAAGACCTTGACCTCCTCGGGGGCCGACCACGTGGCGTCGGGCAGGAGCTTCTGTCTTTCCAGCCGAATCCGCGCGAGGGTGATCGTCTGCCGGGCGGCCGTGTATCCTGCCCGTGCGAAGGCCTCCCGCTGCTTGTTCACGCTCATGCCCGCCATGACCGTCACCCAGGTTACGTCTTGGGCCTCGGTCTCTCCGCCCGCCATGGCGGGGACGGCCGGGACGGCGGGGGCCACGCCACCCAGGGGGGTCGGTACGGGCAGCGTCGCCCGGTGGCGCCCCTGGAAGACCACGGGCTTGCCCGGCGGAAGTACCTGGGCCAGTCGGATCTTGCCTGCGGCCGGCGTTTCTTCCACCACGGGGGGACGTGGGTTGATCGGCGTCGGTGCCAGAGGCAGTTGTGCCAGGAGTTGCTTGTCCATCTGGAGCGGACTGGACGTCCGGATCAGGGCCAGGTAGTCCGGCACATCCTTGCGCTCGGGATTGGCCGCCGTGATGGCTTGGAACACCTGCCGCGCCTTGTCGCGGACGCGCGGCCCCATCTCGCCGGGGCCCACCGAGCTGTCGCCGTCTTCGATCGCGTGGGGGTTGCCGACGACGTACAGAAACCCCACGCCGAGCAGGATCAGGCCGGCCACGCCGACCACGATCTTCTCGATGTGACGATCCATCATCGAGACGGTCTGTTTGGCCATGATCTCACACTCCTGCGGCGGCCGCCTTGCCCGGCATCCGGGTCACGGCGGGAGTTCCTCCGTCACGCCGCCTCGCCGCGGCATGTCCCCCGGCATGCGTTGAACGGGCGAAGGCATCATGCCCGGCATGCCGCCGAATCCGGATCGATCCCGCCCGATCCTCTGGCCCTGTTTGATCTGGGCGCTCAGATCAGGGGGCATGAGCGGGTGGTAGATCTCGCGGAAGAAGCAGCCCTCGAATACGGCCAGGACCTCAACGACCGGGTTGGGTCCATAGACCTTGCCGATGAACATCGGGTCGACGGCAGGCGAGGCCGTCGCGACGGCCAGCAACGTGTAGAAGTTCGCGCTGCTGATCGCGTCCAGGACCGTGGGCAGTGCCCGTGCGTCCACGACCACATCAACGGCAAAGTGGATGACGTCGTACAGCTCGTTGCTCGTCCGCTGGGTGAAGGACTTGGAGAGGTCGCCCACCGGGAGCGTAACCTGCTGACCGGCTCCGACCGCGGAAGGCACCTCGAACCACGCCAGTTGGGCGCCCGCACGCATCTCCTGGACGGAGCCCGCGGCGCCCGGTTGCCCGAAGACGTAATCGCCGACCTCGATACGGATCAGGTCCTTGACCGGCAGGTAGGCTACCCACACGTCGGCCTCTCGCCCCGCCGCGGTCATCTCCGCCGCCGCCTTCTCGTTGACGCGAGCCAAGGCGGCCGCCACATCCTGCTGGATCCAGAGGCCCATCTGGGCGTCCCACATCTGTTCGGGATGGGGCGGGTCCCGGGTGGGGGTCAGAAGCTCGCGGTCGAGGTCGAGCGAATCGATGTCGGCGTAGCATCCCTTGATTGTGTGAGCGTGGGCAAGACTGGCCAGCGCCCGGACCTCGGCCTCGTCCACCATGGTTGCCCCTCCGGCCGGACCCGCGGGGGTGGCCACGGGCAGGCCGGGCGCGATGGCCGCCGGCGGGGCCGCGGGCGCAGGTACTGAGGGGGCCGAGGGGGCGGCAGGCCGATTTTCCAGGGCCGCAGCGGCATCCCTCGTCTTGCGGGCCAGAAGGACCATTCGCATGTGAGCGAACTGCTCCTCCGTGGGAGCGGGTCGCGACTTCAGTGTCTCCTTCAGAAGGCGCTCCGCTGCCGCCTTATAGGCATCCGGGAACTTGAAAGCCGCGTCATTGCTCTTGGGCGTGGGGAACACCGAATCGAGGATGGGCGTTCGGGCGTTGATCTGGCGGATGATTCGCTGGGCCTCCTGGTAGGCCCCGCTCACCCGTTGTGTCCGCTCGGTTGCGGCGCGGATATGCCGCTCGTTCACCGGGCCGCCGCTGAGGGAGGCCAGCTTGTCCTCCAAGGACTTGGCCTGGGCCATGGGCTCGCTCACGTCGCCGAGGAAGATGCCCAGCACCATCGCCACGAGCGAGAGGAAGGCCACCGTCCCGCACAGCAGGAGCATCAGGTGTCGCTTGATGAAGGCCATCCTTGAATCTCCGACCGGCCTTACGCCGGGGCAGCCCCCGCGTCCGCCGGGTTGGCGGCTGCGTCTTTCTGGTCCAGGACGATCTGGAACATTACCTCGAACAGGAAGTCATTGCCCATCGGCTCTCCGGTCACCGGGTCGGTATCGATCTTGGCCTCGACGACCTTGGGGGCAGCGGGTGTGCCGGGGCTTATCGGTCCTTCGCCCATGGGCATGCGGCCGAACCCGGCGTAGGGCGTGCGTTCCATTCCGCCGAAGGGGGTGCCGTACATTCCCGCTCCGCCGTACGGGATGCCGGTGCCAAGCCCCCGGCTGGCCCGCTCCGAATAGCGAATCCGCCAGACCAGTGCACGGCGCAGGTCAATCTCGAAATGGAACCTCCGGTTCGGGTCCTTCACTGCGGCCAGCCGCGGCAGCAGCGATTTCTCGAGGAAGGCCCCGCCCTCCGCGTTGGGCGTGAGCACCTGGAGCCGGACCACGAAGCCCGGTCCGGTGGGCGCCTGGGCCCCAGCGGCGGAGCCGTCCGCCGCCGAAGCCATTCCCATCCCCGACGCGCCTGTCTCCAGCCCGCGGGCCAGGCGATAGGCGGCGGCGACGTCGGAGGCATAGGTCACGCTCATTGACTGGATGAAGATCTGCTNGCGTTNGCCCCGCGGGATCGTGGCAGCTGCCTTCTTGTACTCCTCAGGGCCGGCGGCCATCGCGTCTGCAAGCTCCTTCTGGGGGGCCGGCAAGGCCCGGAAGATCTCCTGGAGGATCCGGGGCCAGAGCGTCTTGTCCTTCTGGACCTCGACGATCTTCTCGATCTTCTGGCGCTCCGTTTCGAACTGAGACTCCAGGTTCTGAAACTCGTTCCGGAGCCCCTCGGCCATGCTNGCGATGGTTCCGGCGTACTCGAGGGGGGCAGCCGCATCGCTCGGAGGGCTTCGCAACGTCGCCAAGGCCTGATCCAGCGGCATGGGGCTGACCGCCGTGAAGTTCCCCAGGGCGCCGCGGATCGCGCCGGCGTCCGTGAAGTAGCGGCCCCAGACCAGTCCGGCCGAGAGAGCCAGGCACGCCGCTGCCGCCCAGAACCAAGGCGTCTTGCGCCGCCAGATGATGGCCTTGGCAATCTCTGGCGGGAGCAGGTTGCTGGTGATCTGGGTCTTGCCCAGGCCCTGGAGCGCCAGGCCGTAGGCCACGCCGAAGCTCAACAGGTGTTCGATCAGGTCGGGCGCGTTAGGGACGGAGGCGATCGAGAGCTTGTTGAACGTACTGGGGCGGACGACCTCTATGTTGAGGTTTGATTGGAGAAATTTTTGGAGGCCGGGCAGCTTAAAGGCGTTGCCCATTCCGATCGCGCGGACGATCCGGACACCCCGGTGGGTGGAGCTGTAGAAGCCCATGGACCGCTGGATTTCGGCGACCAGGTCCGCGAAGACGGGCCGCATTGCCTGGAAGATCTGGCGCGCGTACTTGCTGCTGGTGGCGGTCCGCTTGAGGCTCTCGGCCTTGGCGAAGGAGATCTTGAAGGTCTTGACGAGGGCATCGGTGAAGTTGTTGCCGCCGATCGGGATGTTGCGGGTCCAGAGGCTGTGGGGCTCGGCCACGATCAGGTCGGTGTTCTGCGCCCCGATATCCAGGAGCAGGGTGGCTCCTTCGCTGAGAAGCCCGTCGTAGAACAGGGCGTTGTACAGGGCCAGCGGGGCCGACTGCACGATGACCGGCTCGATGTTCGATGCCGCGAACGGCTGAAGATGCTCGCCGACCAGCTCCCGCCGCATCGCGAAAATGCCGACCTCCAGCTCGTTGGTCTCGGGCGACCGGAACGTCTGGTAGTCCCAGATCACCTCGTCCATGTCGAAGGGGATCTGCTGGTTGGCTTCGAAGCGGACGATGTCGGGGATCTTCTTCGGCTCGACCGGCGGCAGCTTCGTGAACCGCGAAAGCGTATGCTGACCCGGCACACCGACGACGACCCGGTCCTGACGGACGTCGTGCCGGGAGAGGAACTGTTCGAGCGCCTTGGCCACCAGGGCCGGCCGATCCGCGTCGGGCTGCGAGAGGATCTTGGGGTGTTCGATGTATTCGTAGGCGAGGGCTTCGACCTTGTCACCCACCTGGCGGATACGGAGGGCCTTGAGAGCCACTTGTCCGATGTCGATTCCCCAGACCGCCCTCGTTGACGCCATGAGCTCCTCCTGCCGGTGGTTCCCGCGTATGAGCCTGGTGTGCCGCAGCCGGTGCTGCGTCTAAGGTACGCATCCGCCGGACCTTACGCAAGCTGGACGGCGGCGTCGGTTCGCGTTGCGGCACCCTGCGGTGGCCACGCAACCTCAAGAGGCAGGATCAAGGTGCAATACGACCCGTGCCGGAATGTCTCGGGGGCTGGATTGTTCCGCAGGCTGTTCCCGCCGACCCAGGCAGGACCGTAAGGCCGCCAGGCACTCTGGGGACTGCGCGTTTCACCGCATTAAGAGTATTCCCGGTCGCGGGCTGGCTGTCAAGCGGATTCTCGGGGAAGCGCCCTGGGTGGAGGGCGGAGTCGGAGACGCCTCAGCCGGCACAGGCCGGGGGACGTCCGGGTCCGTTGAAACACGCCTGGAAGACCGCGAAGTCGTTCACGTCGACGTCGCCGTCGGCGTCGAGATCGGCATCTCCGCAGGCGGTGGCGGCGGGTGGGCGGCTGGATCCATTGAAACACGCCTGGAAGTGGCCGAAGTCCGACACGTCAACATCGCCGTCACCGTCGAAGTCGGCGGGGGCCAGTGGGTTTCGGCTGATCAGTTCGAAGGCATCGATCGGCTGGTCGTTCAGATCGTAGGCCGTCCACCGCATGCGGTTGCGATCGAACTCGACGAGATTGTAATGGAACTCGGACTTGATGACGTCGAAGAAGCCCCAGTCNTAGCTGCGGACGGTGTCGAGGGCTCCGCCGGCGCCGCCGACGATCAGGTACATCACGCCGCCGCGGTCGCCCCTCAGGTAGGCGTGCGTGTGGCCGTTGACGACCACGTCCACGCCGTTCTGTTCGAAGAGGGGCACCCAGTCGTTGCGGACCCAGGCCTCACCGTTATAGCTCGTGCTGTCCCACACGTCGGTGAAGGGGGGCTTGTGAAAACCCACGATGCGGAACTGTGCCGACCGGGCTTCCGCAGAGGTCAGCTCCCCCTGAAGCCAGGAAAGCTGCTGCGGGTGACTCGATGTGGGGAGGTTCGTGTCCAGGAAGATGAACCGGACGTTGCCGTAGGTGAAAGCGAACCATGCCTCGTTGCCGGGCAGGGCGCTGTACGCGTAGGCCAGCGAGCCTTCGCCGTCGTGGTTGCCGCGGTTGAAGAGCACCGGCGTGGTCTGGGCCAGGTGGCCGATCTCGAGGGGATTGAACCAGTAGTTGTGCCAGTCGGTCAGGCTCGTTCCGCTGGGCATCAGATCTCCCGAGGCCAGGACGAGGTCGGGATCGCGCGCTGCCATGTGGGCCACGTGCTGCCGGAACACCGTGTGTCCCTGCTCGTCGGCGAACCAGACGACGCGAAAGGGCGTTGCCCGCCGGGGCGCCGTGCGGAACGAGTAGGTTGGTGACACGGTGGCGCCGTTGCGGACGCGATAGACGTAAGTGGTCTCGGTCTGGAGGGGCTGCATGGTGGCCGTGTGCACGAACAGAGAGCCGCCGACGGCTTCGGTCCGCACGTCGGTCGTGACGGATTCGCCGGGCGTGAACAGCCCCCACTCCACGGCCGCCTGACCCGCGGCGGAGTCCGTCTCCCACAGAAGCGTCATCGCATCCGGACGGTAGTCCTGAAGCATCGGCTGCTTGGTGATGTTGGGCGAGGGTTCGACCGAGCCGAACACCTCGAAGGGGCCGTCCGAATCATCGAAAACGGTGGGGAAAGCGGGGGCGAAGATCTTCACGCGGTAGTTGGTCGAGTCGCCCAGCGCGGCGGGGATGGACCACGCGAACTGACCATCCGTCATCAGGGCCGTGCCGATCGTTGCCCGGAAGATTTCCCCTTCGTACAGTTCGATCGTCACGGCCCCGTTGGGGTTCGAGGCCGTCCACGTCACCCACTGGGTGCTGCCGGCCGGCCAGCGCTGCCCGCCATTGGGGCTGGTGAGCTGCAAGCCCGGGGGCGCGGGAAAGGGGATTCCGGCGGCCGTCGGTCCCCCGAGCGCCGCCAGCTCAGCGGCGGACATCGCGTATCCGCGGATCTGGACGCTGTTGACATAGCCGGCCGCGTTCTCGCGGTTCTCGTCGGCGAACAGCAGTGCCGTCGGTCCGATGGACCAGCGGCCATCGACGCTCAGTCCGGTGTTCTGCTGGACCTGCTGGCCGTTGACGTAACTGGTGAGTGTGCCGGCCGGCGCATCCAAGACCAGGGCCAGGCGGTGCCATGTGCCGTCGGGCACGTATCCGCCGTAATTGCCCGAGATGCCGATGGCGTGGTCGACGTAGCGGATGAACCAGTCTCCGTCGTTGGCGTTACCGTCGTGGGTCTGCCAGAGCGCCGCCCAACCGCTCGGGGCCGTCGTGGGAAACATGACGTCCATCAGGAGCGTGTACTGGTTGACATAGGAGCCCCCGCCGTTGGCCGGCAGGCCGTGGACGAGTCGGAAGAACGTGCCCCGGGTGAAGGCGGCCACCTGGGCGCTCTGCCCACCGATAGACATCGAGGTGAAGTTCACGCCGGGGATCCCGGCCGGCGCGGCCGCTCCGGCCGTCAGCGGAGCCGCTCCGGTGGAGGATTCGAGGTTTCCGTCGAAGTCCCACTGNTCGGCCAGGGCCGGGGCNGAGGTGGGGATGCCTTCGGCCGTGGGGCCGCCGAGCTGGGCGATCTCGGCGGCCGACATGGCGTAGTCGCGGAACTGGATGCTGTTGACGTACCCGAAGTTCGTCTCGTTGTTGTCGTCGGTGAAGAGCAGAACGCGGTCGGGTTGCATCGACGCAGGGTACAGGGACCAGCGGCCGTCGAGGCCTTCGCCCAGGGTCTGGGTGCCGACGAGCGTGCCGTCGATGTACTTGGCCATCGTGGCGGTGGTCAGGTCGACCGCGACGGCAACCCGGTGCCAGACGTCGGGGGTGAGGTTTCCGTGGTAGGCGCCGGAGATCCCGATGCCGTTGGCGGCGTTGGCGTAGAACTCCCCGTCATTGGCATTGTCGCGGTTGGTCTGGAAGAACCCGCGCCATCCCGTGGAGGCGGAGGGATAGAGGATGTCGAANATGAGCGTGTACTGNTTGANGAAACTCCCGCCGCCGTTGGGCGGGCAGTTCGTCCGGAGCACGTACCCTTCGTCCGGGAGGCACTTGGGGAAGCGCATGACGGCGGCGACCTGGCCGCCGATCGGCGCGATGCCGAACGAGGCGGTGGTGCCGAACTGCGTCTTGGCGGCCGTCTGCCCGTTGCTCGACGGGTCGAAGTACTCCAGCGGCAACCCGATGGTGGCGGAGAGGTTGCCGGCGTCGAAGTCCCATTGGCCGCGGACCGTTTGCCCGGCGGCGGGCGGGTGCAAGACGACGGCACCGGTCAGAAGAGCGACGACACTTCCTGTGCAGACCCCGCTGGACCTCATCATGCGATACCCCAATGGTGCTGGCCCCGGCCGCCGGGTCGCAGCCGCGGTGCGGTTCCGATCCCGCCGCCGGCTCAGGTGCGGTCGCTCCGCCCGGACAAACGCCCGCGCTGGGACCGATCCAGGGGCCCGGGCGAAGACTCTCGCCCGAGCCCCTGCGACCATTCAAGCATACCCGCCCGGGGCGGGTCGCCCTGCTTGTCACCTGCGCCGGCGTCGGGCCATCGTTGCCAGACCGAGCCCGACCATCGCGAGCGTGGCGGGTTCGGGAATACCCGCCGCGGTCGGACCGCCCAACGCCAGGATCTCATCGGCCGTCATCGCGTAGTCGCGGAACTGGACGCTGTTGACGTAGCCGAGCTCCGTCTCGCCGTCCTCATCCGAGAAGAGCCACGACGGGTTGCCGGACTCAGCCGGCCAGACCGAGAAGCGCCCGCCGGGCGTGCCCACGTTCTGCGACCCGACCAGGACGCCGTCGATGTACTTGAAGTAATCGGGCTGCCCCTCCGGCTGCTCGAGGTCAACGACGAGCGCGACGCGATGCCAGGTGTCCGGGAGGATGGCGCCGTGATAGACGCCGCTGATTCCGATCCCGTTGTCGCCGGCCCGCACGAAGAAGTCGCCGTCATTGCTGTTGCTCGCGCTGGTCTGGAACAGGGACCGCCACTTGCCGCTCGAGGCCGCCGGGAACAGGATGTCCATGATCAGCGTGTACTGATTCACATCGCCCGTACTGCCGTTGGCGGCCGCACCGGGCCACATCTTGTATCCGTCGTTCGAGGTCGGCATCTTCGGGAACTTCATGACCCTGGCGGGCACGCCGCCGATGTCCGGGATGCCCAGCTCCGTGGTGGTGCCCCACTGGCTGTCCGTGGCGGCCACGCCGACGGCCTGCAAGTCGGCCCCGACCGTGGCCTTGAGGCCGTTGGCCGGATCATCGAAGTCCCACTGGCCCGTGATGCCGGCCGACGCCGGTCCGGCGGCCACCAGGAGCAGGACCGCACAGAGATACGCAGAAACCTCTCTCTCCCTCATCGCTTTCCTCCCAAACACATGAACCCGCGGGCGTCACGCGACGCCCGATGTCGCACCGTTTCCGGCCCGGGGGGTCGGCGAGCGCCGCCCGCCCGGGCCACTCCAGCACTTACGCCACCCGACCCTCGGCCCGGCCTTCTTACGGACAGGCGCCGGCCGGAGGCCGACCCGCCCCGTTGAAACAGAGCTGGAACGCGGCGAAGTCGTTCACGTCCACATCGTCGTCGTCATCCTCATCGAAGCAGGCGCACTTCGGTCCGGCCTCCGAGGGCCACGGCCGACCCGCCCCGTTGAAACAGAGCTGGAACGCGGCGAAGTCGTTCACGTCCACGTCGCCGTCGGCGTCGAAGTCCTGCCCGGGCGTGGCGCAGAGCTCGGGNAGCGGGATGCCGGCGGCACTGGCGCCGCCGAGGGCGGCGATCTCCTCATCGGTCATGGCGTAGTTGCGGAANTGGATGCTGTTGACGTAGCCCGGCTTGGTNTCGTTGTCCTCGTCGGTGAACATCAGGAGCACGTCGCCCCATTGGCTGCCGCGGGCTCGCAGGGCCCGCTTGCCGTCCACGCCTTGGGCGCTCTGCATGCCGACAAGGACGCCGTCCACGTACTTCCGCATGCCCGTGCCGGGCTCGACGGCATCGCGGGTGGTGTCGATCACGACGGCAATGCGATACCAGGTATCCCAGAAGATGCTGCCCTGGGTGGGGTCGTACTGGCCGTCATCGCCGATGGCCCCGTCGGTCGTGCGGATCCAGAGCATGGCGTCCTCGGCATTGAGGGGGTTGGTCTGGTAGAGGGCGATCCAGTTTCCGGGGGCGTGATAGTCCGCGTCGCTGAAGTACACGTCCATGATGAGTGAGTACTGGTTGACCTTCGGTTCCCAGGGCGTGCAGCCGGTGAAGTACTGGAGGCTGCGGCCCACGGTGGCGGCCAGGTTGCGCGCGTCGAAGTCCCACTGGCCGGTGACGCCGGATCCGCCGGGAATGCCGGCGGCGCTCGGCCCGCCCAGGGCGGCGATCTCGGCCGGGGACATCGCGTAGTCGCGGAACTGGATGCTGTTGACGTAGCCTTCGTTAGTCTGGCCGTCGTTATCGGTGAACAGGAGCGTCGGCCGATTGTCGCCCTGCGGGTACAGCGACCACCGCCCGTCGAGGGTATCGTTCAGGATTTCGGTTCCCACGAGCGTGCCGTCGATGTACTTGTTCATCGTGAGGGTGGTGAGGTCCACCGTCACGGCCACGCGGTACCACGTGTTGGGCAGGATGACGCCGTCATACTGGCCCGAGCCGCTGATTCCGTTGGGATTCGGCGAGGCGTTTGCGTCGCCGATCCAGAAGTCGGCATCGTTGGTATTGCAGTCGTTCGTGTTGAAGAGGGCCCGCCATGTGCCGTCGGCGCCGGCCGGCGAGAGGATGTCCATGATGATGGTATAGGCATTGACGTACTGTCCGCCGCCGTTGGCCGCGGCCTCGGGGTACATGGCGTAGCCCATGCGGGGGTCGCATTTGGGGTACTTCATGACCGTGGCCACCTGGCCTGCGATGTTGGGGATTCCGAACTCGGCGGTGGTACCGAACTGCGTGAGGGCGGCGATATCGCCGGGAGGGGCCGAGCCGTTCGGGCCGGCTCCGTGGGGGAAGAGATAGCCGGTGCAGCTGAGGACGGCGGGGAACCGCATCACCCGGGCCACCTCGCCGTTGATGTCGCTGATCCCNAAGTCGGCGGTGGTGCCGAACTGGGTTTGGGCGGCCAGGTCCTGGTCAGGGCAGCCCGGGCAGCCGCGCCAGTACTGGAGGTCCCGGCCGACTGTGGCGACCAGGTTCCTCGCGTCGAAGTCCCATTGGCCGGTGACGCCGGGCCCGCCGGGCAGACCTGCGGCGGTGGGGCCGCCGAGGGCCGCGATCTCGGCCTCGGTCATCGCGTAATTGCGGATCTGGATGCTGTTGACATAGCCGACGTTCGTCTCGCCGTTGTTGTCGGCAAAGAGCAGCGTTGCCCGGTTGTGGGTTCGGCTGTAGAGGGACCAGCGTCCGTCCACGCCGCTGCTCAGCGTCTGGGTGCCGACCAGAACGCCGTCGATGAACTTCATGAGCGTGGGGCCGGCCGGGTTTGCCAGGTCGAATGAGAATGCGACCCGGTGCCAGGTGTCGGGCACGATCGTGCCGTGATACTGTCCGCTGATTCCTATGCCGTTGGGGTTGGGACTTGAGCCGCCGGTACCGACGAAGATATCGCCGTCGTTCCCGTTGCAATCGGCGGTCTGCATGAAGACTCGCCATGTGTTGTTCGAGCTGGCCGGGAAGAGGATGTCGAAGATGATCGTGTATTGATTGACGTAGGATCCGCCGCCGTTGGCGTCGATATCGGGATACATGGCGTAGCCCATGGTGGCGTCGCAGGCGGGGAACCTCATGACCGTAGCCGGCGTGCCGCCGATGTNGGGGATGCCGAACTCGGNGGTGGTNCCGAACTGGGTCTCGGCGGCGATGTCCCGGGGCACCGAAGTGGGACGGATCCAGTACTGTCCGGCGGCCCCGATCGTGGCCGAGAGGTCTCCATTATCGAAGTCCCACTGGCCGGTCACCGTGCCCTGGGCCCGCGCGGCCGGCGGGACCAGAGACAGGATGGCCAGGACGGCCACACACCCGAGCACGAGCCTGCCTGCGTTCATGGTCTTTCCTCCTCACCAGCGGTTCTTGATCTGGACGACCCCCAGGTTACCGGGAAACCCGACGTCGGCGCGGCGGGTCTTCCGATTTGACCCTCTTGCTCCCTCTGGCGGCGCCCGGTTTGCCCGGGGCTGGGGCTACCGGTACTTCCATACCCGTATGCCGTTCCCCTCGGTGGTCTGCTGGAGACGCGGTTCAAGCTGCTGCCAGTTGTCCGGCGGATCGTTGTAGCTCCGCAGGTACAGGTTGACCAGTCTCTTGTCCGCCTTGCTCCACTCCACGTGGCCGTCGAGGTAGCCGATGTTCAGCCCGTACGGCGCGTGGTTGTCAAGCTTGTCGGGGAAGTTGTTGATATTGTTCGCTCCGCCCCGCCCACCCTGATCGTTGTCCAGTACGAGATTCGTGGCGGAGGGCTGCCGGACGGTCCCGTGCTTCTTGATTTCGCACCGGTAGGGATTCTTGTCGTAACGCGGATCGCTGGGGGAGAGCCCCAACTGGTCGCCCTTGGGACGCGACCGGCCGTCGATCAGTCGGCCATCCAGGTAGCGGGCCGGACCATCGTACCATCCCCAGATCTCATAGCTGTGGCCGCCGTTGGCGTCCTCCCGGTTGTCTGCGGCCGTCAGGAGATCTAACGGCACCGGATAAGGATAGCCATATCGGCTGGCCGGCATCATCTTGTTTTTCCGTATGATGTTCTTCGTGCTGGGACAGATCGCCAGGTCCGGGCTCGGGAGGTACTTGGGATAGATGTGTCCGAAGCTGTCCTCACCGGTGTCGCTCGTGGAGATGTACAGGTGCGTGGGCGACTCCTCGGCGTGGGTGATGCACGCGGTATTGAGCTGGCGCACGTTCGACGAGCACACGACCCGCTTGCTCTGTTCACGCGCCTTCGAGAGGGACGGCAGGAGCATCGCCACCAGCAGAGCGATGATCGCCACCACCACCAGGAGCTCGATCAGCGTGAAACCCACCCGTGACCGTGCCGGAACACGCGACATACGAGCGCACCTCCGTGCCGGGATGGTCCGCATTCGGCATCGTTCTACTTCGCGGCCCATGCTACAAGCCACGCGCTAGAATTCCGTAAGAACCCTTCGAGAAAACTGTGCANCNGCCGCCGCCAGCGTGTCGACGCAGCTCGTGACCGTTGCAAAATGAGCGCGTCCATTCTAACATAACCAGCTCCAGAATCAATACCTGCCGGCTCACTAACTAACCGTTGCCACTCGGACCCTCCGGGGTGCTGTTACTGCGTTGGCTTCAAGTGGTTACGTTGACGAGTCGGCCGTATCTCCTGTCGTCGCCTGCCAATTCTTCCCGGGGTCGGCGTCCGTTGCTCGAACGGAAGGCGGGCCGTCAGCGTGGCCGCTGAAGTGTGTCGTCCCGGCGGCGCGGTTCGCGTTCGGGTAAGTGAATCTGTCGGCGATTTGTCTTCGCGGTCCTGCCGGAAATGCCCTGGGGCGCTGCTCGGGTACGCTCGCCTTGACACCGCGCTGCCCGCTTCCTTCACTAGCCTTGCGAACGCCTGTCGTCTTCGAGACAGCTCCGGGCCGGCCGGGCAAGCCTGGGAGCGAAGGAGGCACTCGTGAAGCGCCTATCGTGCATCGGCATCCTGTGGGTCAGCGTGGGTATGGCGCCGGCGGCCACGGTGGAGACGCTTCAGCCCCCCGGGCGAAACGAGTACTGCCGCATGGACCCGGGGGGAGTGAGCATCCTTCCCAGCGGGCGGTACGTCCGCCCGGCCGGGCGCGTTACGCGCATCACGGCCGACCCCTTCGGGCTGACGCTGTCGCGCGACGGTCGGTACGCGCTGGCGGTCCATGACCGGGTATTGACGGTCATCGACACGGAGCGGCCGGAGGCGGCTGTGCGCTACCCGAGCTACGACGGCAAGTTGCCCTCGCCATTCGGCGAGGGAGCGTTCATGGGGGCCCAGGTGTCGCCCGATAACCGGCTGGCGTACCTGAGCGGAGGCAACGACGGGACAGTCATCGTGTTCGATATGCAGGAGCGCAAGCGGGTGCGGAGCATCCCGCTGGACGGCCCGGTCGGGAAGCGGACGTACGCGGACAGTTTCGTCGGGGACATCGTCCTGAGCCGGGACGGGGGGCGGTTGTTCGTGCTCGATCAGTTCAACTTCCGGTTCGTGGTGATCGATGCGGCCGCCGGCAAGGTGATCGCGTCGATTCCCGTGGGTCGGTTTCCGTTCGGTCTGGGGATCAGCCCCGACGAGCGGCGGGCGTACGTNGCGAATGTGGGCGTGTTCGAGTACCCGCTGGTGCCGGGNATCAACGAGAAGAACTGGGAGGAGAAGGGNCTCGACTTTCCCCCGTATGGGGTTCCNTCGCGGGAGGCGGCGGAGGGGACGGTGATCGACGGCCGGCCGATCCCGGGCCTGGGCGATCCGAACGCCCCGGAGGCGGTTTCGGTCTGGGTGGTCGATCTCGANGGCGGGCGGGTGATCGCGANGCTCAAGACGGGTTACCAGATGGGCCAGCGGGTGGAGGGGTTGGAGATCGTCGGCGGGGCCAGCCCCAACTCGATCGCCGCGGGGCGCCGGTACGTGTACGTCTCGAATGCGACGAACGACAACATTTCCGTGATCGACGCCGAGTCGAACCGGATCGTTGATCACATCCGGCTGACCGTGCACCCGAGGATCGACCGCTGGCGTGGGCTGATCCCGTTCGGGCTGGCGCTCTCGCCGGACGAACGGCGGCTGTACGTGGCGCTGAGCGGTCTGAACGCCGTGGCTGTGGTGGACTGCGAAGAACGCCGGGTAATCGGGTACATCCCTACGGGCTGGTTCCCCACGAAGCCGGCGGTTTTCCCGGAGGGCCGGCGGATCGCCGTGGNGACGGCCCGCGGGCACGGGGCGGGGCCCAACGGCGGGCGGGGCTTTGTGGCTCCGGTTCAAGGCACGTANGTCGGCGACATCATGCTGGGGACGTTCGAGATCATCGACGTGTCGGACGAGGCGAGGCTGGCGCGATGGACGCAGGAGGTGATCGACAACACGTTCCGCGTCGTGCCGGTGGAGGACGACGGGCGCAATCCGCTGCCGCCGGCTCCCGGAATCCGCCGCAGCCCCATCCGGCACGTCGTCTACATCACGAAGGAGAACCGGACCTACGACGAGGTCTTCGGGCAGGTCGAGGGCGGCGAGGGCGATCCGACGCTGGCGCGATACGGTCGGAACGTGACGGTCCGGAGCCATGCGGGCGTGACGGTGATGCCCAACCACCTCGAGATCGCGCGGCAGTTTGCGATCAGCGACAACTTCTACTGCGACTCGGACGCGTCCGTGCACGGTCACCGGTGGATGGTCGGCACGTACCCGAACGAATGGGTGGAGGCCAACGCCGCCACGCGGAAGGACGAGCGGATCTACAGCTCGGCCCCGGGCCGGCGATATGTGGCCGGGGCGGCCGGGGCCGTGTACCCGGAGGACTACAACGAGGCCGGCGGGATGTGGGAGCACCTGGCGCGGCACCACGTGCGGTTCTTCAACTGTGGGCAGGGGTTCGAGTTCTCCGGCAGCGAAGAGGGTCCCCAACACATGTACTCGGGGGTCAAGATGAAGGTGATCTTCCCCATGCCCAAGGCCCTGTTCGACCGGACGTCGCGGATCTACGCAACGTACAACACGAGCGTGCCGGACCAGTTCCGCATCGAGATGTTCGAGCAGGAGCTGCGCGACCGGTGGCTTTCGGGCAGGGAGCCGTTCCCGCAGGTGCTCACCATGATCATTCCGAACGATCACGGGGCGGGCGACCGGCCGGAGGCAGGCTATCCCTGCCGCGAGTCCTATATGGCCGACAACGATCTGGCCCTCGGACGGGTGCTCCATGTGCTTTCGCGGACGCCCTGGTGGAAGGAGATGCTGATCATCATCACGGAGGATGATGCCCAGGACGGGCGCGATCACATCGACGCACACCGGTCGCTGCTGATGATGGTCAGCCCGTACGTGAAGCGCGGCTACATCTCGCACACGCACGCGAACTTCGGCGCGATCCTCAAGACGATCTATCTGATCATGGACCTCCCGCCGTTGAACCAGTTCGACGCGGCCGCGACCATCCTCCAGGACTTCTTCACGGAGCGGCCCGACTTCCGGCCGTTCGAGGCTGTTCCGGTCGATCCGCGGATCTTCGACCCGAACGTTGCCCTGAAGCGTTACGATCGGACGTTCGACTGGCGGAACCTCGAAGGCCCCGCGCTGGACGATGACGACGACTTCCGTGAAAGCCACCGCCAGCAGAGCGGGAAGAGGTGATATGCCGCGTCGGACGGGAGCGGACTGCGAAGGGCCGGGCCGGAAGCGGGGATGGGATGCGAGCGCGTGCTCTTTTTCCGCGCCGGGCCGCACCGCCGCGACGGCCTGCTGGGCCGCGCTGGCCGTCCTCACGACGGACGCCTGTCCGGGGGCCGAGCGCCTGGCCAGCGACTCGTTGACCGTCCGGCTGGATGTTCGCGCTCCCTGGCGGGCACGGGAGGCGCTGGGCGGCCTGCGGCCCGACCCCGCCGATCCGGGTGTCATGCTCGCTGCCTTCGAGACCGACGGGGCCGGGAGTATCGCGCTGCGTCTGGCGGATATCCCGGGGCTGGCTCTCCGCTGGCCGGTCGGGCTGGCCGAACCCTTCGTGGCCGCTGTCCGGCTCGAGCCGCCACCGGACACGGGTACCCAGGGTCGAATCGTCGCCTACGTGAAAGATCCCTGCTGGCGTATCTGCGAGTTCCCCGGGGAACCCGAGCCGGGAGCGGGCGGTGAGCCCGCTTCGCGCGTGACGGTCCCGGTGCGGGCCGCGCTGGACCTGACCGAGATCGGCATTGCGATTCGCGGCGGGGCCAAGGGGAGCATCGTTCGGATCCGCTTCCCATCGCTTGTGTTGCGGGCTTCCGCGCGGCACGAGCCGGTCCGGCCGCCCGAGGGGCCGCGTGTCTGCACGCTCGGGGCGGATCGGCCCTGGCGCCCCGATACGGCGTACCTGGGCGTGACCGACGTGACGCATCGCGGCGGGAAGGCTGTGCTGACGTGCCGACTGGACCCGAAGGATCGCCTTCGCCGCAACGGGGTCGTGTGGGTGGACGTGACGGACGCCGGCCGTCCGCTGGATGCCTCCGAGTTGGGGGCGTTCGTGACGCTCTGCGGACCCCCCGAATACGTTTGCGGCGATGAGGTCGAGTGCGGTGTGGGCGTGGGGATGCGGGACGCCGACGGGGGCTTGTTCTGGGGGCGGGGCAGACCGACGCTCGAGCCGGAGGAACCCACCACCGTGGGTTTCTATCCGGAGATGCGGTTCCCGCCGTCGCTGGCGTTCTGTTCGGAGCGCTTCGATGCACGGCGGGTAGTGGCCGTGGNCGTCCGGGTCCGGATGGACGGGCGCAAGGCGCGGCCGTTTGCGGGTGAGCTGGTCGTCGAGGACCTGCGGCTTGTGCGGATCCCGCCCGAGTACCGGGCCCGGCGGGATCGGATCGCCGAGCGCATCGGTCGGGCGAACTGGTTGTGCTCGCTGTCCGCCGGCCCCAGGACGGGCGGCGGTCCCGTACCGATCGAGCAGTTCCTGGAGAACGTGGGGGTGAACTATCCGTGGCCCCGCGGGGTGTACGCGCCGGTGGGGGCACGTCCGTGGGCCCCCGGTGAAGGCGGCTTCAGCGCCTGTGCGGACAGGCTGGCGGCGGACCTGGAGTACCTGGTTGCCCACCGCGTTCGGATGGTTCGACTTTTCATCTTCTGCGACGGGCGGACGGGGATCGTGGAGGACGAGCACGGGCGGCTGGGGCTGGACGCCTTCGCTCTGCGGGACATCCGGGCGCTGCTCGATACGGCCGGCCGGTATCCGTCGCTGCGGCTGATCCCGACGCTGTTCGACTTTCACCTGGCCAACGAGGTGGAGCGGGAGAACCTGGCCGTCGTAGGCGAGCACCCGGACTGGATCGCCGATCCGTCCCGTCGGGACGAGTTGCTCGAGGCGATTCAGCCGGCGATCGACCTGCTTGCCGGACACCCGCAGGTGGCGTACATCGACCTGATCAACGAGCCGGAGCACGCCGCGGGCGTGGGGCCCGATGACATGCGGGCGTTCGTCGCGGCGGTGGCCGATCGCGTGCACCGGACGCCCGGCGCCCGATGTACGGTCGGGAGTGCCTCGGCGAACTATGCGGCGTTCTGGCTCTCGTGCGGAATCGACTTCGCGACGTGCCATTGGTTCGACCGGATCGAGCTGTCGCACCCGCTCGGGCAGCACGCGGCGGCCCTCGATCCGAGCCGGACGCACATGACGGAGGTGGACCNGGGCGTGGGCGTGGGCCGGGCCTTGACGAGGCTCTGGGAGGCAGGCTACGGCGGGGCGTGCTTCTGGAGTCTGAACTCGGAGGACGATTACGCGTTTCGCGGCCAGCCGGCCGAAGAGTTCCGCCAATGGGTCGCCGCCCGGCAGGGCGCGCACGACCGGGAGAAAGCGACGGGCCGATAGGGCCGGGTGCGTTCGATGGGGGGAGGGCGGAAGGCTGCGTCGAAGCGACGAGCCTCGCATCCCGCCTGAGGAGTATGCGCATGGGTAGGATCGCCGGCATCGCGATCGTGGTCAGCATCGTATCGGCCGGCTGCGAACGCCGGGCAGACTTCACGGCGAGCGCGCCCGCGGGCGGCCATTCCGCAGCCGACCGGCTTCCGGTCGGCCGGTGGTATCCGCCTTGCCGCGAAGCGCTGGTGCAGTGGCTCGACGCCGTGGCCGCCGGCCGGCCGTACGACAAACCTCCCGTGGCGGTCTTTGACTGGGATAACACCTGCATCTTCGGAGATGTTCAGGAGACCACATTCCGGTATCAGCTCGATCGTCTNGCCCTTCGGCTGGAGCCCGGGGATCTGGCCGCGCTCGTGCCGGAGTGTGTGAACGGCGTGACGGAGCTGGCCGGCGGTGTGCGGCTGGCGGACGTGCGGGCGGATGTGCTCGGCGCGTATGCCGTCCTGTGGCCGCATATCCGCGACCGCCGGGACCCGCTGGATACCTCGGGGATCGACCGCGTGCTCGCGCTGCCCGAGCACCGCACTTTCCGGGCCAAGGTTGGGTGGCTTTACGACGCGTTGGCGGCCACTGACGGCATAGGCGAGCGATATGCCTACGAGTGGGTTCTTGCGTGGATGGCGGGGTTGACCCCGCAGGACGCGCGCCAGNTATGTGCGGCGGCGATCCGCCAGGCACAGAGCGACCGCATCGAGAGGCGTACGTGGCGGCCGGCCGTGCCGGGTCGCAGCGGCCCCCTGGAGCATTCGTTCGTCAGCGGTCTCCGCGTGCAGCCCGAAATGCAGTCTCTGATGCTGGCGCTGCGGTGGGCCGGGGCGGACGTCTATGTGGTATCGGCCAGCTACGAGGGGGTGGTTGAGGCGGCCGCTCACGTGCTCGGCTATCCTGTCGAGCCGGACCATATCTACGGCGTGCGGATGGAGATGATCGCGGGGAGGCTCGGGGCCAGGACCGTGCCGGGTGAGCGGTATCCGTTCACCTATCGTGCGGGCAAGGC
>JGI24188J35168_1000099_pt1 | contig 42474 bp, 42 predicted proteins | sample YNPBryantNP2012_FD_35168 | JGI IMG/M metagenome (IMG submission 35168) | reverse complement strand
TCTTCGAGCGCATCGCGGAGCTCCGGACCCAGGCATTGCAGTCGCCGACGCCCCAGCAGCAGGAAGCATTAGAGGAGCAGGTGCGTCACGGTATCAGTAACCTCATTGCTCTTGCAGAGTCCTACCCGGAGCTAAAGGCAAATCAGAACTTCCTGAGCCTGCAGGAGGAGCTGAGCGACACCGAGGACAAAATCCGCTATGCCCGTCAGTTCTACAACGACACCGTCATGCGCTACAACCTGTCTATCCAGCGATTCCCAACCCTGTTGATTGCGCCGTTGATGGGTTTCCGCGAGCAGCCACTGTTTACGCTGGACCATGCGGCGCAGGAGAGGGAAGTGCCATCATAACAGCCGGAGAGGTAACGGTTTTCGTCATACGCTGCTCAACGGTGTACCGAATTGGCGGGCTAGTCCGAGGTCATTGAACCCAACGTAGCCACGCCGAGAGCGCGCTGCAGGTTTTGCAGGCTGACGGCGGCAATGGTTTCCGCACCGTCTGAATAATCGAACACCTCCACCGACACGTAGCCGTCGTAGCCGACCTCCTGCAGTGTGCGCAGGATGGGCACGATGTCCATATCACCCATGCCGGGTCCTTTCAGGTTGGGGTCATTGGCATGGAAGTGCGCGAACCAGCCAGCGGACTCCCGGATAATCTGCGGGATGGGCTTACCTTCGGAACTCATCGCCTTGATGTCGAGAATGATACGGGCAGCGGGGCTATCCAGCGACTGCGCGAACCGAATGGCGTCTTCCGCGCGATTGAGGAAGTTGGTCTCTGCGGGAGAGAGCGGTTCAATGCACCAGGTCACGCCGAGCTCCTCCGCTGCCTTCACCGCAGGACGCAAGGTTTCTNGTGCCCAATCCCACGCCTGTTCGTACGAAATGCCGGGTGGCACACTGCGCTGTTTCGGAGACCCCAGCACCAGCACCTTGCCTCCGATGTCGGCGCAGAAGTGAGCCAGTGCAACGAGGTATTGTGCGGTACGGCGGCGTACCTCGGCGTCGGGAGTGGTGAGGTGCAGTCCATCAGGCTTGACCAGCAGCCAGTGCAGTCCGGCAATCTGCACGCCCGCCTCGCGTGCCTGCTGGCAGATAGCCCGGCGTTCATCGGGAGTGACTTGCTCTACACTGTCCGCCAGCGTGAAGGGAGCGATTTCCACCGCGTGGTAGCCCAGTTCCGCACAGTGGCTCATCATGCGCGGCAGCTCCCATCCCTGAAACAGCTCATTGCAGATGGCAAAGCGCATCCATGACCTCCACGTCGGATGTCGTGTCCATTGTACCGAAAACGCGGGGGCTCGTCAAGCCACACGCAGGAAATCGTGAGGAGGCTATCGTAGCCCGTTTGTGAGGGCACTCATGGAGTTTATCATCACTTCTTGGTGCAGGAGAGAGATATGAAACCGAAAAACCCGCAAATCCCGTACACGCTGGATGAGCTATTGGCGCAGGGTAAGCCCCGTCTCTATCGGGGGAGGCAGCTGGACCAGATTGCCTTTCCGCTGGGGGGTATCGGCACCGGCTCCGTCTCACTGGGCGGTTGGGGGCAGCTGCGCGACTTCGAAATCTTCAATCGCCCACACAAGGGACTGATGTTTGATTATACTTTCTTCACCTTGCACGCAAGCACCGCCGACGGTTATTCGGTCACGCGCGTGGTGCAGGGTCCGGTCGGTGGAGATAACTTCACTGGCGACGGTAGTGGTGGCTTGAATCGGACAAACGGCGGTGGTTTGCCTCACTTTCGCACGGTGGTGTTTGAAGGGGCGTTCCCATTCGCCCGGCTGCATCTGGAAGACCCCAAAATGCCGTTGCGCGTGCGGCTGGAGGCGTGGAACCCTTTCATTCCGCTGAACCCCGACGACTCCGGCTTGCCCATTGCCATTTTCGACTTCACGCTGTACAATCCCACTAACGCACCAGTCGATGCGGTGCTGTACGCCAATCTGGAGAACAAGCTGGGTTATCCCGACACCGGTGGCGGCGTCAACGAACCGTATCACAGCGANAGATTGCANGGATTGAAGATGTCCACACGCAAACATCCCCCAGAATCGCCCCGCTACGGCACACTGGCGCTGGTCACCCCATATNACCATGTGAGACTACAAACTCACTGGCTGCGTGCGGGGTGGTTCGACACGCTGGACGACTTCTGGCGGCAGGCGAGCAGGGGAGACCTGCGTGAGAACGCCGAACCCGCCAGCCGTGAACAGGGAACAGACGTGGGCACAATTGCTTTACAGGCGACGGTGCCGCCCGGTGGAGAGGTACGCTTACCCGTGTGGATTGTCTGGCACATGCCCAACTTCGAGATGTACTGGTCACCCGCTGAGCCANAGCCGGTGTGGAAGAACTATTACGCCACCNTGTATCCCGATGCGGTTGCCGTCGCGGAGTATGTCGCGCAGAACCTCGCCCGGTTGGAGGAGGATACCCGCGCCTTTGCGGATGCGCTCTGGTCGTCCACTCTGCCCGAGCCGGTGCTGGATGCGGTGAGCTCGCAAATCTCTATTCTTAAAACGACAACCTGCCTGCGCCTGCCCGACGGTACGTTCTATGGGTTCGAGGGATGCAACCCCCAGCACGGATGCTGTGAGGGAACCTGCACGCACGTGTGGAACTACGCACAGGCACTCGCGTATTTGTTCCCGTCGCTGGAGCGCAGTATCCGCGAAAAGGACTACGCGATTAACCTGCACGCGGACGGTCACATGACCTTTCGAATGCCCCTGCCGCTGGGCACTATTCCCGAACCCACGTTCCACGCCGCGGCGGATGGGCAAATGGGCGGCATCATGAAGGTGTACCGTGACTGGCAGGTCTGCGGCAATGACGGATGGTTGCGAGCGCTATGGCCGAGTGTCAAACGCGCGCTGGAGTATGCGTGGGTGCAATGGGACAGGGACAAAGACGGCGTAATGGAGGGCGTACAACACAACACCTACGACATCGAGTTCCACGGTCCCAACACCATGATGGGCAGTTTTTATCTGGGCGCNCTGCGGGCAGCGGAGGAAATGGCGCGTTATCTGGGCGAGCACGAGAAGGCAGAGGAGTACCGCAGGGTCTACGAGAGCGGTCGGGCGTGGATGGATGCGCATCTATTCAATGGCGAGTTCTACATCCACGAGGTACGTCCCGCNTCGCCCGAGATGTCNACAGACCCACAAAGCCCCGACTTCCCCCGGTACCAGCTGGGCAAAGGATGTTTGTCCGACCAGCTCATTGGGCAGTGGTATGCGCGCATGTTGAGGCTGGGCGACCTATTTGCCCCCGAACAGGTGCGCAGGGCGTTGCAGTCGGTCTTCCGCTATAACTGGAAGAGCGACCTCTCGGAGCACGCCAACCCGCAGCGTATCTACGCGCTGAACGACGAAGCGGGCTTGCTGCTGGCGAGCTGGCCGCATGGCGGTAGACCACTTTTCCCGTTCCCGTACTCGGATGAGGTGTGGACAGGCATCGAGTATCAGGTCGCGAGCCATCTCATCTACGAGGGCTTCATCGAGGAAGGGCTGGCTATTGTGAAGGGAGTGCGCGACCGCCACAACGGCGAACGGCGCAACCCGTGGAACGAGTTCGAATGCGGCAACCACTATGCCCGCGCGATGGCGTCGTACGCGCTGTTGCTGGCTCTATCGGACTTCTTCTACTCCGCGCCGAGAGGATTACTGCGTTTTGCACCGCGCATATACCCCGAGGATTTCGCCTGCTTCTTCTCGGTCGATTCGGGGTGGGGTATAGTGAGACAAACCTTCGGTGCAGGCTATAGGCGGGCGGAGGTGCAGGTTCACAGGGGCAGCGTGACGCTGCGCGAGGTGCAGCTCGGCTTCGCGGTGCAACAGCCGCAGGCGCACGTGGCAGGTAAAGCGGTAGTGGCGACCGCCGCCCCGCTTGCGGAAGGAGGTACACGGGTCACCTTTGCAGAGCCGGTGACGGTGCAGCAGGGCGAGACGTTAGTGATCGAGGGGGCGTAGGATCTACTCCTCCACCGGCGAGAAGTAGATAACGGTGACAATCTCCTCCATCGCGAGGGGGCGATCGTAGATGCGCTCCAGCAGGTCGCGCACGTCTTCGGCGGTGCGAAACTCGGGGTTTTCTCGGCTGATGTCGCGCGGGGTGAGCTCTGCCAGCGGCTTCACCTCCACGCGGTCGATGATGGCGGTGAACAGCTTGTGCCTGCGGGCGAAGCGGTTGCCGACAGTGACCCATACCAGCTGCCCCGCGCGGTACTTGTCGGTCTTGTCGCCCAGGCGAATGGTGACCGTCTTGCGGTGGCTGCGCAACAGGTTCTCGTAAATGTCGGGATAAAAGTTCAATGCAAACATTGCGCTCACAGTTTCCTTTAGTCCTCACCGATTTGTTGTTGCAAGGCGTCAGCAGACAGTGTAAAGCGGATAGAATCTTCGACGAATTGTGTAATCAGTTCCTCTTCGTACAGCACGCGCACCTGCTNGCGCGTCTGTTCAATCTGCTCGGGCGGCGTGGAGGGGTCTTCCTCCATCCGGTGCAGCTTTGCCTCCAACGCCTGTCGCAGCTCGCGCAGGGTAGAGGCCCGAGGCTTGCCGTCCAGAAACTCTTCGATGACCCGCTCCACGTCGTCCATACACCGTTTTACTTCAGCAGATGTGCTTTGTCGGTTTTCTCCCACGGGAACTCCGGATGTCCGAAGTGCCCGTTCTTGGCGGTGCACAGGTAGCACACGCTCTTCGTCAGCAGACCAAGATCGCGGATAATGGAACGCGGGCGAAAATCGAAGATGTCCATTACCCGCTTCAGAATCTGCTCTTCGGGGATGGTGTTCGTGCCGAAGCAGTCGATGGTCAGCGAGACCGGTTCGGCTCGTCCGATGGCGTATGCGATTTGCAATTCGCACCGCTCTGCCAGCCCTGCTGCCACAATGTTCTTCGCCACGTAGCGCATCATGTAGGTTGCCGAGCGGTCCACTTTGGTGGGGTCCTTGCCGGAGAACGCGCCGCCACCGTGTCGAGCCATGCCGCCGTAGGTATCCACCATGATTTTGCGACCGGTAACGCCCGTGTCCGCCTGCGGTCCTCCGATTTCGAAACGCCCTGTGGGGTTGCACAGGAAACGGAAGTCTCCTTTATTGAACGGCTGATAGTGCTTCAGCACCGGCTCTAATACGTGCTCTTTGACGATTTCCATCACGTCCTGTTGCGACAGTCGCGGTTCGTGCTGAGCGGAAATCAGCACCGTGTCGATACGATACGGCTTGCCATCCACATACTCGATGGTCACCTGCGACTTGCCGTCGGGGCGCAAACCGAGGTCGGGCTGTTGTTTGCGTACCTGCGCCAGCTGGCGGGTGAGGTGGTGTGCAATGGTGATNGGCAAGGGCATCAGCTGTTCGGTTTCGGTGCAGGCGTAGCCGAACATCATGCCCTGGTCGCCCGCGCCGCCGGTGTTGACACCCTGCGCGATGTCCGGCGATTGCTTCTGGATGGCAACCATGACGCCCGTGGTATCGCCATCGAAGCCATAGTCGGTGTGCGTGTAGCCGACATCATTGATGGTCTTTCGCACCACGTCGGGGATTTCTACATAGCCATGCGTGGTGAGCTCGCCGGCGACAACCGCCAGCCCGCGCGTCAGCAGTGTTTCGATAGCTACCCGCGAGTACTCTTCGACAGGCAGATTTGCCTCGCGGTCCTGTTTCAAGCATTCGTCCAGAATGGCATCGCTAATCTGGTCCGCGAGTTTATCGGGGTGCGCCTCGGTCACGCTTTCCGAGGTAAAAAGCATCCGTCTTGCCATCTTGCTGTCCATCCTTTTCTGCCCAATCAGGCATGGGAATGTGTTCATCAAAAGCCGCCGAGATACCGGCGGCTGCCTAATATATAGCACAACTCCGCCCCAGAAGTCAACTTCCGAAGCCTCATGGAAACCGAACGCGAAGACAGATTACGGCCAGTAATGGTCGTAAAAGAGAGTGTCGTACAGCAGCTTACCCAGCGTGACGACGACTCCGAACACGACCACTGCCTGGCGATAGGTCAGCACGCTGGCGGGCAGCATGGGCAGGGGGATTAACAGGAACACTCCCCCTACCGCGAGCACCAGCCGGCTTGCTCGCAGCAACCTTCGCCAGCGTGTGGCTGTGTTCATGTTCCACCTCAGGCGCGGATGATTTCGCGTTTGACGTCCTCATCCGCGAGGTCGATGAACTCATCTGCCTGTCGTCGCAGCTCGTCGGCGATCATCGGGGAGAGTGTGCGGATGGTGCTGACCACAGCCACACGCACACCCTTCATCTGCACCGCTTCCACCAGCCGCCGGAAGTCGCCGTCCCCGCTGAACAGCACCGCACGGTCGATATGGTCTGCCAGCAGCAGCATATCGATGGCAAGCTCGATGTCCATGTTGCCCTTGATTTCGTACTGTCCTGTGGCGGGGTTATAGTAGCGCTTCTGCGGCTTGGTGACCACCGTGTAGCCGTTGTAGTCCAGGTAGTCCAGGAAGCTGAGCATCGGGTCGAACTCGCCTTCCCGACGCGACGCATAGTAAAAAGCGCGAAGCAACCTACCTCCTCGCGAGAAGTAACGCAACAGTTTCCCGAAATCAATATCCCAGCCCAGCTGCTGCATGGTGTAGGTCAGGTTGGGACCATCAATGAATATGGCAATTCTCTCCACAGGGCGCACCTCCTCTCGCCCGCTAAAACCTTTCTCCGCGCGCCTCCAGGCGCGTACTTGCTCTACCAGATTTGCCTCGGTTGACCGAACCGGTTTTCTTTCACAGGGGAAGCCTTGTCCGTTCAGGGTGTATGCCCCATCATCTGGTCACCGCCTCCTCCTCTTCCTCTTCATCGACAGCCGGGAGCGTTTTCAGTACTTCTTCTGCGATGATGCGTTCGGTAACGGGTTCATCGCCCACGATTTTGCCGTCCCGAAACCGCACGATGCGTCGGGCATGGCGGGCAATGTCCCATTCGTGCGTAACCAGCACAATCACCTTGCCTTCGTCGTTCAGCTTCTGGAATATCGCCATAATCTCTTCGCCGCGGCGGGTATCCAGGTTTCCCGTAGGCTCATCCGCCAGAATCACTGCCGGGTCGTTCACCAGTGCCCGCGCGATGGCGACGCGCTGCTGCTCACCGCCCGACAGCTCGTTAGGGCGCGAGTGGATACGATGTGCCAGGCCCACTGCTTCCAGTGCGCGCTTTGCACGCTCGTGACGGTCACGGAACCGCCCGTTATACAGCAGCGGCAGTTCCACGTTACGCAGGGCAGTGGCACGCGGCAGCAGGTTGAACTGCTGGAACACGAAGCCAATCTTGCGGTTGCGGATTTCCGCCAGCTGGTTGTCGGTGAGTTTGGCAACATCCACTCCGTCCAGTTTGTAAGAGCCGCTGGTTGGGCGGTCCAGGCAACCGATGATGTTCATGAAGGTGGACTTGCCCGACCCCGATGGACCCATTATCGCCACGAATTCGCCCGGGTACACCTTCAGCGAAACCCCGCGCAAGGCGTGTACATGCGTCTTGCCCAGAATGTAGGTCTTGTGTACGTCTTCCACTTCGATGACCGGTGTCATTCGCACTCTTCCTCCAGTTGTTGCATCAGTTTTCGGAGCGGCGGTATCATCTTGCGATATTCCACGAGGAAAGCATCATGCCCGTAGGCGGAATCCATCTCGAAATACTCCGAACGCTTGCCTAAACGTTTCAGCATCTCGTGGATTTCCCGCATCACGTAGGGCGGGAACAGGATGTCGGAGCGTATCGAGATGAGCAGCACACGCGCCTGAATGCGGCTGAGCGCCTCCTCCAGACTGGCATAGCCGCGGCTGATGTCGTGCAGGTCCATTGCCTTGCTGAGGTAGAGGTAGCTGTTGGCGTCGAAGTCGCGCTTGAGCAGCTTCTCGCCCTCCTCGTGCAGGTATCGCTCCACATCGAAGCGGGCATGCAGGTCATGCTCCAGCGCGCTCTCCTCGCTGGCAGGCTTGCGTCCGAACACCTGTTGCATAATCTCGTCGGAGAGATAGGTGATGGTGCCTATCATGCGGGCAAGCGCGAGCCCCTGACGCGGTTTTTCACCGTCCTCGTAGTACTCGCCTTTGCGCCAGTTTGGGTCGAGCATGATGGCTCGCCTGCCCACCTCGTTGAAGGCGATGGCTTGCGCCGACAACCGCGCGCTGCAGGCGATGGGCGCGACCGCGTCCATAAAGTCTGGATACATCACCGCCCATTCCAGCGCCTGCATACCGCCCATCGAGCCGCCCGTGACCAGCTTGAGCCGTCGCACGCCCAGATGTTCTAACAGCACCCGTTGCACGCGCACCATGTCGCGGATGGTGACGATGGGGAAGCGCAGCCCGTAAGGCTTACCGGTGCGCGGGTCGATGGAAGCGGGTCCGGTGCTACCCCGACAGCTACCCAGCACGTTGGGCGCGATGACGCAGTATTTCTCGGTGTCGAACACCTTGCCGGGACCGATGAGACCATCCCAGTAACCCACCGTGCGGTTGTACGGNGCGTACTTTCCCGCGGCGTGCGAGCTGCCTGTCAGNCCATGCAGCACCAGAATGGCGTTGTCGCGGGTGGCGTTGAGTTCGCCGTACACTTCGTAAGCCACGTCCACCCGAGGTAGCGTCTGTCGGTTCTCCAGCACAAACGGCTCTTCGGGCGAGGCGAAGGTGAAGATGTGCTTCACGATGTTTTCGCCGACCGAAGCGACGGCTGCGTCTTCTTCCACCGGCAACAGATATGCTGCGGATTCGGTGCTCATCCCACCACCCACTCCTCGGCGCCGTTGACGCCGATGGTGCTGACGGTGATGCCCTGTTCCTTCAGGAACTCGATGGCGCGGTGCAGCTGCGCCGATGAGCCCGTGAGTTCCAGAAACACGAACCCCCCGATGTGCGGGTCGATATTCGCCCGGCGGATGTTGGGTATCAGGTCAAAGTCCTTCACCAGCCGATAGACGATAGGCTCTTTGACCCGCTCGAGCGGGAAGTTCAGTTGCACGCGGATGGTTTCCACCGCGTCTTGTTGCTCTACAGGCATGGATGTATCGCCCTCCTTCAGAAATTAAGACGCAACAACTGCCTCTGCCGTTGCCACTGACGACAGAGGTTTTCGGAATCAGTGTACCCCAATTCGCAGCGGCTGAGGAAACCCCATAACAGTTCAGCCGAGAGGTTGGGCAGCCCAATGCGTCGCCTGCAACTCAGACACCCTAGATTAAATTAAAGATAACAAAAGTGCTCGGAAAATCCTTCCATCCGGTAAAAAAACTACTTTACGCACCGATGAAGAGGTGCTATAATCGATGTGATTACGTTCTCTGACGTGAAAGGAGGTAAGGAGTATCCGATGCGAATCCGTACATTACTTACAGCTGTAGCGGTGGGCGTGTTGGCTTTGACTGCGGAGGCGCAGCTCGCCGTCGGCATCAATGCCGTCAACAATGCCACCATACAGCCAGCAGGACCCAGGACGGGTATTAACGGCAAGCGGTTTTTCAACATCGAGGGAAACAACTTCGGCTCTTTCGCCAGTTTTGGCGTGGTGGACTTTTCTGCCGCAGACCTGAACCTGTCTCTACCTGTGGCGGACATCCAGTCCATCACCCTGAAGCTCTATGATGCGCCCGCCGGCTTCAGCGCGAACGGCACAGTGCGGTTCTGGCTCAGTGAAGACACTACCACCGATATTGAGCCTGGAACTTCACCTTTGCGCTGGGACGCGACTGCACTGCCAGATGGTGTTGGCACGCAGCTGAGCCCGGTGCATCTTCTGGGCACGGGTGCGTACNTCAAGACTGCCAACGACACGGAGTTTGTGTACGCCCTTTCCCTTCCATCTGCAGCAAAGCCGTACCTGGTCGGTCAGATTAATAGTGCGGGAAAGATACGCCTGGTCGTGACCCCAGCGGAAGATACCGTTGCCGCAACGTACGCGGGCTACAACAACGCCACCATTCGCGCGCCGCGTTTGGAAATGGAGCTAGTGCCCGTGCCGGAACCTGCCTCGCTAGCGGTTCTGCTCTTCGGAGTGGGAGGCTTGGCAGGAGCGGCGTTGCGCGGGCGAGCACGTTGACCGCTCACTCTGGTTGCCCGGGAGTTTTCTCCCGGGCAACTACTTGGGGACGGGCTCTGAAGACGGTTGTTCGATATTTTTGCTGGGCGCAACCCCCAGCGAAGCGAAATACATCTGCACTCCCTTGTTCGCAATCAGAGAACCTGCCAGCGTCATCACAATCAGTAGTCCCAGCTTCTTGAGCACTTCTATCCCGATTTGCCCCAGCCTGGGCAGGGATTTTTCGGCAGAGGGGAGGGGAGCGGTGAACATCTGGTGCGCCTCACGGAAGACAATCCACAGCACTCCGACGCCCAGCAAAAAAACCGCGATACCCAATAACCGACCGATCCAGTCTCCTCGTATCTTCAATGCCACGTACCCTCGTTTGAAATCCCAGTATATGTTATCGGAAAGAGCGCAAGATGGCAAGCTGTATGCGCTTGCCCCGCGAGTGACTGCTGTGCTATTATACTGGTGGTGAAACCGTACGCACAGGAGCAACTGGCATGGAACCATTGATTTATGAACTCTCCTCGCCGGGCAGGTGCGGCGCGAACTTACCGGAGTGCGACGTGCCGGAGCGACCCGTGGAAGACCTGCTTGGCGCAGAGAACCTTCGCGAAGACCTTCCTTTGCCCGAAGTTAGCGAATTGGACGTCATACGGCACTTTGTGCGCCTTTCTCAGCGCAACTACGGCATCGAGATTGGTTTTTATCCGCTGGGTTCCTGTACCATGAAGTATAACCCGCGTGTGCACGAGAAGGTCGCCTCCCTGCCGAACTTTACCCAGCTGCATCCCCTGCAGCCCGAGGCGACAGTGCAGGGCGCGCTACAGCTGTTGTGGGAACTACAGCAGTATCTCGGTGAGATTGCGGGCATGGATGCGGTGACCCTGCAGCCTGCTGCGGGCGCGCACGGCGAAATCCTCAGCCTGATGATATTCAAAGCGTATCACGCGAGCCGCGGCGATGCAGCGCAGCGCAAGGTGGTACTCGTACCCGACTCGGCGCACGGAACCAACCCCGCTTCGGCAGCCTCTTGCGGCTTCACCGTACGCACCCTGCCTTCGGACAGGCGCGGTTGCATTGACCTAACAGCCCTGCGCGAGGCAGTGGGGCCCGATACCGTGGGGCTGATGTTGACCAACCCCAACACGCTGGGGCTGTTCGAGACGCACGTGCGCGAGGTCTGCGACGCGGTGCATGAGGCAGGTGGGCTGGTCTACTGCGACGGGGCGAATATGAATGCCCTGCTGGGCATCGCGCGACCGGGCGACATGGGGTTCGACGCGGTGCACTTTAACCTGCACAAGACCTTCTCCACGCCGCACGGCGGCGGCGGACCGGGTGCAGGAGCCATCGCGGTCAAAGCCTTTCTGGAGCCGTTCTTGCCTGTGCCGGTGGTGACGCGCCGCAACGATGGCAGCTTCGCGCTGGACTATGACCGTCCGCAGAGCATCGGGCGAATCCACTCGTTCATGGGCAATTTCTTGAACGCGGTGCGGGCGTACGCGTATATCCGGACGCTGGGACCCGATGGGCTGAAAGCGGTTGCCGAGCACGCCGTGCTGAACGCCAATTACCTGCGGGTCAAGCTGCAGGACATCTTACCCGCCGCCTACGACCGCATGTGCATGCACGAGTGCGTACTGACTGCGCAGCGCTATAAAACGGAATATGGGGTGCGCGCACTGGACCTCGCCAAGCGGCTTATCGACTATGGCTTCCATCCGCCTACAATGTACTTCCCGTTGATTGTGCCAGAGGCGCTGATGATCGAGCCGACCGAGACGGAGAGCGTGGAGACACTGGACGCCTTTGTGGAGGCACTGCACCGCATTGTCGAGGAGGCGCGAGAGCATCCCGACCTGCTACACGAAGCACCCCATCACACGCCTGTACGCCGGCTGGACGAGGCGAAGGCGGCTAAGGAGCTGTGCGTCTGCTGGCAACCGTGAGCGGTGTCTGGCGGCTGATACAGGACGGTGCAGGCGACGCCGCCTGGAACATGGCGGTAGACGAGGCGATTCTGGAGGCCGTCATTGCGGGCGAACAGCCTCCAACCGTGCGCTTCTATCGCTGGGCAAGACCTTCGGTCTCCCTCGGACGTCTGCAACGCGCGGAAAAGGTGTTGAACATGTCCCTGTGCCGCGAGCGCGACATCCCTGTCGTACAGCGGCTGACTGGGGGCAAAGCGGTGTTGCACGGGCATGACCTGACGCTCTGCGTGGTGGCTCCTGTGCGTTCCTTTGCACCGGCACACCGGGTGCTGGAGGTGCATTTAAGGCTGGTTTACGCGCTGGCAAAAGGTTTCAGAATGCTGGGTGTCGACACTCGTCCCGTTGTGCAGGCGGAGCGGCGTCTCTTGAAGGGTTCTCACGCCAACTGCTTTGCCCATGCGCTGCCCGGCGACCTGACGGCGCAGGGGGGCGTGAAGCTGGTCGGTGGGGCGCAATACCGGCGGGCAGATGTGGTCATGGAGCAGATGAGCATCCCTATTGCCCCGCTTCCCGAATCGTTGCGCGGTGTGCTGCAGCCCTGGCACGAGCCTGACAAATCGCCTCTGATAGGCATTTGCTGTGAACGACTGATAGCCGTGCTGCAGACAGGGTTCGCAAGTGAGTTTGGCGTGGAATGGCGGACTGCCGCGCTCAGTCCGTCCGAAGCCGCCCGCGCCAATGCACTGCAGAGCGGGTATCTATGCGAGCAGGCGTGACCAGACTCGCTCTGCCGCTTCCTTACCCTGCTTGATGCAATCGGGCACGCCGATGCCCCGAAACGCCGAACCCGCCAAAACCAGATTGGGGAAGGCAGAGAGCGACTGCTCGATATGCTGCACACGCTGCAAGTGTCCCACTTCGTACTGGGGCATGGCTTTGAGCCAGCGATCCACCCGCACCAGAACGGCTTCGCCGCGAATCCCCAAGAGAGGACGCAGAGTATCCTGTGCCATGCGTGCCAGCTGGTCATCCTCCTGCTGCTCGACTATCTGATCTGCCCCGGCATAGCCGATGAACACCCTCAGCAGGACGTAACCGTCGGGCGCGCGTCCCGCCCATTTACTGGAAGACCACGTGCAGCCTGTAATCGGAAACGGCTCACCGCGCGGCACCAGAAAACCGCTACCGTCTAAAGGATGCTCGATTGCCTCACGCCGGTAGGCGAGTGAGACCACTGCAGTGGAAGCGTACGGGATTTCACCCAGTAGGTTAGCCGCCTCCGCCCCGAAGGGGCGCAACCATTTTGCAGTCACGTAGGCGGGTGTGGAGAGAATCACCGCCTCGGCGGGTAGTGGTTCCCCCTCATGAAGCAGCACCTGAAGACGATTATCCGGCAACGGCGCAACGCCGACCACAGTGGTGGAAAGCCGAATGTCCACCTCGTTGAGGTTCCGCGCCAGCCTTTCGATAAGACTACCCATCCCATACCGCAGTGCCACAAAAGGAGAAGCTCGGCGGGTCCCCTTGTCCGGCGGTCGCTGGCGTCGCAGGTGCAGTAGCCCGCGCGTGATGCTGCCGTGCTCGCGCTCCATATTCCAGTACATGGGGTAAACCGCTGCCATGCTCAGCCGGTCAGGGTGGCCGGCGTGTACCCCTGCCATCAGCGGCTCGGCAAACTTTTGTGCGAACTCCCTGCCGAACCGACGCCGCATGAAGGCACCGAGAGACTCGTCGTCCGCCCCTCGCAGCGCAGGCACGAAGCCCTCTATGCTGGCACGCAGCTTGCCCCAAAAGGAAAGGAACGACGCCCGCCACAATGCCTCCGGCTTCTCGGGAACCAGAGAGACCAGTTCATGTGGCACGGCGTGCAGCTTGCCCCGAATGAGCATGAAGAACTGGCGGGCGGACGGGGCGATTATCTCGTCTTCCATGCCGAGTTCACGGCACAGCTGCACCGCCCAGGGCTTTTGCGCGAGGAACGAGTCGGGACCTGTATCTATCAGGAAACCGTCCTGCTGGACAGTGCCCACCTTCCCGCCGAGACGGTCGTCCTGCTCGATGAGCGTCACACGAAGCGACATGCCTGCTTGTTGACGCAGGCGTTGCAGGGCGTATGCCGCCGACAACCCGGTGATGCCGCCTCCAACGATGACCACATGCGGAATACTCATCGCGCGTGCACCGTGTCAATCAGCACCTGAACGTTCTCAATTGGTGTCTCGGGTAGAACACCGTGTCCCAGGTTGAAGATGTGGCCCGGGCGCCCGCCCGCCCGTCGCAGCACGTCTTGCGCCTCCGCGCGAACGGTGTCTGCCGATGATAGCAACACGGCGGGGTCTAAATTGCCCTGAATCGCGCAGCGATAGCCGAGCCGCAGCCACGCCTCGTCCAGCAGCACCCGCCAGTCCACCCCGATGACATCTGCGCCGGTCTCCTGCATGGCTTCCAAGAGAGAAGCGGTTCCCGTGCCCAAGTAGATGATGGGCGCACCAAATGTCCGCAACGCCGTGATAATGCCCTGCATCACAGGCAGGATGTACCGCCGATAGACCGCCGGGTTCACAGCGCCCACCCAGCTGTCGAACAGCTGCACCGCCTGCGCCCCCGCCTCAATCTGCATCCGCAGGTATCGGGTGATGTTCTCAGCCAGTATCTCCATCAAGCGCATCCACAACCGAGGTTCGCGGTATATCATCGCCCGCACGCGGCTGTAATCGCGCGACGCACCTCCCTCGACCAGGTATGCCGCCAGGGTGAAGGGTGCACCGGCGAACCCAATGAGCGGCACGTTCAGCTCTCGGCGCAGGATGCGGATGCTCTCCGCGACAAAGGGCAGGTCGTGCTCTGGTTCCATCACGCGCAGGGCGTTGATGTCCTGCTCCGTGCGCAGCGGTTGGGCAACGACTGGACCCACGTTCTCTTTCAGGGCGAAAGATACTCCCATCGCCAGGAAAGGTATCGTCAGGTCGGAGAAGAGTATCGCCGCGTCCAGCTCGAACCGGCGCAGGGGCAGTAGGGTTACTTCCGCTGCCAGCTCAGGGTTGGTGCAAAGTTCCAGCATCGGGTGCTTCTCTCGCAGCCGACGGTATTCGGGCTGGTAGCGCCCCGCCTGACGCATCAACCACACCGGCGTAACGTCGACCGGCTCGCGACGGCACGCCCGCAGGAAGCGGTCATTGAATCCGCTCATCCCGGCACAGCCTCTCTCAGTGCGGCAGNAAATGCCCTTGCCGTGCGCTCGANGTGCGTCTCGGTGTGAGCCATGCTGACGAACCATGCTTCCAGCGCAGAGGGCGGCAGGAACACCCCGCGTCGAAGCATCGCATGAAAAACGCGCGAGAACATCTGTCGGTCGGTGCGGAAAGCAGTCTCACTGTCTGTCACCGGGCACTCGGTGAAGAAGACGCTGAGCATCGAGCCGACGCGGTTGATGTGGGCAGGCACGCCCGCGCGATAGACGGCTTCTTGCAACAGGCTATGCAGCTGCGCGCATCGCTCCTCCAGCTGAGTATAGCGAGCATCATCCAGTAGACGCAACACCGCCAGCCCAGCCGCCATCGCCAGCGGGTTGCCGGAGAGCGTCCCCGCCTGATACACGCTTCCCAGCGGCGCAACCAGCTGCATCAAATCCCGCCTACCGCCGTATGCGCCAACTGGTAGCCCACCGCCTATCACTTTGCCTAGGCAGATAAGGTCTGGCGCCACCCCATATAAGCCCGCTGCGCCCTGTCTGGCGACGCGAAAACCGGTCATCACCTCGTCGAATATCAAGAGTGCGCCATGCCGCCGGGTGACTTCTCGCAGTGACTGCAGAAAGCCCGGCGCAGGGGGGACTACACCCATGTTTCCTGCTACCGGCTCCACAATGACGGCAGCAATCTGGTCGCCTGCTTCGCGGAAAAGTGCTTCCACGGCCTCCGCATGATTATAAGGCGCGACCAGGGTATGCTGGGTCATCTCCGCAGGCACGCCCGCGCTATCGGGCAGAGAGAACGTCGCCACACCAGAGCCTGCCTTTGCCAGCAAGTGGTCGGCGTGACCGTGATAGTTCCCCTCAAACTTGACGATTTTGGGGCGACCCGTGGCTGCGCGAGCCAGTCGCACCGCGCTCATGGTGGCTTCGGTGCCGGAGTTCACGAAGCGCAGCATCTCGACCCAAGGCAGCGCCCGACAAATCTCTTCCGCAAGCAATATCTCTGCTTCGTGCGGCGCACCGTAGCTGGCACCTCGCGCCGCTGCTGCCCGGATGGCATCCACTACTGTCGGGTGGCTATGTCCTAAAATAATGGCTCCCCACGAACAGACGTAGTCAACGTAGCGGTTACCATCTGCGTCGGTTAACACCGCCCCCTTTGCGGAAGCGACGTAGAAGGGAGTACCTCCTACGGCGCGAAACGCGCGCACCGGACTATTCACCCCTGCAGGCATGAACTGCTGGGCGCGTTCGTAGAGGTGTTCTGAGTGTTTCGTATGCATGCGTTCTGCCTGATTGTATGACTGTTTTCTTCTATTATACCCCGACGAGTTGCTGGTATAATGTGGTAGGGTATAGGATAGAACCTGATTTCGCGGATGACAGTAGGCGATGCTATCATGGAGGATGTCGAGACAACGTCAAACGCGCTTACACAGGGCTTGACCGAGCTGGAATTGTGCATCAAAGCCAGTCGGCGCATACTCCGCGAGATGCGATATTTGATAGATGAGTTGCAGGGCGCGTATGACTACATGCTGGGAAACGAAGCCATGAGACAGCTTCCAGCCCTACTCCTTCGGGACCACGGTTTGCGCGTGCAGGGCAGGTTAAAGCGGCAGTATGTCCGGGATGCTGAGGGGCAGCCCATCGAGGTGGACATTTTCGGCATAACCGAGCGCGATGGAGAAGAGGTTGCGGTCGTCGGAGAGAGCAAATCGCAGCTGTCCAAAAACGACGTCGACCGTTTTCTACGTCGGACAGTAGACGCGCTGCGCGGTGTGTATCCGCAGGTTCTGCCCCTACTGGTTACCCACATGACCTCGGAACCAGACGTAGAGGAGTATGCCAGAAGCTTAGGGGTTGCCCTGTGTTACTCCTATGAGTTCTAAGCGTCTCCCCCCCGGTGCATGTCTGTGTTGGAAACACGGGGGGGAGTCTGTTACCCTACCACCCCTGCAGGTGCGTAACCCCGCTGTAACGCCTCCTCAGAGACGTAGGGGCACAACGGATCGCTCTCCAGCGGGTGGCCTGTATAGGCGAAAGCACGCGCCCGAGAACCGCCGCACACCTTATGGAAGTCGCAGTAGCGGCACTTTCCTTTCAACTGGTCGGTGTCGCGCAGAGAGACGAACAGATTGGCGTGACGATAGATGGCTACAGGGCTTTGCTCTCGCACGCTACCTGCTTTCATCGGCAGGAAGCCTGACGGATACACGTCCCCGATGTGCGAAATGAACATAATACCCGCTCCGTCCCGGATGCCGAACCCACGGCGGATGGTTTCCGCAATGCGATTGGGTTGGTACGAAAGATTATGTTGCAGGGCAACACGGCGATAGTGCGGTGCCTCGGTGGTCTTGATGTCGACCTTGCCTTCGTTCGCCTTTTCGAACAGCCACTCGCAGATGCGCTCGCTATGCTCTGGGGACACCTCTTCCAGCCCCTTGCCGCGTCCTACTTGGATGAGGAAGAACAGGCTCCATCGTGCAGCACCAAGCCCCGTAATCAGGTCATACACCGCAGGCAGGTCGTCCGCCGTCTGCTTACACACCAGCGTGTTCACCTGTATCGGCAGCTGCGTGTCACCTGCCCACTGCGCGGCGCGAACGGTTTGCTCGAAACTTCCGGGCACCTGGCGGATGCCGTCATGCCGTTCGGCGGTGGAGCCGTCGATGCTCAGCGCCATCATCCAGATGCCTTCCTCTTTGAATCGGCGCACGATGTCTGGCGTCAACGCGTAGGTGCCGCTCGGCGTGATGGCGACGGTGAAGCCACGCTGTCGTGCCGCACGAATCAGATCCCAAAGGTCAGGGCGCTTCAACGGGTCTCCGCCCGTGATGACGATATGGGGTAGGGGATTACCGAACTCTGTCAGCTGGTCAAGCAGGCGATAGCCTTCCTCGGTCGTCAGCTCGTCTGGGTGACGGTTGGGCACCGCCTCTGCGCGGCAGTGACGGCACGCCAGCTCGCACGCGCGGGTCAGCTCCCAGTATACCAACAGCGGTCGCTGGTGAATGTCCATCTTCTGTTACCCCCATGTCTTGAGAAACTCTTCGGTCGGCTGGTATAGGGCGGTATAGATGGGCGTGTCGCGCAGGGTGTACACTCGAGCCTGCGTTGCTCGCAATGCGCTTACCAGCTCCGAAAACTGCGGCAGGTCATCGGTCTCGTAAACCACCACGAACTCTTGGTCTTGCAGCCCGGTTGAATAGAGCAGTAGTTGCGTGATTTCAGGATACTGCCTGCCGACCTTGATATGCTCGTTCATCATGCCCTGGCGGGCGTCTTTGCTCATCAGGTACCAGTCTGATGTTTTCGCGAAAGGATACGCGATGAGATACGGGCGTCGCTTCTCATCGAAGGGGCTGAGCTCCTGCTCGGATTTGCCCGGGGCGTACACGGAAGGGCGAGTAAACCCCCACAAGGTGTTCACTGGTTTCAAGTAGCGGCGCCAATGCGTGGTCGTGTGTGCGTAGCGCAGGAAGAACTGCGCTGCTACTTCGTTCTGCTCGGCGACAACCGCGCTCCACAGCATGATGTCCGCTTCGGGACGTGCTGGAAAAATGCTGTAGGTGAACACGCGCTCTCCCAGTGATGCTGCCTGTTCCAGCATCTGGTGCAGAAACGCGCGGCGGCTTGCACTGTCCATCGCCCAGTATGCTTCGGTGAAAGCGAAAACGCCGTAGTGGTTTAGCTGTCTTTCAGCCATTGTGCTGCCTCCTTCGCCAGATAAGTAATAATCAGGTCGGCTCCAGCACGGCGGAACGCCATCAGCATCTCCAGACCAACCGCCCGTTCGTCTATCCAACCCTTCTCCGCCGCCGCTTTCAACATCGAATACTCGCCGCTGACATTATAAACTGCTAGGGGCACATCTACCGCCTCCCGCACGCGATGCACCACGTCCAGATACGCCAGCCCCGGCTTGACCATCACGATATCTGCCCCCTGCGCCACATCGGCAAGCACCTCACGCACCGCCTCTCGTGCATTGGGGGGATCCATCTGATAGCTGCGCCGGTCACCGAATTGTGGGGCAGAGTCCGCCGCTTCCCGGAACGGTCCGTAAAACGCCGAGGCGTATTTGGCGGAGTACGCCATGATTGCCGTTTCGGTGAAGCCAGCCTCGTCCATCTTCTCACGGATTGCCTGCACCTGCCCGTCCATCATCGCGCTGGGCGCCACGATGTCCGCACCTGCCTCCGCGTGTGTCAACGCCATTTCCGCCAGAACCGTCAGCGAAGAGTCGTTGTCCACGTAACCGTCCTCACGGATGATGCCGCAGTGTCCGTGTTCGGTGTACGCACAAACGCACACGTCGGTGACGACCACCAGGCCGGGATTTGTCCGCTTGATGGCGCGAATCGCCTTCGGCACGACACCTTCGCGGTCGGTAGCGTAAGACGCACGGGCGTCTTTGTATGGCGAGATTCCGAACAGCAGCACCGCGGGAATGCCCAGACGCGAGATCAACTCTATCTCGGCAGGTAACAGGTCTACGCTCAGGCGGAACTGCCCGGGCATCGCGCCAATTGGGTCACGTCGCTGCGTGCCTTCCTGAACGAACAGCGGGTAGATGAAATCGTCGGGACGCAGGGTGTGTTCCTGCACCATCTGGCGCANGGTCCTCGTGCGACGTAGGCGTCGGAGCCGGTAACGGACGTCCAATGCCTTCTCACGGGTCAGCATGGCACTTCACCTCTTCGAGTATCGCCTGAACCAGTCCCTGTATGGTATGTTCGGTTGCGACGCGGGCGGGCTGGTATCCCAGCTCGCGTACCGCATCGGCAGTAATCGGACCGATGCAGATGATTGGCACTTGCGCCAGCCAATTTGCTCGCCCAGCTTCCTCCAGCATCTTCGCCAGCGAACGCGCCGCAGAGGGACTGGTCAGCGTAATCAGGTCGGGAGTGGGTAGATTGGATACAGCTATTGTACCGACCCCCATCTCCTGTTGTACCCGATAGACCGCCACTTCCACCACTTCTGCGCCTCGCCGTTGTAGTTCGCTTGCCATCTCCTTGCGGGCGATGTCCGCGCGGGGCAGCAGGATGCGCAAGCCTTGCACACACCGCAGGGCATCTGGGAGCGCGTCGGAGAGAAACTGCTCGGGGAGGACATCCGGAGGGCGGCAGACCCGTGCCAGCGCGCTGGCAGTGGCTGGCCCAATCGCAGCAAGCCTGCGCTCCGCCAACGTCGACATTGGCACACCCAGCGTCTCCATCCGTTCGGTGAAGTAACGCACACCGTTCACGCTGGTGAACACCACCCAGTCGAAGCGGGGCAGGGCAGCTATGGCTTCATCCACAGGGCGCCAGTCTTCTGGGGGCAGGATGGCGATGGTGGGAAGTACGAGCGACTCGGCACCCAACGCCTTCAGAGACAATACCAGCTCCTCTGCCTGCCCTTTGGGGCGTGTGACGAGAACGCGCTTATGTGCCAGAGGAAGAGCCATTGGAACGCTCCAGAATCTCCGCCGCTCCTTGTTGGAGCAGCTGTTCTGCCAACTGTTCGCCCAGTGCTTCGGCGTGCGCAGCTTCACCTTGCAATTGTTCGCGGATCAGCTTCGAACCGTCGGGCATCGCCACCAGCGCGGTCAGGTGTAGAATACCTTTCTCTACCGTCGCGTATGCGGCGATGGGCACCCGACAGCCGCCTCCAAGTGCGTGCAGCACTGCCCTTTCTGACGTAACCGCCTGCCACGTTGGAAGATGGTTCAACGGCGTCAGCAGCTCGATGGTGCTGGCATCGTGGACGCGGCATTCCAATGCCAACGCGCCCTGTCCGGGGGCGGGGAGCAGCTGCTCGGTGTCAAAGACTTGTAGACATAGCGTGTTTCCATCGGGCATTAAGATATGAAAGTCCTCTTCGTCGTCCAAAAAACCGAGCCGTTGCAATCCCGCCACTGCCAGTACGATGGCGTCGTATTGCCCTTCTTGCAGTTTTCTCAGGCGGGTGTCCACATTGCCGACGAGTGGCAAGTACTGCAGGTCGTCCCGATGCCAGCGCAACTGCGCGGAACGCCGCACGCTACCCGTGCCCACGCGCGCGCCGCTGGCGAGTGCTTCAAAACGGTTGTCCTTGGTGACCAGCACGTCTCGCGCGTCGGCACGAGGGGGAACGGCACCCAACGTTAGCCCATCCACACTGGACGTCGGCAGGTCTTTCAAACTATGCACGGCGACGTCGATGCGCCCCTCCAGCAACGCTTCCTGCAGCTCGCGGACAAACGCTCCCACTACCTCGCGCTGTTGACGATCGCCGCTCGTGCGAATGATTACCGTCTCCACTGGGAGGTCGGGGTAGCGTTCGCGCAGCGCGGCGACCACAGACGCAGTTTGTGCCTGTGCCAGCGCACTGCCACGTGTACCCACCCGTAGCGGTTGTTGACGGAACCGGCTCACTCTTTCTCCTCCGTGGCGCTTGTGCTGAGCAGCGTCGGTTCACAGCGATCGAGTCCAAAAAGGCGAGCGACTATCGGCAGCACATCGTCGCGGCTATCCGAGATTTGACGGAGTTGACTGATGGGCTGATGCAGCAGCTGCTTCACGATGCGAGCGGTCATCTGCTCGATGATACGTCGCTGGCGTTCGTCCAGCGCACCCAGCTTGGGCAGTGCCCATTCGACACCCTGCTGGCGTATCTGTTCGGCGCGCACCTGCAGTGCGGCGATAAGAGGGGCTGCACCGCGTGTCTGCCACCAGCTGAGGTAGTCGTTCATCTCCTCGTGGATAATGCGCAGGGCGGCAGGCACTTCCTGGGCACGAGCCCGGTAATGTGCCTCCGATAGCGCTTTCAAGTCTTCGAGGTCATACAGTTTGACGAACGGTAGCAGCCGCACCGCTGGGTCGGTGTTGCGCGGCACACCAAGGTCCAGCACCAGTAGGGGACGGTTCTGGCGATTATCCTGCAAGGGAGACAGGCAGGTGGTATCCAGAATGGGGTGCGGTGCGGTGGTGGCGGTAAAGATGATGTCCGCTTCGGGCAGTACCTGCTGTAGCGCTCCTAGCGCGAGGGGCGTAGCCCCGCTGTCACTGGCAAGCGCGCTGGCGTAGGCAAAGGTGTGGCTGAGGATGTACAGCGATTTGGGACGGTACTCAGCCAGTTCCTTCACTACTCGCCTGCCCATCGTGCCCGTACCGATGACGATAATGACCGCGTTGCCGATGTCTGGCTTGTGCTCAATGGCCGCACGCACCGCCAGAGAGCCCAGCGAAACCGCCTGCCTGCCCAGAGCCGTTTCCGCACGCACTCGTTTGCCCACCGCCACTGCCCGCTGGAACAGCGAGTTCAACAGCACACCCGTGGAATCCGCCTCGCGTGCCTTCTCCCACGCCTGCTTGACCTGCGCCAGGATTTCCGATTCGCCCAGCACCTGCGAGTCCAGCCCTGCTGCCACGCGGAAAAGATGCTCGGCAGCTTCTTCGCCGCGCTTGACGTACAGGTATGGGGTCAACGCCCCCTGCGGCAACCCTTCCCATTCGTGCAGGAACTGTATCAGGAGGTCATCGTGAGACGTGCAGGCGTAAATCTCGGTGCGGTTGCAGGTGGAAAGAATGGCACATTCTTCTACACCGCGTTCACGGAGCCACTCGAGCGCTTCGTGCAAAGCCTCCCCCTCGAAGGCGAACCGTTCGCGTGTCTCCAACGACGCGGTGCGATGGCTCAACCCAACGACAACCACTCGATGCACGGCTAGCCTCCCTCAGCCTGGTTGCTATTTCTAGTTTGCCTCAAAGAACACGCTATTTCAAGGGATTCTCGCCCTTTTCGTGATTTTTTTATCAAAAGGAATCATCAATCAGTGCATTCGGTTCATTTGCTTTACTACATTACGTGCTTGCGGAGGACTTTTCCTGCCAGAACGCCGGTGGGCACGCCGTTTTCCAGTGCCAGTTTACCCGCCACGAACACGTACTCGATGCCCGCGGGTATCTGATGCGGCTCTTCAAAAGTGGCGCGGTCAGCGACGTGGAGGGGATGGAAGACCGTGATGTCCGCCACTGCTCCCTCGCGCAGCACGCCGCGGTCCTTCAGCCCCAGTCGTTGTGCGGGCAAACCGGTCATCTTATGTACTGCTTCGGGCAGGGTGAGCAGGCGCAGGTCGCGGGTGTACCTGCCCAGCACGCGCGGGAAGGTTCCGTAATTGCGGGGATGCACGCGGTCGACGGACATTTTACCCAGCGGCGCAGTAGCGATGGCGTCCGAACCAATCATGGTGAGCGGATGACGCAAGATGGTCTGTACGTCCTGCTCGCTGAGGGTGAAGCGCGCCGCACTGACGAAGGTATGTTCTTCTACCAATATGTCCAGCACACATTCCAGCGGATGGCAGCCGCGCTGGCGAGCGATTTGGGCAATACTGTGTCCCTGCAGGTCGCGGTTGTTCCGCGCAACGGCAATCACCACGCGCTGCCAGTGTTCCTCCCGCTCCCAATCGGGATGCAGGGCGAGGATTTCCGCCTTGATTTGCTCACGCACGCCGGTGGTCTGCAGGCGCGTGACGATGGCATCCGGTCCGCCTTCAGTCGCCCAGTCGGGCAGAATGCCTGTAATCAGAGAGGTCAGGTAGGCGTCGTAGGGATACTGGTCCAGCATGACATCCAGCCCTCGGGCGCGCGCTTCTTCCACCATCTGCAGGGTGCGTTGCACCAGACCCCAGTTTCGCTCGCCGTCCGCCTTGTGGTGGGAGAGCTGCACAGGGATGCCCGCCTCCTCGCCGATACGCAATGCCTCCTGCACCGCTTCCAGCAGATGGTCTGCCTCGTCGCGCAGGTGTGTGGAATAAAACAGCCCGTACTGCGCTGCGCTCTTCGCCAATGCGATAATCTCTTCGGTTTGGGCATAGGAGCCGGGCGCGTATTCCAGCCCCGTGGAGAACCCCCATACGCCGTCTTCCGCCGCCAGTTCGATGAGTGCCTGCATTCGGCGCAGCTCTTCACGGGTAGGCGGACGACGCTCCATGCCCATCACCCGTTTGCGCAGGGTGCCGTGTGCGACCTGCGGGACGATGTGCGTGGCGGTACCGGTTTCCTGAACGCGCTCGTGGAAGCGTGCCAGCCTGCCCTTCCAGGTCACGCGGATGCCATAGGGGGCGAGCCAGCGTCGCTCGTAGGCGAAAATGGGTTCGTCGGTAATCAGCCCCATCGCGATGCCGCAGTTGCCGACGACCTGCGTGGTAACGCCCTGCACGATGGCGGAGGTTTGCTGGGGGTTATACAGCAGGCTGATGTCGGAGTGGGTGTGGATGTCGATGAAGCCGGGTGCGACGCAAAGCCCTGCCACCTCCAGAACGCAGGGTGCCTGCGCATCCCGCAGGTCGCCGATGGCAGCGATTCGCTCGCCGACGATACCCACATCGGCGGCAAAGGGCGGTGCGCCGGTGCCGTCCACCACCGTACCGCCGCGCAGTATCACGTCAAAGCAATGTGATTGGTTCTGGTTCACGGTATCACCATCCTGTAGTATAGTATTGTACCTGACGATTGCCTGTTTTCGCGCTATCCCGCAAAAGGGCTTGCGATGTCATGCAGGCTTCTGCTATGATGGAAGTGCAGATAGCCGTGGTGTTTGGGGCGAACGGCTTGCTGGTGTATGGCACCACCGGCTACCAGTTTGACCCGCAGGGCAACGCCACGCACCTGATGGACGATGACGGTTTCGTGCTAGCGCACCTTGCCTACGATGCGTGGGGTCAGCGCATGTCTGGCAGCAACCCGACACCATGCGCCGACGAGGGGCAATGGGGTTACTGCAAAGACAGGAACAGGCTGACCGCATCCCGAATCGTCAATCGCTGATTGTTTTTGATGGAGGAGGTGCTGCCTGGATGGATACACGCCTGTCGTTTATCTTTGCCCGCAGGAGCATTCGTCTGTATACATCGGAGCCGGTTGGTGAGGCGGAGGTGTACGCGCTGCTGGAGGCGGCGATGGCGGCACCCTCTGCGCGCAATGCCAAACCCTGGCATTTCGTCGTAGTGCGCGAGCGTGAGCGTTTGCGACAGCTGGCACAGGTGCATCCGTATGCGCAAATGCTCGGTGAGGCAGCGCTGGGAATCGCAGTCTGCGGCGAGCCGGATGTATCGGAGTACTGGGTACAGGACACCAGTGCCGCCACCGAAAACATCTTGCTGGCAGCGACCGCGCTGGGATTGGGAGCGGTGTGGATTGGAGTTCATCCCAAGCCCGAGCGCGAGCAGAAGGTGCGCGAGGTGCTGAGGTTGCCCGAAAATATCACACCGCTGTGCCTGGTTGCCATCGGGCATCCCGCGGAAGAGAAGCCACCTCGTACGCAGTACGATGCCTCGCGGGTGCATTACGAGCAGTGGTAGCCCGTAGGGGGAGATGCTTGACGCTCTCCCCGCGATTTTGTATAATTCCGGTAGGTTCGTTTGTATTCTGAACAGGTCTGGAGGTTTTCCGCTTTGGATACGAATACCCGCTGGTGGATTGTGATAATTCTGGTGACGCTGGTGTCGGCGTGGGTGGTTATCGTTCAACCGCTCACAACAGGCAGAGGAAAAGAGCCTTTCAAATTGGGACTTGACCTTAAAGGTGGCGTGCGTGTGGTATTGCGCGCGCAGGTAGAGAAGCTTCCTCCCGACAAACAACGCGAGTGGCGCCCCGAGAACATGAACTCCGTGGTGGACATCGTCGAGCGGCGCGTCAACCGGCTCGGCGTGACGGAGTCGGTGGTGGCGCGTCAGGGGCAAGACCGTATTCTGGTGGAGCTGCCGGGAGTGGTCAATGAGCAGGAAGCACTGCGCCTGATTCAGACCACCGCCCAGCTGGAGTTCTGGTATCTGCCGTCGGTGCAGAACGAGCGCAATCCGATGGCACGTTACCGCATCGAGCGGAGGGAAGAAGCCGGTCGGGAAATCAACGTGGTTTACGACACGGTACAGCAGAAAGAGGTGGACATTACCGAGTTTCTGCAGGACCAGAAGGCGCGCGCCGCGGAGATGGGCGAGCAGAACCCCGTCGTTACGGGGGCGGACCTCAAGCCGACATGTAAGCTGGTTTATGACCAGGTGGGCAGACCGCAGGTGGCTTTCGAATTCAACGCGGAGGGGGCGCGTCGCTTTGGCGATTTCACCCGCAAACATGTGGGCGAAATCTTAGCCATCGTGCTGGATAACCGCATTATCTCCGCACCACGCATTAACGAAGCCATACTGGGCGGAAAGGGTGTAATCGAGGGCGGATTCAGCGCAGCGGAAGCGGCAGAACTCGCGACCCTGCTGAACTCCGGTGCTTTGCCTGTGCCACTGGAGATTATCCAGATAGCCAAAGTGGGCGCGACTCTGGGCAAGGAGTCGGTGCGCCAGAGTCTGTGGGCAGGTGTGGTCGGTCTGGGGTTGGTTCTGCTGTTCATGGTGGGCTACTACCTGCTGCCCGGTGTGCTGGCATCCATTGCGCTGGGATTGTACACGCTGTATTCGCTGGCGGCATACAAGGCGCTGGGGGTCGTATTTACCGTGCCGGGCATCGCGGGATTTATCCTCTCTATCGGCATGGCGGTCGACGCCAACATCCTCATCTTCGAGCGTATGAAAGAGGAACTGCGCGCCGGCAAGACTCTGAAAGCCGCCATCGATGACGGTTTTAAGCGCGCGTTCACCGCCATCTTCGACTCGAACGTGTGTACCATTATCACCAGCATCATTCTGTTTGCACTGGGTACAGGCGCGGTGAAAGGCTTTGCGCTGATGCTGATGATTGGTGTGGCTATCAGCATGTTTACTGCCATCACTGTCACCCGCACCATGCTGTGGACGCTGGTCAGCCTGGGTATTGGCAACAATCCGCGCCTGTTCGGTCTGGGCAGGCAGTGGCAGGTGCATTATGACATCGTGGGCAAGAAGAACCTGTGGTTTGGGCTGAGCGGCGCGTTCATTGCGATTGGCATCATCGCCTGGGCTGTCGGTGGGTTGAAGCTGGGCGTGGACTTTGCGGGCGGGTCCGAACTGCAGCTGCGGTTCGAAAAGCCGGTTACCGCACAACAGGTACAAACGGTGCTGGCGCGCAATGGCTTCCGCGATGCGAAAGTGGTGGTCGGCGAGGGCAACCTGGTGTTCGTGCGCACGCGCGAAATCACCCCCGATGAGAAAGAGGCGATCAGGCGTGCCCTGTCGAGCCTCGGTACGCCGCAGGAGCAGAGCTTTACCCAGGTTAGCGGCATCGTCAGTAAAGAGCAGACCCGCAAGGCGGTAATCGCTATTGTCCTGTCGGAAGCGCTCATCCTGCTGTATCTAGCGGTGCGCTTCGCGATAGGAGGCATTCGGGAGGGCTTTAAGTTCGGCGTGGCAGCGGTCATTGCGCTAATCCACGACGTGCTGGTGCTGGTAGGCACGTTTGCCATCATGGGCAAGCTGCGGGGCTGGGAGGTGGATGCGCTCTTCGTGACCGCGATGCTGACGCTTATCGGTTTCTCGGTGCACGACACCATTGTGGTGTTTGACCGTATCCGGGAGAACCTGCGTAACCGCACGCGCGGCGAGACNTTCCATGACATCGCCAACAAGAGCATCCTGCAGACCTTCGCCCGCTCGGTTAATACCTCGTTGACGGTGATTTTGACTCTGGTGGCGTTGCTGGTACTGGGAAGCCCGGTGGTGCGCTTGTTCACCATTGCGCTGCTGGTGGGCGTTATCACCGGTACTTACTCCTCCATCTTCAATGCCAGCCCGATAGTGGTCTGGTGGGAGGAGATTGCGGCACGGCGCGGGGCGAGACCAATGGAGCCACGCATAGCCGTTTCTCAGCCTTCGGAGACGGTGGTAAAGCGGGACGGTGCTCCTGAGGCGGAGGTGAGCACCGTGACCGGTAACAAGCCGCGCCCCAAGCGCCGTCGCAGGGCGTAGGTTTATCAGGAGCGGGCAGAATCTGCCCGCTCCTTGTGTTTGTGTTCGGTATGAGGAGTAGTTGCGGGCAGTGAGGAACCAGATAGGGCGAACACGTTGGATTGTCCAGTCGGGGGATACGCAGAGCATCGCGCGACTCCAGCGAGAGTTGGGGGTCAGCGAAATACTGGCTCGCTTGCTGGTCAATCGGGGTATCACCGAACCCGAGCAGGCAGAGAGGTTCTTGAATCCGGACTGGGATGACCTGCCAGATGCCTTCCTGCTGCCCGATGCACAGGTTGCTGTCAGCCGCATCCTTCAGGCAATAGAGCGTAAAGAGCAAATTCTGGTGTACGGCGACTATGATGTGGATGGCGTCACCAGTGCTGCGCTCTGGTTTCACACCCTCAGCAAACTGCGTGCCCGCGTGCAGGCAAGGGTACCTCACCGCAAGCGCGATGGCTACGACATCCGCGTGCCGGTGGTGGACGAGGCGCACCGCCGGGGTGTGAATCTGATTCTGACCTGCGACTGCGGTATTCAGGCGCACGAGGTAGTGGAGCGTGCCCGCGAAGTGGGCATCGACGTCATCATCACCGACCACCACGAACCGGGGGAGGAGGTTCCCCGTGCGCTGGCGGTCGTGNACCCTCATCTTCCCCATTCGCGCTACCCCTTCCCGAATCTCAGTGGGGNGGGGGTGAGCTATCGTCTGGGCGAGGCGCTGGTGCGCGCGAAGGGGCTTTCACCGCAGAATTATCGTCAGTACTTTCTGGACCTTGCCACGCTGGGCACTATTGCGGACGTCATGCCCCTGATGGAAGAGAACAGGGTGTTTGCCTGGTACGGTTTGCCGTTCATCCCGCGCTCGAAGCGACCGGGTGTGCAGGCATTGCTGTCGGTGGCGCGAGTGCCTGTGGATAAGCCGGTGACCATGCGACAGGTACAGTTTGCGCTGGCGCCGCGCATCAACGCGGTGGGACGGCTAGACGACGCGGCAATCGCGCTGGATCTGTTGACGACGGACGACCCCCAGCGAGCTTACCAGCTGGCACAGGAGCTGGAAGAGCACAACCGACGCAGGCGCAATGAACAGCAGCGCATTCTGGAACAAGCACTGGAACAGGCAGGACGTCGCGACATCGCTCGCGAGTGGGTGCTGGTGCTTGCTGGAGAAGAGTGGGACAAGGGCGTTATCGGCATCGTGGCGAGCAAGGTGCTGGAACAGTACCACCGTCCGACGGTGATGATTTCGTTGGACCCAGAATGCGGGGTAGGGCGCGGCTCCGCGCGCAGTATCCGTCCCTACGATATCTTTCGGGCGATAGAGGCGCGGCGCGAGCTGTTCATCGAGTGCGGGGGGCATACGCTGGCAGCCGGTTTCTCCATTCGGGCGGAACATATCGAGGAGTTGCGCCAGCACCTGAATGAGCTTGCGCATGCCTGGATGTCCCCCGAGGACCTGCTGCCGCGATTGGATATTGACGCCGACATCGAGCCGGCGGAGGTAACGCCGGGACTGTTAGACGAAATCGCTCAGATGGAGCCATTTGGGCACGGCAACCCCGAGCCGGTTTTCCTGAGCCGCGGGTTGACGATTCTAGAAAAACGGCGGGTGGGAACCGATGGTTCTCACTGGAAGCTCACCGTGCGGGGCGAGGCGATGCCTCCCACAGGTTGCATCGCGTTTGGCATGGGTGATTATGATGACCGCTTCGAGGTGGGGGACGAAGTCGATATAGTGTATACGCCGCAGTGGAACGAGTTCAACGGGCGGCGCGAAATCCAGTGGCTTGTGCACGACATCCGGCGCAGCTCGGGTATAATGGAATAAATCAAAGTCAGTTCCCCACGAGACCCGCAATGACCCAGTCNGAGATTGAACATATCATCCATGATAGCAGCGTCGAGCTGCCAGAGGAACTTCTCGTGCTTTTGGACAGAGTGCGCGAGTATCTTCCTCAGGCGGATACCAGCAACATTGTGCGCGCCTACCGAGTGGCAGAGTTCGGGCATCGTGGGCAGACACGGCGTTCCGGGGAGCCCTATATCACCCACCCGCTGGCGGTAGCGGGTATCCTCGCCGAACTGGAAATGGACGTGGCGACCATTTCCGCAGGCTTAATGCACGACGTGGTGGAAGACAGCACCGATGAGAACGGCAGGTCGCTGATTACGCTGGATAACATCCGCGAAGTGTTCGGTGAAGAGATAGCTCTGCTGGTAGATGGTGTGACCAAGTTGACCAGCTATCTGGACGTGGAGCGGGAGCTGGAAGAAACCTCCGACCAGGAGAAACGCAAGCGCAAGCGGGAGATTGTGCATACCGCTGCGAACCTGCGTAAAATCTTCATTGCGATGTCGCGCGACCTGCGGGTNATGATTATCAAGCTCGCCGACCGCCTGCACAACATGCGCACCCTCGATGCCCTCCCCCGCGAACGACAGATAAAAATCTCCAACGAGACGTTGCAAATCCTCGCGCCGATGGCGCACCGACTGGGTATCTGGCAGATAAAGTGGCAGCTTGAAGACCTCGCTTTCAAGTATCTTGAGCCGGAAAAGTACGCTGAACTCGCCGCACGGGTGCAACGCACGCGCAAAGAGAGAGAGGAAGACATCAATGAAGCCATCCGCATACTCAAGGAGCGACTGGAGAAGGAAAAGATACGCGCGGAGGTACACGGCAGAGCGAAGCATCTCTACAGCATCTACCAGAAGATGCTGAAGGAGGAGATCGACATCGACCAGATTTACGACCTGCTGGCAATANGGGTCATCGTGGATACCGTACCCGATTGCTACCACGCCCTGGGGGTNGTGCATGACCTCTGGCTACCTATTCCGGGGCGGTTCGATGACTACATTGCCAAACCCAAGCCCAACATGTATCAATCCCTGCATACGAAGGTTATTGGTCCGCGCCAGCAACCGCTGGAGGTGCAGATACGCACCTGGGAGATGCATCGTACTGCCGACTTTGGCATCGCCGCACACTGGCAGTACAAGGAAGGCGCAACCCCGCAGGACCGATTTGAACAGCGTATGAGGATGCTCAGACAGCAGCTCTTTGAGTGGCAGGCGGACGGCAAGGACTCTGCGGAGTTTTTGCGTTCGGTGGTCGAATCGCTATTCAACGACCAGGTGTTTGCGTTCACTCCAAAAGGAGATGTCATCGACCTTGTNGCGGGNTCGACGCCGGTGGACTTTGCGTATCGGGTGCATACCGATGTCGGAAACACCTGTGTGGGTGCGAAGGTGAATGGACGCATTGTCCCGCTGAACTACCGGTTGAAAAACGGCGACATCGTGGAGATTATCACTCGCCCAAACGCCCGTCCCAGCCGCGACTGGTTGAACTTTGTCAAAACCCCACACGCGCGAAGCAAAATCAAGCAGTACTTCCGACGACAGGCGCACGCCGAGAACGTAGCACGCGGCAAAGAGTTGCTGGAGCGTGAAGCAGAGCGACTGGGCGCGGAGCCCAAAGTCGTCCTGCACGCTGAAGCGCTGGAAGAGGTAGCGAGGCAGTTGAACCTGCCAAACGCGGAGGAGGTGTATGCGGCTGTTGGGGACGGTCGCTACTCGGCGCAGGCGGTATTGAACCGTCTCCTCCCCCGGATGCCGTTGCAGCCGTCGTTGTTGGCCACCGGCAAGGTCATGGAGAGCGAAGCACGCCTGTCGGTGGACGGTATTGACAACGTGATGATACGGCGTGCCAAATGCTGTTCGCCGCTGCCCGGGGACGATATCATCGGTTATACCTCCCGCGGCAGGGGTATCACCCTGCACCGTCGTTCCTGCATCAACGTTCAGAACTACCTGCTCAAGGAGCCGGAACGGCTGGTGGCGGTGCGCTGGGAGGAGAAACAGGGAGCATGTTATGCGGTTTCTCTGCACATTGAGGCGGCAGACCGCACCGGACTGCTCTCCGATATCTCCACTGTCTTTGGCGAATCGCGCACCAATATCACTGCTATCCGCACTATCTCGCGTCCGGACGGGACGGCGCACATCGACATGACGGTGGAGGTGCGCAGCGTGTCTCATCTGCACAGCCTGATGGACAGAGTGCGTCGCATCAGCGACGTTCTAGACATCCGCCGCACGGGCAGTTTAGGGGAGGCAGCCTGATGCGGGCGGTATTGCAAAGGGTCTCCCGCGCTGAGGTCAGCGTGGACGGCGAGCGGGTGGCGTCTGTCGGCAGGGGCTATTTGGTGTTGTTGGGCGTGACACACACGGACGATGAAGCCGATGCTCGCTACATCGCCGACAAAATCGCTTCCCTGCGCCTTTTTGAGGATGAGGCAGGCAAAATCAATCTGGGCATCACGGACATCGGGGGCGAGGTGCTTGTCGTGTCGCAGTTCACGCTATATGCGGATTGCCGTAAAGGGCGCCGTCCCAGCTTCACCGACGCCGCACCGCCGGAGATGGCAGACAGGCTGTATCGGCGGGTGGCGGAGATACTGCGGGAGGCGGGCTTGCCTGTGCAGACAGGCGTCTTCGGGGCGCATATGCAGGTTTCCCTCGTCAACGACGGTCCGGTGACCATTCTACTGGATAGCCGGAAGGCGTTCTGACCCCTTCGTCTACATCGCATCCGCTATCGATTCGAAAACCGGTTCCGCAACGTAGATCGGCGAGCGGGTGCGCAGAGCGAGCGCGATGGCGTCGCTGGGGCGCGAATCGATCTCGATGCTCTCCCCGTTGCGCACGATGGTGATTTTAGCGTAGAAGGTGCTCTGCCACAGGTCGTCCACGATGATGCGCTCCACCGTGCCACCCATGCGTTCGATGACGTTCTTGAGCAGGTCGTGCGTCATGGGGCGGTCGGGCACGTCGCCTTCCAGCGCCATGGAGATGGACAGAGCCTCGTATTTGCCAATCCATATCGGCACGCGGCGCCCGCGGTTGTCTTGCAACAGGACAAAGAATTGAGGGGGTATGCCCGACTCCTGATGCTCGTACACACCCACTACCCGCACCTCTTTTTCATCCAGGCGGCGTGGCTCGATGCGGTCTACCTCGTCGAATTCATCCGGCGGACCCTCGTCGTCCTGCCAGTCGTCGAACATGTCGCGGAAACGTTCGCTCATGTGAATCCCCCCTCAGCTATCCGCGTGTCCATCAGTCTGTCTCTTTGATATTCTCCACCACCCGCAGGAACTCCTCGTTCGAGTTGGTATGAGCAAGCAGACCGATGAGCTGTTCTATCGCCTGCATGGGTTCCATCGACGCGAGCATTCGTCGCAGCTTCCACACGCGACGCAGCTCCTCTTCGCTGAACAGCAGTTCCTCATGACGTGTGCCGGAGCGATTGATGTCGATGGCGGGGAAGATGCGTCGCTCCGCCAAACCGCGATCCAGCACCAGTTCCATGTTACCCGTTCCCTTGAACTCTTCAAAGATAACGTCGTCCATGCGGCTGCCGGTGTCCACCAGGGCGGTTGCCAATACGGTGAGACTACCGCCCTCTTCGATATTGCGCGCCGCCCCGAAGAACCGCTTCGGGCGATACAGGGCGGAGGGGTCCAGTCCACCGGACAGTGTGCGCCCACTGGGGTTGACGGTGAGGTTGGAGGCTCGCGACAGGCGGGTGAGGCTATCCAGCAGAATCACGACGTCGCGTCTTGCCTCTACCAGCCGCTTTGCCATCTCCAGCACCATGTCCGCCACGCGCATGTGGTTTTCGGGCATTTCGTCGAAAGTGGAGCTGACCACACGTCCCCTGACCGAGCGACGGATGTCGGTCACCTCTTCGGGACGCTCGTCCACCAGAAGCACCAGCAGCACGATTTCGGGATGGTTGGTGGTGATACTGTTGGCGATGGTTTTCAGCAAAGTGGTCTTGCCAGCCTTGGGCGGCGACACAATCAGTCCACGTTGCCCCTTACCGATGGGCGCTATCAGGTCGATCAGCCGGGCAGAGATGTTTTTGCTGTCGGTTTCCATCCGGATGCGCTCCACCGGGTAGATGGGGGTCAGGTCATCAAAGTGCGTGCGGTGACGGGCGTACTCAGGGTCCATACCGTTGACCAGCTCCACCCTCAGCAAGCCGTAATATTTCTCGTTCTCTTTGGGTGGGCGTACCACGCCAGTGACGGTATCGCCTGTCTTCAGCCCGAATCGCTTAATCTGGGTTTGCGAGACGTAGATATCACCGCTGCCGTCGGCGGCAAAGTTGATGTCTCGCCGAAGGAACCCCCATCCGTCGGGCAGGATTTCCAGCACACCCTCTGCAACGATTTGTCCGTTCGAATCGGTATGCGCCTGCAGGATGCGCTGGATTAGGTCCTGTTTGCGAATGTTGTCTTCTACTTCCAAGCCCCTTTCGCGGGCGATGGCGTGTAGCTCTTCCAGTGACTTGCGGTCAAACTCCGCGAGGTCAATCGTTTCCATGCCGGTTTTCACCTTTCAGCGTGTGGATATTCTTTACACACTGCCTCGTACAGTGCGTTATCACGAGGTCGGAAAGTTTGCGAGGTACAATGGCTATCACCTGCGATTCAACAAGAGCTCCTGTGCTTTCGGTACAGGCCGGACACCCGTGTCTGGGAATCTGGAAATACCTCTGGTTGCTTCATTTTTATTGACGATAGTGAGGAAGACACGGGAACTATCCCACACCTATTATAGCCTATTTTTCGGACGGAGTCTACCTCATCCTGCCTGTTTCTTCACGAGTTTTTTGGGTAGTTACTGTGTGGATTCCTCCTCCAGCACGCCGATATACGGCAGGTTTCGGTACAGTCCGGCGTAATCCATTCCATAGCCCACGACAAACACATCGGGCACCTCGAACCCGCGGTAGTCGATGGGCACGTTGACTGCGCGACGTGCCACCTTGTCCAGCAAGGCGCACACCTTCACGCTGGCGGTGCGGTGCATCTTCATGTTCTCCAGAAGGAACTCCAGCGTCAACCCGCTATCCACAATGTCTTCCACAATCAGCACATGGCGCCCGATGGGGCTTTCGTCTAGGTCCTTCAAGATGCGCACCACACCGGAAGATTTGGTGCCGTTGCCGTAGCTGGAGATGGCGACGAAATCGTAGTCTACGTCTCCATCAATGGCGCGGAGCAGGTCGGAAAGAAACACAGCTGCCCCCTTCAGCACGCCGACCAGCAGGATGTTCTTATCGCCGTAGTCCTGCCGGATTTGCCTGCCCAGTTCCGCTACACGCGCAGCTATCTGCTCTTCGGTAATGAGAGGCTTGATAGTGGGTTGCACCGTTACCATTGCTGTCCCCCCGCGAGATGCAAACGGAAGATGTGGTTAGTGGTATTATGACATATTTTCACGACGTTTTCCACCCGACACGTTCGCGTCGCCGATGGGATGTTGGATACAGACCGTCCTCCACTCATTCCCACTCGATGGTAGCTGGCGGCTTGCTGGTGATGTCGTACAGCACGCGGTTGATGCCGGGCACCTCTCCGACAATACGGTTGCTAATGCGTTCCAGCACCTCGTACGGCAGCCTCGCCCAGTCGGCGGTCATGGCATCTTCACTGACGACGGCTCGCACCACGATAGGATGGGCATAAGTGCGCTGGTCACCCATGACCCCCACGCTGCGCACCGCGGGCAACACTGCAAACGATTGCCATATCTCGCGCATCAATCCTGCCCGCCAGATTTCCTCCAGCACGATTTTATCTGCCGCACGCACCATCTCCAGTCGCTCCGGCGTGACTTCACCAGCGATGCGCACCGCCAGCCCCGGTCCCGGGAAGGGTTGACGCCACACCACCTCCTCGGGCAAGCCGAGTTCTGCCGCAACTGCCCGCACCTCGTCCTTGAACAGGTAGCGCAACGGCTCTATCACTTTCAGACGCATGTCAGGTGGCAGTCCACCGACGTTATGGTGTGTCTTGATGGTCGCGGAATGTCTGGTCGCGCCGCTTTCAATCACATCGGGGTAGAGTGTGCCCTGTGCCAGATAGTCGCACCCGCGCAGCTCATCGGCGTGCTCTTCAAACACACGAATGAACGTCTCGCCGATGATTTTTCGCTTCTGTTCGGGGTCTTCCACGCCCTTAAGACGTTCCAGAAACCGTTGCGCAGCGTCCACGTAGACCAGATGCACCGGAAACAGGCGCGAAAAAGTCTCGCGAACCTGTTCGGCTTCGCCTGCTCGCAGCAGCCCGTGGTCCACGAACACGCAGGTCAGCCGTTCGCCGCCGATGGCACGGTACACCAGTGCCGCAACGGTCATTGAGTCCACACCGCCGCTCACCGCCACCAGCACATGCCCGTCACCCACCTGCTGGCGTATCTCCTGCGACGCCTGCTCTACGAAGTTGCCCGGCGTCCAATCGCCTTTGCACCCGCACACCCGTTTGAGGAAGTGGTCTATCAGCTGCTTGCCGAAGGGAGTGTGGTGCACTTCTGGGTGGAACTGTACGCCGTAGAAACGGCGCACCGGGTCGGCCATTGCCGCGACGGGTGTGGATTCGGTCACTGCGGTAATCCGGAAGCCGGGCGGCGGCTGCAGCACCTTGTCGCCGTGGCTCATCCAGCAGGTCAGATGTGTGTCCAATCCGGCGAACAGGGGGTCTTCAGGTTCCATAACGGTCAATTCGGTGCGCCCATATTCGCGGCGTTCGGAGGGTTCCACCACGCCGCCCAGTTGGTAGGTCATCAGCTGGTGTCCATAGCAGATGCCCAGGATAGGGATGCCCAGCTGATAGATACGGGCATCAGCACGTGGGGCATCGGTCTCGTACACGCTGGCAGGTCCGCCGGAAAGCACGATGCCCTTGGGCTGACGACGGGCGATTTCTTCGGCTGGCGTATCTGCCGGAATGATTTCGCAGAACACGTGGCACTCGCGGATTCGCCTCGCGATGAGCTGCGTGTATTGCGCTCCGAAGTCGATGACGAAAACTGTTTCGGTGTTCGGCGGTTGTGGCATGTGGCGTTCCCACTCCTGAGATTACAGGATAGAATATACCGAAAGGAGGTGAGAAAGTCAATCTGCAGACATCCAGTCGTCTATCTGCAAATGGTCAATCTGCCCAAAGTGGCGCAGGTTGTGCGTGACCACAACGAGGGAATGCAAGCGTGCGGTAGCAGCAATGATGATGTCTGCATCCTCTATTGTAACGCCTTTGATTCGTAGCTCTGCGCTAATTCTGGCTGCTTCGGCGGCGACGGTTCGATTCAAGTCCCAGATGACGCACATCTCTGCGAAACGCTCAAACTCCTTTAGCTTTCGGTGAGCATTAGCCCACTGCAGTCCGCGCACGATTTCGTAATAGGTGATCACGCTGAACTCGAGTGTGCCGTACAGACTCAGGTATCGCCGGGCTCTTTCAACAACCTCTGGCACACCCTTTAGGTAATAAGAAAGCATGTTGGTATCGAGCAGTCCTCTTCTCATCAGATGTCGACAACACGCTGAATTTTTACAGGGTGTCTCAATGATTCCTCGAAAGCTGCCTGTTCCTCAGGCGTCAGGTCAGAAAGCAGTCCGGCAAACTCCAAAACAGGGTTTATCTTTTCGTCCGGCTCAGTTAGCAAAACGGTCACTTCCGGACAGACGTCTGGCGAAACAGGCTCTGTCAAGCGAATCACACCCCCGTCATAGATGCCCTTAACGGCTCGCATGTACTGCCTCCTTTCTGAGTTGGGGAGATTTATCAGCCACTCCAAATATAACCGAAGTCCTTATCGGATGTCAACCGGCTGCGGCTGTTCAATAAGTCATCTGACCTTGCGCCCTAGCGGGTGATGCAAGGAGAGATTACCGCAAAGTAGTGTTGGATTTCGTCTCCAAATATGCTAAAATACGAGCGAGTAAGTCCTGGAGGGCAGGAAGCGATGCCGTTGAGTGAGGAACTGTTGCGTATACTGGCTTGTCCGGCGTGCGATGACCGACCGCCGCTGCGTCAGGAAAGCGAAGACAGCCTTGTGTGTGACAGATGCCATCGTCGCTATCCTATCCGCGATGGCATCATCGAACTTCTGGTAGAGGAAGAAGACCAACAGCACAAGCAGGAATGAGGAGAGAGCAATGCCACGAGTTGCTGTGATTCACGGACCGAACCTGAACATGCTGGGGATACGGGAGACGGAAGTATACGGTCACCTGAATCTGGAGCAGATTAACCAGCGTATTCTCGACCGGGCGAGGACATTGGGGCTGGAGGTGCGCATCACCCAGTCCAACCACGAAGGAGAGATTATCGAAGCCATCCATGAGGCGTTGCAGTGGGCGGACGCGCTGATTATCAACCCCGGTGCTTACACACATTATAGCATCGCCATTCGAGACGCCATCACTGCGGTGCGCTTGCCGACGGTGGAGGTGCATCTTTCCAATATCTATGGGCGCGAGGAGTTTCGGCGGCACTCGGTGACGGCTCCGGTTACTCACGGTATTATCGCGGGCTTTGGCGTGATGAGCTACTTGCTGGCGTTAGACGCTGTGAAGTTCATCCTGGAGGAGAGTCGCCGATGAGCCTGCGCTTCGCCCACCGGATAGAACGCCTGCGAGCCCGTATGGATGAGCCCTTCCTGGAAGCCTACCTGATAACTTCTCGCCCGAACGTCCGTTACCTGAGCGGTTTTACCGGTAGTGCCGGCTCTCTGTTGATTGGCAGGGACTTCGCGGTGCTGCTGACGGACAAACGGTACACCCTGCGCGCCCAGAAGGAAGCGCCCGGTTTTGAGATTATCGTGCCCGATAATCCTGACGACGACATCCTGAAGACTCAGCTGGAAACACGCGCGCTGCGAAAAATAGGCTTCGAGGCAAACCATATCACCGTCAAAACACTGGAAGGCTGGCGCGAGAAATATGGCGAGATGGACGTGGAATGGATAGCCACGAGCGGCGTGGTGGAAGAACTGAGGATCGTCAAAGACGCGGAAGAGATTGCCTGTATCCGTCAGGCGTGCGGAATCGCCGACGCTGCGTTTCGCCATATCCAGCTTTTCATGCAGCCGGAGACGGCGGAACTGGACGTTGCGATGGAACTCGAGTTCTACATGCGCCGGCTGGGGGCGCGTCGTCCTGCTTTCGATAGCATCGTTGCCTCTGGCGAAAACTCCGCCATTCCCCATGCAGAAACCTCCGAGCGTCGCTTCCGTCCGAGCGACTTCGTCACGCTGGATTTCGGTGCGGAGGTAGACGGCTACTGCTCGGACGTTACCCGCACGGTGGTCATCGGTAAGGCAACGGAGGAACAGCGACGCATTTACCAGACGGTGCTGGAGGCGCAGCTGCGTGCTATTGACGCCATTAAACCGGGCGTGAAGGGCTGTGATGTCGACGCCGTTGCGCGGCAAGTCATCACCGATGCAGGGTATGGAGAGTATTTCACCCATTCACTGGGGCACAGCCTGGGCTTGAGCGTGCATGACGGCATGGGCTTTTCAGAAAAATCGGAAATCGTGCTTCAACCGGGTATGGTGTTTACAGTCGAGCCGGGCATCTACGTCGAAGGCTTGGGCGGAGTACGGATCGAGGACGATGTATTGGTTACCGAAGACGGCGTAGAGGTACTGACTCAGGCACCCAAAGNTCTCATGGAGTTCCCCGCTGGCTGAGAAGGAAGGAGNAAAAAATGCGCTTTGTGAAATGCTTGCTCATCGCAACATGGCTGATAGGGTGGGGTGTCCCATCTCTTATCGCTTCCGATGCGCCCCCGCGCTACTGGAAGCTAACCATTCTGCATACCAACGACACACATGGCAACCTTTTGCCTTTCAATTACCCGGACCCGCCTGACCCCAATACCCAGGAAGCGCAGCTGGCTCTCCGTCGCAACATCGGGGGCATCGCCCGACGTGCCACACTCGTGCGCCAGCTGCGGAAGGCATTCGGCACGACCTGGGTAGCCGATGTCGGCGATTTCTGTGACGGCACCGCGTTCTCGGTCGAGTATCGGGGCGAGGCGGACGTATCCGCGATGAACGCGCTGGGTTATACCATCGGCACGCATGGCAACCATGAGTTCAACAATCCCCGGGCGCAGTGGCAGAAGCTGGTGCAAATGGCGCGCTATCCCGTGGTCTGTGCCAACGTGGTGGACGCCACCACCAGACAGCCGCTGCTAAAGCCTTACGAGGTACTACAGGTGGAGGGCGCGCGCATTGCGGTCTTCGGGCTGCTTACGGAAAGCACGCGCGGCTATCCCGCTACACGCGAAGGGATAGAAATACTGGACGCCGTCGATACAGCGCGTCGTGTGGTTCCGCAACTGCGGCAGCAGGCAGACGTGGTGATTTTGCTTTCGCATCTGGGGTATGAGGTAGACGTGCAGCTGGCACGGGAGGTACCGGGTATCGATGTGATTATCGGCGGGCATTCGCACACGCGGTTGGCAAAGCCCGATTTTGTGCCTGCGGGAGAGTTAACCAGTGCATTCCAGAAAAACGGAACCGTTGTCGTGCAGGCGTTCCAGTGGGGAGGGGAACTGGGCAAGCTCGAGGTCATCCTGCGCCGTGACCCGCGAACCGGCAAATGGACGTTCATGAGTTATCGCGGGGAGCTGTTGCTGGTCTCTCCCGATATTCCCGATGACCCAGCGGTGAGGGCGGTAGTTGAACGGTTTTGGAAGCCGATGGAGAAATACTACGGGGTGGTTCTCGGCGAGGCGGAGGATGATTTCACACGCCGTGGCAACGACGACGCGGAGTATAACCTTGTTGCGGACGCCTTGCGCGAGATGCTGGGCACGGAGGCAGATTTGGAAAACATGGGGGGTGTGCGCGCACCCATTTTGCGCGGACCGATTACGCGCTACGACCTCGCCAAAGCCCTGCCGTTCGGCAACACGATGGTGAAGTTCCGGGTGACAGGGGCACAGCTGCGCGAACTCTTGCGGCGTACCCGCCCGGCGGTTTCCGGTATCCGCTACCGCTATCAGGGTGGGGAACTGGTGGAGGTGACCGTGAATGGTCAGCCTTTGCAGGAGGACCGGCAGTATCTCGTCTCCACCAACAGTTACTTTGCGCAGCGCTACCTGCAGCCGATGGGCATTGCGTATGAGGATACCGGCAGGAAAAGGCTGGACGTGGTGTCGGACTATATCCTGAAACATAAACGCATTCGACCTGCCTACGACGGGCGGCGCGTGGTGGACAGCACCGTTTATTAGGAGGGGAGCATGAGCGACATTCTGGAGCAGACCTACGCGAAGTATATGCAATACGTCAACCCCGGGCTGGCACAGCTGATGAAGTTCGCCGACTTTGGCGTAGAGATGTACGCCGAAGGGATGTATGTGTACGACCATACGGGGCGTGCTTATCTGGATTTTCTGGGGGGCTACGGTACTTTCGCCTTAGGGCATCGCCATCCGCGAGTGGTAGAGGCAGTGAAAGCGCAACTGGACAAAATGCCACTCTCCAGCAAAGTGTTCTTCAGCGCGCTGGTGGCGGATTTTTGCGAGGCGCTGGCGAAGGTGCTGCCCGGTGACCTGCAGTACAGCTTCCTGTGCAACAGCGGCACCGAGGCAGTGGAAGGCGCGCTCAAAATCGCCCGCAAGTATACTGGCAAGCACAAGTTCATCGCCACAGTGGGCGGCTATCACGGCAAAAGCATGGGGTCTCTCAGCGCGACCGGGCGCGAGCAGTACCGGCAACCGTTTTATCCGTTGGTACCGGGCTTTGTTCATGTGCCGTTTGGCGATGCGGATGCCGCCGCCCGCGAAATGGACGAGGATACCGCAGGCATTATCGTCGAGCCCATTCAGGGGGAGGGGGGCATTTTTCTTCCCGGCGACGGTTATCTGCCCAGACTGCGCGAATTATGCACAGAGCGGAATGCGCTGCTAATAGTGGACGAGGTACAAACCGGGCTGGGGCGTACGGGCAAAATGTTTGCGGTACAGCACTGGGAAGTTCAGCCCGACATCATGACGCTGGCGAAGGCGTTGGGTGGCGGTGTGGTGCCTTCAGGAGCATTTTCAGCCACGCCCCAAATCTGGGAAAAAGCGTTTGGCGACAACCCGCTGATACACACCAGCACCTTCGGGGGGAACCCGCTTGCGTGTGCGGCGGGGATCGCTACTTTGCAGGTCTTGCAGGAGGAAAACCTGCCCGCACGGGCGGCAGAGCGCGGCGAACAGCTGCTGAACGGGTTGAGCGCGCTGCAGCAGCAGTACCCCGATGTGGTAACACAGGTGCGCGGTAAAGGGCTGATGGTGGGCGTGGAGTTCGGCAACGAGGACGTGGCGAAACTGGTCATTGGCGGAATGACGCGGCGAGGGGTCATCGCAGCGTACACGCTGAACAACCCGCGTGTCATCCGCTTCGAGCCGCCGCTGATCGTCTCGGCGGAACAGATAGATACCGCGGTGTCTGTGTTTGCCGAGTCGGTGGAGGAGTCGATGACGGGGCTGAAGGCGTTGGGTCTAATGTGATGAAACGTTGAGGGGCAGGACGCAATGCTCGGCGATTACATCGTTGTCGGCTGTCCTTTTGGGTGTGGT
>JGI24188J35168_1000096_pt1 | contig 43496 bp, 36 predicted proteins | sample YNPBryantNP2012_FD_35168 | JGI IMG/M metagenome (IMG submission 35168) | reverse complement strand
AAAGCGGCGCAGCTTGTGCCTTTCCGAAGCCGCATGGACTCGCATGCCATCGGGGGCTTCAATCCGGAAGTGTACGAAAATCAACAGGATGCGATTCGCTGTAACTGATTGAAAAACAAGGATTTGGGCGATACAGGACTCGAACCTGTGACCTCACGGGTGTGATCCGTGCGCTCTAGCCAACTGAGCTAATCGCCCGCATGTCGGACGTCCGCCGACCCAAGTCCGAGCTTATCCGCGAGCGTCGGAACATGTCAAGTTGCACGCCGGCCGGGCTTGCCCCCAGCCGTGAACCCACAACCCAATCGGGGTCTCGCCGGCCCAGACCGGCCTCCACGGCTTCCCGGCTTCGGGTGCAGGCCCTCGGGCCGCCAGGCGCGACGGCAGCGCCCCGACAGGACCCGGCGGGAGGTTCCGCGGCACCCGCACCGCCCGGTACTTCACACCGGCACGGTTTCACGAGTGTCCGCTTTCGGTCACGCGCTGGTCGCACCGGCGTCCTGGTCGATTCCGCAGCAACCAACGATGACCGCTGAGCCATTCACACCTCTGCGGCGCGGACGTCGGATTGTCGCAACTCGCCAAGGCCTTGCCCGGAATGCCATGCCCCGGGACTGCGGCCTCGCACGCCCCCGGCCGCCACTCCAAACAGGCCGACGCCTGAGCTTCGACCCACGGGTTCTTATGACGCCCGGCCAAGCGGCTCGGGCGATGTGGCCGAACAGGCACTCCCATCAGCGCGATGAATCCGCCGCCCAAGGGAACTCGCGCGGAAAGTCTACTGTCCGTCCACCACAGGCGCCGTCGTGGCGGCCGTCACGCGACGGTTCAGCTCCTCAAGCCTGTCCTGTATCTCGCGGAGGCGGCTGCGAAGGACGTCCAGTTCGCGTTCGCGATCCGCCAACTCGCGTTCGGCTTTGAGCCGGGCTTCCCGCTGAATCTCGATGGCGCGCTGAAGTTCGGCCACCTGGGCCTCGAGGCCGGTCCGCGCCTGTTCGAGTGACTTGCGAGCCGCCTCGATTTCCCGGCGCAACTGCTCTGCAATGTTCTCGGCTGCCGCGAGCCGCCTCTGCTCGTCGGCCCGGGCCGCCGTCAGCTCGGTGATTCGGGCCCGCGCCGCCCGGAGGTCTTCCTCCGCCTGAGCGAGCGACGCCTGGAGCTTCTCGACGGACGCCTTCTGTTCGGCGTTGATCCGCAGGGCCTCGTCGTATTGCTCCTGGCTGACGCAGCCCACCAGGGACGCGGTCAGAAAGATCCCGATGGACACCCGCAGGGGCCGACACGTACTCATGCCGTCACCTCGCCTTCGGTCAGTTCGGTCTTGCAGATCTCGCGAAGGACCATCGTCGCGTAACATCCCGACTCAAGCCAGAAGCGGAACTCGTAGTAATGGCCGTGTTCGTCCTCGCCTTCGAGCACCTCCCACTCGTGAGGCTGGAAGCGCAAGGCCCTCCGGCCGCCCTTGACCTTATGTGCGCCGGGCGAACGGAAGTCCGCCGGTCGCAACCCCTCCGCCTCGAGCACTCGACGTTCCATCTCGAGGGGTTCGCCGGCCGGCTCGGTCATGCGGTAACCGAAGAGCGGGCCGCTGGGCGAGATTTCGAACGCGTCCGCCCGAGGCTGCTCCACGCTCGGATCGGGAACAGCGAACACGGCCCCGTTGGCGTGGCGGAAGGCCAGATCGCCAGCCATCAGCCGGTCCAGTGCCCCGATCCGCGAGGCCACCACTTGGTTGAACAGATGGGACTGGAACGCCGAGAGGAACAGCCTCTTGAGGGTCTTATCCACGCCGAAGAATGCCCGGCGCGGATCGCCGCCCGTCCGGGCGAGCGCCAGACACGCGTTCCGCTCATCACGGAAGGGATAGGGCCAGGCACGGGCTGCTTCATCGTACCGCCCCTGGGCATAGAGCCGCCGGGCCCGCAGGACGTCGCCGCGGTCCTTGTCCGAGGGCCGCCCCAGCATCAGATCGACCGCCTCCTGCCAGTCCTGCCGGAGCATCGCCCGGCCGATCTGCCANGTATCGCCCCGGGCGCCGAACCGCTGCGATCCGAAGTAGTTGGGAACCCCGCGACGGGCCAAAAAATCCATCANCTGCCGGATGTCGCCGAGCCGGCCGGGAGCCGACCCGCGGAGCCGAATGACGAATCGATTGCCGCGAAGATGACCCAGGCGAAGTTTGTTGGCATGCAGGCGTACCCAGAGCACCCGGACGCGGGGGATCTCAAGCTTCATGAGGCGCTCCGGGGGAACGTGCTCCACGCTGAGCACCTGCCGCGTGACGGCCTCCGCGTCCTTCAGACCCGCATAACCGATGTTGCGATGCGGGATGCCCAGCGCCCTCGCGATCTCGCGGATCGCGCGAAGCGTGCTCAGGCCGGTCTTTTCGATGCAGAAGAAGCTGTGCGTGCCCTGATCGGCGGCCTCATACAGCGGGATCTCCTCGACGACGAAGTCCGAAGGACGGACCTTGATCCGTCCCCCGAGCGGCGGACAATCCGAGGTCAGATAAGGCAGATCCTGCATGAGCGGCTCCGGCGCGGCCCGGCCAACGGAACAACTACCCGCTCGCCTCGCCACGATTCAAGCGATCGAGGAAGGACACCAGCCGGTATTGCATGTCCACGTGCGGCACCGGAACGCCCAAGCGGAAAGCCCGGCGAACCGGCTCGCCCAGGATCGACTCCACCTCCAGCGGTTTCTTCTCCACGTAGTCGATCAGCATGGAGGGACGGTAGTCGCCCATCGTGGCCGTGTCCTCAAACATCTTCCGGATCAGGGGTTCCTCTTCGATATGGCACCCGTCGGCGTTCCCCGCCGCGATCACCTCGGNCATGAGCAACCGCGCCAGGCCCCGGAGTCCCTCGTCCGCCATGATACGCGAGGTCGGGACGCCCCCGGCGGAAACCGCCAGGGTGCTGAAAGGGATGTTCCACACGAGTTTCTCCCATCGGGCCTGAAGCAGTGAAGGCGGCACGGAAGTCTCGAAGCCGGCCTCCGCGAACAGGGCGGCGATTCGCCGGGCTCGCGCCGCATCGTCCCGGAAATGTCCGATGGCCACGCGGCCGTAACCGTAGTGGTTCACCACGCCGGGCTCCCCCCGGTTGATGCACACAAACGCCAGTCCTCCGAAAACCCGTTCNGCNCCGAACCATTNGGCGAATCGGTCTTCCACGCCCAGGCCGTTCATCAGGGCGAGCACTTCCGTATCGGGGCCGAGGCATGGCCTGATCAGTCCCGGGGCGGCATCCAGTGCCGTGGTTTTGAGGGCACAGATCACCANGTCTACCGGACCGATCTCTTCGGAACGGGCGAAGACCTTTGCTGGGAACCGGAAGTCCCCATCGCAGCTCCGCACGGTCAGTCCGTTCCGGCGGACCGCCTCGTAGTCGCGGCGCATCAGGAAGCGCACGTCGTGGCCCGCGCGACCGAGTCGCGCCCCGTAGAAGCTCCCGACCGCGCCCGAACCAATCACGGCGATACGCATGGCCTTCGCCTGAGCCGTCCCTGCATGACTTGTACGTCATCCGGGCCCCGGCGGCAAGCCGATGGCGGCCGGTCCGGCTTTGCGGCCGGGTGCTTTTCGTTATAATCCCGCGACCGGCCCTCGGCAGGAGCCCGGCCGGGCCGACTGCAGCGAGTGGAACAGGAACATGATCGTCGGCGTCCCCAGGGAAACCTTTCCCGGAGAACAGAGAGTCTCGCTGGTTCCCGGCATCGTACAGCAGCTTCGCAAGAAGGGTGTCGATGTCCTGGTCGAATCCGGGGCGGGCGCGGCCGCCTGCTTTTCGGATTCCGAATACGAAGCGGCGGGGGCCCGCGTGACCGTCGACCGCGATGAGGTCTTCCGCTGTGCGGATGTGATCGTGTGCGTGCGGTACGGGGCGGCCAATCCTCAGGCCGGCCGCGCCGATCTGGCCCGGATGCGACCGAACCAGGTGATCATGGGCTTTGGCGACCCGTTCGCCGTCCCGTCGGCCGTGCGAGAGATCGCGGAACGGGGTGTGACGGCCTTTGCGCTCGAACTGCTGCCCCGCATCACGCGCGCTCAAGGCATGGACGCCCTGTCTTCCCAGGCCACCATCGCCGGCTACAAGGCGGTCATCCTGGTCGCCGACGCCCTTCCGCGGATGTTTCCGATGCTGATGACGGCCGCGGGCACGATCGCGCCGGCCCGCGTACTGGTGGTCGGCGCCGGGGTCGCGGGACTCCAGGCCATCGCCACGGCCCGGCGACTCGGGGCCGTGGTCGAGGCCTACGACATCCGGGCAGAGGTGAAGGAGCAGATCGAGAGCCTCGGGGCCAAGTTCGTCGACCTGGGACTCGCCACGAGCGGGGCCGAGGCCGGCGGCGGATACGCCCGGGCCATGGACGAGGACTTCTACCGGCGACAGCGCGAGGCGCTCGCCAAGGTCGTGGCTCGGTGCGACGCGGTGATCACGACGGCGGCGGTGCCCGGCAAGAGGGCGCCCCTCCTCGTGACGGCCGAGGCCGTCCGTTCCATGGCCCCCGGCTCGGTGATAATCGACCTGGCGGCCGAGCGCGGCGGAAACTGCGAGCTGACCCGGCCGGGGCAGACCGTCGTGGAGGAAGGCGTGCGGATTCTGGGGCCGGTGAACCTGCCCTCGATGGTACCCTGCCACGCCAGTCAGATGTATGCGAAGAACCTCGCCGAGTTTCTCCGGCACGCGGCTCCCGACGGGCAGCCGCGGAGCGACGGAGACGAGATCGTCCGGGAAACGCTCATCACACAGGGCGGGCAGGTCGTGCACGCCCGCGTTGTGGAGGCGTTAGCGCGCGGGGCGAGTAGCTCTTGAGCACTGGGCGCCGGCCGGCCCGGTACATGCGTCACCGGTGCGCCGGAGGCCACGCGCGGAGGAGGACATCATGGAGTGTCTGGCAGCAAGCGGTTCCGAGGCGGTGGTCGGACTCCTGACCATCTTTGTCCTCGCGATGTTCGTCGGATTCGAGGTCATCACGAAGGTCCCGCCGACTCTGCATACCCCGCTGATGTCGGGCTCGAACGCCATCTCGGGGATCACGATCATCGGCGCGCTGATCTCGGCGGGCACGCGATACTCCGCTCTTACCACCATTCTGGCGTTCGTCGCCGTGGCCTTCGCCATGATCAACGTCGTCGGCGGATTCGTCGTCACGCACCGCATGCTGGGCATGTTCCGCCGGAGGGACTGAAACGGTGCACGCCTCCCTGATCAACTTCGCCTACCTGGTGGCGTCGGTGTTGTTCATCTTCGGCCTGCGTCGCCTGTCGCACCCGCGCACGGCGGTCGGCGGAAACCTGGTGGGTTCCCTCGGGATGCTGCTGGCCATCCTGGTCACACTGCTGGATCGCCAGATCGCCAGCTACGGCATCATCCTCGCGGGCCTGATCGTCGGGTCCCTGGTGGGCGTCGTGCTGGCCGTCCGCGTTCCCATGACCGGCATGCCGCAGATGGTGGCCCTGCTCAACGGGTTCGGAGGCGGGGCCTCCGTCCTTGTGGCCGGAGCGGCGATGCTGGAGTCCCTCGGCATGTCTGCGCCTGAGGCTGTTTCCGCGCAGTTCTTCGTCGCCACGGCCGCCTCGGGGATCATCGGCGCGGTCACGTTCTGGGGCAGCCTGGTGGCGTTTGCGAAACTTCAGGAAATCATGCGGGGCAATCCCATCGTCTTTCGCGGCCAGCAGGTCGTGAATGTCGCTCTGCTGCTCCTGGCCCTGGTGCTGTCCGTGCGTCTGACGCTCGCGCCGACCCAGGCGCCCCAGTACTACCTCCTGATCGTCGTCGTCGCCTCGGTGCTGGGTGTGCTGGTCACCATTCCGATCGGCGGCGCGGACATGCCGGTCGCCATCGCCCTGCTGAATTCCTACTCCGGATTGGCGGCCGTCGCCACGGGCTTCGTCCTTTCGAACAACATCCTCATCATCGCCGGANCGCTCGTGGGCGCATCGGGGATCATCCTCACGCAGATCATGTGCAAGGCGATGAACCGCTCGCTCCTGAACGTGCTGTCCGGGGCCGTCGGCGGGTCGGCCGCGACCGGTCCCAGTGCCGATCAGGTGTATGCCGGAAAGATCAAGGCCGCCTCCGCTGAAGAAGTGGCCATGCTCTTCGATTCGGCCCGGCGGGTTGTGATCGTCCCCGGTTACGGACTGGCGGTTTCCCAGGCCCAGCACGCCGTTCGCGATCTGACCACCCTGCTGGAGGCCCGCGGGATCGAGGTCGAGTTCGCCATCCACCCCGTGGCCGGCCGGATGCCGGGGCACATGAACGTCCTGCTCGCCGAAGCGGACATCCCCTACGAGAAACTCAAGGAAATGGATGAGATCAACCCCTCGTTTGCCCAGACGGACGTGGCCGTCGTGATCGGAGCGAACGACGTGGTGAATCCCGCCGCGCGGACCGACCCGAACTCGCCCATCGCCGGGATGCCGATCCTGGACGTGGACAAGGCCCGCACGGTGGTCGTCATCAAGCGAAGCCTCAGCCCCGGGTTCGCCGGCATCCCCAATCCGCTGTTCGCGGCGGACCACACGTTGATGTACTTCGCGGACGGCAAGAAGGCGATCCTGGATCTCATTGCCGCCCTCAAGGCGGCCTGACAGGCCGCTTTTCCGGTGCGCTGCGGGGACCCCGGCCGCTTGCACGCGGCCGCGACAACGTTACAACATGTCGCCGTGTCGGCGGTATGGCCCGCCGACGCACAGGGAGCGTGGCTCATGACGACGCACAGAGGGACTTCGCTGGCGGCAGCCCTTGCCGGTGTGGCTCTGGCCTGCTGGGGATGTTCGGACCAGACAGCCCGAGAGCGGGAGTTCTCGTCCATTCGAATCCCCGAGGCCAGGATGCCGGAGGCCTTCACGGCCGCCCGGCAGGTTTTCCGCGAGTACTTCGCAATCGCCGAGGCCGATCCGGGCACGGGCGTGATCCGGTCGCGGCCACGCGAAATCAGCCCAGCCGGTTCCCGTGAACGGGTCCGGGACGTGTTCACGGCGACGCCCAACCGTCGGCGCGAAGTGGCGGAACTCCGACTCATCGCCGACGGGCCGGGTCTCATCGCATCGGTTCACGTGATGACGCAGCGGCTCGACACCTCGGAGCGACGGGCCTTCCGTCCGCAGACGGGCGATGACCGGCCCGGAAACGTGGCCGCCATGGAACGCGAAACAAGCGCCGGGCCGGGCCGGGCCGAGGAATGGGTCGACGTCTCCAGAAACGTGGCGCTCGAGCGCGAAATACTCGACCACCTGCGGGAGCGTCTGGCTCCGGCTGGGGCCACGCGGCCGGCCGCCGCAACCCGAAGAACCCGATCCTGAGGCCTCCGGGCGACGCGCCCCATCCGGTCGCCCCGCGGTGAACAGGGACACAGTAGCCGCACCGCACGCTCGAAGACGACACATCCGCTGCCGGCGGCCGGCGAATGCTCGTTGCGTACATGACCGCCTGGGCTGTCCGATGGGCACGTCAGTCCTCGGCCGGGTCTTCGTCCAGCTCCCACGGCCCCAAGCCCTCGGGCCCAAGGCTGAGGACGCGATGTGCCAGGCCGATCCACTCCTCGACCGTCAGTTCTTCGGGACGACGGTCGGTCTCGAAAGCCGTCAGCTCGGGGGGCACGTCCCCGCGCCTGCCGCCGAAAAGGTACTCGAGGGCGTGGGCAAGCTTTTTGCGGCGATGCGTGAAGCAGGCCCGGACCACCCGGACGAATCCCTCGGGGTCGACAATCCGCGACGCTTTGACCGGGCTATAGTCCAGTCGGAGCATCGTCGAGGCCACGCTGGGCACGGGCCAGAATACCGATGGGGCGAGCCGGGCGATCGTCCGGACATCACAGAAAGCCTGTAGCGTGATGCTCAATGGGCCGTAGCTCTTGCGCCCCGGGGGGGAAGCGATGCGGTCGGCCACCTCCGTCTGAACGGTAAAGCACATCCGGCGCACCCCCAGCCCCCCGAGGACCAGATTTGCCAGGAGCGGCGAGGCAATCTGAAACGGAAGGTTCGCCACCAGCATGACGAAGGCCGAGCCGCCCGCCGCCGTCCTGACCGCGTCGATCAGTTCCGGCGCCAGACGATTCTTGTTGGCCAGCGCATCGCCGCGGAGCAGAGTCAGGTTCGGCCGCTCGCCCAGCCGCCCGGCCACGATCTCCTGGAGCCCCGGATCAATCTCCACGGCCACCACGTGACGGGCCCGCTCGAGGAGCATCTCCGTCAGGGACCCGGTTCCCGAACCCACCTCAAGCACGACGGCGTCCCGTGGAATCTCGGCGGACTCGACGAGCTTTCGCATCAAATTCCCGTCGATGAGGAAGCTCTGACCCAGGCGACGGTTCGGCCGTATGCCGGCCGCCTCAAGCATCGCCTGGATCTCTCGTTTGGTCTGAGGCATTCGGGTTTCCCCGCAGGACGCCGCCATTATAATGACGCCGCCGACGACTCGTACTGTGCTGATGCACTGCTTCCCGCCGGAGGTGGGGTATGCAATCCCATGAGGTGATCCGCGCGGCGGCCGACAGGATCGGCGTGAAGGCTTTGGCCGCCGCACTGGGGCTCTCGCCCGCCTTGGTGTACAAGTGGTGCCAGGAGTACGACCCCGACAACCCCGACAGCAGTGGCACGCGCAACCCCCTCGACCGTATCCGCGACATGGTGCGGGCTACGGGTGATCTTGATCTGGTCCGGTGGATCTGCCAGCAGGCCGGCGGGTTCCTGGCCATGAATCCTCAGGTCCGGGAGGGCAGCCGCGACGTGGAACTCATCCTCACGACGCAGCGGGTGGTTTCGGCATTCAGCGATCTTCTCGAGGAGGTGACGCGGTCAATCCGGAACGACGGTGTAATCACTCCCGCCGAAGCCGAGCGCATCCGCCGCGACTGGGAAATGCTCAAGGGAATCGCCGAGACCTTCGTGACAGCCTGCGAACAGGGGGTGTTCGGGCAGGAGAAGTGACGCCCGCACACCCATCGGGGCTGCGGCCACTGCGGCCCGGCGGCGCGAACCGGTAAACGCCCCGGCCACAGCCCCCGAACCGCCCCGAAGGCGAAGAAGCGATCCGCGGGCTCTACGCCCTGTCAGCCGGATGCACCCACGGTGAGCGATAGGGGCGCCGGAGCAATCGGTTGGCCTCGTCGTCTCCGATCACCCGGCCCTCGGCGGGGTCCCACGCGAGCGTCCGACCGAGCTTCATCGCCAGGTTGGCCAGGATGCACGAAGCGCTCGAGATGTGCCCTTCCTCGATATCGGCGATCGGCCGGCCGCGCGACCGGACCGCCGCGAGGAAATCCCGCATATGGGCCCGCGTGGCCGGCGCCGCAAACAGCTCGATGTCCTTCTCCGTCAGGTCTTCGGGATACCGCTCGCGCTCGTACACGGCGTTCTTGTGGAGAGTCGGCTCGTCCTTGCCCGCGGGATAAAAGTCGTAGCTGTGGACGCTGGCTTTGAGGGTCCCCTTCTCCCCGTACAGGATCAGGGCCCAGGGGTACTCCGGATCGGGCGCGTGGCCCCACGTCCTATGCGTCCAGACCAGGTTTAGATCGTCATACGCGAAGGTCGCGACCTGGGTGTCGCTCGTATTCGACCCGCCCTGCTTCCGAACGAGGATGCCCCCGGCCGACGAGATGCGCCTGGGCCACCCCAGCCCGAGCATCCACCGAACCGTGTCCAGCATATGGATGCACATGTCCCCCACGATCCCGTTGCTGTACTCCATCCGCCCCCGCCACCATCCGCGGTGGGGCAGCCCCTCGTAGGGGCGGAAGGGTGCCGGCCCCACCCACATCTCCCAGTCGAGGTGCTCCGGCACGGCCCGCACCGAGGAATCGCCGTCGAAGCGCATGTGGTAGTAGCAGCACATTTCCACATGGGCCACCCGGCCCAGGAATCCTGCCTCAATGATCTGCTTCTTGCACTCGACGAGGTGCGGCGTACTTCGCCGCTGCGTACCCACCTGGACCACCCTTCGGTGTTTCCGGGCCGCCGCCAGCATGGCCGCCCCCTCGGCCACGTCGATGCTGATCGGCTTCTGCACATAAACGTCCGCACCGGACTCGACGGCGGCGATCATCGTCAACGCGTGCCAGTGATCGGGCGTGGCGATCAGCACGATGTCCAAGTCCCTCTCCTTGAGCATCTCGCGATAATCGCCGTACGCCCGGGGAGGCTTTCCAGACGCCTGACGGGAAGCGACGAGATCCACAGCCCCGGCGAGCATTTTCCTGTCGACGTCGCAGATCGACACGACCTCCACCGGCGCCACCTGAATGAGCCGACACACGTCCGACTTGCCGTACCAACCCGCGCCGATCAGCCCCACCCGGAGGGGCTTGCGCTCCGGATCCTCCCCCCGCACGAAGTACCCCCCGAACGCCGACGCGATCGAGCCGACCGCCCCCGCCTTCAGAAAGTCCCGCCGGTTCATGGACACGTCCTCCGTTCCGTGGCGGAAACTTATCGCAAGCCTCCCGTCCTTTCCACGTCCGGCGCCCGCGCCGCAGGCCCGACCGCCGGCGCCCGGCGCTGCCCCCCCGCGGCCCCGGACAGCAACCGGACGCGTGGCGAGCCGCGAGCCAACCGTCGCCAGCAACGCCCGGTAGGCACCGGAAAGGCCAAGGAACCATGTGCTCTCCCGTGCCGGCCGACGGGGCTTGCCCTCAGAACGCGAACGGGCTCTGCCGGCTCCAATCCGCCGCACGGCGCGGGGATACTTCTGGACGGACGCGGCCCGAAGCTGATAAACTCATATGGGTGGCTCCCCGTCGGGCCACGTCGGGGCCTACGGGGACAAAAGGCACGAGGGAGTATGTCTGGCCGCACGTCGGCAGGTTGGACAGATCGTATGCGGACCCGCTCCGAACCCTGCGGGTTCACGCTCATCGAGTTGCTCGTGGTCGTGGCGATCGTCGCGCTGCTGGTCAGCCTGCTGATTCCCAGCCTTTCGCGGGCGCGGGACCAGGCGCGATCGGCCGTGTGCGGAACGCGGTTGCGGGAGGCGATCCGGGGGGCCTCGGTAGCGCTGCTTTCCGTGCAACGGGACCGACTCAGCACGAACTTCGGCTGGGCCACCACATCGCTTCGGATCAACGGCACGCAGGCGGAGGTCTTCACGTGCCCGGCGGACAGCAACCCTGTCCCGACCCCCGCTCTGTACATGCGCATGTATGACGGAGGCCGCTACCAGGGCGAGACCTCGGCGGACGGTCCCTACAACTACATGGGCCGCGTGGGTGGGACTTCCACCTATCGCGTAAACATGCAGGATTCCGTCGACGAGGACTACTTCGGGCGGGACGGCGGGGGCGGATCCTATGACGCGAACGGCAACTTCAGCGGCGACATCGACGTGGAGCTGGAGTGGTCCGCCACCCGCGGCCAGAACCTGGCCACGGTGCGCACCCGGACCGTCGAATCGGCCTGGACCCTGATCCTCTGCAACTATCGGGGCCGCACGATCGGCAACGCGCAGAACCGGCCGGTGTTCGGCGCTCCCCTCATGTGGGGCAGCTACGGCCTCAACGTTTCGGCGGGTCTGCGCGACGTGAAGGGCACTCCCGTCCTCGTCACCGAGTACTCCAAGTGGGGGATCTTCCCCGAGCTGCTTCAGAGCGGAAAGACCAGCCGGGCGTATCCGCCGGACAACCTCCGTCAGAAGCTCAGATTCCGACACGGCGGGCGCTCCAACCGGAGCGACCTGCGCGATCCCCGGGAGCCCAGCTACCTGCCGAAACAGCGGATCAACGTCGGCTTCCTGGACACGCACGTCGAACGACTGGGCCCCGAGCGGATCACGGACAACCGCTGGCCGAGCTGGTACGGCAAACGCCCCGGTGGCGCGCCGTCATTCTGAGCCCCAACCCGACGGGGCCGCGGACTGGAATCCAGTCCTCAGGCCACGTAAACTCCGGACTTGACGCACGTCCGCAGGAGGAGATGCGCCGTGGTCAAGATCAGCGCGTTCGCAGATGAAATCGGACCGGACCCTAAGCTCCAACTGGACACTCTCGAGCAGCATGGCATCCGCTACATTGAACTCCGGGGGGCGTGGGGGACGAACGTGATGAAGCTCAGCGATGCTCAGTGTCGCGAGCTCAAGCGGATGCTGGACGACCGCGGATTCGCCGTCGCCTGCATCGCCTCCCCCATCGGAAAGGTCCGGATCGACGAGGACTACGCCAAGCACTTTGACGATTTCAGGCACGCTGTCGATCTGGCCTGCTTCTTCGGCTGCCGCTACCTCCGGATCTTCAGCTACTACCCCCCGCAGGGCCAGAACATCGCCGACTATCGGGGGGAAGTCCTCCGTCGGCTGGCCCAGAAGTGCGAGTTCATCGCCGATCGGGGCGTACAGCTTGTCCTGGAGAACGAGAGCCGGATCTTCGGCGAAACGCCGGAGCGATGCGTCTACCTCCACTCCGCGCTGCCGCGGGACCGTATCGTGGCGGCCTTCGACCCAGCCAACTTCGTGCACGCCGGGATACGGGACGTGTACGAGACCTGCTGGCTGCCCCTGCGACCCTACGTGGGATACTTCCACCTGAAAGACATGAGGTATGGCATGGGCGACAAGGCCGTGCCCATCGGTCAGGGCGACGGCCAGTTCGAGAGGATCTTCCGGGATGTGGTAGCCGACGGATACAGTGGTTTCATGGCCCTCGAGCCCCACTTGGCCGCAGCCGGTCAGTTCGCCGGCGACACCGGGCCGGAGCTTTTCGGCGTCGCCGTTCAGGCCCTTCGCGAGCTGGCTGCGCGGACCGGCCTTGTACTTGGCTGACGGACATCCGTCTCTCATGTTTGGGCTCCAGATCCGCCCTCGGTGTTGAGAACCAACAACACGGCCTTTAAGGTTTTGCTGGAACGCGGTTAAACGACCTGCACGTGGCGGTGGTGCGACGCCTCGCGTTGGATTCTGGAAACACGGGATGGGCACGCGCCAGGCAGGATCGGCTTGACAACCCGAAGGGCTTCGCGCGCAACCCGTTTCGGGAAATCGACTTACCCCGTTGCCTGCCTCTCTGGCCCGGCACAGGGTCGACCCGGCACTCCGTTTGCGACGCTTCTTTACCGCGCCGGATAGGGTGCAATGACGGCGACAACCGACGAATCTCAACCTGGGGAACGGCGGTCGCACCCGCGGCTGGAACTTCGTATGCCGTTGGAGCTCGTGGGGCCGGGTGTCGGGCCCACGATGCGCGCTGAGACACGTAACGTCAGCAGCGGCGGCATCTACTTTGTGGCCCCCGCCGGGGAATGGCGCTGCGGTCAGGAACTGGAACTCACACTGGCCGTCCCGCCTGGCATCGGGTATTCACCCTACGGCGGCCACGTTACGGGCTCCGCGGAGATTCTCCGTATAGAACCCGTTGAGACTCGGGAAGGTACGCATCGCGTGGGTATTGCCGTACGGTTCCGTCACCCGCTACGCCTGGCGTTCACCTCCTGATCGTCTCCCGCGCTCTGGACGGGTGCGCGCTTGTGCAGGGCTGCCCGGCGTGCAGCACTTCGTAGACGGCCCATTGGTCATTGCGAAAACGAAGGCGCAGCGTCTCAGGTCGTGCGGCAAGAGCTTCCTCCAGCGGGTCGCCCGGCCAGTCCAGACTTGAGGTCACGATCCACCGCATGCGGTTCTGGGCGGCGAGCCGCACCGCCGCACAAGCGTCGAGCCCGGCCGGCAACGGCGTCCACGGGCGGCCGGTCAGGCCGTGGATCGCCGCAGTGCGGGCGAGAATCGGTTCGCGCTCGGATGCGTACCGATCCAGCCAGCAGGCGGTCTGGCGGGCGGCGTTCACAGTGGAATACACGTGGCTCGCACGGTCCGTAAAGGCCCTGACCTCGGCCCCCAGCTCGCGCCAGCCCGCCGCAAGATTTACCCCTGCCAGCCCCGCCGCCACGGCCGCCGACCGCGGGAACCGGGACGTCCAGACGCCATTCGACCGCCGTNTCGCCCGCTCCAGCACGAGGTCCGCCGATCGCCACACGATCAGAATGATGCCGGGCATGGCAGGCACCAGATAGCGCCAGACGTTATGCCACGACCCTGTGGAAGGGAACGCCGAGACCAAAGGGATGTAGAACACCGCGAACAGGGCCAGCGGCTCGGCCCTGCGTATCAGGCTGGCGGTTCCGGGGCCCAGCNGGAGCGCCGCGAGCCCGAAAGCCACCGGGGCCCGCNTCGAGCGGAAGGCGTCACAGTGCGTAGCTTCCGCCAGCATCGTTCGGACGTACAGCCGCCCGCGAGCGGCCCGGGCTCTGAACAGCTCNGCGATCGANTCATAGGGCCGGTCGCCCNCCTGGCGGGGAGTCAGAGCGAACCGCTTGATGGGCGGGCCTTCCACCTCCCCCGAGGGAAGCATCGCGTTTCGAACGAGCAGAAGGACCATCGGCGTGACGGCCAGCATCCCGAGAAGACCCGATCGGATGAGCGCCCGCCGGAGCCCGGCCCCTCGGAGGATCCAGTCACGAACAAACACGACGACCATGACGATCGGCNGGATGAGGCCCACCGACCGCAAGGCCACGTTCGCGCCGGCGAGCAGGACTGTGCCGGCCAACCACGTCCGTTGTCCCGTTTCGCGCCAGCGCCCAAGGGCGTAGGCGAACAGGACCACGCAAAGCGTGAACGGCACGTCGGTCATCACATGACGCGAGATCCAATAGAACGGCAGACAGATGGCCAGAACGACGGTCAGCGCAAGCGCCACCGGCCGACGGAACAGCCGACCGAGGTACGCTGTGTACATACCGAGACAGACGACGGCCAGCAGCGCGAAAACCAGGTTGACCGCAAGCCAACGGCGGCCGACGAGACTCAGGATCGCCGAGAGCAGCAACGGGAATCCGGGCGGTACGGCCCCGTAAGGACCGACGCTCGTGCGGTAGGCCCCGTGTTCAAGCAGGTTGTCAGCAAGTTCCACGTACAGGATCGAGTCGGGCAGCATGGTCCAGTCGCGCGCGACGGTGATCAGATAGAACCCCGCCAGGGCCCCCAGGACAATCGAGGCCGAAAGCAACCCGNACCCCTTCGGCCCGATGGTGACGTCGCGATTCACTGNGGCGGACCTCGCATGACCTCGCGCCGGATCGCGGCCACCTGGTCGGCGAGGACCCCGTAGAAGAAGATCATCAGCCCGGCCAGGACAAGCATGAGTGTGGCGTCGTTGAGGTTCCGGAACACCAGCAGGTCAAGGCAGAACGACACGGCGCCGCCCAGCAGGCAGAAACCCGCGATGGGCACGAAGACGCGCAGCGGCGCGAACAGACTGATCAGCCGAACCACCAGAAGGATCGTCCCGAGACCGTCGCGAATCAGGGAGACCGAGCTGCGCCCCTGCCTCGGCCTTACGTCGATCGGCACGAAATGGATCGTGTGCCCCTCATGGAGTACGGCAAGCGTGGACGTGGTGCTGAACGAAAACGAGTTCGGCATGAGCGGGAGGATCGAGGTCAGCAGCGATCGCTCCGCACCCCGCAGGCCNCAGGTGACATCCGGCACCGGGTGCCGGGCCAGCCGGCTGACCAGCCAACGTACGAACCTCTTGCCCGGCGCCCGCCGCCAGGGCGCGCCCGCGTTGCCCGCCCGGACCCCGACAACCATGGCGGCCTGCGGGAGATGCCGGATGATCTGTCGGACGTCCTCCGGACGGTGCTGGCTGTCCGCGTCCACGAACACGACATACCGGCCCGCCGCGGCACGGATACCGGTCTTGAGCGCCGCCCCGTAGCCGCGGCGAAACCGGTGTGCAATCACCCTGGCTCCGGCCGCCTCCGCCTGGGCCCCTGTCCCGTCGCTCGATCCGTCGTCTACGACGATGATCTCCCGGACGGCGGGAATCGATTGCAGAGCCTTGACCACCTCACCGACCGTCGGTGCCTCGTTGAAGGCCGGAATGACGACGGACACGTTGCGAACGGTCGCGTCAGGGAGAAACTGCCCCGAGGAGGTGCGTCCGCATGCCACCGGAATCGAAGGCGCCGAGTTGACCTCCGTGATAAACCCCGGCATTATCGCCCCCGCTGGCGGCGAGGTCCTGAGAAGCCCAGCCGCTGCCCCGAAGGCGCTTATCGGCACGCCGGGAGGAGGGGTTCACTTTGGCGGAGTTTCCGGGAGTCCGAGTAGCCTGACAAGCTCCTCGGGGGGCCCCGGCTGCCTGCCGAGGAGGCATTATCGGAATCCGCATCGGCCCCAACACGTGGATTGACGACGACGAACTGGTCTTTACCTTCTCGCGAAGCTCAGGGCCGGGCGGGCAGAACGTCAACAAGGCGAGCACCCGCGTCACGCTGAGCTTCGACGTGCAAGCGAGCCGATCGCTCTCGTCGACCGAAAAGGCCAGGATCCTGCGCGCCTGCTCCGCCCGGCTGATCGGCGGGGGCGAACTCCGGGTGGTCTCTCAGCGCCACCGGACGCAGCTTGCGAATCGTCGGGCGGCCCTGGAGCGGCTCGTGCAACGGCTCGCGAACGCCCTGAAGCAGCCCCCTGCTCGCAGACCCACGCGGCCTGCCCAAGCCTCCCGGCGGCGCCGCTTGGACGAGAAGCGTCGCCGGGGCGAACGAAAACGTCAGCGATCGGAGGGTCGTCGGCACGGACCGGGGATGTGACCGGCCGGCAGACCGGGCGAAAACGCGTTATTTCCGCGGAAACCGGGGGCCGGAAGTTAAAAAACGCCGGTCCTTATTGACTTTTCCGCCGATGGTCGTTAGCCTCTTGGCCCGAAGACCCTGCTGATGGGGTCGTTTCAAGGAGGATTTCATGGCCAAGACAGGGAAAATGTCCAAGTCGCAGATCGCAGCCACGCTCGCGGAGAAGACGGGCATCGCCAAGAAGCAGGCCAAGCTGTTCCTGGAGGAGCTGGCCAACCTCGCCTACCGCGAGGCCAAGAACAGCTTTACCTTCCCGGGCATCGGCAAGCTTGTCCTGGTGAACCGCAAAGCCCGTATGGGCCGGAACCCGGCAACCGGCGAGCCGATCAAGATCCCGGCTAAGCGCGTGGTCAAGTTCCGCATTTCCAAGGCCGCAAAGGATGCGATCCTCGGGGGTAAGGCCGCCAAGAAGAAGTAGGATCCTCGGCCGGGACTGCCGGCCCCTGGAGCTTCGGGCGGTCGCCCTCGTGAATAGCGCCACGGCGTAGACGGCCGAACGAATCCTCCGCGCACGCGGTTTCTCTCGGCTCTGTACTACCCGAACAACGTCGCGGCAAGGCGAAGCGGTTTTCGTATCATGCCCTGCGCGGGTGGGTACGTGCTCCCTGTTGCGCGTGGCTCACCAGCGTTGTTGGTACCTGTGTGCGCAGTTCGATCCGCGCGTAACATGCGCCCGTTCGAACTGCCAGGCGGGGCGATCTGCCGGCGCGGCAGGCAGGTTTGCCCTCCCGGATCATGCCCGACGAACGAAGAGATGTGTGGCGCTTCCGAGTACGGCTTCGGCTGATTCCCCGACCGTCTCCGAAAGCGTCGGGTGCGGGTGAACGGTCTCCGCCACGTCGCGGGCCACGGCTGCCATCTCGACGGCCAATACCCCCTCCGCGATGAGTTCCCCCGCCCCTGCACCCGTGATCCCCACCCCCAGAACACGCTGAGTCTGGGGATCACAGATCAGTTTCGTCACGCCGTCAGCACGTCCGAGCGTTGCGGCCCGCCCGGAGGCCCCCCAGGGGAAACGGGCAACTTGCACCTCGCGGCCCTGGCTACGCGCCTGAGTCTCCGTCAGACCGCACCAGGCAATCTCCGGGTCCGTGAATACGACCGCAGGGATGGCCGCCTTGTCGAACTCGGTGTCGTGACCGGCGACCACCTCGGCGGCCGTCCTGCCCTCGTGGGATGCCTTATGGGCAAGCATTGGTTCGCCCGCCAGATCGCCGATGGCAAAGATGTTCGCGTCCGCCGTGCGGAGCTGACGATCGACCTGCACGAAGCCCCGCCCGTCCACGATGACCTTCGTGTTTTCCAGCCCCAGGTTGAGGCTGTTGGGGCGGCGCCCTACGGCAATGAGCACCCTGTCGAATCGCTCCTCGCCGGCGCTCGCTCCTTCCAGGCTCGCCAACACCCCGTCTGCGTCCGGCCGGAGAGCCACCACCCTCGTATTCAGGTGAACGGCCTCGAAGCGTTCTTTCAGCCGCTGCGCGAGCGGCCGGACGAGATCACGATCGACCCCGGGCAACAGACCGTCCGTCATCTCTACCACGACGACCCGGCTGCCCAGCGCTGAATAGACCGTTCCCATCTCCAGACCGATGTACCCGCCGCCGACCACCAGCAGTCGCGCCGGAATGTCCTGCAGCTCCAGGGCCCCGGTGGAATCGATTACCCGAGGGTCGTCGGCCGCCAGGGGCGGCGGAACCGCCGGAATGGAGCCTGTTGCCAGGATCGCATTCCTGAAGCGAAGCGTCCCGACGTCTGCACCCTCCAGCCGCAACGTCTGGGAGTCCACGAACGTAGCTCGTGCGTGGAGGATGCGGATCCCTCGTCGCCGGGCCAGCTCCAGCACACCGTCGGCAAGCCTGCCGATCACGCGATCCTTCCAGTCGCGCACGGCACCCAGGTCAATCGTGGGCGAGCCGAAACGGATGCCCCACTCGGCTGCCTCCCTCGCCTCGGTCAGGACGCGGGCTACGTGCAGCAGCGCCTTCGACGGGATGCACCCCCGCAGGAGGCAGACGCCGCCCAGCCTCGGTGCCGACTCTACGAGCGTTACATCGAGCCCAAGGTCGGCAGCCCGGAAAGCGGCGGCATAGCCGCCCGGGCCCCCGCCGATCACAACCAACTGGCAATCTGACGTGCTCATGGCCTCCTCCACGCGCCGGTTCCCGCCCAGGGCTTATCGGCAACGACCGATTGCACGTGTTTAGAGGGACACAGCCGGGTTGGCAAGCACCGTACTGGGCGCAGGTGCGGATTCGGCCTCGGTGGGGAACCGGTCTGGCCGCTTTCGCCAAGCCTTCCCTTTCCCCTCCCGACTGCCACCTCGTCGCTTTTCCGACACCCCTTCCGTCATTGCCGCGCCGTCTCGTCGCCCCTGCCCCTCCACCGGCTTCGCGTCACTTCGGCCCCCACGCAAGCGTGGGTCCACGAAGCCACACAACCGCGTTGGATTCTTGCTTTCACGGGAATGGCAAGGCACTTGGTCGGCGAGACCTTGCATTTCCGGCTTCCGCGGGAATGACCTCCCAGCAGAATCTCCCGGCGTTCGTCGTCCTCACGCCGTCCGCCGCCCGCGGTAGATCAGGTCCCGTCCAATACGAGGGCGATGAGGCGGCCTGCGTGCTTGCGCCGGGCAGGCCCCCCACCGGTGAGCTTCCCCGACAGGAACGCTATAATGAATTATCGATCGGGGCGATCGGCCCGTTGCGGCGGTATCCGCCTGTCCGGGAGACCCGCGCATGAATCCGCGGCGCCAGGCGCGAGGATTTACCCTGCTGGAGCTGCTGGTCGTCGTTGCGGTGATCGCATTGCTGGTCAGCGTGCTCCTGCCGTCGCTGCACAAGGCCCGTGAGCAGGCCAAGCGCGTCGTGTGCCAGTCCAATCAGCGCACGATCGGCGTGGCAGCCCAGAGCTACATCCAGGCCGAGAGGGAGCGGTTCTGCTGGGGACCCATCTATCCGGCCTGGGCAACCGGACCGGCCGTGACGACGTACTACTACGGCGGGCGGATCGGGGCCTCGTGGCTCACGTTCCGCTACCCGGACCGGCCGCTGAACCGATACGTCTTCAACCGCAACGTCAAGACCCAGAGCAGCCTGCAGAACTTCAAGGTCTTCGAATGCCCTTCGAACGTGGGCGTCCGCTGGAACAGCTCGCCGGACCCGACGCCGAGCAACCGTGGAACGTGCTTCGAAGAACTGGGGACGAGCTTTCAGCTCAACACGAACTGGCGATACTGGTCGATCCAGTGGCATGGCAACTCCGCGACGGCCCAGGAAAAAAGGTTCCGCATGGCGGACACGATCCTGCGATACTTCCTCAAGCAGCCCGTCCGGTTCATCCTGTTCTATGAAGATCCGACCGACTGGATGCTCGCCAACTCATGGTACTTCCAGAGCACGTTCCCGAAGTATCAGGTGCCCGGCTGGCACAAGAGGCTCGGGTGGCACAGCGTGCAGTATCTTGACGGCCACGGCGATTACATTTACATTGACTGGAAGAAGAACACGCCGCGCAAGGGATATGCCGACGCGCGGTGGTACGTCCATCCGGACGATCCGGACGAATGGTGAGTTCCTTGCGTCCCTTGCGATACCAGCGAAGAGCAAAGGTCCCGGCGCCGGTCCTGATCGCCGTGCTTGTCCTGGCGGTGGGAGGCACCATCTACTTCGGTTTCTTCCGGGAACGGGAGGAACCGCTCTCGGACGATCCTGCGGACGCCACCCCCTTCGTGTGCACCAGGGATGGCCATGTCTTTCCGGTCACGCCGCGCGGTTTCGAGGACATGTTCCAACGGGGCGATGTCCGCAGCGATCCGCACTCGGGCGAGTTGTTGATTCGCTGTCCCAAGTGCGGACAGTTCGCCGCCCAGCCTCAGGCACGTCAGTCGCCACGAGTACCCCGGGCGGGTCCCTGATCCCAAGCTCCTCTTTCGCCGCCGTCGCGCCAGGTTCCGCTCCGGGCGGAAACGGCCTTCCCCCTGAAGCGAACCATGCTGCCCGACTGCCGTCAGGGGCCCGGTTGGCCTTCGCACTCCTCCGGCGCGCTGATCCATCGGGCGTCGGCCATCTCGTAGGCCAGCAGCTCTCCCGGCTCGAAGTAGAGAGAGATCTCGCGTTCCGCCGCCTCCAGGCTGTCGCTGCCATGTACGAGGTTGCAGCGCCGGCTCAGGCCGAAGTCACCCCGTATGGTTCCCGGCTCGGCCTCGAAGCCGAAGGTCCGGCCCATGAGTCTGCGAACGACTTCGACCGCCTGCGGGCCCGCCAGCACCATGACGACCACCGGCCCGGACGTGATGTATTCCAGCAACGGTTCGTAGAACGGCTTGCCCCGGTGCGGAGCGTAGTGCCGCTCAGCCAGCTCCCGCGAAATCCGCATCAGCTTCATCGCGCTGATCGCCAGGCCCTTGTCCTCGAACCGAGCAATGATCCGTCCGATCAGCCTCCGCTGCACACAATCCGGCTTGAGAATGACAAGCGTCTGCTGCATGGAAAACCCTCAGGGGTCGAAGCTCCGATCCGCCCCCGCCCTATACACGTGTCTCTGCGGCCGCCGTCGCGTCGGCCCCGGCCTCAGGGCGGCCCGGCCCCGGCAGCGATCTCCCTGGCCGCCCGTACCATCGCGCGCAGGTTCGCCTCGGGCACGAGCGCGGGGTCGTACGTGCATCCCGGTGTAATCAGGATCGGCCGATGTCGGGCCTGGCGCACGGCGTCCCGGACCTGCGCCGCCACCTGCTCAGGCGTGCCACACGGCAGCTCCTTCAGGTTGTCCACGCCCCCGCTCAATGCCGGCTTCACGCGATCGCGGGCGTAGGCGATGCTCGGGCCGGCGGCGCGATCGGCCCAGTTCAGCACGTGCACCGGATAGCGGGCAAAGGCTGCAAAGTCCACCGCCCGGCCGCACACGTGCAGCACATTGAACGTTCCGCCCGACGCCCCCCGGAGTATCTCGATATCCGTGGCGCGGACCATCTCCTCGTATGTATCCGGGCCATTCTCGGGCCGGTCGACCCAGTCGTCCCGAACCGAGAGAAAGATCCCGTCAGCACCCGCGCGAATGCATTCGCGGGCAAAGTGCGACAGGGATTGCCCGATCACGGCAAGCGCTTCGGCCACCGCGCGGCGGTCCTCCCGAAGCAGTTGCGTGATCCGGTCATCTCGCTCATCGAAGCCCTGCATCTTCGGCGGGCCGTGAGAGGACTCCGCCGGGGCGACGAGATGGCGGAGCGTCGTCCACGCGTTGAAAACGGTGGTACATGAAAGGACATGACCGCGGGTCTGCTCGACAATCCCCCGGATCACCTCGAGCTGCGAGCCGAACGTCGTTTCCGTGCCATCGTAAGTCCGCAGTCTCCGAAGATCCGCCACCCTCGTGACCGCCGGCCCGTCGCCCTCGCGGGGGTAGCGGTTGTCGTTCATGATCTTCAGGAAGTCCAAGTCGAACCGCTCCAGATGCCGGAGGTGGGCCTGGACGGCCGCCCGTCCGGCCACCTCGCCCGGACCGAAGTGATGCCAGAAACTCACAGGGGGATGGTCGGGGCGGCATCCCCGAAGCACAGCGACCACACGTTCGACTTTGTTCATCGGAGTGCCTTGGCGACCGCCGGGCCCCGGAGCCGGCCCACCCCTCGCGCCGCTGCGACGACCTGTTCATCTGCCGGGCGGCGCCGGCATCGGAACACTCGCCCCACAGGGCCGGGACTCCGCAGCGCACCCGGTGCCCCGCGGCGGCCGCCCCCGAGGCACTCTAGGTACACCCGGCTGATTGTCAAGCAAAGGCAAGCGTCGCCCTGTGGGCCGACTGAGCCGGTTGCATGGTCGATTATCGATTCCCGCGCCAGTCTGAGACGAACCCGCCAAGCTGAGGCCACGAGGGATATGCAAGAGGCACGTCCGGGGCAGCCGGGCGGAACCTCCGACGTTCCGCACCTGTGCGGTCGAACGGCGGTTTACCGCCCCCGTGGGACTGGCGCAACCGCAGTCATCGCCCCTTCCTTCTCAACGCAAACGGTATTCGAAGGAGACAACATCCTCGCTCGCAGGTGTCGCGCAACTGGCTCTCCAGACGAAGGATGTGGACAGGGACGGAAGACAGCCGAACGAATTCGGCCGTCCGCTCGGCTCCGATAAGGTTCTCCGGTATATGATCCGATGAGACCGTATGGCATCGGGCGGCTTCTTGGCCCACCCGAGTTCCGCAGTCCCAGAGATCGGCCGACCCGCGAGCGGTGTAAGGGGGGCCGTCGCGACGGCGAGCGCGGTGCCGAGGGGCGGGGGTCGCGTTCTGTGGAAGGAGGAACGACATGGCCGGTCCGAATCATGTTCCTGTGTGGGATTCGGGGCTGGAGGCGGAGCATTTCCTTGGGGGGCGGAGGCAGTTCCATAGACTTGCGCGGCTGCTGGGCTGGGGTTGGGGGCGGCGGTGGCTGTGGGCCTGATGCTGGTTGTCTGGGGCTTGGGCGGGGCGGTTGCGGCGGCGTTACGGTTCGTCCTTGAGTTCGAAGAGATTCCGCAGGGCCTCGATGTATACCTGCGCCCGGCCGACCGCCGCGCGGTCGCGAAGGGTCGTCGAGGGGGCATGAAGCACCTTCCGGGAGATGCGGTACAGCATCTGCTCCAGGAGCTCGCGGTCGTGGGGGGAAAGACCTGAGAGCTTGGGCAGGACCCGCTCCAGCTCCTGACGCCCGATCTCGTCGAGCTTGCGCTGAAGGGCGCTGATGGTCGGGCCGACATCCCGGCCGCGTTGCCACGCGGCAAACTCACGCACCCGGGCCTCGATCAGCTCATGGCACCGGGTGATCTGCCGCTCGCGAGCGGCGATATTCCGCTCGGCCACCACCTGGAGGTCGTCGATGTTATAGAGGAAGACGTTCTCCAGGTCGCCCACGGTCGGCTCGATGTCCCGCGGCACGGCGATGTCGATCATCAGGATGGGACGGTACCGCCGTCGAGCCGGCAGCCCGTGCAGGGCCCGTCGCGTGAGAATCGGCTCGGGCGCCCCGGTCGTGCTTACGACGATGTCGGCCTCGGCCAAGCTGTCCAAGAGCCGCTCGAAAGGCACGACCCGGCCCTGCAAGCCGGCCGGGCGGACCAAGCGGTCGAGGACGGCCTCCGCGCGAGCGGGCGTGCGATTGGCCACCAGCACACATGCCGGCCGGGCCTCAAGCAGGTGCTGGAGCGTCGCCTCGCCCATCTCGCCCGCTCCGATCAACAGCACCGTCTTGTCGTCGAAGCGGGCGAAGATCTGCCGCGCGAACTCGACGGCCGTGCCACCGACGGTCGTCCGACCGGCCGAGAGATCCGTAGTCGCCCGGATCTCCTTCGCAACCGCCAGGGCCCGCTGGAAGACCGGATCGAGCATCCGGCCGGTCATGCCGATCTCGCGGGCAAGCAGGTAGGCATCCTTCACCTGCCCCAGGATCTGCGATTCGCCCAAGACCATCGAGTCGAGCGACGCCGCCACGCGGAACAGGTGGCGCACGGCCTCCGTATCCTCGTAGTGATAGATGCTGTGGCCGAACTCGTGGGCGCCGATCCCGCGACACGAGGCCAGGAAGCCGATGGCTTCGTCGATGCGCGGATGACCGTGCACAGGGCGCGCCGCGTACAGCTCCGTCCGGTTGCAGGTCGAGAGCAGGACGCCTTCGCAGCACGGGAAACGAACGCGAAGGGCCCGCAGGGCCTCGGCCGCGGACGCGCGATCGAAGGCGAGCCGCTCGCGGACCTCCAGCGGCGCCGTGCGGTGATTGCAGCCGATGACGAGCGTTCTCATGGGTGCATCGAGGAGAAGCGCTCCACGACCAGGAACGCGATCGCCACAAGGACCAGCCCCGCCGTCGCGAACGCAGCCCCGCGGCGACCACGCATCCGAGGCTTGAACCAGATCGCGGAAACGGCCAGGGCGTAGACCCCCCACAAGACGATCATGTAAGCGATGAACGGATCGGTCAGCCAAGCACGGGCGGCCGAATCCCGTTGATGGGCGATCTGGCAGAACCCCGTGAGCACGCCGTACGTCAGACAGGGGAACCCCACGACCATGGACCAGCGGCCCACGCGTTCCAGAGTCTCCAAGGGCGGAAACCGACCCAGTAACTCCAGTTGCCGCCGGCGGAGCAGCCCCGCCGTCCCGAGGTAGACCGCCCCGGCCGATCCGGCCGCGAAGAAGCACGCGGCGGCCACGATGAACGCGAGCTGGTGGCTGACGAACCACGAGCGGTACGGGATGTCGGGCCCGGGCCGGCCGATTTCGAAGGCCGCGCCGAGCTGCACGAGGGCGGCAAGCCCCAGGAGCAGGGCCTCCAGGCCGCGAAGATGCCGGACGCCGTATCCGATCAGGGCCACCAGGGACAGCAGACCGGCGAGGAGGAGGGCGGATTCGAATCCGCTGCCCATCGCACGCACGGGGCCCTTCCGGATCATGGCGACCGCTACGGCCAGCGCATTGAGCCCCAGGATGAGCCCTGCGGAGATCAGCGAGGTCCGGCGGGCCCACGGCCGGTGCCGGGTGGTCGAAAGCCCCGCCAGAACGGCGGCCAAGGCCAGGCCCCATGTCCCGATGCCGGTGACCGCGTATTGCCAGTACATAAGAACGCCGTGCGGCGGTGTCTACCTCGGCCGCCCCGGCGAGGTGTTCGCGTCGAGGTGTTGCGCGAGGACCTTCTCGAACCAGGATCGCCAGGCGGCCGCATCGCGGGTACTGATCAGCCTGATCGACCGCTCGGTACAGAGCGCTTCGTAGATGCGGCGTCGTCGATCCGGATCGGCCACGCGCTTCTGCACCGTTGCCCGCGCCCTCCGCAGCTCCTCGACCAGTATACCGTACTGCGGCCCGAATCGCGATTCGAGCCGGCGTCGGATGGTCGCGGCGAGCTGCGGGCTGGCGCCCCCGGTGCTGATGCTGATGCGGAAATGCCCTCGCTCGAGCGTGGCGGGCACCAGGAAGTCGCAGTTCTCCGGGTCGTCGGCCACGTTCACCCACGCTCCGATGGCCCGGGCATCCCTGGCGACCCGGCGATTCACGGCGGGATCGTCGGTACAGGCGAAGACGAGCGTGGCTCCGCGGAGGACCGCCGCACGGTAGCGCTGCGTCCTGCACCGGACCTGCCGGATGGAGAGGATCGACGGAGCGATCTGCGGCGCAACTACGCGGACATCCGCTCCGGCCCGCACCAGGGCCCTGACCTTCCGGGCGGCCACCTGGCCGCCCCCTACCACGACGCAACGGCGGCCCTGAAGCCTCAGTTCAAGCGGATAGGTCGGCGACACAAGCGCATTCTATCCCTGCTCAGGCGCGGAACAACCCGGAGCGTATCGACGACGGTGCCCCGGCGGCGTTGCCGGGCGCATCGACGGGAATCACTTCCTGCCGGGAGCGGCCTGCTCGATGAGTTTCTGGTAGTCCTCCTCGGGGCGCTCCCGGAATGGGTGGGCCTTGCGATACTCTTCCATTCCCGGCGGCTCCGGAAAGGCCTTGGCCGGATCGAGGCCGGCCTGCTCACACAGATCGCGGAGGAACTCCACGAGTCGCGGCTCGTTGTAGACAATCTGCTTGATTCGCGGGTCTTCGAGCTGCCAGACGTTGATACGAGCCAAGACCGACGGCATCAGATAGACGAGAAAGTCCCGCAGGGCGTTGGCGCGCATCTCCTCGAAGGGGGGCAGGCTGCGGCGGCCCTGGGCCTCGTCGGCGGTCTTGTCCTTCATGTAGCGGTCCCAGACCTTGCGTGCCAGATCGATCTGCCGGAGGTAGCCGGCCGTGTTGCCCTCCGCCAGCGACAGGTGCCCGCCCGTGATGAGCGAGTGAATGAGCGCCAGGGCTTCCTTCATGGACTCCGTCTGGTCCGCCGCCTGGCCGAGCGCGAATGTCTCGACGTCCGTCTGGTACCGCTTCTTGGTCGTCCCGTCGGGTTCCTTGTAGTTGTCCCGCAGATAGGCAAGGTACCGGGCGGCGGTCTGCGTCTGCCCGCGGGCCCAGAACAGCACGATTGCCTGCTCGAGCGTGTTGACGTGGCCGCTCTTGAGCATCTCGCCGGCCGTGTCGCCGACGTTTTCGCCGGGCTCGGCATGCACCTTGCCGAGGGCCAGGAACATGCGGTGCATCGGCTCGACCATCCGCAGGTCGGGCGTGAGCTGAAGGGGCGAGCGGTTGGGTTTTTCGCGGTCGATTTCGAAGACCAGCCGGCCGCGTTTGCAGAGCGTCATGAGGGAAAAGAGCGTGAAGCGGTCGGTGTTCAACACGTCGATGTCGGAGTAGTTCTTGAGCTGTCGTCCGCGTTCCACGCCGTATCGGGACCAGTAGATCGCGTGCGGTTCGGGCAGCCGCCAGTCGAACGGCACGGGGAAGTCCTTTTCACCGGGGATGAGGTTCGTCATGAGCGAGAGCATGAAGGCCGGATCCATCTTGTACTGTTCGCGGAGGACCTTCGATCGCAGATAGGCCAGGAGGGCCTGGGCGGTGTCGGGGGGGATCGCCCGCCAGGCTTCGACGAACTTCCGGTCGTGCTCGGTCATCTCGACGGCCTTCGCGCGGTAGCGGGCCAGCTCCACATCCGTCCCCTGGACGAAGGTCCCGTACCGGTCGAAGAAGGATCGCTCGAGGGGGTGCCAGAGCTTGCCGGCCGTCTCGTGCAGGTTCACCCCCGCCTCGCGGAGGGCGGAGACGTGCGTCTCGATGTCGGGATGACGGGCCGCGAATTCCTCCCAGGAACGCGGCGCCTCGGCCACGGGGCGGAAGGCGTCGATCACCGCCTGCGGGTCGCCCGTAAGGGGCGGCGGCCCGAGGATGTTCTCGAACATCGCCGCCCATTCCCGCTTGTAGTAGTAATGCATGTCATCGAGGATGTCGCCGATCTTATGGAAGATGATCCACGACAGTTCCTTGTAGAGGCCGATGACCTTGGGATTGTTGGGAATGCCCTTGTCGCGGAGCAGCCGCACCCCGTTGTAGACCCACTGCCACCGCTCCTCGGGGGTGTGGGTCGCCACGGAGATGTTGTAGGCCAGGTTCCACGCGTGGTACTGCCACACGGCCGCGAACCTCGGCTGAAGGTCGCAGATCCACTGTGCGAGCTGATCGGACTCGTAGTACTTGCCTTCTTCCTTGAGGCTCTCGGCCCGCATCCAGAGGAAGTCGATGGCCAGCCCGCGGAAAGAGCCCGCCATGGCCGTAATCCAGGCGTACTGCGGCGGGATGTTCTTCACGTCGCCGCCTCCGGCGAGCTGTTCCTGTTGTCGCTGCGAATTGATCGGGCGCTGGAGCGCCACCGCCGCGGCCAGAAAGGCGATGGCCGCCAGTACCGCCGCCGCCTGGATGAGGCGTTCGCTCCGCAGCGCGCGCTCGCGCTCGAGGAGGTATTTCGGGACGGCGACGGTTTCGGGCACCGAGCTCACACGATCACCTGGTCGAGTTCACGCCTCGTGAAGATCCAGCACGCCAGCAGGCCGAGAAGCAGCCCGCGGGCCAGGGCGAGCTGCACAGTCCCCTGGATCAGCCACATGAGCGTCACGGCGCGCCCATCTACGATGGTTGGAACGGGATTGTATTTCGACAAGTCGGGCACGACCCACAGGAACGCCTTGGCCAGGGCCCGCAGCGGAGGTCCGAGGACCCACATCGGGTCCTCGGCCGTCTGGCCGGGGGTGGTCCAATCGATCGCCTCCATCAGGAAACCGCCGCCGACCCCCGCGAAAAACACGAGGAAAACGGCCATGCACGCCACCGGAAACGACAGCCAGGCCGAGAACAGGATGCCCAAGGCGGAGAGGAAGACCAGTCGCAACGCGATCAGGATCAGCCCGCGGACCAGATTCCATCCGAACCCGCCGATGTGATGGAGAACCTCCAGGCCCCCTTCCGGCTCGCCGAAGGAGAGCTTGGCCTTCGGATCGAAGTTGTGGACCTCCAGACGCAGGATCCCGTCGTCGCTGATGCAGCTTGCGGGGATGGGCACACGATGACGACGACCCGCGGGATCCCCCCGGGAGACCTGGACCACGGTCGTCCGCTCCGTGGGATCGCCGGCGACGAAGATCAGCGGCCAGATCTCGTTCTGAGGCATGTCCCCGTCGGCCGCCCGGTAGGCTACCGTGACGTACTGCCCGGGCGAACGGTCGATGTGAAGATCCCTGAACAGGTAGACCTTGAACGACTGGGGCGGCACCGACAGGAACTCCGACTTGAGCTGTGCCCGGATCTCCTCCCGTCGGCGCTGCTCCTGATCGCGGTCCATCGCGAGGGGCATCCGGCCCTCGCTCTGAAGCTGGCGGATTCTCGCATCGACGGCCGCCTCGATCTCGGCCGTTGGAGGCTTGAGCGCCACGCCGCGTCGGGACGTCAGCACTTCCTGTTCGATCGCGATGGCGTCGTCCTCGTTGGCCGGGGGCTTGTGCGCCAGGTACCGCGTGAAGCCCCAGATGATAGCACCGGAGCCGATCAGCAGGAACGCATCGACAAGGACGATGCCCAGCCACTTGCCGACCACAAACTGCCAGCGCGGAATGGGCTTGCTGGCCACCATGAAGATGTGCTTTTCGCGGATCTCCGTGTTCAGGGCCCCACAGGACAGGAAGATGGTGAGCATGCTCAGCAGGAAGCCGACGGCCGAGAGCGAGAAGGAGAGGAACATCTGAATCCGGCTCTTGAGCGTCGCGCCGTCCCCCGTGACCGTGTACGAAAGCACGGGGAGAATGACCGCCAGCACAAGGATGAAGATCAGCGCGACCTTCATCCGGATGCTCTCGCGAATCATCTGCCGGGCAACGGCCCAGATCCGAAACATGTCACCTCTGCGTCCATCCCGCCCGTCCCGGTTCGTCGCCGGTGCGGGCCCCACGGCCTGTCCCGGTCCGCGAGTCCCCTCGGCATCTGCGGCGCCCCCTTATTGCCCGCCCCATCGGTTGGACGGATCCGGGCCGCACGGGTCGGGATTACTCCTGCTTGCGGTCGATCAGCGACTCGATCACGCTCCGGTCGACCTCCTCCGCAGGCGGCTCGGTCGCGGGCGGCTGCTCCTCTGCCGCGGGCCCGGCGGGTGTTGCCGCAACGAGTCGCTCCAGCACATCCCGGCGAGGCTCCTCCACAGGTTCGGACGGCCCCGGGGCGGCGGGGGCCTCGCTCGCCTCGGCCTCCCGGCCGGCCGCCACAAGGGATTCGATCAGCTTCTGGCCGTCGCGCTCGGAGCTCCGCTCGGTCAGGAAGCTCGCCAGTTCGCCGGCAGCCGTGGCCCCGGAGGTCACCTGTTGCTGGCGTTCGGCCTCCCGGACGATCCGCACGAAGAGCGTCTCCAGCTTGTCGGAGGGTGCGCCGACGCTGAGCACCTGCTTATGTTCGGTTTCTTCGATCAGTGCCCTGATCCGGTCGATCGTCGCGGGCGACAACCGCTCGGCGGTGATCTGGGTCAGCTCGCCGCGGCTCAGCAGCTCGCGGACCTCGCCCAGGGCCTGCTTCCGGCCGCCGTAGAGGATGCACACACGGTGGCAGACGTCTTCGACGTCGGCCAGCAGGTGGCTGCTCAAGAGGACGGTCTTGCCGTGGTCGCGGTTCAGCCGAACAATGAGGTCCTTGATCTGGGCCGTGCCGATCGGATCCAGGCCCGTCGTGGGCTCATCCAGGATGAGCAGGTCGGGGTCGTTGATGAGGGCCTGGGCCAGTCCGATCCGCCGGGCCATTCCCTTCGAGTACTCGCCGACGCGCCTCCGGGATTCGCGCTCCAGCCCCACCATCCGCAGCAGTTCCTCCACCCGACGACGGCGGTCGGGGCGGGCAAGCTGGAAGAGCCGCCCGTAGTAGTCCAGGGTCTCGCGGGCGTCGAGGAACCGGTAAAGGTACGACTCTTCGGGCAGATACCCGATTCTCGCCTTGACCGCCACATCGGTCGGCGCCCGGCCGAAGACGGCCACCCGTCCGCGGGTCGGGTGCAGCAGGCCGAGCAGGATCTTGATCGTTGTGCTCTTGCCGGAGCCGTTGGGACCCAGCAACCCGAACACCTCGCCCGGGCGGATCTCCAGGTCGAGATGATCCACCGCCTTGACACGGTTGCGGTACCAGAAGTCCTTGAAGACCTTCGTCAGGCCGACCGTCAGGACGACCGGCGGATTCTCACGCATATCGCCGCCTCGTTTCCCCGCCCCCCGTGGCGGGGGGACGGTTGGCTCTAAGGGCCGCGGCCTGCCGCCGCGAGGGAGCGGCGTCGCAGGCTGGGCGGAATACCCTCACTTCGGCTTGGGCGCCGCCAGCTCCGCCTCCTTCTGCTTACGCATCTGTTCGGCGTCCCGGTTGATCCAGATCACCAGGTCCTGCACGCCGTCCGGCAGGAAGAACCGCATCACGCCCGTGCTCGCGAAGATCTCGCGCGCCGTGTTCTGCCACAACCGGGCCGGCAGCAGCGTGGGACTCTCGGCGTATTTCGATCGCAGCTCCCTGAGGGTCTCGGCGTCGGCACGGACCTCCTGGACGATCTGGTCCGCGCGGGCCTTGGCCGTCTGGACGATGCTGGCGGCCTGGCCGCTGACCTCCGGGCTGCCGAGCAGCAGGTCAATGCGCTCTTCGAGGGGTTTCAGCGTGGCGGCTGGAGCGTTGCTCAGGCGGGCCTTTTCGTACTCCAGGATGGCTTCGGCCAGCGCGGTGTGTCCCTCCCCGGCTGCCTCGTTGAGGATCTTCTCCGCCTCCTGCCGGGCCGTTTCGATGGTCGTGCTCATCTTCTGCTGGGCCTGGATGACGGCGTCGAACTCCGCCCGGACCTGGAGGGGCTGGTACGGGACGGCATTGACCTGTTCGATCCTGATCCCGCTGCCGATCGCGTCGAGCCGTCGCTGAGCCTCTTCGCCCACGGCGGCCCGGAACACCGACTGGTTGAAGAAGGCGATCTCATCGACGGTGTATCTCGCCGCCATCGCCACACTGGATGACTCCATCATCGAGCGGACGACGGATTCCGCCTTGTTCAGCGGCCACGCGTCGTCGCCGACGCCGGCGATGTTCTTTACGAAGCGCTCGGGGTCCGTCACGCGGTACGTGACGGCCCACTTCACGTGGACCAGTTCGCCTCCCCCCGACTGGCTCAGCGGGTCGACGGCCGTCAGGAGCGCCCCGTCCACGCCCGGCTGAAGCGACTCCCTGGAGGCGTAGATCTGCGAGAGCGGTTTGTTCTCGTCCTCCTTGGACAGGTTCATCCAGAAGGTCTTGATCTCCACGGTCCTGGCGTCGGTGGGGATCCGGATCTTCTGGTGAATCGGGTACGGCCAGGCGACCCGAAGCCCCGGTCCGACCACGTCTTCGAACCGACCCAGCTCGGTGAGGACGACGACCTCGTTCTGGTTGACGATAAAGGACCCGCTGAAGAGAAACGCGATCGCGATCACCAGCATGACCAGCTTGAGGATGCGGAAGCTGGCGCGGAGGGCGTCGGCCAAGGACTGATTTGCCGGGTCGAGCGGTTCTTCGATGACCGGCAACGAACGCGGCGGCACCCGCTGGCCATACGGGCCCTCGCGCCGCGCGTGGTCCTGATCGTGACGATGCTCGAGGTCGCTCATGAGTACCAGCCGCCCTTCGTGATCATTNCGGCCCGGCCCCGTCGCCCAGGGCTGTGTCGCTTCCGCCCGGCAGCACGTGGATCACCCCGCCTCGCGCGGCGGCCTGACCCGCCGGGCGGGTGGCCACCGGGGGCGAAGCGAGCTGGCCCTGCTGCCTGAACTCGATGAACGGGTACTGGTTCCAGTTCAGCACGATTGTTGTTCGATCTTTGAGGATCTCCTTGAGTTTCTTGAGGCGATCGAGGAACAGAGCGAGCTCTTCGTCCTCCTGAAGAACCCGGTAGTACTCCGCCGCCCGAGAGTTGCCTTCCGACAGGTATCGCTGGGCCCGGGCTTGCGCGAAGGCCAGGATCGTGTTCTTCCGGCTTTCCGCGTCGGCAATGATCTTGCTCTTGATCGCCTCGCCTTCGGATTCGTACTGCTGGGCCTTCGCGCGGCGTTCCTGCTTCATGGTTTCGAAGACGCTCTGCGTCACGTCCTGGGGGAGTTCCAGCCGCTTGATCCCCACGGCGTCGATGGCGATCCCGTACGAGCCCGCGATCTGGGCGAGGCGTTTGGCGATCTCGCCCTCGATCTGGTCGAAGCGGAGCTCCTCCTTGCGCTTGGAGACGAGCTGCGAAAACGCGTACTGTCCGACGACCTCCTTCTGGAGCGTTTCCATGTTCGTCCGGAGCAGCGACTCGGCCGCTCTGTCACCCCCGAGTTGGGTGCGGAACTTGTACGGATCGGCAATCCGCCAGCCCACATAGGACGTGATGATTACCGTCTTCTTGTCGTGGGTGGCCGTCTGCTCCGTATGCGTCTCGAGCGTCCGCGTGCGGGCGTCGTAGATATCCACGTCCTGGATCGGCCACGGCCACTTCCAGTAGAGGCCGGCGGCCTTCGCCCCGTCGATCACGTCGGACTCGGAGGCCCGCCCGAAGGTCTTGACGATGGCAACCTCCGTGAAGCGAACCTGATAGGTGACCATGTACAGGATCAGGATCGCCAGGAGTGCGATCCCGGTCACGATGGAGGGCAGACTCTTCTTCATGTTCGCCGAATCTCCGTCGTTGTTGGCGCCCCGCCCGGCGCGGCCTTGCGCCGACCGCGGCGGCCCGGGCTCACGGCCTNGGCTTGGCCTCGAGACTCTCGGCAAGTCCGCTGAAGACCGGATCCATCAACTGGAGCTGATAGACGGGGTTCACGTCGGTCGCCAGCAGGTACTTGCGTATGCCCACAAGGCCTTCGGCCAGCGTCTCCATATATCGCCGCAGGCGGTATATGCGCGGGGCCGCCCGGTAGACGGGGAGCTCCAGGCGGAACGCCTCCGCGTCAGACCGGGCCTCATTGATCCTCTCCCACATCCGGGCGCGGGCCTCAGCCACGATCTGCGCAGCGCGCCCCGTCACCACGGGACTGATGCCCCGCTCCGGATCGCCGTCGAAATACAGGTCGACCAGTCGGCGGGCCTGCCGGGCTTCCTCGTCGCTGACGCCCGGAGCATCCAGCTTTGATATGGCGATGGCCAGTCGCTCGGCCCGCTCCACATCCCCCACCACCTCCGCCAGCAACTTGTTCCGCACCGCCTCCGCCGATCGGATCGCCGCCAGCCGCTTGGATTCAGCGCCGATGACGGCCTCAAACTCCTTGGCGACCTCGCTGGGAGGGTGAACACCCTGAAGGCCGAGCATCACGATCCGAACCCCGAGTCGGAGCCGATCAGCCTCCGCCTGGATCAACTCCCGAAGGTCTTTCGCCATCCGCTGGCGGTCGGCCCCCATCACCTGATCCACGTCCAGGCCTGCGCTGTACTTGACGAGTTCACGGAAGGCCATGTCCTCGAAGACCTTGCGCGGATCCGCGAAGGTCTCCCGCCAGTCCTTCAGGTCGTCGATCCGGAAGTGAATGGGCATTGAGATCCGCAGCAGGCTCACGGGCACGCTGCGGTCGGTCGCCGGTTGCGTGGCGGGACCCCCGGGGGGCAGCTNCTGCGGGGAGGCCGCCGGCCCGGCCGTCTCCGACTCCTTGGCTACGATCACGGTCACTTCGGAGACGTACGGGTGCTTTTCCGACCAGACCAGCGGCTTGGTGAGATCCTCGGGCTTGGCGCCCTCCTCCACGATGCCGATGGTCACCTCCTGAACCTGATCGACCGGGTAACGGTAGGCCACGTCGATCGGCCACGGAGCCTTCCAGTGGAGCCCGGGGCCAAGCGCGTCGCGCTCGACGGGCAAACCGTTTTCGCGGCGGAGCGTCGCCCCGGTCTGGCGCGGCACCCCGAACCGCTCGATAATGACGGCCTCACCCGGATCCACGACCACCAGGCAGGACACCGCGAACATCGTGACTACGCCGAAGAAGATCACCGGCGTCGTCGCACGTTGCATCAGCTTGTAGAACCACGTCGAGCTGACTTCGAAGCCGAACTGGTAGTTGAGAGCGTCCGCGATGCTCCGGGCGATGCCTCCCGGTTCGCAGAACAGTCCGAACAGGCGGCTTTCAAACGCCGGTCGCGGCTCCTCGCCCCGCTGCCGCGGGCGGTAGAAGTCCAGAATGAAGTTGAGCAGGATCTCGCCCGCCAGAACGAGCATCACGATCCGGAGCACGTAGGCGAGCGTGCGCTCCGGCATCACCATGTCGAAGCTCGCCAGAACGAGCATGGCCGCCACGGCGGTCCCGGCCAGCGTGCAGCCCATCAGCCACGCCGCCCCGGCCCGCAGCAACCGCCATTCCGGCTGGCGGCCCATCCCGGTCGTGTATCGCGACAGCAGAAACGCCAGGAACGAGGCCCCGGCAATGAACGCCACCGACAGGTCCTCGTTGACCGGCCGCGTCCAGGCATTCGAATACAGCCCGCCGCTCAGCGGCCAGGCCCAGTACCGCAGGGAAAACACGACCAGAAGAACGAGGATCAGGATCGTGAAGGCCGGCAGGATCCAGCGGTACAGCCATGCCAGGCGACGGCGGGCCAGCAGCAGCCGCTCTTCATCGCCCGCGAAGATCGACTCGGTCCCGCCGGCCGCCCGCTCCCGTCGCAACTCCTCCACCTCGAGCTGCTCGAGGCGCACGGCCTCCCGCTGCTTGTAGACCAGAATGAGGAAAAGCCAGATGGGTGTGCCGCAAGCCGCGAGGATGCCGGCGGCGCGCGTGGCCTGGGAGTGGTTCCAGAGCGCAACAAGGATCAGGAAGGCCGCCAGCGCGACCTGGAATACCAATCCCACCACGCTGACAGTGAACGCCCTCTTCTCAGGCCAGGTGCTGGTCATTCGTCGGTATTCCCAAGGCAGTCGCCCGCGCCCGGCAGCCAAACCGGGGGCCACCTGCGGGCGTAAAGACTTCCGGCGTTGCCCGGAGAACCGGGTAGCTTACAATAGCCCCTGCGACCTGCCAAGCGGGCCNAAGCCGGGCCGGCCGCAACGGGCGCCCCCGCCCAGGTTAGCGCTATGTGGATGAAACTCTTCAGCGTCGCTCGAAACTGCCTCACCGAGACGATCCGCCAGCCCATCTACGGGGCCATCCTCTTGGTGACGGCCGCGCTGCTTGTGCTGAACGTCGCCCTCAGCGCCTACACCCTGGACGACGACAACAAGCTCCTGAAGGACCTGGGGCTTTCTACGATCCTGATGAGCGGATTGTTCTTGGCGGCCTTCAGTGCAACGGGCGTGCTCACGCGGGAAATCGAGAACAAGACCGTCCTGACGGTGGTCAGCAAGCCGATCAGCCGGCCGGTCTTCCTGGCAGGCAAGTTCCTGGGCCTGGCCGGGGCCCTGGCCGTGGCCAACTACCTGAACGCCCTGGTGTTCCTGCTGACCGTACGCCACAAGGTGCTGGAACGAAGCTCGCAACACTTTGATCTGCCGGTGATTGTATTCGGCACGGCCGCCGTGGGGCTGGTCTTCCTGGTGGGCGGGTTTGCCAACTACCTCTACGGATCGCAGTTTACGTCCCTGGCCATCAAGCTGGCCGTGCCGTTGATGACGGGGGCCGTCCTTCTGGTGTGCCTGATCAGCCCCGAGTGGAAGGTCCAGTCGTTCGGGAAGGACTTCCTCGACGGGCAGATCTTCGCGGCGATCATCCTCGTCTTCATGGCGGTACTCGTGCTGACGGCCATCGCACTGGCCGCCTCTACGCGACTGGGCCAGGTGATGACGCTGGCGGTCTGCACGGGAGTGCTGATCGTGGGGCTGGTCTCGGACTACCTGTTTGGACGACATGCGGACAGGCAGCTGCTGGCGAAGCTGGGCTACTGGCTCGCCCCCAACATNGGGTTCCTGTGGGTGACGGACGCCATTACGCAGGGAGTCCGAATCACGCCNTCGTACGTGGGGATGGCCTCACTCTATGCGGNGGCCTATTGTGCCGCGGCGCTGGGCCTGGCGATCGCGCTGTTCCAGAAGCGCGAAGTGGGCTGAACCGGATGCCCGGGCACGGGTGGGCAGGTCCGGCCTTCGGCGNAGGCTCCCCNCCGGTGACGGGCGTCACGAAACGGACCCAAGCCGTTGCGGTGGCAGCGGCGCGACGGCCGCAGCCCCCGGGAGGCCGTGTTGGAATCTCGGGCCGGCAGGGGGATGTTCCGGATGAGTGGGTCGCACGATCCTGGCCGTGGCGAGCCGCGCGGTCGAAAGGTCCGCGTCGAGTTCCGGCACAACCGGAAGGCTCGCCAGCGGCGGAAGTCGCTGCCGCCGCATCTGGCCGAAGCGGCGGATGAGCGCGACGAGCTCGCCCAGCCGGAACGCGAACGCCTGGCCAAAGACGAGCTGTCCCGCAAGCGAACGGTGATCGAGACCGACGACCCGGCCGCCCGGGGGGTGCTCGACGGGACCGTCCTGGCCGTACGCGGCCTGGTGGCCGATGTCCACGCGGCTGACGGGCAGCGCTACGCGTGCACCATCCGTCGGATACTCCGGACCCGCCGGATCGAGGAGCGACATCCCGTGGTGGTGGGCGACCGCGTCCGGATCACGCCGGTGCCCGTCGCCGGCGATGCCCCGCCGGAGGGGGTGATCGAATCCGTATACCCCCGCCGGACCCAGCTTTCCCGGGCCGATCACCGGCGCCTGCACATCATCGCGGCCAATGTGGATCAGGTGGTGATTGTGGCCTCCGCGGATCTTCCGCCGCTGAAGACGTCGCTCATCGACCGGTATCTGGTGTCGGCCAGCGCCGGGATGATGGCGGCGGTGATTTGCATCAACAAGGTGGATCTCGACACGGGATTCGTGGAGGAGGTCCTCGAGCGATACCGGCGGATCGGCTATCCGGCGCTGGCCACGAGCGTTGTGACCGGCCAGGGGATCGACGCGCTGCGGGAGGTCCTGCGGAACCGCTCCAGTGTGCTGGCGGGTCAGAGTGGCGTGGGGAAGAGCTCGCTCCTGAACGCCATCCAACCCGGACTGCGTCTGCGGACCGGGGAGGTGGCCCGCGAGACCGGGAAGGGCCGGCACACGACCACGACCGCGCAGTTGCTCGCGCTCGAGATGGGCGGCTACGTCGTGGACACGCCCGGCATCCGCGCCTTCGAACTGGGGATGATCCCGACCAACGAACTGGAGGCCCACTTCGTCGAGTTCATCCCGTATATCCCCCGCTGCCGGTTTCCCAACTGCACTCACGTGCACGAGATCGGCTGTGCGGTCAAAGAGGCCGTGGAGCGCGGCGACATCCATCCCGATCGCCACGCGACCTACGTCCGGCTCTTTCGCGAGCGGTGCGGCCTCGTGCCCGCCGAGGACTACGAGGAGATCGTGCAGAGACGGTGACCGCGATCTGCGCCGGCCTACAGACCGACGATGTTGTATCCCGCATCCACGTAGATGTTTTCGCCCGTGACGGCAGACGATAGATCGCTCACGAGCCACACGGCCGTCCGGCCGACCTCCTCCGTCTCGATGTTGCGGCGGAGGGGAGCCTTCTTTTCCACCCAGGCGAACATGTCGTCGATCCCCCCCACGGCCATGGCCGAAAGCGTACGGCAGGGACCTGCGGAGATCGTGTTGACCCGGATTCCGTACTCGCCGAGTTCGGCCGCCAGGTATCGCGCCGTGCACTCGAGGGCCGCCTTGGCCACACCCATGACGTTGTAACCCGGAATGACCTTCTCGCTTCCGTAGTAGCTCAGAGCGATGATCGAGCCGCCGGCGGTCATGAGCGGCCTGGCCCGGTTCGCGATCGCGATCAGCGTATACGCGGATACGTCGAGGGCCTGCGCAAAGACCGACCGGGGCGTCTGGGCAAACCGGCCGATCTGGAGGTACTCCCGGTCGGCGAAGGCCATGGCGTGCACGACGAAGTGAATCGCGTCGAAATGCCGACGGGCAGCCGCGAAGAGGTTGTCGAGGTCCTCGTCCCTGGAGGCATCGCAGGGAACCAGAAACGGCTCGCGGAGCCCTCCGGCTTCCAGTGTCTTGCGGACGCGTCGCTCCATCTTCTCGCCCGGCAGATAGGAGAACCCACACGTCGCACCGTGCTCCATCAGATGCCGGGCGATGTGCCANGCCAGGCTCCGCTCGTTGGCCACGCCGAAGACCAGACCCTTGCGTCCGTCCAACAGACCCATTCAGTTCCTTTCCATGCCCCGANTCGCCGCGAACGTCGATCCTTGTGACGGGCCCGCCCGTTGTCAAGCCGATCCGGGGCGGAAGACCGTTCCGGTTTTCACGAACTTCCGCCGCCGCATGTTCTTGCAGCAGACCGCATCCGCCCGGCCGGTGTTGACTCGACCCGGCCGACGCGCTTCAATAGCAGGTACAGATCGCCGAAGCGCACGGGCGTCCAGGCGCGCCGACCGAGGGTTACCTGTCATGGCCACCGTTCGTGACATCCTTTCCAAGAAAGGGAACTTCGTGGCATCCGTAGACCAGAACGCGACCGTCCTCGAGGCGGCGAAGCTCATGAATGACCTTCGGATCGGTGCCGTCGTGGTCACAGACGGCGGTCAGGTCAATGGGATCTTCTCCGAACGGGATATCCTGACGCGGATCGTGGCCGCCCAGCGAGACCCGACGACCACGAGGGTCGGCGAGGTGATGACCCGCCGGGTAGCGGTCTGCCATCCCGACACCACAGTGGAGGAGTGTCGGGGCGTCATGACCCGCCACCGCGTGCGCCACCTTCCGGTCGTCGAGGACAACCGGCTCGTGGGGATCGTCACCAGCGGGGACGTGCTGGCCCTCGAGATCCACGCGCAGCAGACGACGATCGAATTCATGCACCAGTATCTGTACGGCATGACGCGCTGAAAGTGTGTCCTGTCGGGCACGCGGACAAAGACGGTGTTGGCCAGGTTTTGACCTGCCGCCGGGAATGGGCGACCGACCCGTCGTAGCAACCCAGACAGGACTCGGACGCGGAAACGCTCGATTCCGCCGGCCGGTCCGTGAGCAGAGGCGCGCCAGTCCCCCCGTTGGAACGAACTCAACCAGGAAATGTGACACAGGGCGCACTCGCAGCGGGCATCGGCCGCCCCGGGCCCGGCTCCGCTCAGGAACGGCGGCGCCGGCGACTGCACCGCAGCAAACGGACCGTCAACCTGGGACCGGAACGCTGCACGAACGAGCGCTCCCGTGCCCCCCGCGCACGCGAGCGCCAAAACGGCAGCAACTCCGCGAATCCCGCAAGACCCTCGCCTCACCCACAGCCTCCCGCCGGACGGCTTGCCGGCGGGGCTGCCGGCCCGCCGCCTTCACAATACCGGCCTCGAAGAGGCCGTCGGGGCGCAAACGGACGACGCGATCGTCCACGCCGTCGGCGACGAACACAGTGCCCATCCCCTCCACGCCCACGTCGGTAGGCATGTGCAGCGGGGTGTCGTCCCGGGCGGCGATGCTCCGCAGGACGGTCGCGGGGATCCGGCGAGCCTCCGGACTCGGCTCGACCGGCCAGGTCGCACGCAACACGGATGATGCGGCGGCCAAGGCCGGCAGGAGCCGAAGACGGGCCGACGCGACAGGGGCAGACGTTATCGGTTCGACTCCTGGGTGGTCTCCGACGGTGCCGTACCCGGGGCGCCGCCGATCCGCGGAAGATAGAACGGCTGGCCCTGTCCCACGTGCTGGATCATTCGCGCGATGGGCGTGCCCCGCAGCGTGTCGATCCGGCCGGGCGAGTACCCCAGGTGATCCAGCCGTATCCGTGGGGGCTCTCCGCCGTGGCACTCCAGACAAGCCCCCGGCTTTTCGACGATTCCCGCGTGGATATCCTTCAGAGCGGCCTTGCGCTCGGGGCTCTGGGCNGGCGCGACCANGTATCGGCGGGTCTGTTCCGCGCGCTGCCGACGCGAGTGGATATCCGGCACGTCGATCTTCGCGCCGTACTCGCCGCGGAGATGGTTCGGCAGGGCCGCGCCGAGTTGCTGAATCGAGTGCCGCCAAACCGGGCTGCCGGGCTCCGAGGTGGCGATCTGGGTGCGCAGATAGCCCAGCAGCGGATCGGCATGGGGCCGGCCGGTCGACGGGCGCGTTGCCTCAAGGGCGCGGTCCAGCAGGGAGAGGATCGTTCCGTGCCGGTCAGCCGGATCACGGAGAATTCCCTCGGCATCCTGCTCGAAGAGCCGATAGAGCTGGAGCACGGCGGGCGCCTCCTGCGGCCGGCCGGTCTTCAGATCGACCCACACGGCCCGCACGGGGACCTCCGAGGGCCGCACGTGACAAAGCTCGCATCGCATGAAGGTCGAGTGGAGGTTGGCAAAGGCGCTCAACTCCTTACTGCGCTTGTGGGGGAGGGGCGCGTGGCATCCGCTCGTCGTGCAGCCGTTGTGCGGATCGGCCTGAAACCACGCCTCGACCCGATGGTAGCGGCCGAGGGGCGCGCGTGCGGCCGGCCCGGTGACGCCCGGTACGTGCTCGGCCCGGAGGGCCTGAGCCTCCAAGCGGGGCTGCCCGTCCAGGAAGCCCGCCGGAACCTGCGGCGGGCAAAAGACGGTCCTCACGAGGTACCGGACGGCGGCATACCCGGACCAGACCACGACGAGCAGGACCGTCAGGGCATAGGCGCGAAGGATCGCCCCCTTGGCCACTTGCAGAATCGCGCTAGTCATGGCTGGCTCACCTCCGTGGCCGGACCGGCTCCGATCCGACGCGCCGCGTCCTCGATCATCGCGGCGTGGGCCTCGGCCATTTCTTCGGGCGGCGTCAGACCGGTGAACATCGCCGGCGAGAGCGGGAAGACGGGCGGCGCGAAGATCACCGCGACCATGTGGATGATCCCGACATGCAGAAGGGCCAAGAACGCCTCCATCGTGTGCACCAGCAGCGCGATCGTCAGCACGCGGCCGGTCAGATGCTCGGTCGTCCAGACGTGGAACCACATGAGCAGGCCGGTCGCTCCCAGCAGAACCGTGCCCCAGAAGACGCCGAAGTACTCGAACTTCTCCTCGAGGCTGAACCGCCCGGCCTCGGGCCGCGTCTTCCGCAGGAACAGAAGATACGCCAGCAGNTGTCGCATGTGCTTCCAGTCGCCCGGGGTCATGACCATGGGCAGCGTCGCGAAGATCCGCACCCATCCCTGACCCGTGCGTTGCTTCCGCCGCCAGGCCGTCACCCCCACGTAGACCACATGGTAGAAGAACCCGAGGATGAGCACGGCCCCCGCCCAGCGATGAAGCTGCCGGGCGAACGACAGGCCGCCGAGCAGATCGACCAGCCGGCCGGCCCAAGCCCGATCCGCAAACTTGATCGGAAAACCGGTCAATACCAGCAGGGTGAAACACACGACCAAGATCCAGTGCTGAACCCGCTGGTGAGGTGTGAACCGGACCAGCATCCGTCGCGTCTCCGGCCGCCGAACCAACTCCTCCGCGAGTCGCGCGTGCCGCGCATGCGACGGATCCTGCCGCCCCACGACGAACTGAAGCATCTCCAAGGCCGTCAGCACGACCGACGGCCCGAACGTCGCCACGATCAGGACGATGAAGACCACCGCAATCGCATACTCGATGCCGCCGCTGGTCGAGAGCTGAAGGTGGACCGCGGCGGTGCTTACGCCGTGGCCGGCGGTCGGATGGCAGGCTGCACTCCGGCAGGTGTCCGGCAGCCGCTCCGGGCTGGTCGGCGAACCCTCCTCCGTGTGCGACATCATCTGGTGCACGTTCCCGAGGTCGCCCACGTGGCAATCCAGACAAACGGCCGTGGAGCGGCTGCCGAGCAGCATCGCCTTGCCGTGGAAGCTGGCGAGGTACGTCCCGGTGGCGTCGAGCATGCCGGTCTGCTCGAGGATCGCCGGGTGGCTGTGGCACATGNCGCACGAGCGGACGAGNTCCCGCGGGCCTCTGGCCGGTCGACTGCGGGCGANGACGTGCCAGTAGNAATACCGCGTGTCCTTCGGCAGCCGCNCGGTATGGCAGGTCTCGCAGCGGTGGATNGGGGCCTCGTGCGCCGCCCAGGTCTCGCCGGGATACCGGAAGGTGGGCTCGTCGTGGCATAGCAGACATTGGGCCTGTCCGTCCGCCAGGGGCGAGCCGAGCAGCCGGTTCGCCTCTGCGAGCACCTCCTGCGAATGAACCGAGTCCTGAAGGGCCGCCTCGATGGCCGAGTGGTCGAACCGGACCTCCATCTGGCCCGCCGGCGCGAGGTGGCANGCCCGCGTGCAGTTCACAGGNGTGACCGGCTGATGCGGGATCATCTCCACCTCTTCCCGCTCGTGGCACTGCGTNCACGAGATCTGCGCATGCGGCCCGAGCCGCCGCTCGTCGTACGTCGGGGCGACGTAGAACAACCGGATCGAGTCGTTTTCGGCGATCCGGGCCAGACCGCGGTAGCGGTGGCAACTCAGGCAACCTTCGGGGTCGACCGCCCGGACCGCACCAGGTCGGACAAGCACCGCAACGACCAACGTCGCCGCGGCCACGAGTCTATTTGCTGTGGCACCCAATGCAGATGTCCTTTCCCACGCCCCGCAGCGGCAGACGCTCCGCTCGCCGCGTGCCCGGCAAAGCCCCGTAGCTCAGAACGTTGCCTTTGAGGAACACGCCCTCCTGATGGGGATTGTGGCACGTCGAGCACACAATTCTGTCGCCCCGGCCCAACGGCAGCCGCGTCGGCTCGCGCCCGTCGGTCGCCGACCGGACCGCCTGCGACGGGGGCCACCCCGTCGCTGTCGGCAACGGCCTCGCGNGCGATCATATACGCTTTCATTTCCGGCCGGACCTNTGCGCCCGCGTGGCCCGGCNCGAACCACTCCAGACGGCAGGTGTGGNAACCTCCGCACAGCCCGACCTCATCCGCCCGAAGCTCCGGCTCGCCCAAGCGTACCATCCGGTTCCGCTGNTCGGCCAGCCCACGATGGCACAAGCCGCAGACCTGCCGGATCGCCTCGCCGCCGTCCCTGAGCATCACGTGGGGGTTGAACCGGCGGTGCGTCTGCGGCAC